>Ga0334885_1001978_pt1 | contig 22508 bp, 15 predicted proteins | sample GraSluR1_MG_8_FD_207233 | JGI IMG/M metagenome (GOLD analysis project Ga0334885, IMG submission 207233) | Sludge microbial communities from methane-producing bioreactor in Wageningen University, Netherlands - Granular Sludge_31_05-R1 | ecosystem: Engineered > Bioreactor > Anaerobic >...
CGCGGATGCCCTTCTTGGGCTGGAGCTGCTTGTTCACGCCCGAGAAGGACAGGCGAACCACCTGCCGGTCCTTGGAGAGCTTCGCCGACTTCAGACGCGGGCCCAGGGTCTTGTCCTTGTTGCCGTAGATCAGGCTCTCGGCTACGTGGGCCAGGCGCACGCCGAGGGTCTTGAGGTCTTGGGTGCAGACGTGAATGCCGTCATCCAGACGCAGATCAACGGCGGAGACGGTGGCGAGCTTCGCCACATCCTGTTCCAGGTCGATCTGGTCGGTCTGGACCCTGTTCCAGTGGGGGAAGACCTCGAAACTGGTGTACAGCGGGCCAAGCTGCACCTGGATGAAGGGGAGCCGGGACTGCCCCAGGTCACGGCGCAGGGCCTCGATGAAAGACCCCATGTTCGCCCGGTACTTGAGCCCCTGGTCTGTGGCGGCATCGCTCTCGCCCTGGTACCACAGGCACCCGGCCACCTGCGTCCCGACGGCCTTCACCCGCCGGATCATCGAGCCGTACAGGGACCTGCCGCCGCGGTCGATCTTGCTCGGACTCCACTGTTCCAGACTGGTCCCACCGTGCGAGCAGATCAGCAGGCCCACCGGCACCCCGGTGCGCTTGTAGACCTCCTTGCCGAAGCGCACCCCGAGCCCGGCGCCGACTGTACGGAAGTCGCGGTCGTGCCGCGCGGCCTCCTGTCGCCCCTCGCCGGCTACTCCCCAGTGGATCGGGTCCGCGGCCTCGTTGTACCAACACAGCGGGTCCTCGGCCACGTCCCAACGGTCGTCATAGAAGAAGCAGCGCACCCAGCGCGAAGAGGGCTCACAGTCCACGAGCTTCCCGCAACCGTCCATGTTCGACTGCCCGGCGAGGATGTACAGATCACCCACCAGGATGTCCCGCACCGTGAGCATCTTCTTGCCGCATTTGACCTGCACCCGATAGGGCCCACCCGTGGCGGCGCCACTCAGCATCCCGGCGAACCGCCCGCCTTTCACGCCGCCAAGACGCACCCACTCGATGCCTGCCTCCGCCGTCGCCGGCGGCAGGATACGTCCCAGCACCTCCGTACCGTCCGGGGCTTCGACGGTGCCGGCCACCGGGATGTCCGATAGTCCGTCCTTTCCGCGCTGGATGACACTGCGTTCCATCGGGCCAGACAACTCCATGGCTGCTTGCTCCTGTGCGGCAACATTGGAGACCGACGGCGAGCGGCGACGGCGAAGGGCAGGCGCAACGGCGAACGTCTCGGGGCTCTGCCCCGAACCCCCCTGGGGCCAGAGGCCCCAGACCCCATCTATCGTGCTCCCGGCAGCCCGGTGGCTCCCTGCACGGCTACTGCACCGCCCGCAGTACCTTGACCTCCAGCGGCCCGAAACGCAGCGCCCCGCAGTCCTCGGGACGGCCGGTGAGAGCATCCGCAAGGCTGCTTTGCGCTGAGAAGTCGGGCGCCGGCGCGACGACCTCCTCGCGTGTGTGGTTCACCATCGCCGTGTACCGCACCCCATCGAGCACGGCCTGCCTCGCCTCCAGCCGCGGGTACCTCACCGGGAAGTGGAAGTGGCCCCTCTCGGGGCTCCACCACAAGTAGGGCACATCCACGATCTCCGTGTATGGCCCGGGCATCCGGAGCGCGGGCACCACGGCGGGCAGGGCCGACCAGTCCGCGATAGTGTGGGCGCACTGTGCCGGATCGGCGGCGAGGGGCAGGCCGTACTCGTCCACGGCGGGAGGGTCACCGACGAAGACCACCTGCCGGGTGGCCGCGATCTCGGCGAGCCGCCGGGCCGCCTGCTGCGTCAGCCACGGAGTGTCCACCAGCAGCGTCGGGGCCGTCAGATCGTCCAGGTCCATGTCGGTGATGAAGCTCCAGGGCAGGCCGGTGGTGGCGGCGTGGGCGTAGGCGATCTCGAGGCGCGGATGGTTCTCGATGCCGTCCTCGGTGGCCTCGGTCACGAGGATCGAGAAGGCCGGCGGCTCTCGACCGAACGCCCTCAGGACCGGCTCCAGGGCGCGGAGGTCGGCCAGTGCCGTGGGAGTGGCGGCGTGGACCGCGGCGATCTCCGGCTTGCTCCAGGCGCCCCAGTTGAAGCTGGCCGTCATCCACTCTCCCAGCAGCGCGCCGGTGAAGTACCTGTACCGCGAGAGCTCACGACTGGGACCGAAACTGAACTCGTCGTGGTACAGATGCAGCTCGCTGTTGAACACAGGCAAGCCGGCAGTGTCCACAAGAAGCTTGGTGCGCCACAGCGGCCAGTTGGCCACCAGATCGTCCCAGCTACATACGGTGTAGTGGGGCATCTGGCGCAGGATGTACGGCGAGGCACCGCCCTTTGAGCCGTAGAGCTTGTCCCCCAGCACGGGGCGCAGCACGTCGCGGGCGATGGAGTCGTAGAAGCGGGCGAACTGCGCCCGGTTGAAGCGTCGCACATCGTGCAGGGCCCCTCCGCGGAACGGAGGCCGCACCCGGGTGAAGGCGTCCTGCGACGTCTTCCAACGTCGGTTCAGAGCGGAGATGTCGCCGTGCTTCCCGGTCAGCCACTCCTGGAAAGCCGCCAGGTACCGGGGATGCTCACCAAACAGCTCCGGGCCGCCGGGAGCCACCTCGTTGCCCAGCAGCACGCCCGCCACGCACGGGTGGCCTCTTAGCACCTCGGCCCACGGCTGCAGCGACCGGCGAGCCGCGGCGGTCGGGTCCGTCAGCGCGGCCTCGATGTCGCCGCCCTCACCCGGTGAGCTCCACTGGATGTTGTGCAGAAGCCACACGGCCATGTGGTTGCGGTCGCACCAGTCCAGTGTTACCTGTGCCACCCTGCGCAGGTCGCTGCCCTCCGTGGGCACCGTCCAGACCCAGGAGGAGAGGATGAGCATATTGTAGCCGTCGGCCGCGATGGCGCGAAGCTGACCCGGGGACTGCTCGGGGGTCTCGGGGAGGTAGTGCACCACTCCGTGCTGCATCGGAGCGGGGGGCGGGGCGGCGGAGGCGCACAGGGCCAGGGCGAGAATCGAGAGCATGATGGGAACTCCATGGAAGCGGGCTCGGGGGCGAGTCGAGACGCGGACGCCGGCCTCTCGTCTGTGCGCTGGGTCCGGCCGCGGAGCCCGGCTCGCCCGCCCCGTGTCATCATGGAGCGCCGGCGCAGCAGACGCCGCCTGGGCGAGGGATGCTGCGCCGTCCTTGGGGCCCCCTTACGGCACCAGTTGCAGGTCCGTGCACCAGATGGTGCCCTTGCCCACGGCGTCCCTGGCCGTGCCGTGGAGACCGAAGGTCACGGCCGTCACGTCGACGAGGTCCAGTTGGCCGTTGTCGTCCTTAGTCCAGCCGCCCAGGCGGAAGGCGGTCAGCGGCACGGTTGACGTCTTCCACTCGCCCCCAGTCGGAGGGGGAGGTGGCTCCACGCAGTATTGGGCGCCGTTGCGCTCACAGAGGGTGACGAGAAGGCCACTGATGCCCTCGGGGATCTCGGCTTTGTAGGTGAACCGCAGCGCGGTGTATCCCTCGAGGTCGCCGGCAGGAAGCTCGACCCGCGGGATGGCGTACATGTGCCGGTTCCCGGGGAACTCGAACACGTACTTCATGCAGGCCTGGCCGTCGGGGCCCTCATTGGGGGTGTCGATGGTGCCGGTCACCGCCGGGTCCTGGCCCACCGACCACCTGCCGGGGTCCTCTCCGGTGATGACGAAGGGCGTCGTCGGGCGGAAGGGCTCGTCGGTGAGGCGCGGAGCGCTGAGGCGAACGGTGCCCCTGGCCGCTCCGTCGATCACGACGCCCACCCAGACAAAGGCCACATCGCCCAGCGCGAGCTCGTCGGCCCCCTGGCTGAAGGCGGTCTTGCGGGTCGCGGCGATGGACAATCGGGCCTCGCTCTCACCCGCGGCCAGATCGTTGCCGCCCACCTTGTAGAAGCTGCCACCGTCCTCATCGAACAGGATGATGGCCAGCTTCGGCGCCTGCCCGGTCTCCATGGACAGATCGCAGCGGGCGGTGAAGGCCACGGTGCCCGCGGGGTCGCCCGCCGGTACGGCACGAACGGCCAGGAGACGTCGCTCGGCGCTCTGCTTATCAAAACTCATCACCACCGCGGCCGGCCCGTCCCCGGTGGCCGGCACCTGAACATCCGCCGCCATGCCCTCCGAGACCGCGGGCTTGAGGTCGACCAGGGGCACGTTCAGTGCCGCACCGGCGGAGCCGGCGAATGCCAGGCAGAGCAGTGCGACCATACCGACTGTTGTCCTCATGGCGATCAACTCCTGTTTCTAATGGCAGGTCCGAAAGCGCCGTCCGGGCGACGGCACGGACCCGGCCTCCCGGCGGATGCCTACTGCCGGCTCAACGTCACATTGTCCAGGTACAGGGCCGATGTTCCGGCACCGTTGCTGACGAACCCCACCCACCGCAGCTCCCGCCATTGCGGGCTGCCGATGGGCAGACCGGCGAATTCCTGTGGCTCCTGTCCCTCCACGCTGACGGTCAGCGACCACGTACCCGTGCTGTCCTCGCCCAATCCACAGGTGACCTCCACGCGCGCCCACTTGCCGGAGGGCACGTCCAGTAGCTCCTTCTCCCGCGCCCTCAGTTTCCCTCCGACGATCTGCAGGCTCGGACCGACCCTGTAGGGATTGGAGCTGTCCCGCCACTCATGCCACAGCTCGGCGCCCTCCTGGAGGTTGACTGTGAAGCCGCAGATCGCGTGGCCGGATTCGTAGCGCGGGCTGTAGAAGAAGTGCGGGGTGAAGGTGTGCTCGCAGTCCGGGGCGTCCTGAAGCTTGAGGCTGTGCTGCCCCTCGAAGGCCAACTCATCGGTAACGCCGACCAGGCCATTGCGGCCCTCGGTCTGGACGTTGGCGTCCAACGGATGGGCACCGACAGGCGCGAGCTCGAAGTCATCGTCCACCGTCAGCGGCGGGGCCGGCGGCGGCTCGGGTACATCCTGCAGTGGCGGGAACACCAGCCCGCGGGCCAGGGCCACCCAGTCCGCATCTCCGTAGACCCCGACCTTCGTGTAATCGAAGGGCTCAAACCCCATGGCCAGAGCGGGCGAATCGGGCTGTAGGCGGAAGTCGAGGTTCTTGGGGTCCACGAACAGCGGATCGGCGATCCGCGATCCGCTGTCCTTGCCCGAGGCCTGCCACCTTTCGAAGCTCATCCCCGCGAAGTCGATGGCCCGGCCGGAGGCGTCGAAGTACAGGTTGCGCTGAAGCTTCACGTTGTCGTCCTTCCAGTTGCCCCAGAACAACGTGCCCTCATCGAAGTAGATGATGTTGCCCTCCAACGTGAAGGACAGATGATCTTCCACCCGCGCTCGGGAGAGCTGGAACTCCCTACCGAAGGCGAAGATGTTGTTGCGCACCAGGTTCTGCTTGCCGTAGTGCTGATGGTAGCAGGCGTCTTTCGTATGGTAGACCAGGTTCCGCTCCATCAGGATGCCGGTGCTGCCCTCGTCGTTGTACAGCCCCAGGCCGGCCCAGCCATAGCGGTCGTAGGAGTACACGTCATGGATGACGTTGTCACTCACCTGGGTGCCCTCCGAGGGGCCCAGGGTGTAGACGGCGCCCATGTCGCTCATGACGTGCTGGCCGATGTGGTGGATGTGGTTGAAGCGGACCGAATTGCGCTTGGCCAGACTCTCGGAGTAGCCCCAGCGCCACCCCAGGGAAACCCCGGAGTAGTACAGGTCGGAGATGTCATTGTGGGTGATCTGGTTGTCTCCGCTTTGGCCCACCCACACGCCGATGGCTCCGGTGAAGATCCGGCCGCCCCCGTTGATGATGCAGTTGTCCACCGTGATGTGGCTCGTGCGCCCGGACTCGTCGCGACTGATGGCCGTCTCGCCGATGCGGGCACCTCCGGCGCCCAGGTCATGCAGGTAGCTGCGCTCGAGGGTGCAGTCGCGGCAGCCGTGGCGGAACCAGACCGCGTAGTTCCCGGTATGGGCGATCTCGCAGCGCTCGATAGTCACGTTCCGCGCCCCGTCGGCCATGATCGTCGCCGGGACGCTGACGGCCGCCTGGCCGTCGCCATGTCCCCCGGGCGGCATGACCCAGCCGGTGTGCCGGAAGCTCAGACCGGCGAAGGTGATGTGCTCCACGAACAGGCCCGCCTCGGGCGCGCCCACGAAGCGCACGAGGTCCTCGGCCAGCGGGGCGATCACCTCGGCGCCGGCGATCTCTTCACCGGGCAGGGGCATGTAGAGAAGCGTGCCGTCCCGGCCGAGGAACCACTCGCCCGGTTGGTCCAGGGCGGAGCGCAGGTTCTCGTAATGGTACCTCTGATTGGGGGCCCACATCATGATCGGCCACGGAGACCCGCTGGCCAGGACGACACGGTTTGTGTCCCGGTCCACGCCCGCGATGTGGTGGCGTGAGGACTCCCACGAATGATAGGCCACCAGGGCCACATCGCCCAGCTCTTCGGGAGAGAGGGCCACCAGCGGCGCGAGGTCGGCGGCGTGGCCGATGAACGCGCGGTGGGACAGGTCGGCGGTCTTGCCCGTCAGCGGGTCCACCCCGTAGGGCGCCTTGCGGGCCATGAAATGCCAGAAGCTGTTGGGCGTGCGGGCCCGGGTGGCGCGGCGGCCGTTGACCCAGAGCTGCTCGAAGGTCCACTCGCCCGCGGCCACCTGGGGGATCTGAGCCCTCCACAGGCCATCTTCGGTGGCGGTGAACCCCGGGATAGGCACCCCGCCGGAGAGAACCGGTCTCGCCCCCGGAGCGGCCTCATAGCTCACCGGTGCCCCGGGGGTGCCGCTGTCCTCCGGGGCGAACACCACCGGTTCCGCCATGGGGTAGACCCCATCGGCGAAGACCACACGGATAGGCTCGGCGGGCCCGTCCTGTCTCAGGGCACGCGCCGCATCCCGAGCACCCCTGAGCGAGGCCACGGGCCCGTCGGTACCTGCCTCGTTGGCAACCTTGAGGCCTCCGGACCAGGCGTCATCGCCGGCCGGGTCCACATACAGCGTCACGGCCCTCGCCGGTGCCGCGAGCAGCACCGCGGCCAGCAGGAGCGGCGGGACAAGCGATGGGACGCAGTGCAGGTCCATTGCAGCGGTCTCCGTGTGCGGAGTGGTTGGTAGTACCGTTGGCCGTCGTTCACCTCTCGGAGGCCCTTTGGGCCTCCTGCGGGAGAGGTTGGCAGACCGGCTCGCAACGCGGGCACGGTCTGACGGGTGGGGCCGCCGTCTCACCTCTCCCAGGCCCGAAGGGCCGTCCGGGCGAGTCGGGCGCCCCTGCGGGGCGCTTGCGGGTGAGCCACCGCCCGGGAGTGAGCCACCGCCCGCCCGGCCACTCGCCAGCCCTCTGCGGACCATGCCGCCACCATGCCTGGAGACGACATGGTCTGCATATGGACCGCGGTGTTCTGCAGCGGGCGGTGGCTCACCCCAGGGCAGACCCTCACCCACGGCCGCCACGCGGCCGTGACCTCTCCCGGACGCTCGCTCTGCTCGCTGGGAGAGGTTGGCAGACCGGCCCGCAACCGTGGTCCCCGCGGCTCCCCCCTCACTCCGCCGTCAGCCTGTGCACCGTCACCTCAGTCCCGTAGAACTCGGGGATGAAGAGCCTCCCGCCCTCGCGATCGAGGCCGATGTCGGCCGGGGTCTTCGTCTCCAGGATCACCTTCGCGCTCTTCCCGTCCGCGGCGACAAGGCCGATCTTGTTGCCGATGAAGTCCGAAATGACCATGCAACCGTCGGCGAGAACCTCGATCCCGTCCAGGTTGACGAACTCCCCACCCACCCCGAAGGCCCGAGCCGGCCTGGCGCCGGTGGGATCCAGCTCGTACACGTCGGGCTCGTCCCAGCTCACCGCGTAGAACCGGCCCTCGGCCACCGCGATACCGTTGATGCTGGGAACTCCCTCGAAGGACGATGCCTCAGACAGGTCGGCCGAGAGCTTCCAGACCTTCCCGGTCTCCGTGTCCGAGGCGTACACGCTCTCTCCGTCCGTGCACATGTCATTGAGCCGCGCGGCGCCCTGCACCACAAGGGTCTGCGCCTCCCCGTCCTCCAGCGCGAAACGGTGCACCATGTCGATGTCGGCCACGTAGAGCGATCCCTCCAGCAGGCACATGCCCTTGGGGGCACTGAGGACCGCATCCGGGGTACGCTCGCGCCAGCGCAGCACATCCACGCTGCCATCCGGCTTGAGGCGGGTGATGAACCCGGAGTAGTCCTTCTCCCAGCCCTCTCCCACGATGTTGGACACGTACGCGAGCCTGCTCTCGGGGTCAAAGCAGACGGACTCGGGCACCTGCATCTGGCCCACGCGCAGGATGGGTTGCTGAGACAACACCCACTGGGCATCGGCCGTCTGGGCCCCCAGGCCACAGGCAAGGCAGAGAACAGCGAGTTTGAGGGCAGCGTATCGGCCGGTCATCGGATCGCCTCCATCCGGATCAGTCGGTCATCGGGCGAGTGCAACACGCGGGTAGTCAGTTCGCCGCGACACGGAGCAAGTCCTCGCCGACTCGCGCAGAGCGCGAGTCGGCGAGCCGCGAGTCGGCGAGTCACGGGTCGCGAGTCAACGTCAACGGCGACGGCGTCAAAGGTGATGGCGTCAACGGCGACGGCGGTCGGCGGAGGGAGGCCAGACGCCTGTCTGCGGAAGGTCGGCGCGAGGCCCGAGGCGAACTCGCCCGCACTCACAGTCACCGGCCGCCCGGGCAGTGGGGCGGCGCGATGTGCCGAAAGGGGCAGTACCGATGAAAGCCATGAGAGATACGCTCGCCGGGGTGTGGTCCGCAACTCCCACTCCGTTCACGCAGAGCAGGGAGATTGACCGCGAGGCCGTCTCGCGGCTGGTGGCGCACCACAAGCGGCTGGGGGTCAAGGGGCTGTTCCTGGCCGGGACCTGCGGCGAGGGGGCCTGGATGCCCGACCGGCTGCGGCGGGATCTGGTCCGCGCCGTGGCCGAGGCCGCCGCCGGCGACCTGGCCATCGCCGTCCAGGTGACGGACAACTCCACCGACAGGATCCTGGACAATGTGGCCGCGGCCAGGGAAGACGGAGGGCAGATCGCCGTCATCGCCCCCCCGTACTTCCTGCTCAATGCCACGCTGGAGAACATCATCAAGCTCTACGTGGACGCCATCGGGCAAAGCCCCCTGCCGGTGGGCATCTACGACCGCGGCCGAGGCGGCGCGGTGGTGGTTCCCGATGAGGCGCTGGACACCATCTACGCCCAGAGCAATGTGGTGATGGTCAAGGACAGCTCGGCCACCCCGGAGCGCCGCGACATCGCGCTGGCGGCGCGCGACAAGCGCCCCGACCTGATGCTCCTGGATGGCGACGAGTTCCACTGCGTGGAGTACCTGCAGGCCGGCTATGACGGTCTCCTGCTGGGGGGCGGCATCTTCAACGGCTATCTGGCGGGACAGATCATCGAGGCCGTGGCCGCGGGCGACATCGCGAAGGCACAGGCCCTCCAGGCCCGCATGAACCGCATGATGTACGACGTGTACGGCGGGGAGAGCATCTCCTGCTGGCTCTCGGGCCTCAAGAAGCTCCTGGTGGACATGGGGATCTTTGGTTCGTGGGAAACCTACCTCAACTACCCGCTGACCGACGAGTGCCGGGCGGCCATCACGAAGGTGATCGAGCAGGACGCCGACGTGTTGCTGCCATAGGAGCGGGCGGTGTGAGGGCTGTGCCAGACGACCGGGCCGGGTGTGCGGGCGACGCCTCGCGTCGCACCGGCTGCACACTCGGCCCCCCGCCTCTCCCCCGCCTCTCCCCTGCCTCTGCCCTGCCTCTGCCCTGCCTCTACCCTGCCTCTACCGCCCGTACATCTCTTCACTCACCTTCCGAAACTCGCGGCACATGGCGTCGACGGCCTCCTGTGTGTGACCGGCCCCCTGCGGATCGCCGTACCACTTGGGGATGAACCCACCCTCGCCGGTCCCCAGCTTGGCCACCAGCTCCCGGGCATACGCGCGGATGTCGTCGAGGCTGCCGTGGCACATGGTCTGCTGGATGTCCACCGGGCAGTAGAAGGTGATCCTCCCCCCAAACCTCTGGCTCAGCACATCGAGGCCCATGTTCTCCTGCTGATCCATCTGGATCACATCCAGCCCCGCCTCGATGAGATCATCGAGGATGTCCACGATGTACCCACAGCTATGCAGGAAGGTGAGCAGTCCGGCGTCGTGGGCCGCACCGTAGATCCTGGCGTAGCAGGGCTTCCACAGCTCCCGCCAGCTCTCGGGCCGGATCATGAGGCGGTCCTGCAGACCCCAGTCATCGCAGAAGATCAGGCCGTCGCAGCCGGCGGCGGCGTAGTGTTCGATGGCGACGAGGTTCATGTCCACGAGGATCGAAAGCAGCTTCTGCAGCTCGTCGGGGTTGGTGTACATGTCCGTCCAGGTGTTTCTGAGGCCGCGGATGAAATGGACACGCTCGTAGATGGAGAGGCCGGAGCCGAAGAGGAACTGCTCGCCCGCACGGTCTCGTGCGCCTTCGAGGCTCTCCCAGCGCGCGGAATCGCGGATATCGGGAATGGTGAGCTGTGCAAACTCGCTCCAGTCCTGAAGCGGGAACTGCTTGACCTCCCCAAGGTGCGAGACGCCGATATTGTGCCACACGGCGCCCCACTCGTCGGTGCCGAAGGAGGGTCGCGCATCCGGCGAGGGGTCCATGCTCGCCCAGGCGAAGTCGCATCCGAAGTCACCGGGGAAGTCCCGGGGCAGGCGGTCGGGGGTCTGGAAGCGGACGGTGCGGCTCACGACCTCTCGCGGCGACATGGGAGCCATGAGGTGGGTCCTCCGTGGGGTTGGGGCTGAGGCCGGGGCGTAGGTTGGCCGCGGAGCGCCGGAGGTCCTCCCCCGAAGCGAAGCTCCCGCCCGGGAAGGGGCGGGAGCCGTGTGGGTGGGCCGGACGGCAGGCAGGTCTAGATGTCCTTGCCCACCGACGGGTCGGAGGTGTTGGTTGACAGGTCGGGATACCAGAACCAGTGGGGATCCCAGTAGCCCTGCTTCTTGGAGCATAGCGTGTCGCCGCTGCGGATGACCTTGACGTGGCCGTCAAAGAACGCGCAGTTGAACGGCCTCGCAGTTGAGTACTCGGCCCCCTGGCGACAGCCGCACTGCAGGTCGCCGTGCCACGATCGGTACTCGTTGAGCATGATCTGCTCCGAGGGCCAGGCGAACAGGGACATCTTCACACCGTCCCCGCGGGAGCAGACGGCGTGCTTGTACTTGTAGTGGGTGTATACGCCGGCGGGGCCGTATATGGTGGCGCCCCTGCTGGGCCAGTCATCCTGGCCACTGGGACACAGACCCAGTTGCCGGTTCTTGATGTAGGGGCCGATGATGTGGATGTAGATGTTCCGTTCCACGCAGCAGGCGTCATTGGGGTAGGCCGTTGGGCCGCCCGGGTAATGCGCGATGTTCTGGCCGGGGAACTTCTCGTCGTAGTCCTGGACGTACATCAACATGCCCAGCGCCAACTGCTTGAGGTTGCTCGTGCACGTCGTCTGTCTGGCCTTCTCGCGGGCTCTGGCAAAGACCGGGAATAGGATTGCCGCAAGGATCGCGATAATCGCGATCACAACCAGTAACTCGATCAGCGTGAAGCCACTCTTGCGCATGCCGTTCCCATCCTTTCCTGGACGCACCGGCGACATGGGGCGGCCCTCCCGCGGCCGAGATATCGGCAGTACGGGTGTTAAGCGCTCCCACTTAACCGTCCTTGCCTGATTCGACGCGGCAGGCTCACATGCCTTCTGAAAAACCGCACAGTAGTTGCGCGGCGCACGTGGTCTACCATCGCGCCGCCGGAACACCCGCAAACGGGGTGCAAAGGCCGACCAACGCGAGCGCCCGCCAATGGTCTGCGGGTCAGAGACCCGCGGGCACGGAGACGACCGCGGCCGGCTCGTCGGCTCGTCCCTACGGCGCGGAAGGCACGATCAACTCCGGAGCCGCCTGCAGGCCGCTGCGCTGCTCGTACAGCGTGGACTGGCCCGCGTAGGTCCTGGTGATGATGTGCCCCAGTGCGTTGTGGACGCGGATCTCCAGCTCGCCTTCGCGCTCGGAGGTCTCCGCCCCCAGATCGAACACATACGGGTACCACGAACGGATGCCACAGGACGCTCCGTTGAAGCGGACCTCCACCGAGTCGGCACAGGCCGGCAGGCGCAAGAGCACGGGAACGTCCCCGGGCAGGCGGACCTGTCGGCGGTAGACGCCGACGCCCGCGAAATGGGGCATCCCCTGCCCCTCCCACGGCTCCGCGGGCGAGATGGTGCTCGGCGCGGGCCTGAGGGTCTGACCCTCCACGGTGAAGTCGCCCACGAGAACCACGGGCTGCAGCAGGGCGCTGATGCCTTCCATGGGCGCGATGCGGGGGTCATTGTACTTGCTCGTCCGGGCACGGATGTGAATGGCATTGGCGCCCGGCTCCAGCAGAGCGCCCACCTCGAAGTGCACGTTCTCTTCGGTCCAGACCGGCTGTCCCGCCACCTGGCGCGCCGGCCGCCCGTTGACGTAGACCTCCAGGAAGTCGGGGTTGTCCAGGACCAGACGGTGCGGCGCGGCTCCCGGCGCGCAGGCAACGTTGGCCCGCAGCCAGTACCACGGCGATTCACCCGGGAGGATCGGCTCGGGAAGTCGCCCGTCCTCGGGGGCGATCCAGCCATCATCGTCCTCCCCACGCTGCCGGCCCCGGGCGGCGCCCTCATTGCGCGGGTCCGGCTTGACCTCCACATCAAGGCGCAGCATGTTCCCCGGCTCCGGTGTGAACTCCCAGTCGCCGTCGAGCGCCACCGTCGCCGCGGGGTTCAGCCAGGCCGGGGCGGCCGGGAGACCATCGCCGGGCAGCCCGTCCCCCACGAACACGAAGTACCCCTGCCAGGGCTCGAAATGCCAGGTGAAGCCGCCCTCCGCCTCCGGTCGGTAGAGCTCCATGGTGTCCGGGTCGCAGAGGGTGACCTGTCCGGGGAGGCTCACGTCGATCGTGATGTCCACCGGCTCCTGAGCCATGCCGGCCACGTAGAAGGCGTCGAGGCCGGCAATGCGGCGCCGGGAGGAGATGAACTCACGGGCCCCCTTTCCGCTCAGCGTCAGCGGCCGGCGCAGGGCCTGTGACAACGCCTCGGCCACCGCGGCCCCGGAGCCGGCCACGTGGTGGACGGACGGCAGCTCCAGCAGCCCCTGCACCTCGCCCGAGAGGTCCTCCAGGTCGTCCACAGTCCGCTGCGGCGGGTCGCCGGCGAGGATCACCGTCCCGCCGGCCTCGGCGAAGGCGCGTACCCTGTCCCAGCAGGCCTTCGGCAGCCGCGTGGCCGAGGGCAGGACCACAGCGCGGTAGGAGGCGTGCTCGGTGGTGAGCCGGCCGGCGGCGGCCTGCGCCTGCTCCAGCACGGGCTCGAAGAGGAAGTCGAAGTGCCACTGCTCGCGGACCAGCTCATCCAGCAGGTCATAGAGCTGCTCCTGCAGGGCTCCCAGAGGGAAGTCCGGGGCGGCGTCGTGCCAGGGCACGGACAACGCCTGCAGGTCCGCCAGAGCCCAGACGGTGGACCGCGGGTACAGTACCGCGATGTCACATATCGGCTCGCCCTCTGCATGCAGTGCGGCAACCCGAGCGTTGTAGTCGGCGTAGGTCTTGTAGTGCCGCCACCACGGCTGGGTGAAGTGCTTTCCGGCGATGGCGTACTTGCGGAAGTCGGCGATGCTGGTGACCAGGGAGTTGTCGTTGAACAAGGTCACCCCCAGGGCCACCTGATAGTTGAAGCCCCGCTTCTGGCGCTGCAGGTTCATGCCCCAGTCGCAGACGCCGTAGGCTTCGGAGAGCATCTCGAAGGCCCCGCTGTGCCGCACGATGCCGTGGACGAGCTTGCAGGTCAGGTGGAAGGAGCGTCGGTCCAGAGCCCCGTAGAAAGCGGTGCCATAGGGATAGGTGAAGCCGTCGGCATTGGCGAGCATGTCGATGCCGGGGATGGTGAAGTGCTTCATGACCTCCCACAGATCGGCTCCCATGCGCACGTGGGTGTTGAGGGTCTCCTCGCCCAGACAGTGGCCGGTCAGGGCGAGCCCGTGCCGGTCGCACCAGGCCCTCTGACCGGCCGAGTAGGCCTGCCCGAAGCGCTCGGCCACCAGGCGCCAGTAGTGCATCCGCGCGCGCTGGGCCTGCGGGTCGTCCACCGGGCCCAGCAGGTCTCCGAGGCACTCTCGCAGGTCGTAGCCGTAGCGGGAGTGGAAGTCCTCCAGCAGGCCGTCGGTGTACGGGAGACCCATCCAGGGTGAAGCGACGCGCAGGTGGAAGCCGGGTTCGTCGGTGAAGAAGCCGGGGATCGTCTGGCCAAAGTCCTGCGGAGCGTGGGCCAGATAGCGCTCGTGGGTAGAATCCAGGAAATGCCCGCAGGCCTCGGCGCTGAGCACATCCAGGTATCCGGGAATGGTACTGAGCCAGTCGCAGCCCCTGACGTTGATGCGGATGTCGCGCCCCGGCCCTACCGTCCACACGGCGCCCCCTGCCGTGCGCGGTTCTCCGCAGCCCCCGGGTACCGCGCCCTCGGCCGAGGCGGGCTTGACCCACAAGACCTGCTCGCAGGCCTCGGGATGGTCGCGCAGGACCATGCCGGCGCACACGCCACTGGGCCAGTTGTACTCATCGTAGATCCAGCACTTCATGCCGAATTCCCGGCAGTAGTCCAGGGTCTGGCCCACGCGCTGCCAGTACGGGGCGGACATGTACGGAAGCTCCATGCCGTAGATGGGGAACAGGAAGAACTCCGTGATTCCCCGGGCGTGCATCTCGGCCAGTTGGCTTTGCAGGCCGGGCCAGTCGAGGTCGCCGGTCCAGGCCAACCAGGGCACGGGCCGATAGCGGGAGGGCGGGTCGGTGAGGCGTTGGGGCAGATCGGCGGCCTGCAGCTCGTGCCACAGGCGGGGGCGGATGGATGACATGAGAGCCTCCTTGGACGGGCCTGTCCGGGCTCGACGCAGGGGAACCCGAGGGCCGCGCGGAGCGCCGTGCGGCAGGCGCAGAGCCGGCCTCTCGCCGGTCGTGGCGGACCATTCCTCGCTCAGGGCGCCGGTACCTCGCCGCGGCCGTGATGGGCGAGCAAGGCAGGCGCTGAGGATGCCGGCGGGGAACTCCCTAGCTACTTGCCGGCCTTGATTCTACATGACTCTTGAGTAGGAGAAGACGGGAGGTGCCCAAAGCATGTTACCATGGTACCTGTGGTTCCTCGCGGGCCTGGTGATGCTCATCATCGAGTTGATGGCCGGGACGATGTACCTGCTGTGGGCCGCGTGTGCGGCGTTCCTGGCCGGACTGGTGGCCCTGGTGCTTGGATCGGTGGTCTGGCTCCCGTGGGTGGTGTTCTCGGTGGCCACCGTGCTCCTGGCGGCCCTGACGCGGCCGCTAGTGCACAGGATCCGCCTCGGTCGCGGGGTGGCGTCCAATGTGGACAGTGTCATCGGCAAAGAGGCCGTCGTGCTGCAGCGCATTGACCCCGCGGCCAACACCGGCCGCGTGCGTATCGGCGGGGATGAGTGGCGGGCCAGCGCAGACGATGTGGTGGAGGCCGGGGCGCGAGTGGTAGTGCTCGGCGTCGAGGGAGCGACACTGTCGGTACAGCAGTTGGGGTCCTGAACGGACGGACCGGGCGATGGGCCGGTGAGGGAGCACCGTGGCGGCTTGAGGAGGCCACTTGCCGCCACCGGCGGCCGGGATCCGGTCCCGGAAAGCGCCCCGGCCGGCCGAGCCAATCGGAAATGGCGGAGGGCCACGACAGGCAACTGTCGGGCGAACCGACAAGGAGTTGATCGCAGTGGGACAGTACGTGCTTGGGATATTCCTGGCCATCCTGGCGATGGTGTTCATCAGCAAGTGCGTGTACATCGTGGCCCAGCACCAGCGCGGCGTGGTCGCAACCTTTGGGCGCTACACCAAGACCAACGACCCCGGCCTGATCTTCATCGTCCCCTTCATCCAGACCATGCAGCTCGTGGACATGCGCGAGACGGTGCTGGATGTGCCGCCGCAGGACGTGATCACCGAGGACAATGCGCTGGTGCGGGTGGACGCCGTGGTCTACTACGAGGTCACCGACCCGTTCCGCAACACCTACAATGTGACGAACTTCGTGCTCGCAGCGATGAAACTGGCCCAGACGAACCTGCGTAATATCATCGGCGACCTGGAGCTCGACGAGGCGCTCACCTCCCGCGAGACGATCAACGCCAGGCTCCGCGAGATTCTCGATGAGGCCACGGACAAGTGGGGTGTGCGGGTCACACGGGTGGAGATCCAGACCATCGAGCCGCCGCGGGATATCACCGAGGCCATGAGCCGGCAGATGAAGGCCGAGCGCGACAAGCGCGCGGCCATCCTCGAGGCCGAGGGCATCAAGCAGGCGGCTATTCTCGCCGCCGAGGGCGAGCGGCAGTCGCAGATCCTGCGGGCCGAGGGTGAGGCGGAGGCGATGAAGAGGGTGGCCGAGGCCGAGAGGTTCCGGCAGTTGACCGTCGCCGAGGGTGAAGGCCTCGCCATCAAGACGGTCTTCGACGCCATCCACGCCGGCAATCCCACTCAGGACCTGCTGGCCGTCAAGTACCTGGAGGCTCTGGGCCAGATCGCCGACGGCAAGGCGACCAAGATATTCCTCCCCCTGGAGACCGGCGGCGCGCTCTCCAGCATCGCCGCCGCGGGTATCGCCTTCCAGGAGGGGATGGGCGCCGACGCGGCGAAACCCCAGACGTAGAAGCTTGGCCGAGAAGCCGGTTCTGCCGCCAAGATGTCATTCTGAGCGTCCATCTCGCGCAGCGAGATAGCGGAGAATCTCGCTGAATGCCGGGAGATTCCTCGAGCTGCTCTTGCCGGGAGCGGACGCTCTCAGGACGACATTCCCGGCGAATCCGGGGTTCCTGGCCGCATCTCCAGTCGACCTTTGGCAGGAGCACATGGGCCCCGCAGGTCGCTGCCTGCGGGGCCTGTCTTTCCCACTACCTATCGAATTGACGAGGTGTTCATCATGGCCGCCCGACGTTACCTGGCCTTCGATCTTGGCGCCGAGAGCGGGAGAGCCGTGGTCGGCACGCTGCAGGACGGCAGGCTCTCCCTGGAGGAGATCCATCGCTTCCTCAATGAGCCCGTGGAAGTCTGCGGCACCATGCACTGGGACATCCTCTCTTTGTACAACAACATCCTCAGGGGCATGCGCGAGTACGTCAAGCGCTACGGCGACAGCGTGGACGGCATCGGCATCGACACCTGGGCCGTGGACTTCGCCCTCTTCGGCAGCGACGGCAAGCTCCTGCAAAACCCCGTGTGCTACAGAGACAAGCGCACCGAGGGCATGGTCGACAAGGCACTGGAGAAGATGACGAGCATGGAGCTGTACGAGGAGACCGGCCTGGCGATCCTCTCGATCCACACGCTGTTCCAGCTCCTGTCCCTGCGCCGGGGCGACAGCCCCTTCCTGGACATGGCCGACTCCTTCCTCATGATCCCAAGCACTCTGGGCTACTTCCTCACGGGCCAAAGGCAGGTGGAGCGCAGCAACGCCATCTCCACGCAGGTGTACAACCCGCGCAGCGGACAGTGGAGCGAGAAGGTCTTTGCCGCCTACGACCTCCCGCGGTCGATCATGCCCCGGCTCGTGGACCCCGGCACACGGCTGGGGCCGTTGCTGGACAGCGTCAAGGACAGCACCGGCCTGCGCCACGGTGACGTGATCTCGGTCTGCAACCATGACACCGGCTCGGCGGTGGCGGCGGTCCCGGCGGAGGGCGGAAGCTGGGCCTTCATCAGCTCCGGTACCTGGTCGATCCTGGGCGCCCTGAGCCCGCAGGTTATCACCACGCAGGAGTCCTTCGCGGCCCGGATGGTCAATGAGCTCACGGTGGGCAGCTTCTTCCTGGCCCGCAACATCATGGGCCTGTGGCTCCTGCAGCAATCACGGGCCTCGTGGGCGCGGGCGGGGCAGGATTACTCCTACGGACAACTGGCGGAGATGGCGGCAGGCGCCCCCGCGGATGGCCCGGTCATCTTCCCGGACCACCTGAGCTTCCTTTCGCCCGCCGACATGCCCACAGCCATCGCCGACTACTGCAGGGCCACGGGCCAGCGGCCGCCCGAGGGACCCGCGGCCATCAGCCGTTGCATCCTGGAGAGCCTCGCCCTGATCTACCGCGAGGACCTCGAGAAGCTCGCACAGATCCAGGGCCGCCGCTTTGATGCCGTGCACGTGGTGGGCGGCGGGTCGCAAAACGCCCTGCTCTGCCAGTTCACCGCGGACGCCGCGGGCATTCCCGTGATTGCCGGACCGGTGGAGGCCACCGTCGCGGGCAATATCCTCGTTCAGGCCCTGGCCACCGGAGACGTGGCCTCGGCCGAGGAGATCCGTAAGGTCGTGCGAGATTCCAACGAGATGGTGCGCTACGAGCCGCAGGACAAGGCCGCCTGGGACGCCAGGTTCGAGACGTACAGGGGGCTGCAGAGGTAGAGGGAACGGCGGGAACGGGAACGGCCGTGGTTCGTGGTTCGTGGTTCGTGGTTCGTGGTTCGTGGTTCGTGGTTCGTGGTTCGTGGTTCGTGGTTCGTGGTTCGTGGTTCGTGGTTCGTGGTTCGTGGTTCGTGGTTCGTGGCGCGTGGCGCGGTACGGCGAACGGCGCCGCTCCCTGCGGGCCAGGGACCCGCTTTCCCTCTCCTTCGCGATGCGGCCGCTCAGGAGAGGGGTGCACGGCAACAACCAACGGCCGTGGCGCCTCTCTGTAGGGCACGGGCCTGTACCGCACCGAGAGAGCCATCCAACAACGGCCAACGACGGCGGCGCACAGGTCGCCGCCCTACAACGGCAAACGGCGGGAACGGCCGTGGCTCGCAACGGCAGCGACGCCCGTGGCGCGTGGTTCGTGGCGCGGTACGGCAAACGGCGGCGACCGCCGGCTCGCACAACCGACACCCTTCGGGAGGTCCTCTTCGTGTTCATCGACATCCACGTGCACACCCGCATCTTCGACGGCCCCAGGCAACAGAGCGAGTTCTCCAGCCATTTCGCCACACCCTCGGAGCTGATGGCCAAGCTCAAGCCCCAGGGAGTGCGGGCCGTGGTGGCCTTGCCCACGGTGAACCCCGACTGCGCTTGGTATGTCCAGTCCGTGCAGGAGGTCATGCTCGCCGCCCAGCGCTATCCGGAGTTCATCATCCCGTTCATGAATATCGACCCGCGCCAGGGCAGCAATAGCGCCACCAGCGATCTGGGGTACTTCATGCGCTACTGGCAGGACCGGGGCTGCAAAGGCATCGGGGAGGTCACCGCCAACATGCCTTTCGACCATCCCCTGATGGAGAACCTGCTTTCACACGCCGAGGCCTGCGGCCTATCGGTGACCTTCCACATCGCCCCCAAGCAGTGGGACTACTACGGCATCGTCGATCACTTCGGCCTCCCGCTGCTGGAGGGCGCCCTGCGCAAGTTCCCCAAGCTTACCTTCCTCGGCCACTCACAGCCCTTCTGGGCGGAGATCAGCGGCAACCTCACCGAGGAGCAGCGGAACGGCTACCCCACAGGCCCGGTGACCGAGGGCGGCGCCGTGGTGCGCCTGATGCGGCAGTACCCCAACCTCTGCGGCGACCTCTCCGCCGGCAGCGGGCACAATGCCGTCAGCCGGGACCCCGAGTTTGGCTATGCCTTCATGACCGAGTTCCAGGACCGACTGTTCTTCGGCACCGATGTCTGCGACCCGCGGAACGAGACCCCACTCATCGGCTTTCTGAATGACGCCGTGGCCGGCGGCCATATCTCTCGCGAGGTCTACGAGAAAATCGGCTGGAGAAACGCCGAGAGACTGCTGGGGATGTGAGGGGCAGAGACGATACTCCCGGCGGACAGGAGACAGCGATGGCACACTTCCGCATGCGCCAGGGCTGTGCATTGCTGGTCGTTGCGGTCTCGCTCTGGGGCCAGGCGTCCCGGGCGCAGGATGGCGTCCTGACGGGCGCAGACTGGGAAGCCCACGCACTGGGGATCACGACCCCCGAGCGTCTGGCCGCCGTTCGTGCCGCCGCCGTCCGGCGGCCGGTCACCCTCGCCATCGTCGGCCAGGGCGGGGTCAGCAAGGCCCTCCTCGAGCCCGTACTGGTGGACGGGACCACCCTTGGGTACCGGCAGTGGCCCGAAGGCCAGACCCCCGACCCGGGCACCAACACCCACGACACCCAGGCGGCACGGGTGATCCTGGATCTCACCCACAAGCTCGGGATCCAGGTGCGCCTCCTGGTCTACCACGTCGGCGAGACCACCGACAGCGTGGCCGAGGGCTTCTCCCGGGCCGGTGCCGAGGCCGACATCGTCGCACTGTATCAGTCCTTCTGGGGCAATGTGCAGGCGATGGCCGACAGTATCGGCACGGCGAGCGGCGCCCTGTTCATCTCGCCCTACGTTGAGGTCGGGCCCCGGGATACCGCCACCTGCCTGCAGGCCCATGCCGCCAAGCCCTGGGCCGAGGGCTTTCCGCACTTCATCACCACGATCCCGCTGGCCAGGCAATCTCCGGGGGTGCTCCTCACTCCGCAGAGCCGGCCCGGACAAGACACCGAGGCCATCAACTTCGTCGCCCCCTCGTACTATGCAAGCAGCGCCGGCGGCACATGCCCCTCGGCCGAGGTGGCCGCCGCCGTGGCCGCCTATATCGTGGCCGCCACCTCCGACAAGCCCGCACCCGAGGAGATCGTCGCGCTCATGCGCCAGACCTCGACGGACGATAGGGCCTCGCTCGGGTCGCTGCCCGAGTTCGACGAAGCCTCCCTGGACGCCTTTGGCGAGCAGATCGCCGCCCTGGCCACCGCGACCGACACCAGACCGCGAAAGCTCGACGCCACCGGCGTCCTGAACCTGTGGGCCATCCACGAGCACATCGCCACCGGCGGAGCGGAGCAGGGACACGACGATTGACGGCACCGGCACGAGCCGCCCGCCGCCGTCGGCCGTACTGCATCGCTCCCCGCGTCTCAGTGCCTCCGTGCTGCGCCGTTCCCATCTTGTGCCACCTCAGGAGGCGTTGCCTGTGTCCGGTACCGTCGGCTACGAACTCACGCTCCAGACCGTGCAAAGCGGCTTCGATGGCGTCAAATGCTGGGTGCATGCCCGGGCGGGCGTCATCCCCGGTGAGCGCCCGGTGGTGGTGCTCACCATGCAGAAGCTCCTTCTCAGCGGCTCGGATGTGTTCTACGCGCTCAACGACCTGCGCAGCGACGACCTGGGAGCCACGTGGGAAGGGCCCCGCGAGCGGCAGGCTCTGGGGCGGCGTAGCGAACCCGGGGGTATCGAGGCCGTCATCTGCGACTTCACCCCCAAGTACCATGCGCACAGCGGCAGGCTGCTGGGCATCGGCCATGTGGCGCGGTACGTAGGAGACGCCCTGATGCCCTCCCCCAGGCCACGCCAGACGGCCTACTCGGTCTACGACGCCGAGGCCCGCGAGTGGGCGGAATGGGAGACCATGGCCATGCCGGCCGAAGAGAGGTTCTTCTCCGCCGGCGCCGGCTGCGTCCAGCGAGTGGACCTCCCCGACGGCACCATCCTGCTGCCCATCTACAACCATGGAAACGATACGGAGTGCTCCTGGGTGACGGTCACCCGCTGCGGCTTCGACGGCCACAGACTATCGTACCTCGAGCACGGCAGCGAGATGACCGTACCCGAGCCGCGCGGGCTGGGCGAGCCCTCCGTGGCGTATCACGGCGGCCGCTACTACCTGACCCTGCGCAATGATGTGCGGGGCTACGTCACCTCCGGCGACGACGGCCTGCACTATTCCGAGCCCATCCCATGGTGCTTCGACGACGGCTCGGAGCTGGGCAACTACAATACCCAGCAACACTGGGTGGCGCACGATGACGCGCTGTTTCTGGTCTACACGCGGCGGGGGGCCAACAACGACCACGTGTTTCGTCACCGCGCGCCGCTATTCATGGCTCAGGTGGATACGGAGAGGCTCTGTGTCCTGCGGGACACCGAGCGAGCCATCGTGCCGGAGCGTGGGGCCAGGTTGGGGAACTTCGGGGTCTGTGAGGTGAGCCCGGAGGAGACGTGGGTCATCGCCGCCGAGTGGATGCAGCCCGTGGGGTGCGAGAGGTACGGCAGCGACAACAGCGTCTACATCGCGCGCTTGCGATGGGACAGGCCGAATGCAGGGGCGCTCTCGCACTGAAAAGCGAAAAAAACACCAGGCCCCGACAAGCGGGGCCCGGCGGCAGGACGGGGCTCAGCAGGATCGGCAACGGCATCAGGGATAGTACGGCCCCTGCAGGTACTTCTCCAGCTTGGCATGGCCGTCGAGGTACCCGACATTTCGGTAGACCGTGAGCGTGTCGGTGGCGGCCGACTTGCGGGAGTGGTTCGTGCCCCACGCCGGGCCGGAGCAGTCGGCGATGACCAGTGTGCCCGAGGCATCGGAGAACTGGGCCATGCTCAGCCCGTTGCCGGGGGCCCCGGCCGCCGAGGCCGCGAACAGCGCCGAGTTGTACTGGTAGGTATGGCTCCAGCAGGGATCGGCGGGATCGCCGCTGG
>Ga0334885_1002002_pt1 | contig 22268 bp, 21 predicted proteins | sample GraSluR1_MG_8_FD_207233 | JGI IMG/M metagenome (GOLD analysis project Ga0334885, IMG submission 207233) | Sludge microbial communities from methane-producing bioreactor in Wageningen University, Netherlands - Granular Sludge_31_05-R1 | ecosystem: Engineered > Bioreactor > Anaerobic >...
TAAGGTTTCTGGTGTGGAACATTACTGAATCACATATACGTGATAACGTAACCAGGGAAACTTTCAAATTTACCTCACCCGCTACCGAATTAATGCAAAGTCAATTAGCCCCATTAGTAAAAAGGTGGAAACTTCTACCGCACTAATTGTCACAAGTTAGGACAATATTGTTTACATGAATTCAGGCGACTGGGTTGAATCTTTGAGTGCCCTGGCCGAGACCAGATCGGGAGAATGGAAAATTCTGCTGTATGATGACCAACCGGTTAGGTCAATAAGTGATTAGCTTCTTTAAATCATAAAAAGTAATAAAATGAATGGTAAATCAGAAATCCTAAACCATATCCGGCATATTATAGGGTTTTCTGCCTCCTCCGGGACGTGAAAGATAGCTGTTAGCCTCCTGGTCGTTCCCGAACCGTTCGGTCTTCCCGTCAAAGATCAGTTTTCTGCCCGTATGGTAAGCAATATTACCCAGGTGCATCATTGCGGTCGAGATATGTCCTTCTTCGATATCGGCTATAAGATCTTTGTAATTACGGCTTTTAACACAATCGACAAAGTTCTGGAAATGGAAATCAATACGGGCCTTTGCAAGTTCAGCTCTTCTTGAGTCAGGCTCCAGATCTGCTTCGGTAACAGTTAGTGAAGGTTTTGTCGATCTGTCCTGCTGGGCTCCGGTGCTGAATGCTGCAGTACCTGTCTGACCTCCTGCTGATGCCGGTGCGTTGCCGCTGAGGAATACATTGAAGCTGTTCCCCACCACATATGCATAGCCCTTTGTACCAAGCCACAGGTTACCCCAGGGCTCATTCGGTGTCGGCAGGCTCCTTACTTCGAGCTCCAGGATCTGTCCGCCGGGATATTCAAATGTAGCAACCTGGAAGTTGGGCACATCCTGGTCCGATTCGTCAGCATAAGCATAAAAGCCGCCGCAGCAGGCTATTTTCTCAGGATGACCGTCGATTTTCATTCCAAGTCTCAGGATATCCATGGCATGGGTTCCGTTGTTGCCGAACTCGCTTGTGCTGGTGTCCCAGTACCAGTGCCAGTTGTAGAGAAAATGGTTTTCGTTGAAGGGGATCATCGGTGCCGGTCCCCTGTACAGATCCCAGTTGACTCCCTGTGGAACAGGCCCGTCGGGTTTCCTGCCGATGCTCGGACGTGAGCGATAAACGGTACCGCGGCCCAGATAAACATCACCTATGATTCCATCGCGGACCATCTCGATAGCTTTAATGTTGAGTCTGCTGGCCCTTCTCTGAGTGCCGGTCTGGACTATCTTGTTATATTTTCTGGCCGCCTGTACCATCTTTCTGCCTTCGTCGATGGTGTATGCAACAGGCTTTTCAACGTAAACATCTTTCCCGGCCTGGCAGGCATGTATCGTCATCAGTGCATGCCAGTAGTCGGGTGTGGCAATAGCTACAATATCCAGATCCTTTTCATTCAGCATGTCGCGGTAATCAATGAAAGTCTTAGGTTTTTCGCCTCCCAGGTCTTCAATATCCTTTATTGCCCCGGGGAGCAGGTAATCGACACAATCGCAGATGGCTGTTACCCTTGTTTCCTTTATTTTGGTAAAATTGGCGGTATGCCCTCCGCCTCCATATAATCCGCCGCGGTCGTTTATGCCGATAACACCTACATTCAGCATATCACTCGGTTTTACCTGTGCAAAGCCCCTGATATATGCAGGAGCACCAATGGTTATTCCTGCTGAAGCAATTGCCGATTTTTTGATGAATGTGCGTCTTTTCTCTGTTTTCATGGTTAAGAGATATTAATAGTTAAGGGTCTTAATTATTGGATCTGAAAAGAATATGCAGAATGCTTTATTTTGAAGCCAGAATTTCATTGTATATAGCTTCGACCAGATTGCCATGGTTATTATCGAATTCTTTCTTTATGTTTTCCAGAGAGGAATTCTTCTTAATTAAACCGGCAACTTTGTTCTGCAACTCTTTCATCTCTCTGATATGGGTACGGATCATTTCCCTGTACAGCACTTCACTATGGCCGCTATAGAATTTTTCAGCGTCTAAAGTTGCGAGCATCTTTTCGAGCGTTTCAACATGTTTAAATGAGTTACCCCCCTTATAGGAGTGTATCAGCTGAACGCGACCTTTGAAAACCTGATCGCCGATAAAGGCGATCTTCTCATGTGGGAAGTATACCACAATATCCCCTGTTGTGTGCCCTGTCCCGAAGTACCACAGTTCTGTCTTCTTCGGATCCACATAAAGATCCATTTTGGTGGTGAAGGTCACCGAGGGAATAAAACTCGACAGTTCCGGATCATTCCATGCTGACGGCTCACCGGTCCTCGTCGGATGAAAGAATTCCTTCCGGCAATTTTCATGGGCTACGATCACAACGGATTCAGGCAAAAATCTGTTGCCATTGACATGGTCGCCATCGCTGTGTGTGTTCACCATAAACATAATGGGTTTATCAGTAAGCTTACTGATTTCCTGAATGGTCTGGTTGACTGATTCCTCATTCATCTTGGCATCAATCAACAGAACACCGTATTCACCGATATAGGCGCCTCCGTTTGCCCCGCTTCCTCCTCTCACTTCGTAAAGGTTTTCTCCTATACCGGCAAGTGAAACAGAAGTGGCCTGAGTCTGTTGAGCAACTGCATATGAAGTAAATGACAATGCAATTAAGCAAAAACATAATTTATGTACTATCTTCATCTCATTCAGGTTTAAATTATCTCCTTTTAAAGTGTATCTGGCGAGTACAATATACGAAAATAGAACCAGATTCGATTCTTATTGCCATTCCCTTATTACAATGATGTTCGGAATCAGAATATTAATCTTAGTAAAAAGATAACGGGTCCGACCGGTGTTGTCGATATCATGGGATGACCTCCTCTTTTATAACCTTTTTTTCTGTACTTTTTAATAAGAATAAACTTGCGGGCATGGAAGAATTTTGATCTGGTTTTTTTCAGGCGATATATTGAGTAAGTAATAATTGCTCCGGTCAGCATGCTCGCAGGTAAAATCGCTATTTTACTGTAAATATCGGCAGTTGATATTAAGTCAAACTTCAGGACAACAATCCCGATAATTAAAAATAAAGCTTTTATCGAAAACCCGATCCGGTGCAAAAGGTATGCTCTCCTGCTTCTTGGTATGGGTATTCTGACGCTTTTTGCCTTAATGCTTCCCATGGGTCCTGTTCCGCCTGAAATTCCTATATTCCTGTGCATGCCATAATAGAAGGGTTTTCCGTCAGCTTTTTCCCCGGGGATAAAAAAACAATCCATCTCTTTCATGAAATCACGGTATGTGACTTTTGCCTTTTGCGAAGCCCTCTCTCTCGCCGTACATGAACTATTCTTTATAACTGTTTTAATGGATTCTTCATCCTGGATCTGAAGGGTCATATTCCTGACATATTTATCATACATCAGGTCATAACCCTCTTTCCTGTCAGGATCGCTCAGAATATAGTATGCTTCATATATCTCAATGAAAGCATCGGTTGCATCCTTGTTATCACTGACATCAGGGTGGTTTTCAAAGGCAAGTTCCCTGAATCTTTGCTTTATCGAGTCGGCAGATGACTTTCTGTCGAGTCCGAGTATTTTATAGTAATCTTTCAACATCGGTATGGGTTGATTTTATTTGGTGACTCATTATAATTCTGCAGCCCCTGGCTGCTAACTCATCCAGTATCTTTTTAAAATTATTCTCATCAACAGGTCGCGTGGCATCCTCAATAAGTGTGGCATTGAATCCTTCATTCAGGGCATCCAGTATCGAATAATATACACAAAAATCTGCCGCCAGTCCGCTGAAGAAAAGCTCCCTGGCATTACGATCATGCAGATACCCTGCCATTCCGGTATTCTTTATATGTCCATTGTCATAAAAGCCGCTGTAGCTGTCAATTTCCCGGTCCATCCCTTTTCTGAAGATAGCTTCAACCCTGTCCATTTTCAGATCGGGGTGAAATTCAGCGCCTTTTGTGTTTATTACACAGTGATCGGGCCAGAGAATTTGCTCCATTCCATGCCATTCAATAGTGTCGAAGGGTTTCCTACCATCATGATTCGATGCAAAGCTTATATGGTTTACGGGATGCCAGTCCTGGGTGGCTACGACCAGACTGAATCTATCCTGTATTCTGTTAATAACCGGGATAATCTGATCGCCAGACGGCACCTCCAGGGCTCCTCCCGGCATAAAATCATTCTGGGCATCAACTATAAGAAGTATTTTCATCATGTTTTTCAAACTCCTTTATTTGTGAGAAATCATTTGCCCCCCTCCAATCATCAATAATTCTATCCCTCTCTGATTTGAGCCTTTCACTTATCCCGACCTTGTAGATATGGGGATTATTGAACCTCTTATATTCCCTGGGCAATTGATCAAGTCTTCTAGCACAAAAGCCTGCTATTTCCTCAAGAGGTTGTTTTTCGTTTTTGCGGGAGCCATCTTCCATAACAGATTCAAGCAGGGGTTCCTTCTGATACTTTTCAATATTCAATGATTTACCCGGTTCAAAGGGATGATATATATTCCCGATCTCCTTTTCATCCGGCAGTGTTATCGCGTCGGCCCCGATCCAGGTACCGTCATTCTCCTTAACCCTGTATACCTGTTTTTTGTGAGGCAGGGTAATCTTAAAGACAGTTTCAGATAATTTGATGCGTGGTTTTTCATTTGCCATGGCAAGCTTATATACACCGTCGAATGCTGCATCAGGAGCTCCGGTTACCAGACTGGTACCGACTCCGAAAATGTCAATTGGAGCATTTTGCTCCAGGAGGCTTTTTATCACATGTTCATCCAGCTGATTTGATACGGCGATCTTTACTTCGTTCAGTCCTGCCTCATCCAGAAGTTTCCGGCTTTCCCCGGCAAGATAAGCCAGGTCACCGCTGTCGAGCCTGATCCCCAGAAGCTTTTCTCCTCGTTCCTGCATCTCTTTTCCCACTGTTATGGCATTCGGGATCCCGCTTTTCAGGGTATTATAAGTATCTGCCAAAAGAATAGTGTTGGCAGGGTGTGTTTTTGCATAATCCCTGAAGGCAGTCAGTTCGTCATCATAACTCTGAATAAAACTATGAGCCATTGTGCCTGAAACAGGTATGTTAAAATCAATTCCGGCCCTTACATTGCTGGTTGCATCGAAGCCCCCGATAATGGCTGCACGGCTCGAATAATAGCCGCCCGGGCCGGGGGCACGGCGAAGTCCGAAGTCGACCAGTTTTTTTTCACCGGCAACCATACGCATACGACTGGCTTTTGTGGCAATGAGTGACTGAAAATTCAGTATGTTAAGCAGTACCGTTTCAATTATCTGGGCTTCGATTATTCCCGATTCAACCTGAACGACCGGCTCGGTGGGAAATATAATATCACCTTCCTTTGTGCTGTAAATATTCCCGGTGAACCGGAACCCTTTAAGGTATTTAATAAATTCATTATCAAATCCCTGGTGTTTCAGATAATTCAATTCATCTTCGTTGAATTTGATTTTTTCAAGCACATCCAGGAGGTTATCCAATCCGGCAAAAATAGCATATCCCCCTTCGAACGGCATCTTCCTGAAAAAATAATCGAATAGTGCAATTTCGTTTTTCCGCCCCTGCAGATAGAAAGCCTGGGCCATTGTAAGCTGGTAAAGGTCGGTATATGTTGCGGTGTAATCAATCATCGTTGCGCTGTAATAAGTTTGATAAACATGACAGCATTAATATTATAACAAATCCTGAGTTTGATAGTTTGTTTATCTATCAAGATAGATATAATTTTCGACCTGATATTTGCCGGAAGAGCAAAAAAGTGATTATATCTTTGGATTTCAATCCTTCACACACCTTACAGAAAAACCATGTTTCTTGTTTTTTTCGTAAGGTTTTACCCTGTCCACATCAGACGACCCGCAAAAGATGGCGTGGGCATTTCCGCCTCCAACTTCCACTTTTGAGTCATTAACAGTGGGGTTTCTGGATGTTGACCAACAGATGCCTTTCGAGATTATATTATCGGTGTTATCGTCAACGATTCTTGCCCCGCCGCAGACCACCATATCATGACTTACGTCCTGGATGTATGGCGAATTCACAACAGGAAGTCTGTAAGATATTGTTGTGAAGCTCCTCACTTCGCCATAGGAGATGCCTGCCCTGTTTATTGCATATGACCTTATATAATATGTGGTCCCTTCTGAAAGACCTTTGATTACTGCTGAAAGCAAGACCATCTTTCTCAAATGTTTTAAGCAGCTTCACCGTATTTTCTGTTGATATACCGGCAAAATCGGCCAGATCTCTTCTTAAAAGAAACCGGAAGATTTCAGGAGCCCCGGCTTTCATCTGTGAATTGCGGAACAAAAAAAACAGCCGGCAGAAATATAATTCAGGAATAGTTATTCCCTCGATAATGTTTCTACAGGATTTAAACGTGCTGCCTTAACTGAAAGAGCGCTTGTAGTAATAAATGCGATAACCAGGGTTATCACCATCGAAATAGTGAAGGGAACAAAAGTAGCCCACACGAAAGGTGATATTCCGAAACTCATCCGGTAGGCAAATCCTGATATCCAGTGATCCATCAGATAATAGGCAACCGGCCATGAAATAAGATTTGATATAAGTACCAGAACAAGGAAATCCTTATTAAGCAGCCAGACAACCTGGTTGACACGGGCTCCCATTATTTTTCGAAGACTCGTCTCTTTTGAACGCTGTTCGGTCACATAAGAAGTGAGCCCCAGCAAACCCAGGCAGGCAATCACTATTGTCATAAGGGAGAATATATTAAATAGTGTATTGAGTTTATTTTCAGCAGAGTACATTTCATCGAGTTTATCAGAGAAGAAGAAATAATTAAAAGGCAATGTATTACCCATCTGTGTCTGTAACTCTCTTATTCCTTCAATTGTAGCGGGGATATTGCTATCGGTGATCCTTACATAAAAGTAAGTGAGTGGATTATTGCTTAATAGAAAAATAAAAGGTTCAATTGCGTTATGAACAGAAGTAAAATGAAAATCCTTAACCACTCCGATTACAGTACCGTCCCTCTGGGCAGCTCCGGTATTTGGATTAACACCGAACCTGATCCTCCTGCCCAGCGGATTATCTCCCCATCCGAAAGCTTTAACAGCCGCTTCATTTACTATAAATGCCTGTGTCAGGTCTGAACTCCTCGATCTGTCGTAATTCCTTCCCTCAAGTATCTTCATCTGCATTACATCTATGAATTCGTGGTCAACAATTGAAAAACTTGTTGCCAGCTCAACCATGCTGCTGTCTTTCTCAATATAGAATACAACCTTGCTTGCCATAAGCGGAGGTACCAGAGCGGCAGATGAGACACCTGATATATCGGGAAGCTTTGACAATTCCTCCTTAAAAGCCCGTAACTTATTATTAATAAATGCGGTATCCCTTACTGGAATGATCATAACATTCTCCTTGTTCAGACCAAGATCCTTATTCCTTATATATCTCTGCTGGCCCGATACGATAATCGTACCGATTATCAGTATGCCGGAAATTGCAAACTGAAATATGACAAGTATCTTTCTTAGCAATCCCTTACCCTGCCGGGGATTGACATTGCTTTTGAGGACATCGACGGGAGCGAATGAAGAAAGATAGAAAGCCGGGTAGCTGCCTGAAATAAGTCCCACAAAAAGAGTGATCAGTAAGATCAGAGTAAAAGTGCCAGGTCTGAAAAGATTCCCGATTTTTAATGCTTTATCAGTTAATACATTGAATGATGGCAAGATAAGCATGGCAGCTATCATAGCCAGAACTAATGCGAGGATAACAAGTACCATCGATTCACTTATGAACTGGCGTATCAACATTATCCGGCTGGCTCCGATCACTTTACGTATCCCAACTTCTTTCGAACGGTTTGTCGATCTTGCCGTGGCCATATTCATGTAATTAAGGCTGGCTATGAGGAGCATAAAGATACCTACAAGCGAGAAAATGATAATATAACTGATGTTACCTACCGGAAGTTCGAATTCAAGTCCGGAGTTAAAATGAACCTTATCTATCCGGGTTGCTCTTAGCTGAAAAGTTGCATTGATCTGTTTGCCCAGGGAACTCATGTATTTATCATAAAACTCAGGAAATTTTGCAAGCAGATCCTCAATTCTTGCATTATCAGCGAGGAGAATATATGCAAAAACAGAAATATTCCAGAAAGAGGGCGCACTTCTTGAATTGAACTGGTCGACCCCCGTAAGTTCAACAGCTGTAGCCATGGAAAGCAGGCAATCGAAACGCAGATGAGAATTTGCTGGTATATCCTCAATAACTCCCGTAACACGGCAATTTCCGAAATTACTCGTGGTAAGAACTTCCCCCATAGGATTCTCATTTCCGAAATACCTGGAGGCAAAACTTTCAGTTATTACGATCGTATTCGGTTCATTCAATGCATTCTCAGGCGAACCAATAATGAATTTATAATCGAACACCCTGAATACAGTTGAATCTGCAAAATAAATCCTGTCCTCAAAGAATTTCAGATCCTTGTATTCGAACAGGATATCTGTTACGCCAAATCCTGCAAACCTTGCAATTTCTTTTATTTCAGGGTATTCATCCTTCAGCGTGGGAGCCATGGGAACAGGCACAAGTGCTGCTAATGTAGCTTTACCGGAAATATTGAAATCGCTCTCAAGCCTGTAGATACGGTCATAATTCCTGTTATGCTTATCAAAGGTAAGTTCCTGCTGTACATATAATAGTATAAGTATTGCACATGTAATTCCTATTGCAGGTCCAAAAATATTCAGAATGGAATAGAACTTATTCTTCATAATGGTCCTGTAGGACGAAATGAAGTAGTTTCTTAACATGATATTTTAATATTTGGTTCCCCGGTTTCTTAACAGCTTCAATATATATAAAATAGTATTACTGGTGTCATAAGAATTTACAGATGGTGAAGTACAAGTTACGAAATTACTTCTCGGTACAATATATTGACAGACTTTATTTTAAAAAAATCTTATCCGGACTGCCGGCTGATAACAGTACAGAACTTATTTTTAAAATATATTACTGCTTTTAGCATCATAACTATAAACAAAAAAACTCTTAACCCTTAACTTAATCACATGAAGCACAATCACTACCTCATCTTTCTTATCTTCTTTATATTCTTCGCAATTTCATTCCTTACGAACATATTGGGTTCAATTAATCCAAATGTGACCGACAGCTTCAGGCTGAACGGCACCACGACCGGCATGCTGCCCATTTCTTTTTTCATGCCTCCTGCCACTTGATTACAATCATTATCCCCTTCTGTTTATTCCCCCATCCTGAGCCTTGGATCAGGTTCAACCTTAAGCAGGTATTCTTCCGGAGGAACAGCATTCATTAGATGTTCGATAAAATAATCCCACCGCCTCCGCATCATATAGTAGCTGTCGGAGCCGAAACCATGTCTTGCATTCGGGAAGATCAGCAGGTCGAAATCCTTGTTTGCCTTGATGAGTGAATCAACAACAAGGTAGGTGTTGTAGGGTGGAACATTATCATCCATGCCACCATGCGCAAGAAGGAGTTTGCCTTTAAGGTTCCTGGCATAAATCTGGTTGGCCTGGCTCTCATAATTAGAGATGCCGTTCTGATCTGTTTTCTCAAGACCGATATATCTTTCACCCCAGTCGTCTTCATAACCGCGGTTATCATGGTTACCCGATTCAGATATTCCCACTTTGAAGAAATCAGGGAACCTGAACATTGCTGCCGCTGTGGCAAAACCCCCGCCAGAGTGCCCCCATATTCCAACCCGGTTGAGATCAATATACGGATAACGTTCTGCCAGCTGTTGCAGGCCCGAGATCTGGTCGGGCAGAGTATTTTCAGCCATATTCCCGTAGCATGCATCATGGAATGATTTTGACCTGTCGGGATTACAGCTTCCTTCGAGCAGTACAACGACAAACCCCAGTTCAGCAAGGGCATGGTTGTCTCCCCTTGCCGGATTGAAGCTCCAGGAACCCACGCTTCCGCCCTGCGGTCCCGGATAAATATACACAACAACCGGGTATTTTCCGTCAGGATTGAGGTTTGCCGGATTAAACATCAGGCCAAATAAATCCCATCTGTTATCGGCCGATATGACGGTGAAAGGAACGGGAGGCTTCCATCCTGTGGCACTTAGGCGCGAGACATCGGTTTTTTCCAGTGTGGCAGTCAGCCGGCCATTAAGGTTTCTAACTTCATAAACAGGAGGAACATCTGGCCGGGACCATGAGTCCAGGAAAAATTTCCCGTCGGGTGAAAAGCTGACTGTATGGTCACCCGTATCCGGTGTAAGCAAAGTGAGATTTCTTCCTGTGAAGTCGATCTTGTACAGGTACCTGTAGTAGGGATTCGTGTTAGCTTCTTTACCGCTTGCGATGAAATAGATTTGTCTGTTATTCTCATCAATCATTAATACCTGTCTGACAACATATTCTCCGGAGGTGATCTGGTTCTTCAATATTCCATCCGATGCATTATAAAGATAAAGATGCCCCCAGTCACTTCTTTCGGAATACCAGATGATCTCATCTGTTGCCGAGAGGTATTTCCAGTTTATTGATCCCTGTCCTGATTCATATTGAGTGTCAACTCTTTCTTCGAAGATATCCCTCACTTCGCCGGTCTCACAATCAGCCATTCTCACATTAGCCTGTTTATGGTCGCGGCTTGTAGAAACAAATACCAGCTTCCTGCTGTCGCTGCTCCAGGAAATATCGTCGAACCCTCCCTCGCATGAGATGTCATCGCATAATGTTCCCCTGCGTGCATCACTGTTCATTTTAAACCTGACAATGGCGGCCGGTTCCCTGTTCAGATCAATGATGATCCTGTAAATACGTATGATCTCCTTATCGCCGGGCAGAGGATATTTCCAGGCTTTGAGTTCGGGCTCTCCGACCTTTGTTTTCACCAGGTACATATTACTGACGTGTCTCTGATCCTGACGGTATGTCGCAATCTTTCTCGAATCGGGCGACCAGCTGAGAACGGGCCTGTCGCTCTGCCTCCAGCCGGCATTGTCGGTGGCATATCCGAAATTTTCCGTTCCGTCTGTTGTCAGAGGAGTCTCCTTTCCGGTGGAGAGTTCCCTGACCCATAAATTCCAGTCCCGTATAAAGGCAGAATACATGCCGTCGGGCGATAATACCTCATTTGGCCCGGTGTTGTTTTCCTGCGGCTTGTAAGAAGCTTTTTCGAATAGCTCCTGACGGGTTGCGGCCATTATAAATTTTTTGTCGGCAGGGTTGAACAGCTTGAACCCGACGCTGCTCCCTGCCATTGATTTATACCAGAGCCGGCCGTCAGGAAGCCATTCCGGGCGAATTTGATTGTCAACCAGTTTGCTTACATTGCCGCTCAGCATTGATGCGGCACGATTGTAATCAGCCTCAGTGTAAACCCTGTTACTCTGTCCGGCAAGCACACCGGAACAGAGTAATGGTATTATCAGCAGAAAGGATAGTTTATTTTTCATAAGTAGTCATTATTGGAACAGGGAAATAAATATATGCAACAAGCATTAAAAATATCATTATTTTTTACACAAACAAGAATGATTATTTTTTTAATGCGGTTCTCCCGCTTTGCGGGACAAGCTATACGACCATTAAAAATAAAAAAATAAACGTATGAAATTTTACTGCAGAATGGACTACATTAAGAATGACGTTTATTTCTTTCTGCTTTCAGATTTTCTCACACCTCACCGGTTACCCGTAATGAGTGACAAGCGAAAGACATGCAATAACAAGAAAGGAAGAGTCTGAAAAAGCCTGTGTCCGGGGTTGCCTGTAAAACTCTAGGTTAACACAATACACAGTACTATAAATGTCAGAGCTCCGATTGCAGCAACGATAAGTCCAGGCAATCTTCTCCTGCATAGGTAAAATATCATCACAAGCCCTGTAACTGATACTAATATCATGAGAATGGCGGAAATGTCTATGACTGTTGCCCATAGAGTTCCGGTTTCACTTCCTTTATGTAAATCATTCAAAGCCGCGATAAAACCTGCTGAAACAACAGTCATTTCATATGTGCCGGTGGATCTTTCAATAAAGGCGTCTGCATTGAATCCGGGGCCGGAGAATGAGAGGGAATACTCGAAATCATCAATACGGAAATCTTTAAGTCTGGCCCTTATATTATGAGTATTTCGTATATGTTCCACAATTGCATCCCTGGCCTCAATATTTATTTCGTCACTGTCTTCCCATGCAGGATCGATTGTCCCTGTCACTCTTTCCACCTTCTGGTTCCCCTCAATCCATGAAGGATGGTTTAAAGTTATTCCGGTAACTGCAAAGAAGAAGAGTGCTGCAAAGCCAAACATTGAAAGATATAGATGCAGCCATCTTATCAGGGAGTTAAAATTCTTTTTAGGCATGATTATTTTAATGCGGTAATGGTTTTTTCAGCTTTTCGATATTCTATAGTGGCTGAGGAGACTTCAGCTCCGGGGGGCAGGTCAAAACGCTGGGGTATGTCGTTTAGTTCAAACGGCTGTCTTATCAGCTGATAGGTTCCCCGCTCCCTGACAACTTCGATATAAGCTGTGTAATTCCCATGATTCAGTAACTTTCCCTGATCATCCTTTCCGTCCCATAGAAAAGTATACTTACCGGCAGGGCGGGTGGCGCCGGTGATAGCATCAATATAATCAGCCTGCTGCGTTTTTTCATAGTTTTTACTGTACCATCTTCTGAGATCGGGAAGCCACCTGTAGTTATTGAACCATAATGCCAGGGTTCGTACGGTTTCTGCTTTTTCATTCTCCACCCATATGGCAACATAAGGGCGAAGTGTCCTTCCCTCGAACCGGGCCAGTTCAATTTCGATAGCCAGTTCGAATTCATGCCCGGCTTTATCATTGCCCGGACCGCAGGTCATCATGTTGTCCGGGTCTGCCGGATAAGCTTGAATCTCAGTATATTTCCAGGATGAGGAGACCACAAAGAGTGTCGCTATAATTAATATATGGATCAATTTTTTCATAAACTTCTTTTTCTTTCAGACAACCATAACTGTCAGATTATTTCATAATATGACAAAAAGCATTTTTCCCTGTGGGCTGCTCCGACAGAAAATGATTTAGTGTAAAATTGATGCCTGGTTTTATTCTCTCATGGTGCTAACGCCCAGAGGCATCCTTCATATGAAGGTCAAGCTGGGGAAAGGGGATTACAATACCGTTCTCAATGAATTTCCTGTTGATGATCTTTCTGATGTCGGCTTTTACTTTTTCAACCCTGAAGACATTATCGCTGTAGAAGAGCAATTGAAAGTCGAGTGATGAATTGCCGAAATCGACCAGGCGGGCATTTATGTGTTCTTTATCCCTGATATCAGGATGTTCCAGGGCACTTTGCTCCAGAACCTTAATGACCAGGTCCACATCAGATCCATAGGCCACTCCTACATTGATCCGGAAGCGTGTTTTTTTCGACTGGTGGCTCCAGTTTATTACCTTGTTGGTGGTTATTGCCGAGTTCGGTATTATTACCATAATGTCATCTCTGGTCAGTCCCTTTGATGTCCGTATTCCAATCTCCTGGATTTTAACTACTTCACCGTCAATTTCCAGGACATCATCAACTCTTGTTGTACCTTCAATAAGCAGAATAATGCCTGAAACGAAATCGTTGAAAGTCTGCTGAAGGCCGAGCCCGATCCCAACGAGCAATGCAGCGGACCCTGCAAGAAGAACGGTTATGCTGATTCCGAGGGTCTGCATCATGAACAGAATTGAGACTGACCAAACAAGGTATTTGATTATCTGGTAGAGGGAGTATGCATTACTTTTTTCAATCCTTTCCACCGTACGTTTTCTGAAAATAGCCTTTCGTATTATCCACAATACCAGCCTTGTCGTAAAAAAAATAAGTATGACAACCAGAATTGTCGAAACCATGATTTTGTAATCCCCTATGCTGAGAATCACAGATTTCAGAATGTTCTTAATAGTTTCCATTGTTTTTGATTCTTTATTATGATGAAATATACAACATGATTTTATAATTTCATTTTATTAGCCTGGAAATCCGGTTGAAATATTAATAGAGAACAGTGAAAGCCTCCGGTCCTTAATAACCGGAAGCAATCATTTATAATGCATCTTAATAAAATCTTTACACCTTTAATTACAATCTTAACAAAGTCTTTATAAAAGCAATATCAATTTTATCGTGGAATTTTGAAATGCCCTTTTGTCATGATTAAGTATAAATTTGTGATTAAGAAAAACGGACCGGTATGAAAGGGATAAAGCCTTTAATGAATCTTACTCTTAATTCCAGAATTTCTCAATATTTTCTGGCTGTCTTTATTATCGGGCTTACAACATTATTATGCACTCCTCTTTCCAGTCCACAGAGTTACCATATTGTATCTTTTATACTTCTTTTTGTAGTTGCCCTGATGGCTGTGTTTATGGGAATAGGGCCTGTTCTGCTGGCTTCAACACTGAGTGCAATCGCATGGAATTACTTTTTTATCCCGCCTTACCATACTTTTCATATTGAAAAGACGGAGGATAAGTTCATGTTCGGATCTTTTTTCATTATTGCACTTCTCAATGGTGTATTAACCAACAGGATTCGAAGACAGGAAATACTGGTCCGGGAACGTGAAGACCAGTCCAGTGCGTTGTTTCAGCTGACAGGAGAGCTTTCGAAAGCCAGCGGTATTGATAAAGTAGTAGAAGTTGCAAAAGATGTTTTCAGAAAACACTATGATACTGATCTCTATTTTATTCTACAGGACGGGAATAACAATTTAATCACTCCCGGGCAGTTTTGGAATGGTAATAGTGTGTCAAATATTGATTTCAGCCTGGTTGAACGGGTCTTCAGTAATTCCAGGAAGGCCGGCAGATTCACGGACGTTAAGCCAGAGGCGCTCATGACATACTACCCTTTAACGGGGATGCGACTAAATCCCGGGGTTGTTGTATTCGGACTTGATAAATCAGTTTACGGGAAAAAAGATGTATTCTGGAGTACTTATTTTACACAGATTTCCAATGCACTTGAACGTGAATTCCTTGGTGAAATGGCACTTAAGGCCCGCATACTGGATGAATCAGATAAACTCTACAAAACATTGTTCAATCTTATCTCTCATGAATTCAGAATACCGATAGCGACTATAATGGGAGCTTCGGACACATTGCTGACATCCCATACATCTGAAAGAAACAGGGAAGAATTGAACAATGAAATCTTCAAAGCATCAACACGGCTGAACCATCTTATAGAGAACCTGCTGAACATGTCGCGTCTCGAGAGTGGTAAAATTTCAGTACACTCCGACTGGTACGATATAAATGATCTTATTAATAAGGTTTCTCAGAACCTCATGGAGGAGTTGAAACAATTTAATCTTATAACAATAATTCCGGATGAGTTACCTCTGGTTAAGCTTGATTTCGGACTGATGGAGCAGGTTTTATATAATCTTTTACTTAATGCATGCCAGTATTCTCCTGTTTCATCAGATATCAGGCTGAAAGCCTCTTATGAACAGGGGAATTTCACATTGAAGGTTTCAGATAGCGGTCCGGGGTTTCCTGACGAAACATTACCAAAGGTGTTTGATAAATTTTTCAGAGTTGAAGATTCAGGGACCGGAGGACTGGGTTTGGGATTATCAATTGTTAAGGGAATCATTGAGGCTCATAAAGGAACTGTTAAGGTAGGAAACCTGGCAGAGGGAGGTGCTGAATTTACAATAATGATACCCTCCGAAATACCGGAAATGAACGGATTGAAGCTGGAATAATGAATGAGAAAGAGACTATTCTGATAATTGATGATGAGGTGCAGATCCGACGCCTGCTTGAGATCTCACTCACGGCCCAGAATTATAATACCTGCTTCGCTGCAAACGCTAAGGATGGACTGGTTGCTGCAGCAACACATAATCCTTCGCTGATAATACTTGATCTGGGGTTACCCGATATTGATGGGCAGGAATTATTAAAAAAACTAAGGGAATGGTATACAAGGCCGGTAATTGTTTTATCAGTCCGTAATTCTGAAGAAGATATTATTAAAGCTCTCGATAGCGGTGCTAATGATTACCTTACTAAGCCTTTCAGAAGCGGGGAATTGATTGCGAGGATCCGGGCCGCAATCAGATTGAGCCTGGAGAGGAAAGATAGTCCGGTGCTTCAGTTCGGATCGCTGAGCATTGATATGATAAACCACATAGTGCGGAAAAACGACGAAATAATTAAACTGACAGCAACAGAATATTTATTACTGACTCTTCTGGCTAAAAATCATGGAAGGGTTCTCACCCATCAGTTCATCCTGAAGGAGGTATGGGGATATGGTTACCAGGAACAAACCCAGTATCTCAGGGTATTTGTCGCCCAGCTAAGAAAGAAAATTGAAGATAATCCATTAAGTCCTGCCTTACTGATCACAGAATCAGGGATCGGCTACAGATTCGGGAACTGAATATCTTTCTTTTATGAATCTGTAACATTCCGGGCCTGGACTTTTATGGCTCATTATATATAGGAAGCAGGTCCGGCTTCTTTACAAAATCTTTATACTCCTGAGCTTAATCTTTACTTTACGCTTATAAATTCTGTTGCACATTTGCCCGCTGAAATCTTGAGCGTAGTCAAATGAAATTAATCAATCCTTTTGTTATACTCAGGATATTAAGTGTGATCCTGTTAATTGAGACAATCTCATTACTCTCATGTTTACCCGTTGCATTAATATTTAGAGAACCTCTCTTTCCATTCCTCTGGTCTTCAGCTGTCACTTTGATGTTATCAGGAGTGCTGTATTTTCTGACAGGAAGGGTGAAGATTGTGAAAATAACAAACAGGGAAGGATTTCTTTCTGTAACACTTTCGTGGTTTATTGTGATTCTGTTGGGGACTTTGCCCTTTCTGTTAAGTGGCTCCATACCTTCTTTTACTGATGCCTGTTTTGAATCCTGTTCGGGTTTTACAACTACCGGGTCCTCTGTTCTAAATGATATAGAGGCGCTACCGTACAGCATCCTGTTTTGGAGAAGCCTGACCCACTGGATCGGAGGTCTTGGCATTATTGGATTAATGATTATCATTTTACCATCATTAAACATTGCCGGTTACCATTTATTCAGCATGGAGTCATCTCTTAAGGAAAAAATACATCCCAGGACCAGGGCAATCGGATTCAGGATCTTATTTATCTATCTGGGTCTTACGATCATCGAAGTGATTTTACTTTATGCCGGTGAAATGAATCTTTTTGACAGTATATGCCACAGTTTCGGGACAATAGCAACAGGAGGATTCTCCACAAAAAACACGAGCATAGTTAACTTCTCACCATATAGTCAATATATCATTACCCTGTTTATGTTTTTATCGGGAGTGAGTTTTGTGGTATACTATTATCTTCTGAAGCTCAATTTCAGGAGAATAAGAAAAAATGAAGAACTGGGATTTTATATTGGCACAACCTTTTTTGCAGTGGTGATTGCTACTGCTTTGCTTTATGCAAAGAGTGACCGGCCATTTGAACCTGTCTTCAGGGAAAGCACATTTCAGGTTGTTTCTGTCCTTACCTGTACCGGGTATGGTTCTGCTGATTATCTTGAATGGCCCCGGGCCGGATTATTGCTGATATTCTTTCTGATGTTTGCAGGTGGCAGTACAGGGTCCACCAGCGGAGGAATAAAGATGGCACGACATCTTGTCGTTCTTAAGAATATAAGGTATGTGTTTATCAAGATTATACATCCGAATGCAATTGTTCAGATAAAACTTAATGAGAGACCAGTCCCTGAAAAATCAAATATTTCTATCATCTCATTTATTGTTATATACCTATTTATCTTTTTAGTGGGAACAATAATTATTGTAATAACCGGCAGCGATCCCGTGTCAGCTTCTGGTGCTGTCGCAGCATCAATGGCCAATCTTGGTCCCGGTCTTGGTTCTGTAGGCCCAATGAGCAATTATGCACATTTACCAGATATAACAAAGATCATTCTCTGCTTGCTTATGGTAATCGGCAGGCTCGAGATTTATACAGTCTTTATCCTTTTCACCAGATCGTTCTGGAAATTATGAACCCTGTCTTCTTGCCTGGCCGGGAAAGAGGGCAAGGCTTTCGTGACCCGAGGCACTGACCGATTGAATACCGAAGAAATAGTTATCTTTTGAATAGGGAAGTGTTACCTCTGTTCCGGTCACGAAAATCTTCTTCTCCCAGAGTGGCTGGTAAGTTTCCCTTATGAGGATATAATAACCGGCAGGTTCCTGACCCTTTGAAGGTGTTACCCAGCGCAGGGTGGTTTTATTTGTCAGACCGCTCACAACGATCCCGCAGTTTTCAGGTTCAAAGGGAGCAAGTGCAAGATTGGCAACGGTTGCCAGATTGATCCCGGTATTTTTTCTTACATATTCATAATCAACATACTCAGGAAGATCTCCTTCCTGGATCCCATTTACAACCGCGGGTATTTTATGTGTCCTGTCATAGTTTTCATTGAATTCGCAGATCCTGACTGCTGTAAATCCCTCCTGACAGAACGGTGAATGATCGCCTCCCCTTCCGAACCTGTCATTTCTGAAGACCAGTGTAACATTAAGCTGGTCGACATACCTTTCTCCCACCTCCTTTATATAACGTGCAAGCTGGCGCGCCTTTCCGTCATTTTCTCCTGATGTGTACCTTCTGAGTGCTGCCATCTGTTCTGTTTCATAGGCAGGTACTCCCTCGCTGAATACCCTTACACGCATGTTATCATTGAGGAGCGTCTCACTCGAACCGCTGTTACCGATCATATCATTATTGAGCATTGCCACAATATTCCAGTTCTCCTCTTTTGCTTTTGCTGCCATGTGCCGCGCTCCGTACAAACCGTGTTCCTCTCCCGATAATGCCATGAAAACGATGGTAGCAGGGAATTTCCCGGCTGACATGATCCTTACCATCTCAAGAATTGCAGCTATTCCTGAAGCGTCATCATTAGCACCGGGAGCGAAACTGGTGGAATCATTGTCGAGTTGTACCCTCGAATCCAAATGAGCGCTTATAAGGATCTTCCTGTCATCGCTGCTGTCTGTACCCCTGAGTGTTGCAATTACATTTTTCAGGGTCACCGGCCTTGCGATCCTCTGACCCTGGCCACCGACCGTATACTCCTCGAATTTTACCTCCAGCCGGCCTTCCGAAACAGGGATACTCTTCTCCATTTCGGCTTTAATCCAGTTCCATGCAGCACCAATCCCCTTAGACGGATCGGTCTGGGAGCTCAGGTTATGCCTTGTATGAAAACTTACCAGCTTTCGGACATCTTGTTCTATTCTTTCACAGGAGATCTCATCAACCATACGGCTGATCTCCGGATCGCGATTGATTATGGTTTGTGCTCCGAGTTGGGAAATAATTAATAGAAAAAAGAAATTGAGTACCGATTTTTTCATCATAGAATAATTTTATCTGTGTTGTCGATTATGTTATTAATCCTTTTCCCGGTTAGTCTGCTCCAGTAAATTGTATTTCGTTTGCCGGATTTTCCATCTTTCACGGGCATATTTTTGCATATCTGTAATAGTGTCTTTTTCATCAATAATTTCAAGGCCAAGCAGGGTTTCGATAATATCTTCCATCGTTACAATTCCTTCTATGCCACCGTATTCATCAACAATAAGTGCTATATGTTCTTTTTTCTCCAGAAGTTTCTCCCAAACATCGAACAGTACTTTTGTTTCAGGAACAATTACAATTTCCCTTTTTACATCCTTCAATCTTAATTCATGCTGGTCTTCAGCAAGTTTTTCAAAAACAGTTTGTCTGAAAACGTATCCGTTAATATTTTCCATATTCTCTGAATATACAGGGATGCGTGAAAACTTCAGATAATTCTTGTTCTTTAAGAACTCTTCCAGGAATAAGTTCTCGTCTGCAATGGCAACAACAACTCTTGGAGTCATTATTTCTGTAACTCTTACATTTTTAAGACGCAGTAAATTTTGAATAATCTTATACTCTTTTTCATTAAATAATCCTTCAACTGCGCCAATACTTGCCAGCGCCGATATTTCTTCCCTGCTGGTAGATTGTTCATATTTATTTCTTGAAAAAACTCTTGTAATAATAAATGACATCAACACAAAAGGATATGTAATATAAATCGTGCCCTTGATTATATACGACGAAACTACAGCTAACTCTCTCCAGTAACGTGCCCCAATTGTTTTAGGAATTATTTCTGAAAATATAAGAATCAAAAGAGTGAGAATGGCAGATATAATTCCGAAAGATGTTTCATCAAATACTTTAACAGCCTGAGCACCAACACCTGCCGCTCCAACTGTATGCGCTATGGTGTTCAGGGTTAAAATTGCTGACAATGGCCTGTCAATATTGTTTTTCAGGGCTGTGAATTGTTTTGCCCATGATTTACCTGACTCTTGATGTACAATTAAGAATGATTGCGGAGTAGAAAGCAGAACCGCTTCCATTATCGAGCAAAGAAAAGAAACTACAAGAGCGAAAAATAAATAAGTAAGAAGCAGAAACATTTTTATTTACAAATTTACATTTTTTGCTTTAAATGATCAATTATCCAACAATTTCAAGATCATACCCTGCACCTTTGACGGTGCCGAATCTTACAGATCCGTCTGCAAGCACTGTAAAAGCCGTCTTCCTGCCATTCGAGGTAACATTTACCATCACACCTGGATTTATTGTACTAACTTCTCCGGCTTATTAAAGAAACGACAGTTTTGTGATCTTTCTGTTTTTCCACTCCACAGACACTTCAAAACCGCCACGTGCACATACACCTTTAATACTCCCCTTGCTCCATTCAGCCATTTTCAGCTTGAACATAAATATTATACCATTGTTTAATTCAAAGGAAAAGATGTAATGGTGTTCCATTTATTGCTTTTCTGAGCATGTATATAACTTTGTTGATGATTACCGACAGTCATTTAAATCAAACAGATGTTCATGTTTAAAAATATATTTTCAAAGGGAGGCAGTTCAGGCAAACCGCTAAGAAAAGCCGAGATCAGGAACTTCCGTATACCATTGATCGGTGAGAAGGCATCTTCCTTTACAGCTGAGTCAACGGAGGGAACAATTAATTTCCCTGCCGATTTTGGGAATAGCTGGAAGATGATTCTCAGCCATCCGATGGATTTTACGCCGGTTTGCTCTACTGAATTGATTGAGGTAGCCAGGCTTCAGCTTGAATTCGACAATATCGGGGTCAAACTATTAACAGTATCTACAGATCCCCTTGAAACACATAAACAATGGAAAAAGGCTCTTGAGCAGATTGAATACAATCATTATCCCCGTCAGAAAATTGACTTTCCCATAGTGGATGATTCTGACCTGAGAATTTCAAAGTCATACGGAATGATCCACCTTGAATCAGACAACAGCCGTGATGTGAGGGGAGTATTTATCATTGATCCCGACAATAAAGTCAGGGCAGAGTTCTTTTACCCGCAGGAAGTGGGGAGGAACATGGATGAACTTCTCAGGACCGTTATTGCACTTCAGGCATCAGCAAGGGACAATATAATGACACCTGCCAACTGGACGGATGGAAAAGATGTGCTGATCCCGTTTCCGTTTAAAGGTGATATGTCAGTTATGAATAAAGATTCGGGGGATTATTATCAATATTCATGGTTCATGATATTCAAAAAGGGAATAAAGAGAGATATTGAAAAAAATACCTGATATCAGACAAGACCGAGATATAAATATAAGAGCACCTGATAAGGCGACCACAATTCCGGGCAATTTCCGTTTGCTTAGAAAGAATACTATTCCTTTTAAATATTTCCGATAGTCTTGAAACTAAATATCAAAAAACAGCATAACTACATCCGGACTTATTATAGTTGTTAACCTAAACCATTTATTGCCCCCATACAGCCCTGTCATCCTAATGGAGCGCAGCCGGAATGAAGGATCTCCAACTTGTGGCACTAAGCCTGACGGATATCCAGACAGGCTTGACAGTCTAATCGCGGTAGGGATAGGAGTTGCCCCGTTGAGTATAATTATGGATTTCTGAGAATAATACTCCAGGTTCCCTTATCCGGTATTCATGCAATGAGGCTATTGGACAAAAGTGATGCCGGCTTTAAGGCCGGTTTCACGTACATAACCGGCTGCAAGCTTATAATCTTCCTGACTTTTCAGATGCTCCAGCATAATGGGAATATCTTTTATCTTACTTGCCTCCT
>Ga0334885_1002017_pt1 | contig 22109 bp, 21 predicted proteins | sample GraSluR1_MG_8_FD_207233 | JGI IMG/M metagenome (GOLD analysis project Ga0334885, IMG submission 207233) | Sludge microbial communities from methane-producing bioreactor in Wageningen University, Netherlands - Granular Sludge_31_05-R1 | ecosystem: Engineered > Bioreactor > Anaerobic >...
CTGATGGCTCAGAAAATGCCAAAAGAGCAGCCAAACATGCCGTTGAATTGGCTAGCAAGGATAAAGCAAACATCATAATATTGCATATTATCGAAGAGTTCACCACACAAACTGCTGTGTTACCCATATCCACCCTACCAGAACCCTGTGAAAGTATATGTGAGGAGTTGAACCGGCAGGGAGAAGAAATTATACAGGATATTAAAGAAGAGATCCTGGAAATCTGCCCGGGAAACTGTGAAAATATCACCATAACCTCCCTGATCACCTATGGAAAACCGTACCTGGAGATACTTAAGGTTATGCAGGATAAAGACGTGGACCTGGTGCTTATGGGGGCTTCAGGCAGACATGGCCTGGACAGAGTTATACTGGGCAGCGTCACAGAAAGGGTGGTAAGAGAATCCACCAAGCCCCTGATGATAATACCTTAAATTCAGGTAAAAACGGGTTATTTTTTTGAAATCAACTATATAGGACAGGTGTATAATTGGTAAGTAACGTTAACGTAGATAAAAATGGAGCTGGAGCACGTGGCTCCAGCTATAAATGGGTAGCCCTATCAGTGGTGGTCATATCCTCCCTGATGGGGTCCATCAACATGAGCATCGTGCTCATATCCCTTCCAGCCATATTCAACGGGATCCATATCAACCCCCTCACTTCATTCCAGTATTTATTATGGATCTTAATGGGATACGGACTGGTAACCGCCACTCTTCTTTTAAGTTTCGGCCGGCTCAGTGATATGTACGGCCGGGTTAAGATGTTCCGACTGGGTTTTCTAATATTCACCCTGGGGAGTATTTTACTCTACCTCACGCCTTCTACCGGAGATGCCGGTGCCATTGAGATCATAGCTTTCCGGGTGATACAGGCGGTGGGTAGCGCCTTATTTATGGCCAACAGCGCCGCCATACTCACCGACGCTTTCTCACCCAACGAACGGGGAAAGGCACTCGGCCTTAACATGGTAGCATTTACAACCGGACAATTTATAGGTCTGATACTAGGGGGTGTACTGGCCTATTTCGATTGGAGATTTGTTTTCCTAGTCAGTGTACCCTTCGGACTTTTAGGTACCATCTGGTCTTACCTCAAATTAGAGGAAACATCTATCCCTGTTCCGGATACTAAAATAGACATATGGGGTAACCTCACCTTCGTGGTGTCCATCACCCTCCTCCTACTGGGAGTGACCTATGGACTCATGCCTTACGGTAACGATCCCATGGGATGGAGCAACCCCTGGGTAATAGCGTCCATGGTAATCGGAGTCATGCTTCTCCTTTTATTCCTGTTTATTGAAAGCAGGGTTGAATCTCCCATGTTCCGTTTGGATCTCTTCAAGATAAGGATGTTCAGTTATGCCAATGTGGCAAGTTTGCTTTCTGCCCTAAGCAGGGGTGGGATGATGTTCATGCTCATCCTACTGCTTCAGGGAGTCTGGTTACCGCTTCATGGCTACAGCTATGAATCCACACCCTTCTGGGCGGGCGTCTACATGCTGCCGCTTACAGCGGGGATAGCCATTATGGGACCTATCTCCGGATCTCTGTCTGATAAATATGGCCCACGCTGGATAGCAACTATTGGAATGGTCATCAGCGCCATATCATTCCTGATTCTTGCTGTCCTCCCCTACAACTTCAGCTACTGGGAATTAGGCTTAACCATCTTCATGATGGGTATAGGTGGTGGAATGTTCGGTTCCCCCAACACGGCATCCATCATGAACTCCGTCACTCCCCATGAAAGAGGAGTGGCTTCGGGGATGATGTACACCATTGTAAACACGGCCTTCACCGCCAGTATGGCCATATTCTTTACCATCGTAATCGTGGGAATCACCCAGCAGTTCCCAGAAGCCATCACCGCTTCACTGACCAGTATCGGTGTTTCTCAACTGGCTCCTTCCATGAGCAGCATTCCACCTACTGGGGCGTTATTTTCAGCGTTTCTGGGTTACAACCCGGTTGAAGCCATGTTATCTGCCCTACCACCGGCACTGGTGGCAACCATACCCAGTTCCACCCTCACCACCTTAACCGGTACGACCTGGTTCCCCTCTACATTTGCCGTTGCATTCATGCCCTCACTCCAGACCTCGTTTTTCATAGGTGCTCTCTTATGTGCAATTGCAGCTGTATTATCCGCTCTTCGTGGGGAAAGATATATACATGAGGAGGAAATCTTTATAGACAGTGCTGCGGGGAAGAAAAATTAAAATCATGCGCACTTCCCTTAAATTTTTTAAATTCCCTAAATTTTATTTCTTAATTTTTTTAACTAATCTGTTTCTAATAGGGTTTCATTTCATGAATAGGGGCTAAAAATGGATTGGAATGAAAACCTTTATATACTATGATGACACATGTTCTATTATATGACAGTATGTCAGTTAAATAGTGTCATGTCTATAACGAATGATGACTGTTTAAGATTGTTTCACATTGTCATGAGTATAACACGATGTCTATGGAAATAGGCATCCCTAAGTGAGAAAAATTGACAAAAGCTAGCCGAAAGGAAAGAGAACGTGAATTACGGCGCAACGATATCATCGATGCGGCAGAAAAGTTGTTTTTCTCCAAAGGTTACGATAACGTGTCTATGAGTGAAATAGCCAAAGAAGCAGATATGGCCAGAGCAACGATATACCAGTACTTCAAAAACAAAAAAGACATCAACGCAGCCATTGCCGGACGGGGGGCCAAAATCTTATATGAAATGTTTGAAAAAATCCCCGAGGATCTTACAGGCATTGAAAATATAAGGGCTCTAAGTAAAACTTACTACCAGTTCTACAAACAACACACAGGATACTACAACGCTTACTACCACTCAGGGGCCTTCGAATACGAGGACAGCCCCTACCTGGAAGAACTGAAAAAACTAAGAAAGAAGAACTTCCAATACGTGATAAAAGCCATCAAAAAGGGTTTCAAAGACGGAACCATCCGAAAAGACATAGATCCAGCGGCAACCACCATCATAATGATCCTCATATCCAACAACGTCCATAACATCCTACCATTAACCCGGATGTACATGGATGAATACAACATGACCCAGGACGACCTGTTCGAAGTCAACGTGGACCAGATCATACGTTCTATTGAAGACAAGTAACCATAACCGTAATTTAGACTGACCTTACATTAGTAGATTTAAAGACTGATCTCTAACCCTTAGCGAAAGCTATCAACGATTATCACCATCTATTGCAACACAATCCATAAGAGAGAGAAGTAGAGAAATCTGAAAATATTCACATAACTTACTCATCCAAAGCAGGAAAACAGAAATGGATGACCCATTTAAAAGATTTGAATGACCAATTAATTATCAAAACACTGAGAAGAGAAGTAAAGTCTTTTCAACTTCATTGGAAAAACCATTGAAGAATTTCATATGTACCTAATCACCAAATCTGGTGGAATTACATTCACGTAATAGGTACGTCTATGAGCTTCTCCTTTTAGGATGTACCTGGAGTTCTTATTTTTGATAATAAAACCGCCTCAATTTCAAAAAAAATTCAAGGTACACCTTTAAGGAGTTGTTTCTAAGACAAAAATACCTGAAAGAAATAAAAAACAAGTCCACCAAAATAAAACCTTAAAAACAGGAATACAACTTTAAAAACCAAAATACACTTTAAAACTTATATATTTTTTAAACTGGATGGATTCAAAGGATGAATTCCAGTTGAAAATAGTCCATTTGTAAGTAACCCTTTTTTAAATAGATGGATTAAATTTCCTTTTTTAGAAAATTTACACTTTTAGAAAATACGATTAATCTCTTTTATACAGACAACTGCCTTTGCCAGAATCAATGCGGCCCTACGGACGCTCTTCTCCATCACTTTCTTGTGAGTCTTGGCTGTTTCCATCATATGGTGGGTTATAGTCTGATGATTGGTCGCCTGATGAATCACCGTCTGATGTGTCGCTTTCTGATGATTCATCGCTTGATGTTTGCGAACTCGTGCACCCGGATATAGCTACAACCAGGACAACTACAGCGATCAAAAAGAGGTACTTCTTTTTTATCATGGTTTGTTAACACCCCGGTTATTCTGTATATTATTATATATTTTGTTATCTAAAAATTTTCTGCCTCTTATCAAGATTTCGGACAATTTATGCTAAAAAAAAATAAAGTTTCATCAGCCGGGATATGGTGGATTTATTACTGGATGACTGACTTGATACCGGCGATAATCTGGAATCAGAGGAGAAAAAGATTCTTGAAAGAGAGAATCCATCCTTACTCTACAGATAATTCTTTTTTATCAATCTATAAATATAACCTTCGACCAGATAGTATTGCTATTTGGAAAATTTTTTTTTAAAAGAGGTCATGTAATTTAACAAATGGTTATGTTTTTTTTAACAAGGCTGAAATTCTAACCCCAGAGGTGATTATAAGATGCTGTACCGGGAGATGGGAGAAACAGGGGAGAAAGTATCTATCCTGGGTTTCGGTTGTATGCGACTACCAACCGATGGTAGATATGAGCATATAGACCGTAAACGAGCCTCAGCACTCCTGGATTTCGCCCTGGACAGTGGGGTTAACTACCTGGACACCGCCTACACCTACCATGGGAGAGATAATTCAGCGGGTGGTGGCAGTGAAGTATTCCTGGGAGAGTATTTCGCTCGAAACGGTCGCAGGGAGGAGATTTACCTTTCAACCAAATTACCGGTCTGGCTGGTCCAAAACAGGGAGGATATGGATAAATTACTGGACTCCCAGCTTAAACGTTTGCAGACAGATTATATCGATTTTTATCTTTTACACTCAGTTAAAGAGAGAAACTGGTCACTCTTGGAAGATCTGGGTGTTCTGGATTTTCTTGATAACGCAGTATCTGATGGGAGGATAAAATACACCGGATTCTCCACCCATGATGAAACGGAACTCTTCAAGGATGTCACTGATTCCTATAACTGGGATATGTGCCTCATACAGTACAACTACCTGGATGAGAATATACAGGCCGGCCGTGAAGGTCTGGAGTTTGCTGCAGAAAGAAACATGGGAGTAGCAGTTATGGAACCACTTAAAGGCGGAGTTCTAGCACGATACACCCCACCTGAGGTTAATGAAATATGGGATAAAGCACCCGTACAGAGAACCCCGGCTGAATGGGCTTTCCGTTACCTGTGGAATCACCCGGAGATAACCACGGTACTAAGTGGTATGAATACCATGCAGCACCTGGTGGAGAACATATTCACCGCCATCGGCGGCGAGCCTTACTCTTTAAGCTCATATGAAATGGAACTGATGGATGAGGTAAAGGAAGCTTACCAGGAGAAGGTAGAAGTGGAGTGCAGCGCCTGTGACTACTGCATGCCCTGCCCCAATGGGGTGAACATACCACAGTGCTTCAGCTACCTGAACCAGGCAGCCATGCTCAACGATCCCACACATATCCATACCCAGTATAACTTCATGTTAAAGGACGAAGAGAAGGCGGACAACTGCCTGGGATGCGGGGTCTGTGAGGAACTATGCACCCAGAAACTACCCATAAGAGAGAAGATGAAGCGAGTGAAAGAGGAGTTCAGTTAGTTTGAAACTTCGAATTCAGGCAGGTTAAACTTCCAAATTCAGATCTTTAACCACCCACTGATATTTTCTCCTATCCTCCAGATAATAATAGAAAATAAAGATCAAAAGCATAAGCAAACTATATGATGCCCAGAATACAATTGAGGGATAGACAATTGTATCCTCTCCAAGATTTATCCTTTGCACCCCTATGATTACGGAAACAGCTAAGAGAAATACCATCACTAAAAGCGGTGCTAAATCCTTAAAAGACATCTGATACACTTCTTTTTTAGGTGTTACCCTGAATTTAAGCTTTCTATTCAACATCCCCATGATGAATGCCCTGGTATAGACTGGAAAAAGGCTGAAAAAAAGTGCCTGGGCCAGGATTAATTTTATGATGGAGTAGCCACGTTCCACATGGCTGCTTAATGTCTGTATAAGAACCATGGATACGAAGATATAGAACGGGAGATTTAAAGGGCCTAAAACAAGGGGCTCCAGATCAAGGAGTATTATGGTAACTGGATACAGCAGCCAGATGAAGATACCCACTCCAATGAAATACCAGGTACCGTTTAGGATCAGGTACTCCCACCACTTGAGGAGTTTCATTTTTCCCGGATCCTTTAAAAAAGTGGAGATCACTTTTCTGGTGTTCTGGAAGGTGCCGTAGGACCAGCGTAACTGTTGACCGTAATATGCAGATAGGGATGGGGGTGACAATCCCTCAGCATAGACCTTATCAATGTAGAGGGATTTATATCCGTTACTGTGGAAGGTGAAGGATGTGGCTATGTCTTCGGTGATGCAACCTTCATCCATACCCCCTATCTCCTCCAGGTGTTCTGTCCTGATGAGCACGTTGGTCCCGCAGATATATGAGCTGTCATTAACACAGAGACCCCGGCAGATGTGCTTATAGAATATGTGCTGCTGGTAGGAATAGGCCAAACCCAACCTATCACCATCCGGCCCATTGAAGTACTGGGGTGTCTGGATAAAGGTTAGAAGAGGATCGTCTTCGAAGTAGGGTACCAGATCATGGAGTATGGAGGGCTTAAGACGGTGGTCAGAGTCCAAGACCATAACGTATTTGAAACCGTTGTCCAATATTTGGAGGGTGTCGTTAATGGAACCCGCCTTGTAACCCCTTAAGTTATTCCGGAAGAGGTATTTTACTCCAAGTTCTCTGCATAAACGGGAGGTTTCCCTGCGGATCTCCGGGTCGGTGGAACTGTCCATAAGAACCACCTCAAAGTTACCATAATCAACACCTTTAGCCTTCAGGAGAGTTTCTCTAACCATCTCCGGGTCTTCATTTAAGGTGGGGATGATGATGGCCACGCAAGGTTCTACACAATCATTGTTTGATTTATTTAGGGGTGAAGGGTTCTGTGATTTTTTCAAAGGAGAATAACCCTGATATAAAGTTAATGACTTTATGAAATGGTCCACATAACCTACACAGTGCAGGGCACTGTAGATGAAGGTAGAAATTAATATTAGAGAGATGAATTTTTCAAATAAGGACAGATTCACATTAGCCAGTACTGGTAAGAGATTGGAGAGAATCAGGACAGATATGGTGGTAAAAAGGACCACGGAAAATAGTGTAATCAGGGTGTTTAATTTACCATTGAATCTGGTAGAAAAGTTGATATGAAATTTTTTCCTCAGGGGAACTAACTTCATATGTATTTAATATGGATTTCCGTGGGGATAATAATTTTTATTTTCGAAAAGAGGATTTGTTACCCCCTCAGCATATCTGAAATCCCCACATCAGGGTGATGATAGCCTTCGGGTTGTTCACCAAAGCCATGGATGGCCTCCTGGGGGCACCATTTGATGCAGGCCAGGCAATTCTCACAATGGTGCTTCCATACTGGCTTGTCATCAACTATTTCGATGTTGCCTACCGGGCAGATTCTGGAGCAGGTTTTGCAGCCCATGCAGCTTCCACCCGTATGGTAACTCCGGTCTATGAAGGGTATAATTTCACGAACAGTAAGATCTGAATCTTTTGGAAACTCTGCTGTTTCTTTCATAGGTTTTATAAAGAGTGGTCTGAAAAATTCATTTTTCATCAACTGTAATAGAATAGTCCCCACTATTCTCATAGAGAAGTTATCAGTGTCGAAATGAAAATCTCTCTGGTTTACATGTTCACAGATGGAGTCAAGCTTTTTATCCTTCCATTTACTGTATAGTTTTTCTCTGTTTTCAAAGGGTTTCCTAAAGGCATTCTGTGGCATCTGGACCCCGAAACCTGCTTTTAACCGGCCGCCGCGTGCCCTGATCATTTCATCCAGCATGGTTAGTGTCGGACCAGCCCCACCGCCATATGTGCATACTGCGAAGATATATTTATTATTTATTTCATCCAGTTTACTCGTAAATCTCTGGACAATAAGGGGAATATTGATTAGTCCTACATAGTAAACAGGGAATACGATTCCAATTACATCGGCATGGGTTGTTATTCTTTCTTTATTTACCACGGAATGTATGGGTATTAAATCTCCTTCAAGCTTTTCTGCAATATCTCTGGCAACCACCAGGGAATTGCCTGTGCCTGAAAAGTAATAAATTTCTGTATTATTCATTCTATAACATTCCTGGTTCATCTTATCCATCTTTACCTTCTTGGGTTGTTTCTCTTTGAATGGTGGATATTAGAAGATCAAAGGAGTATTCCTTATACTGATCAGGAGTTATCTTGTGCATCTTTAAGAATCCTAACATGTCCAGCCCAGGGTTTACGAGTTTTTCACAGCAATTCACCACTAAAACTGCTGTTTCCATTGGTTTTAGATTCTTTTTCATACTGCCGTCTTCTATCCCCATTTTAATGGAGTCACTCAGGGCATCCATGAGCTCCCCGGCCACCATGACCTGCTGGTCTGCATTTTCTATCTGGCCTGCATCGAAATTCCCAGCCCGCATGTAACTTAACTCACGGTAATATCCCGGATATTCCTGGTAATAATCGAAGAAGGCCTGACATAATGAGATGAGTCTTTCCAGCCCATTCTGGTCTTCTTGAACTGCATCCTGGAAAGCTCCTCTCATGAGATTTAGACCGCGCAGGAGCACGGCGAAGTAGAGAGTGTCCTTGTTCTTAAAATAGAGATAGAGGGTTGCCCGGTTAACCCCTACCTCTTCTGCTATATCGCTCATAGGAACGTTTTCATATCCTTTGTCCAGGAATAATTTCTCTGCAGCGTCAATTATGTATTCACGCCTTTTTTCTTTTTCCTTTTCCTTTAAATTTTTATATGACAATTTTCTCACCATGAAAGAATGGGGGTTAGTAACTCAATGATTTTTTTATAACACTATGTTATTTATATAACTTACTGTTATTCTTGGAATTGTCACATAGATGGAATATTTTTGTGAATAATACGAGTATTTATATTGGATGTGGTTCCATTGTTTATTGAATCAGGGAATTAATACTTTCAAAAATTGATATTACTCCATATGTGATTGATTCACATAAACATAGATTTATATCCATCGAGGATTAAAATATTATATGAGAAGAAGTGTTTGACTGAATTTTTCCATTTTTTTTTAACTATATTTGGAGGTTTATAAGGATGTCAAAGTCAAAGAAAGACAACTTAATCAAAGCAAAGGTTGCATGTTTAAAGGGAAATCTAAAGGAGAATACAGATACCATCCAGTTAATTGTCCCTGTGGATGAAGAGAAAGGTTTCAGTGAAGAAGAAGATATTGTGGTTTTAAAGTGTTCTGAATTCCCGGAGTTAACTTCTGTTAAAAATTCAGTGGAACTCAGGAGAAAGATCGATGAACACACCGATAATCTTAAGAGGGTACGGGAGTTAAAACAGAAACTGGAGAGTGCAGAAGAATCCTTCAACGAAAGCCTCAACGTCCTCAAAGTTAAAACAGACCTGGAAATAGAGAACCTGAAGAAAGAGAACGAGACACTCAAGAAGGACAACAAAGAACTAAGTCTTCGTTTAAAGGACGTGACCAGAAGGATAAATGAACTCAACAGTTTGTTGAATGATTTATAATCCCCCTCAAGGATTTTTTTTAAGTAAAAAATACGCTACTTTTTAATTTTTAACTGTTGTTTATTTGGTTAATTTTTTTATCCTATTGTTATTTGGTTTTTATCCCTTTCTAATTCAGTTTTTGTTATCCTAACCTTATTCGGTTCATCCTATTTTTATAAATGGTGGGAAGTTCACCCCTTGCCCGCCGGTAATCACTATACCCAGATGGTTCAGTGTAGTTGTGGTTGTGGTGGTGTTGTTTCCTGTCTCGTTTCCTGTGTTATTACCTGTCTGGTTGATTAAATACTGTTCATGCCATCTTTCCAGGAATTCCTGGAGGGGTATGTATCCCCTGCTTCCCAGTATGGCCGGGTCTTCCACGTAGATGTTCTCCTCATCCATCCCGATAACCACCAGGTAGTGGCTGTCTCCGGTATGGTTGGTCCAGTTACCGGTGGTGTTATCCCCCCAGGCCTGGCAGAGTACGATGGTGGGTATTCCCTGGTTTATATTATCCTGCAGTTCCTTGAGGGTCATGTTCTCCTTCACCTCTGCAGTGAAACCAGAATCCCGTGCTGCCTGGGCAATATCCTCTGGTAAGGTCCCGTTTTCTGTGGTGTTGGTCATATTTACCAGGGTATCCAGGAAAGTATCGGTACCGTAATAGGCCAGAACCGACTGGAGCGCTGCTGCTCCGCTGGAGGAATTGGTTGGTTGTCGCACGTCCGGAACGTTTAAGAGGGTGGTGTTGTTCTGGGTTATATTGTTTTCCTCGAGAATAGTGGAATAAATGCCTAACGGTATAATAGCTACCAGAAAGAGTGAAATTAAAAGCAATATTTCTAATCTAAGCTTCATGTATTATTATTAGGGGTTTTTGTTATTTATAATTTATTTTCTTAAAATCTGTATTTAAGTATAAGTAGTGGTATCAGTACTGTTTGTATCGTTTATATATGAACCATTGTAGGCCCACATGATGAGATTGACCAGTACATCAGCCTGCTGGGGTGACAACTCGGGGTGAACACCGCTTAGGACTATTCTACCTTCTCCATAATGGTCTCCTATTATGGCTGCGTAGCCTTTATAACTGGAGTTATAATCAGCATAGGTGGCGAAGGTAACCGTACTGTAATCTGTGCTATACATGGCCGGTCCGTTGATATGGGATATCCATCTATCTGTGCCACCCATTATTTCTGTTCCTGATGAGGTGGTCTGGATGGTTACATTCCCCACATCCACGTATGGTAGATTTACAACGTTAGGTGCCAGTCCCCAGCCATAATACCAGTTATCAGTATATTCTGCTGCCGAGTATGCACCGGCACATATCCCCATAAACCCTTTACCACTGGCTACGAAACTTTTAAGGTCGGCCACATTTACATCGTCGTTATTTATGTAGTTAAAACCTGTTTCGCTTCCAGCCATGATAAGCACATCATAACCGGATAATGTTTGATTGTTAATTATCTTTGAAGTATCATAAACGAATTTAACACCAGGAACCAGGTTCTTGGAGTTAGCTTGGTCCATACACTTTTTTATCTGATTTATAGAATTTTCACTGGTGTCATTACCACTGTACACCAGCACTTTAACCACTTTGTAATTATTTTGGGAACCATCGTCTCCTAAAGATAGGGTGATGCCTAAAGATAGACTGATAACTGTTAAAATAATAATCAGAGGAATAATAATCTTGTTTTTTATAATATGCCTGTTCTGTCTCCCTTTTCTTCTTGGATTTAACGAACGTTCCGCCTTCACCATTATTTAATACTCCCGAATTAACTATAAAAAAGATTTTACTGGATTGTTTTAAATATAAAAGTGTAATATCCTGCTTTATCTAAAAATCACCGATTTATAAAGATATTTTAAATAGGGGGTTTACCCAGGGAATTATGAAGTGTTACTGACCAAATTAACTGTTAATTTTCCCTGGGGACTCTTAAGAGTTTTACAATATTTAATCGGAGCTTAAATATTCATTTTCCCAAATTTAACCTCACCTACTATAAATATTTAAATTGGGGGTTTACCCAGGGAATTATGAAGTGTTACTGACCAAATTTGCTGATGTTTTTGCCTGGGAACTCTTAAGAGTTATTACAACAATCAACAGGAGCATAAATATAGATTTTCCCAATTTAAGCCCAAAACAATACCAGATAAACCCAAAACTATACCAAATCTATAAATAAACTAATTTACAAACTAAAATCAAAAATGGGAACTGTTTTGGTAATTAACATATATTCCAAATTGAGGATTTGAAAAGAGATTTAAGCAGGGGTTTGGTGTCTTTAAATGGTGGATGATGAACTACTTAAGAAGATTAAAATAGTAATAATCATCGCCCTAATAATCGGAGTTGTTGGGGCTGTTATTTTTCTGATCTATGGTTTTGCTTTAGTGTGGCAGGCCATGGCCGCCACGGTGATGATTATATTCCTGGTTATTGCAACCATTCTATTTCTGGCACTGACTATTTATCTATGGATAAAAAACTGGATGCTTAAAAGAAAACTGGATAAACAAGGGAAGGAACTCGAAAGGGTGTCCCATAACCTGAAAAACTGCAACCGAAGGTTAAGGACGATTAAATCTACAGATGAGGAATGAGAAAGGAAAATCCCTTTTTTTTATCCTATTATCAAAATAATTCCCTTACACTAATCACCTGTGTTTAAACTAGTTGCATCCTTTACATATGAACCATTATAAGACCACATGATCAATTTTGCCAATAGTTCGGCCTGCTGGGGTGATAACTCCGGGTGCACGCCACTTAGAACGATCCGGCCTTCACCGTAATGGTCTCCAATTATAGCGGCGTAGCCATTATATTTGGAGTTACTATCAGTGTAGGTGGCGAAGGCAACTGCACCATAACCAGAGATGTTCATAGCGGGTCCGTTGATATGTGAAATCATCCTAACATCCTTGCCTATTATCCCTGTTCCCTCTGAAGTGGCCTGAATGGTTACATTTCCTTTTTCCAGGAAGGGTAGGTTAATGATGCTAGGTGCCAGTCCCCAGCCGTTATCCCAGTAAGCTGTGTAATTAGCTGCTGAATACGCACCGGCACATATACCAATAAATCCCTTACCACTAGCTACGAAACTTTTAAGGGCAACCGTATCTACGTCGTCGTTATATATATAATGGACACCAGTTTCGCTCCCGGCCATTATAAGTACATCATAACCGGATAGTGTTTTATTGTTAATCACCTTCGAAGTATCATAAACGAATTTAACACCAGGAGTCATGTTTTCCAAGTTAGACTGGTCCATACACTTTTTTACTTGTTCTATGGATATATCACTGGTGTCTATACCACTGTAGACCAGCACTTTAACCACCTTGTAATCAGTTTCATCGCTGTCCTCCCCTAAAACCAGACCCACACCTAGAGATAGGCAGCTAACTACTAAAACAATAACCAGGGAAATCTTAATCTTCATCATATTCCTGTTATCTTTCGGCTTTATATCCGGAATTAAAGAACGCCTTGCCCCTAACATTATTTATACCCCATAATTTGACCTAAAATAGATTTATCAGTATTATTAGTTTTAAATATGGATTTTTTAGAGTCTATCTCCTAATCTCATCTAATTTACTACTGGATTTTAAAAACAAGCCTTCTCTACCTACTTCCAAATGTAATACATTTCCAATGATAAAACCTTTTGTGTTTTTATAAACACTTAAAAGGAACTGGAATATATATTTTCCCCTGCTCAAAACTTAATGCACCAATCCATGAATCGACAGATAAACAGGGATAGTTCCTGGCAATTCACACCTATCACCATGGATGTATAAAATAGTATTTAAGTCTGATAGACGTCTTTAAATGGAGAAAAATGAATTATTAACCTTAAAATGGGGTTAGGGAAAATTTATTACCCTCCCAGCCCATATTATTAATGTGAGGTGTAATTTCATGAGATCCATATGGTCAGGCCATGTAGTATTTGGTACGATTTTCATCCCGGTCCGCTTGTATGCAGCCAGCGGGAATCTACACGTCCCCTTCCACCAGGTGCATAAGGAGGACTGCGGACGGGTGCGATACAAGAAAGTATGTGATAAGGATGGTGAGGAATTAACCCGTGAGGATATAGGGAAAGCTTATATCATAGCCGGTGAATGCATCCAGTTTACCGATGAAGAGATCGATGCTCTTAAACCAGCAGCCACCCGTACCATGGAGGTGCAGGGGTTCTGCGACTTTGATGAGATACCAGTGATTGCCTTAAACAGGTCCTACTACCTGGGAACAGAATCACCCTCCCGGGGAGGTGTGGGGCAGAGCTTCCAACTACTGAGAGAAGCCATGGTGAAGAGGGGTAAAGTTGCAATTGTGAAATGGGTGGCCCGGAGCAACGAGTACATCGGTGTACTGCAGCCCCATCACGACGGTTTCCTGTTAAAGCAGTTACTTTACCATGAACAGGTACGGTCGCCAGAAGAAATGGAAGTTATTGAGGCGGAGGTAAACCCTGATCTGGTTGATAAAGGGGCTCAGGTGGTGGATAGTATGGCCTTCCATTTCAACTGGGAAGACTATACCGAGACCTACACCCAGCAGGTTAAGGAGTTAATTGAGAAGAAAGCACTGGGTGAGCCCATTGAGATACCCGAGTTTAAACCACCTGAAGTGAAATCCTTAGAGGCGGAGCTGGAGAAAATGCTGGCTACCGTTGAGGATTAAATGGTATTTCTAATTTATTTTATCTTCTAGGATGTAATGACCTATGATGGAACCCATGCTGGCCAAACTGGAAGATCCAGATATAAAATTGAGTGGAACCTGGATCAGCGAACCCAAATATGATGGGCAGAGACTAATCACCGAGTACGATGGGACCACTATGAAGATGTGGACCCGGAGACACCTCCAGGTTGCCAAGAAGTTCCCGGAACTAACCGAGGCGCTGAAGAAGAATGTGAAGGGTAAAAGCTGGATTTTAGATGGTGAATTGACCGTGCCAGGAGGTCTGGCCAAGCTGGTTAACCGTAACGTGGACGATAAATTACGCATCAAAATACTCTCCCAGAAGATGCCCGCCACTTACCACATATTCGATATCATGGAGTATGATGGGAAAAACCTCATCAAACACCCCTTGAAAGAGCGTAAAAAGATACTGGTAGAGGCCCTCCACCCCGATGAACGCACCCGCCTGGTGCCTTTTAAATTGGTGGACAACTCCACTATAAAGGAATATTTCAAAGAATACACAGGGCAGGGACATGAAGGTGCAATCCTTAAAAACACCCGGTCAAAATACGAGCCCGGGAAGAGAACTGGCCAGTGGATCAAGATAAAAAGGGAAGACACCGTAGACGTGTACATTATTGGAGCCACTAAAAGCGAGAACATCCCCTTCGGTGCCCTGATGATGGAAAGAAACGGAGAATACTTTGGAAAAGTGGGTACTGGGTTCAGTGACCAGGATAGAAGAGATATACTGAAATTCCTTAAACAAAACGAAGCTCCCCTCCATGTGCCGGTACCGCCAGATGTGGAGGACCAGATACTCATCACCACCAAACCATTATTTGCCGAGATCAAAGTCAACGAACTCATCAAGGGGGGCAAGTCACCAAGGGCTCCGGTCTGGGTGAGGTTCCGGTGGGACTAAAATCCGAAAAAAATTTTACTAAGTTGGAGTACTCATGGTTAATAACCAGTTAAGAATGGAAGAGTTGATATGCCAATCCATAAGGGATAAAAAACTCCTGAAAATCCATTATAGGGGAGGACCTGAAAGGATCGTTGAACCCTATGTTTACGGACGGGATAAATATGGTTTAAAATTAAATGCATACCAGATATCCGGTTACAGCATCAGTGGAAGCATACCGGAATGGAGATTGTTCAAGGTTGAACTGATAAACCATATTGTGGTGTTGGACAAGAAGTTCACAGTACGGAAAACTTATAATCCAGATTACGAGATTGTAATTGAAGTTATCTGTAAGGTTTAGGGTATATCTGCATTCATTTCGTTTAAATAATCACCTATTATCCGTAAAATTATTTTATACAATTAAAATTTTTTTTGTAAATAATTTTTTGTGTTATATGATTATAAAATTCATTAAATACCATTCAACAAACTGGTCTATGTATGCCAAAGTAGTAAACTTCTAAGAGCCAACAACCGCTTATCTAACTGGGTAGTCACCTATAAAATCTAGAGGAAAAAAACCATTTTCACTTTTTTTTATTTTTCTTTTTGTCTCTGCATATCAATACACTGAAAATTTTACCAAAATTTTTTTATCCATCTTAAACGTAAACAGTATACCATGACTAGTCTCTCTTTCTATGGTGGTGTGGGTGAAATAGGTGGTAATAAGATAAAAGTAGATGGAAAAAAGAATTCTTTCCTTTTTGATTTTGGTTTAGCATTTGGAACAGCCAATGAATACCTTGATGAGTTTCTCCAGCCCCGTAAATCCAATGGGATAATGGATTTTGTGACTCTGGGCTTGTTACCCTGTATCAAGGGGATATACCGTGAGGATTACCTCCGACATTCCGGCCTATCCTATGAGAAGGAACCTGCTGTAGACGGTGTCCTTATCAGCCACTCACACGTGGACCATGCGGCTTATATACACCACTTACGAGAGGACATTCCCATATACATCTCCGAACAGTCCTACCTTATCTTAAGGGCACTGGAGGAGACTGGTGTTACATCTTTTTCTGATTACACTCGGCTTCGAAAGTCCTTCCAGCTTGCAGCTAAGAAGCGTGGCGATGGCCACACCCGTGCAACCAATATGAAAATTGAACGGGATATCCGGGTTTTAAAACCTTATCAGGGATATGAACTCGGTGAATTTGAGATCAAACTGGTTCCTGTGGATCACTCACTACCCGGGGCGGCGGGTTACATCGCAGAGGGTGGTGAAGACACCATCGTCTATACCGGTGACCTCCGTTTCCACGGCCGGCAGCCGGAACTGACCTGGAAATTCACTGAAATTGCCAGTAAAGCCAACCCCACCATCATGCTCAGTGAGGGGACGCGGATAAATAGTGATAGCAATATCAGCGAGGAGGATATAGAGAAGCGTGCGGTGGAGGAGATCAGTAAGGCCAAAGGTCTGGTCATGGTGAATTATCCCATGCGTGACCTGGACCGCCTGCAGACCTTCTACAACGTGGCCCGGGATACGGACCGTAAACTGGTGGTATCTCTTAAACAGGCCTATATCCTCGGACTTTTCACTGGACAGGGCTACCCGGAAGTTAAGGATGTGATGGTATACAGGCCAAGGAGGAGCTGGGGCCTGGTTGATGACCAGACCTTCGCCTGTGTGGAGGGTGAATGGATGTGCTCATCAGATATAGATCCAGAACAAATTCAAAGGGATTACAAGACCTGGGAGAGGGATTTCCTGGACCTGGATAATTTAATCAACTACCGGGACCTGCAGGAGGAGCCCAGAGAGTACCTGTTCCGCTGCGACTTCTTCGAGTTCAATGAACTCATCGACATAAAACCGGTAAACGCTGTATATATAAAGTCCAGTACAGAGCCGTTCGATGAGGAGATGAAGATAAGTGAAGGGAAGGTTAAAAAATGGCTGGACCTCTTCGGTATCCACTACGTAGATAAGGGCTTCCATGCATCTGGACACGCCAACGGCCAGGAGATTCTGGAGATGATCCGTGAGATCAAACCGGAGAAACTGTATCCCATACACACCACTGACCCAGAGGCATTCCAGGTTTTAGAAGATGAGGGGATCGAAGTGGTGTATCCTGTCCCAAAATAATCTTGTTTTATTGGTATAACAAACATGAAATTCAAAAGCAATATACTCCCCATAACCACCATAATAACGGTAAAACTCTCCTCATGCAGGACATCGGTGTTCCAATAGCTTTCACAGTACTAGCTATGATCAATATTATTGGATGAACACTTTACGGTAAATTAAGATAAATCGCACCGATTTATCTCCCTTTTTTTATTTTTCTGAAATTAATAAAAGGAAAACTTAATTATATTCGGTTTATAAAAGAACATAATGAATGCCAAACATCTGATACCATCCAATTTCATCAGTATTCAAAGATAAAACTTTTAAATGGAATATTCACTGCAAAAGTTTACAAAAATACTTTTAAATTTGGTAGTTCAAAAAAAAGAAGTGGGAGGTGAAAAAAATGCGAAAATCAGTAACACTATTTTTACTCATAGTATCTTTAGGACTTATTTTAGCCAGTGCAGCTACTGCAGCATCAGAAGTAGATGTGGCGGTGGTTGATGAAAACGGTGAGGAAGTCACTGAGACCAGTCCTGGTGATGAAGTCAACGTCACCGCCAATGCAACCACCGACGAATATCTGTATGACCCTATAGTACTGGTCTCTGTGGAACCTGAATCTGGATTGCAGTTTAAAGAAGATGAAGCAGTGATGATCTACGATGGTGATACCTTTTCCAACGACCCTGAAGACCCATTCTTCTTCTGGAGTGAAGAATATGAATCCTGGGTATGGTGGGTCGGCTGGCTATACGGTGATCAGTACCCGGAAGAGGTTGCTCAGCTATTCATCCCAGCTACAGTCTCAGCTACAGGTGAAATAACTGTAAATGCCCAATACTTTGAATGGGATCCAGAAATTGGCGAACCAATCCTGCTTTCATCAGACAGTTACACCTTCCTATCAGTTCAAGGAGCAAACGCTGAAACAGTTCCCATGCAGGACACTGGTATTCCACTAGGAGCAGCAGCAATTGGTATCTTGAGCATAGTCGGCGGGGCCATTTATGGTAAATTAAGATAGATCTTACTTGATTTACCACATTTTTTTATTTCTAAATTGTTACATGTACAAAAGCCACACTTCCAACAAATTTTAAATAATCTGGAAATCAACAGATCACTAGTCTATTTTAAAATTTTAATTATAATTAGAGGAATCCAATATGTCATCCATCAATGAAAACTATCTGCTACTGGAGAGCAGTTATCTATTTGCAGAAATCGATACCCGTGTCGAAAAATACCAGAATGAAAATCCTGATGCCAATATCATCCGTATGGGTATTGGTGATGTGACAAAACCCTTACCACCAGCGATAATTGACAAATTCAAGACAGGTGTGGATGAAATGGGTCAGGCCGAGACATTCAGAGGCTACGGACCATACCGGGGTTATGATTTTCTCATCGAAGAGATCATCAATCATGACTTCACACCACGGGGGATCCAATTAGACAAGGAAGAAGTATTCGTAAGTGAAGGGGCTAAACCGGATACCGGGAACATCCAGGAGATATTCGGTGTAAACAACGTGGTAGCCATAACCGACCCGGTATACCCAGTATACGTGGAGAGTAATATAATGGCCGGTCGTGGAGGTCCTATGGGAGAAGATGGTAAATATGAGGGCTTGGTCTACTTACCCTGCACTGAAGAAAACGGGTTTGTACCGGAACTCCCAGAAAAACCCGTAGATCTAATCTACCTATGCTTCCCCAACAACCCCACTGGAACGGTACTTACCAAGGACGAGTTAACTAAATGGGTGAATTACGCCCGGGAAAGTAAGGCGGTGATTCTATTTGACGCTGCTTATGAAGCATATATACAGGAAGAGGATATCCCCCGCAGTATCTATGAAATTGAAGGTGCTAAAGAAGTGGCTATTGAATTTAGAAGCTTCTCCAAAAACGCTGGCTTTACCGGTATCAGGTGTGCATATACTGTGGTGCCCAAGGAACTGGTGGGTTATGATTCAGATGGTAACCCCCATTCTTTAAATGAATTATGGTACCGGAGATTAACCACCAAGTTCAACGGTGTCTCCTATCCAATACAGGTTGCAGCATCAGGAACCTACACCCCACAAGGACAAAGGGAGATTAAAGATCTGGTAGATTATTACATGAAAAATGCAGCTATCATCAGGGAAAGCTTAACTGAGATCGGTTTGAACGTTTACGGTGGAGTAAACTCACCTTATATATGGATTAAAACACCGGATGGTATCGATTCCTGGGACTTCTTCGACCTGCTCCTGGAAAAGGCGCACATCGTAGGCACACCCGGGGTTGGCTTCGGACCCAGTGGAGAAGGTTATCTGAGATTAACCGCCTTCAACACCCTGGAAAATACGAAGAAAGCCATGGAACGTATAACCAGGTTACAGGAAGAAATTTAGGTTAAGTTCTTCCTCTAGGTTCAAGTTCTTCCCCCTAGTTTAAGTTCTACCCTCCAGGTTTAACTTCTTCCCCACTTACTGTTTTTTTAAATTTTTTATATGAATGATGTTTGTTACCATGTTACCATAAACATTATTTATCAGGAATGACAATGATTGATTGTGGGGGAGTTGAAGTGGAATGTCACTATTGTAATGAGGAAGTTCCAGATGATGTTCAGGTATGCATGAACTGTGGAAGTGACATCATCTACAAAAAGAAATCCTGGCATTCATTACACAAACTTCTCTGGGATAATAAAATCAATCAGGATATATTAGAGACCTTAAATGAATTAAGTCACCAGGAAAAATACTTTAAAGAAAAGCATTTTGTGGATGTGGCCCGTAATTTAAATAGAACCAGGGGGAGATAATCCACTACTTTTAAGATGTTGGATCTCCCCTTTATTTTTAAAATATATTGATTAAAATAATTAGAAATAATTATTTCCCTGGTGATGGGTGGGGGTTTCCCACGGTTATGGCGCTGTCGGTTGTGTTCTGCAGGGCTATGCTGAAGCCTGGTTCGGCACCGATCACTATGGTCTCCTTACCATTTTCCTTGGTCTTGTTTAAAAGTGGTAGGAAGTCTGCGTTACGGGTCATCAGGGCCAGTACATCTATGTTAGGGTTGTAGATGAGTTCCATTGCCTCCATGGCTAGGTGTACGTCGGTATCACCGGCTACCACGATAGGGGTGAACCCTTGATTTACAATGGCTTCTATCAATTTGTCCGAGGCGTACTGGTTTAATAGGACCTTTCCCACCCTCATCTTTCCGTATTCAGACATCAGATCCCGGATGGATTCCAGGTCAAGATTGAATTCCTTACGGAGCATGTTGGGACCGTCCACCAGCAGTCCTATATTTTTCTGGGCGGATACTTTCTTTTTAAGTGGAAGATAATCTCTTATAGAGCTAGGTTTATTAGAATTACCCATTTAATTTCTCCTTCTTTATTTTCTCATGTATTTCTCTTTTTTTATCTTATGCAACGTTTTTTTAATCTCTTATGCAAACTTTGAAATTTAAGTAACTTTATGTTGAATTTTATTAAAGTAACTTTATGTATGATTATTTCTATTAAAACTTTGCCTAAAATAGATATGCCCAAATTATGCCCAAATTAATCCAACCACCCAAAAACTGGTTAATTCTACAAGTTGGGATTTTAGGTGGGGTTGCATCTTAATCTTGTGGAGTATACAATCTTGTGGAGTATACACTCTAACAATGAGAAGTTGATCAAAAAAAGGATGATATAAACCAGTGGGAATAAACTCTCAAGATGCAGCCAAAGAGCCGGTGAGTGGACCGGGAGGTGGTGAAACTCCTAGAAGTGTTGGTCCACTGGGATATACAAAAACGAGTTTGATTATGGCCGGCCAATTGGATGAACCACTTTGTGAGAGTTAATACATTACGTAAACAGATATTTAACACCCATAGACGGGATTGTTAACCTTACGTAGATAAACTGGTTTATAATTCAACAGATTCTAACCATCAATTCCCATAGGGAACTAGAAAAGCTTTCGAGATTATTTTATCTCTACTTGGAAGCTTTCTTCTTTTTCCTCTTTAGGGACTTCCACGGTTAAAACGTCCTGGTCAAAGCGGGCTTCTGCTTGTTCTGGTATCACTTTTCTGGGGAACCTTACTGTTCTCCTTAAATAACCACTTTTCTGGTCGTTTATGGTTATGTGACTTCCCCTCTCGACTTTGCTGGTGATGTCGAATTTTGCTTTGACTTTCATCCTTTTATCGGTTACGTTTAGTTCGATGTCCTCTTTCTTGATGCCGGGCAGATCCACGTGCACTATTACGCTGTCGTCTGTTTCTATTATGTCCTTACCTGGGACAAATGTGTAGTCAACTATGGATTTTTCAATGTCGTATCTGATGTTGTCGATGGTCTGGGCCGTGTCTTCCAGCATCTTCTCGACTAAACCTTTCCTATCTAAAATAGTCCTGTTTCTTCTTCTCATTTTTTATCGCCTCATATCTTGAGTCATTCAATATGTTACCTAAGGAGTAATATATAGTTATCGTTATCTCACAGGGGGTTTACAAAAAGAGAGTTTAAAGGATTTCTAGGAAGTACGACTGTTAAAAATATTAAAAAATTAGTTTATTAGATAAAAAGAGTTAATTAGATAAAAAGAACTAATTAAATCTAAAAAATGATGTTTTTCATCATCAATCCCTGTAGATCAATCCCAAAACGAATCTAACTATATG
>Ga0334885_1002022_pt1 | contig 22079 bp, 16 predicted proteins | sample GraSluR1_MG_8_FD_207233 | JGI IMG/M metagenome (GOLD analysis project Ga0334885, IMG submission 207233) | Sludge microbial communities from methane-producing bioreactor in Wageningen University, Netherlands - Granular Sludge_31_05-R1 | ecosystem: Engineered > Bioreactor > Anaerobic >...
AGTTATAGCCAAATACTCTTCCAGCGTGAGGGAATGTGCCTTGACCTTTTGGAGGGTTGAGAGTATTTGCAGGAATCTCAACATAATTTGTGTTCAATAAAACGATTTCGCCAGATGAAAAATTGCAATAGCCCATTTTTCCACCACACGAATCTCTATTATCGAATAATGAGGCAATACCTGTTTTGCCACAATTTTCAGCTAGAAAACATAAAGTTGGATAGTTTGATTGTTTTTTACTGCAAAGTCCGTTTAGATTATATTCATCTTCATAACAGTATATTTCATTAGGCACATTACCTTTAGGATTAAACACAAAACTTGATTTAAATACAGAGTCAGTGCTATTCACACAATAATAAGTTTTATTTGTTCCATTCCAAAACGTGTCGGTGCAAGTATATTGACCTGCGGAACAAGGTTGTGCATAACAAGACCTTTTGCAATCGTGTTCATTTGTACAGAAATAGGATGCTTGAGAATGCTCAGTGTCTACCCTTGCTTGTAGCAGAGTTCTACATCCCCTATCATCTTTGCAATCCTTAACCTGTCTTGTACCAAGGTCTGCACAATAATCGGTTGCAGTCTGATCAGGTATTCCAAAATTCCAATAATTATATGCTTGATTTCCAAAATCATCACACCATGCACTTGAACCTGAATCATAACAACATCCATTGTTACAATAAAGCGATTTATCTCCTACATCTCCTCCTTGCGCGTTTGCACCATTACAAGCATAAACATCCTTTACAGGCATTCCAAAACCTTTGTCTGGACGATTTGGCTCTGAACAACGATTATACTCCGATTCAAAAGCGTAATTTGTACTGCTACCTGAAACTATTGTATTAGTTGCAGTATCACAAACTTTTCCTGAAGCCACATTTGTTGTAGTTGTTTTTGTTTCACCATTGCAACTCTCTGAAGTACCAGAACAATATGTGTTTGTTGTAACAACTTGGCATTTATCAGGACTTCCGGCACCACCGCATACTGAGGATGATGAACAAACATGTTCTGTTCCATAATAGTTACAACCATCACAGCAAGCACCAGAGGAACACTTGCAAGGTACACATTCTCCGTCTTTACATTGTTCTCCGGGCATACACGTTTTTACAGGACAAACCAATCCATTTAAATTAGAACAACTGCCTTTGCCATCGCAACCAAATACCCTCTTTGAAACTGTATTTGAATCAGAACAAAAATTATCAGAGCTACTGCAAAAATTGCTACAACTTAAAAACACTTCCCTTGAAGCAGGTCCTGCATTTATACACACCTCCCCAGTAGGGGTGTAATGTGAGAAATCCCAAGAGAAAGCACTCATATCGCAACTACCACTATAACATCTATTAACCTTTATTTCCATCGCACATTTTCCATTACATTGAGGATTAGATTCAAAGCAAACAGTGCCGTCAGGATAATAATGGCCTGTTGAATCACAACAGGATTGCGAAGGATTACATTCTGGCCAGTTAGAATCACAAGACCCTGTAGTAGGATTGCAAGTTCCTCCATGATCTTGACATTGTTTAGCAGAAAAAGTTAATGGATTTTGACATGAATCTTCAAAACAATAATCTAAAGTACATTCATTATTATCATTACAACTCGTTTTAGTTCCACATTTGCAAACGCAATCGAACTCATTAATACAAGTCGCTAAGAAACCCGAAGGACAATTATTAGAAATTACGTCTCCATATTCACACTCACAGCTTTGACCTATAGAAAAATAAGAGAATAGCGATAATGCAAAGGGAATTATTAATAGTAAAATAACCAAAAATTTTATTTCGTTTATCACAGATTTGGAAATCATTCAATGCCACCTTATATTTTCTTACAATTCAAAAGTAAGATCGTGACTATTAAATATTTAAAACTATCGTTTAAACTTTTATAGGTTACAAACGATTCAAATACAACACTAACAATTAGAAAATCAACAAACTCCACCTAAAGGGCGAGGTATGTTGGTAATATAAAAGCATGCGCTGTATTAAAGCGAATTTGTTGATTACAAAAAACGTACTAAGTCCTATTGTTGAAACACGAGGTATGCTTTTCCATTAATGAAAAAACTCGGCATAAATGTGAGGTATTTGGTGGATATTCGATGTTTTTCATCCGTAACTCCTTCTTTTCTTACTTAGGCATCAAGACCAAAGTATGAAAATGAACGAGGATTTCACGAAATCAAGATTAAACTAAACTCTTTAAAAGTTCTATTCCGTTTGCATCACCAATAAAACAATCGCCATTATAAAATATCAATGGTACTCCGAGCATGTTGCGATTTATCTTGCATAGATCTCCAACATGAAAAAGCTCATTTTGGTTATCCTTATTTTTGTAAACCTCTTTTGATATTATTGTGATTTTTGAATCAAGAGAATTTTGGGCTATGTAATTTTCGACTATCCTGCAATGAGGGCAGGTTTCACCATAATAGAAAAGGACTGTTCCATTTTTATAATCAAAATCTATATCTGAAGGAGGTGAAGAAGGTTTAAGTATTAAAATTAGAATAAGAACTACTGAAACGAATATGAATAACAATGCAAAATAATCCTTCTTTTTAATTTTTTTTCACCTCATTTTATTTTTTAGCAGACATATCATTTGAAAAGATGAGCTCATTTAAATGGTGAGCGGATATTAAGTCTTTAGATATTGCCTCAAATTTTTCTGGGATGCTTAAAGATGAAAGTTCATCTTTTAGGCTTAGGCCATTTTCTTTTTTGAATTTCCAAACATAGCTGTTTAACTCTGTTAGCTCTTCTTTTGTAAATGCTGAATCCTTAGATATTTCAATTGTATTTGGAAAGCTTTCTTCTTCTAAGTCTTTTTCGTAAAGCGAGAGGTAAAGCTTGTAGGTTGAAAAAGGTGTGATTGGCGAGAGCAGTTTTAATAGCGACTTAATGACGTGGTTTAGCGTGAAAATGCTTGCGTTTTGTTGAGATTTTGAAAAGGCGTTATTCATATTGTAAGCCCTTGGTTTGACTAGTTCAAGATAGTGGGATGAGAATGTTTCCCAGATGAAATTTTTGATTAGTTTTGCAGGGTTGTGGAAATCATAGGCATCGTATTTTTCTTTTGAAAAAGTTATTAGTTCGTTTAATTCTGAGATTATGAATTTGTCAAGTTCCATTAGTTCATATTCTTCTGAGTCGTTGTATTCAAAGGTGGATATGAATCTGCAGATATTCCATAGTTTTGTGAGTGTCTTTTTTGATGAATCAATTCTTTCAAAAGAGCATCTTAAATCGGTTTGATGGATGTTTCCTTCAAGTGCACACCAAAGCCTGAATGGGTCTGCGCCAAGTTTTTCTATTATTTGTTTTGGATCTATGCCGTTACCTTTGGATTTTGACATCTTTTTGCCGGATTCATCTACGATGTGATAGTGTATGAAGATGTCTTCAAATATTGGGTTGCCTGTTAGGAGATAGCATCTTAGTAATGTGTAGTATAGCCATGTTCTTACGATTTCCTTTCCTTGAGGTCTTAATGTACATATTGGATTTTTTTTGTAAAACTTTGGATTTCTCAGATAGCCTATGTTAAAAAGTGGAGAGATTGAAGAATCAAACCAAGTGTCAAGTACCCTTGTTTCTCCGATGAATTCTGTTCCTTTGCATTTGGGACACTCTTTTATTGGGCATGGCTCTTTCCAAGGAGTATGATATTTTCCAAGCTCTTTAGGCACTATGATTTCTGAGCAATTTTTGCAGTGCCACATTGGGATTTCTGTTCCGTAAAACCTTCTTCTTGAGATTGGCCAATCGATTGATATGCTATCAAGCCAGTCAATGAGTATCTGTTTTGATTTGGGATCATAAAAGTTTATTTTGTCTGAGATTTTTCTGATGTCTTCTACAAAATCGAGTTGTTTTAGGTAAAGCTCCTCCATTTCTACGAATTCTATTGGGATTTGGGTTCTTTCGCATACAGGGGTTCTGTGCATTATCTCTTTGATTTCTACTATAAGCCCTTTGTTTGTTAGGGTTTCTATAATTTGTTCTCTTGCTTTTTTTACTGGAAGACCTTTTAGAAAACCTGCGTTTTCGTTCATTAGCCCATCAAGGCCAATTGATATTATGGGTGTTAACCCTTGGTCCCTAAAGAAACGAATGTCTGTGTTATCGCCTGCTGAACACATCATTACAAGACCTGTACCTTTGTCTTGCTTTGCATCTGTATGCGCTTTTATTAAAACTTCTTTGTTATATAATGGTAATATTGCGTGTTTTCCTTCTAGGTGTTTGTACCTATCATCTTCAGGATTATATATTACCATTCCACAGCTTGCGATAAGTTCTGGTCTTGTGGTTGCGATTATGATTTCTTCTTGGGTTTCTTTTACTATCCATTTGACATGAACAAATTTGCTTGGGATTTCTTTGTATTCTATTTCTGAGTCTGCAATTGTTGTTCCAAGCCCTGGCGAGAAGTTGTTTATTCTTTTGTCAAAATAGATTAAGCCCTTGTTCCACATTTCTATAAAGGTGTCTTGTGTTAAAGAGCGATATTCATCTGAATCGGTCATGTAGGCCTGACCAATCTTTCCTGTGTGAAAATCCCAAGAGCTAAAGCTTATCCCAAGGTCATCATAGGTTTTTATTGATTCAAATGATGTCTCTTCAAGAATTTTTTTGCAGTATTCAACTGCTTGTTCTCTAGGCAAAAGAGATAGCTTCACTTTGAATTTTTTCTCTGCGGCGACTTCAATTGGAAGCCCGTTCCTATCAAGACCTAATGGAAATATTACGTTATCCCCAAGCATTCTGTGATACCTTGCAAAGAAGTCCTGGATTGTGTACGTTGCAGCGTGACCTATGTGAATCGGTGCATTTACGTAAGGTGGAGGGGTATCAATTACAAATACCTTTTTATCAGAATTTTCCTGAAACCTAAATGAGTCTTTTTGCTTCCACTCTTTTGTTATTTCAGATTCAAACTTTTTATCCCAAGCGCTTTCTGCTATTTTTGATATTGGTGCTTTGGATTTTAGATTGTTGGCTTTTGAATCAATAGCTTTTGTTTTGTTCGATATTTCTTTTGTTGAATCTGTTTGATTAGACATTTTAGTTTAAAGAAATTGCGGTGTTTATATAAATTTTGCTCTAGATTTCTTTATTTGAAGGGAGGATATTAGCTTAAAGTTAATCTTTTTTAGGTGAGACCTGCATTTTGTATATTTAAAATGATAAATCCTCTTGAAAAAATTGTTATTTTCCAAATAATCTTCAGATACGATGTTTTTGGAATATTATGCTCTAAATAAAATCTATATTAGCAGAAGAATCTTCTAAAAAAGGATTTGAAAAAAGAGTATTAAACTACCAATTTCTGTAAGTAGTGGGATCTTTTAATAAAAAAATAAAATAAAAAAAACTTTAGTTTACTTAAAAGGTTTTTGTGTAGATATCTTCTCCCTGAAGTCTTATTGTTACTGATGCAGGTGGATTTGCGAGCTCTATTTCTCCTAAAACATCTTCATAAGATATTACCTGAGCGCACATCATATCTGATTTTTCAATTATTATGTCTATTATCACTTGCTCAGGATAGGATTCTAATATTAATTCTTCTACTCTCAGGGTATCGCAAGGGGTTGGTTTTTCAATTGTTCCGGCATAACTTATTTTTCCATCAGCGTATATTATCTCGAATTCATCTGATTTAGGAGGTTCAGCAGTTTTTGTGTCAATTACTACATCAACTGTGAAGTTTGGCTCATCAGTTTCGTAATTTCTTGCTAATGTAACTTGATAACAACCAACGCAACGAAGTGGCTCTACTGAGACTACTGTTAATGATTCCTCATTAGAAGTTTGAGCTACTGCGGTTTTTGCTGCCAAAATTAATTCATCTGAGTCTATTTCCCATTGCCTTATGCAAGCACCTATCTCTTCACTCCAAGAATATCCTGCTGGCCCAAGGCAACCATGCTCGTCTCTTTGGCCGCCTATTAGTTGGTCATCTTCGTTGGGAGTACCTATTGGAGTTCCCTTGTTTTCATCATCTACTAGGTTTTGGTTACAGCCTGCTAACATAAACCCTATTGCTAGTAATGCTATTAGCATTATTGAGTTTAGTTTTAGTGGCTTAAAAGACATCTTTGGCGCAGATGACGTAGATCTCGCATTTTGTTTAAAATTTCTTTTTTGTTTAAAATTCATAATATCACCTCAATTATTTCTCAATACTTCTCAATACCTCTTAATCTTTCTTTTTTAATGTTTTTTCTTAATATTTCTTTAAATCCTCTTTTTTAATCAATCTCAGTGTTGTATCTTTTAAAGCTAAAAGGGGTAAATTTTAGCTTCATTAAGCTTCATAATGCTATTAGGGGTTTTTTATTTATAAATGTTGTCTTGACTTCAAGTTTGATGGAAGTGATGGGTTAATAAAAGCAACAACTGAAGAACAGCAATAGGCTGATAATAGTAATAGATTAAGAACTTGATTTATAAATTCGTTGTTGAATAAAAGTTGTTTGTGTTTTCTTAACAAAGTGATGATTATTTTTGATAAAACATTCACTGGACAAACGCTTAAACATAATCTTTATAATGGATTGTTTATTCCAAGGGAAAGTTCTTTGGCGTTTTTTAGCTATAAGGGGTAATGTTTAGCGAGAATAACAGTTTAAATAATAGTTTAAATGTGATTTTATTATGAATGAGAATATTGTTATTAGAGGAGCAAGGGAGCATAACCTTAAGGGGATTGATTTAGAACTGCCTAGAAACAAGTTGATTGTTTTTACTGGGATTTCAGGCTCAGGTAAATCTACTTTGGCATTTGATACTATTTTTGCTGAGGGGCAAAGAAGGTATGTTGAGTCTTTGTCAGCTTATGCAAGACAGTTTTTAGGTGTTATGAAAAAGCCGGATGTGGATTCTATCGAAGGTTTATCACCTGCGATTTCTATTGATCAAAAGACAACTTCTAAAAATCCAAGGTCTACTGTTGGAACAGTTACAGAGATTTATGATTATCTTAGGCTTTTGTTTGCAAGGGTTGGGGTTCCTCATTGTCCAATACACAATGTTAGGATTGAGAAGAAATCTCCTACTAAGATTGCCCAAGAGATTTTAGAGAAGTTTAAAGGTGGGGATGTGACATTATATGCCCCTGTGATAAGAGACAGGAAGGGGACTTATGAACAGCTTTTTTTAGAGTTTAAAAAGGATGGATTCACTAAGGCAGTTATAGATGGTGCACTTAAGGACTTATCAGAGGATATTGAACTTGAGAAGTATAAAAAACACAATATTGATTTAATGGTTGATGTGGTTAGGGCTTCAGAGGATGAGTTTTCAAGGATTCAGGAGGCTGTAGAGTTAGCCCTTAAAAAAGGAGAGGGGCTTGTTAAGGCAAATGAGGTTTTGTTTTCTGAGAATATGTCTTGCCCAATATGTGGTATGGTTTTTGAGGAGCTTGAACCTAGGATGTTTTCTTTTAATACGCCACAAGGCGCTTGCGAGGAGTGCCATGGTATTGGAAGCCTTCAAGAGATTGATCCTGAGCTTGTTATACCTGATGAGAGCAAATCGATTATTGATGGAGCGATTGCGGTTTATGGCAGGATGGATTTATCATGGAGATCGCAACAATTATCTGTTATAGGAAGACAACATGGATTTGATATTTTTACTCCAATTGATAAGTTTACAAAAAGACAAAAGGAGGTTTTGCTTTATGGAGATAATACGCCTATCAAAGCAAATTGGAGTAATGGTGCTCAGATGAATCTTGATGAGGGCTGGGAAGGAATAATACCACAAACTATGAGACTTTATAGACAAACTGAATCGGATTATAGAAGGGGAGAGATTGAGAAATACATGGTTGAGCGGTCTTGTCCGGTCTGTAAGGGAAGAAGACTTAAAGAGAAGGTTTTGCATGTTATGGTTGGTGGGATTTCTATTATGGATTTTACTGATCTTTCAATAGATAATGCACTAAAATTTATTGAGGGTCTTAAACTCAATGAAAAAGATCAAGAGATTTCAAGATTGATTGTTAAAGAGATTAAATCAAGACTTGAATTTTTACATAATGTTGGGCTTTCCTATCTTACTCTTTCAAGGAGTGCGGGAACACTTTCAGGAGGAGAAGGACAAAGGATTAGACTTGCAACTCAACTGGGTTCTAATCTATCAGGGGTGCTTTATGTTTTGGATGAACCAAGTATAGGGCTTCACCAAAGGGATAATTCAAGACTTGTTCATACGCTAAAAAACCTAAGGGATCTAGGTAACACTTTGATTGTAGTTGAGCATGACGAAGAAACAATTGAAAGTGCAGACTTTGTTGTTGATATTGGTCCTGGAGCAGGCACAAATGGAGGAGAGGTGGTTGCCATTGGAAGCCCAAAGGAGATTATGGCAAATGAAAAGTCAATTACAGGACAGTATCTTTCTAAAAGCTTGAGTATTAATTACAATAAAAAGAGAAGGGTGCCTAAGGGTTTTGTAAGGATTAAAGGAGCTAAAGAGAATAATCTTAAAGGAATTGACGTTGATTTCCCACTAGGTGTTATGACACTGGTTACTGGTGTTTCAGGCTCTGGAAAATCTACTCTTGTGCATGAAATCTTGTATAAGGGACTTTTGAAAAAGATTTCTAAGCAAAAGATTACTCCTGGAAAGCATGATGAGATTAGCGGTTTTAGGCCTATTGAAAAGATTATTATTATTGACCAATCGCCCATTGGAAAGACTCCTAGGAGTAACCCTGCAACCTATACAAAGCTTTTTGATGAGATTAGGATTTTGTTTTCACAAACGCAAGAGGCAAAGATTAGGGGATATAAACAAGGAAGATTCTCATTTAATGTTAAGGGGGGAAGATGTGAGAGATGTGTGGGCGAAGGACTTTTGAAGATTGAGATGAATTTCTTACCAGATGTTTATGTGGAATGTGATGAGTGTAAGGGAAAGCGCTATAATTCTGAAACCTTAGAGGTTAGGTTTAAAGGGAAAAATATATCTGAAGTGCTTAATTTAAGTGTTGATGAGGCGATTACTTTTTTTGAAAATATTCCAAAGATTGCAAGAAAGTTAAAGGTTTTAAAAGAGGTGGGCTTGGGTTATATTAAGCTTGGGCAAAGCTCTACTACCCTCTCAGGTGGAGAATCTCAAAGGATAAAGCTTACAAGAGAGCTTTCTAAAAAGGGAAATTCTAAGACACTTTATATTTTGGATGAGCCAACAACTGGGCTTCATTTCCATGATATTAATAATCTTTTGAAGGTTTTAAACAGGCTTGTGGACGCGGGCTCGAGCATGGTTGTGATTGAGCATAATCTTGATATGATAAAAAATGCTGATTGGATTATTGATTTAGGCCCTGAAGGTGGGGATTTTGGTGGAGAAGTGATTGCAATAGGAACACCTGAAGAGGTTTCTAAAAACAAAAAGAGCTACACTGGAAAATATCTGAAGAGTTATTTGGATTAGTACGTTCCTAAATAGGGATTTTAGAATTTTGCAAAATAGATTGTTTTTATGAACTGATTTGAGAAGGAATTGTTTGGGTCTTTTTGAAGCACTTGAAAGTATATACCCTTTAGTTGATCAGTTTTTGTTTCTAATGAATTTTCTTCAAGAGGGATTATTCCTACTGCATTCTGCCCTTCTATTTCATAAGAGGAGATAAGCTCATTTGTTTTGTTGTTTATTATTTCAAGTTTTGAGTAAGATAAGCCATTCCCATTTAAGCGAAATGTATATTCTTGACCATTGTATTTTGTTTGAAAGGAAATGAAATCTTCAGGATTTGAAAGGTTATAAGGTGTTGTTCCAACCTTTTGAGATATTTGTTTAATTTGATAGTCTTTGCTTTTATTTTTGAAATTAGGGATTTCTGAAATATATTTTAATGACCCTAAAGCTACTGTAGCAATAGCAACTACTGAAACAAGATTTTTTAACTTTTTGTGATTGCCTGACTCGGTTTGGATTGTTTGTTCTAAGCTTTTCATTTTTTTGACCCATATAGTAAATTGAATTTTGAATCTTGTAAGGAATAGATTAAATATTCAGGATTGTTAAACTGCTTAAATCCAATTAATAGCTTTTCAGAGGTATCTCCAATTGAGGCTATATCCTTATCAGTTACTGCTAAAGACAATGAATCTGGTACTATTGATTGGTATGGAATGTTTAGATTTTCGCAGATATCAAATGTAAGAAACTTAAAGCTGTAATTCTCATTATTGAAATTTAAAAGCACATAAATCTGATAACTTGGCTCTTTTTGAATTGAAAGGTATTTTCCAAGTATTGCAATCTGGTCTTTCCCTTGGGTTTTTATTGCTTTTGAATCTATGAAGTTTACTATGTCTGGATAGGTTCGTTTTGTTTTAAAAAACATGGATTCAATTAGCCATTTTAGTGGGTCGTTTGTAAAATAGTTTGGATGTTTTGTTATTACCCAAGTATTGGTTTTTCCTCCATATGGATATTCTGAGATTTCAATAAGACCAGGATCTTTAAGTCTTATTCCTTCTTTTGATAATCCTCCTAAGACATCGGATTGAAGGTCAAGTTGAGGATATTTTTGGAATAGAGATAGTATTTCAAGGTAAGATGGTTTTTCTTCAAGTGAAAAGATTTTGTATTCTTTTCCTTTTGAAAATTTTTTTGTTAAGAAATTTGTTATTTCTTTTCCTTCTTCTAAAACGATTATAGGTTGGTTTTTTTCAAGTGGTTGTGTTGAGTCATCAAGAGATATATTGAAGTAGGTGTTTAGAGCTTTTATAGTGGGATCATCTGATTTTATGTAAATCATCGAGATTGGCTTGTCAGAGTTACTATAGAATACCACTTTTGAGAAATCCTTTAATACATTGGATTGTTTTAATTCATCAAGAGATGCATTTTGATTAGGGTTATTGGTTTGATAGCTTATATTAAATTTTACATTGTTTGGATTTGAGCTGATTATTGGTACTATTGAGTTAGGGATTTCTATTGTATAACTTAGCAATTTCTCACCAAATGCAGGGATTGTTGTGTCCTCAATCTTTTGGCTTGAACAGATAGGATAACCTAATACAGATGGTGAGATTATGATTTCTGAGAATTGAGTGGGAAAACTTTCTTCATTTATAAAGTTCAATGAGAATGTCAAGACATATGATTCTATGTTTTTTACTGATTCTAATGAATCTGTTGTTTTTTTTGTTGAGCTGTTTTCTTGACTAGAGTTTATTCCAATGGATGCTTGAGGATTGTTTCCTGAAGATACTAAAAGATTTGTCCCTTGTGTATTTTTTAATGAACTTTCAATGCCTTGGCTTAGAGCAATTGTAAGTCTTTCAGAACCAACGGATGATAGCGTGAATTTTGGGGATTCTACGATGTAGGATTTTGGTATGAATAGGCTTGAGCCCGAAACTATTTGTATATAATGCTCTTGAGAACGGGGAGTATGATTTTTAAGATTTTCGGTTGCGAGTATGGTTTCAAGATGAGCAGGATTTATTACTTCTAAATCTGATGAGCCTAAACCTTCAGATGCAAAAAGCGCACTTAAACCCAATACAATTCCTCCAGTAACTACGCATAATGTTTTTTTGATAGCACTCTCAAGATTAGACCCTAATGTTGTGGATTTAGTGGAAGAGAGCATATGACTTTTTGTAAGGAGTATTGTTTTATATATTTTTAGCTTTTCAAGTATAAAAAAGAAGAATGTAGGAAAGAATATATCTAGAAAGAAACATGTTTAGTAAAGAATTAAATTTTGAGTAATGTTTTTTTTTATTTTCTTAACTTTTCTGCAAGCTCTTTAAGTTTTGCATCATCAGCCCTTAATGAGTCGTTTGTTGAGATATAACCAGGGTACTTTTCGAAGTAGGTTTTGATGTCTGATTCTATTGGTTTCCAGCCGTTGGTAGCTTTGGTTCCATGCATTGGAATCAGTTTTGCATGCACATGGTCTACGCCAAATCCTTCGTATACTAAGGCTGTTCTTGTAACGTCTTCAAATTTTGTATCAAGGATTTTTCCTACTTTCTTTGCAGTGATTGTTAGATTTGTTAATACTTCGTCTGGCAGGTCAAATGCATAACTGGAGTAATGCTCTTTTGTTATCACGACAGTAAACCCTAAAGTATTGGGGAATATTGAGAGAAAAGCGAGATGTTTTTCATCTTCCCATACTTTGTGGCAAGGGATCTCTCCTTTTACAATTTTACAAAAGATACAATCTTCTTTGTATTTGATATTTAATTGAGGGTCTTTATGTTGCATTTTATTTATCTTAGAGTTATATGTTTAAAAATCTTTTGTAACCATCAAGGCATAGAAATGTTTTTTAGAAATCTTTTGTTGGTATTCATTTAGGTTAAAACTAAAAGTTTTTTATACTTTAGTCTAAATATCTATTTTAATATATTAGTTAATGATATGGACTCAATTTCTAGACAGCAATCGTCTGACCCTAAGCTATTTTAATACACTAGTTAATGATACAGGGTATATGATTTTGAAATATATTTCCTGATCAAAACCAGAATCATAACCAGATTCAGAAAGCGTCTGGATATTTTTCTCTTCAATATCATGTAAAAGATGCTTAATTGCAATTAAACTATCTTCTCTATTAGAGTGAAATAAAAAGATGTCGCAACCATTGAAATCTTTAATCAATGCAAAACATTCTTGAGCTGAATAAAGTTCGCCATTTTCGTTTTTCTCTGCATCTCTTCCGTATTTGTTCCATTGGATTATAAATTTTATTTTATTCTCTTTAGCTATCTTTACCGTATTGAAATCTATTGCGCCATATGGTGCTCTTAAGATGTAACACGCTATTCCTAATTTTTCTTTTAACAATTGGTTTGTTTTAGTTATTTCTTCTTTTATTACTTCATCAGAAACAGCAGTTAGATTCTTGTGTGTAAGGGTGTGGTTTGCGATATCGTGACCCTCTTTTTTTGCCCTTTCGAAAAGTTCTAGGTACTTTTCTCTGAGCAATAGTTCTCCAACTGGAAAGAGCGTCATGCTCGCTTTATAGTTAGGGAATATTGATTGCATTAGTTGGTTATGTTCAACAAATGCGTCAAGTATACCTTCTAAAACATCAAGATTGTAGCAATCATCTATTGTTATTGCAATTTTGTTTGTGCCATCGCTTGGGAGCTTGCTTAATACTGTGCCATCTAATCTGTAATCTTTTTAGGGTTTTTTGAGAAGTAGTTTCAAGCTCTGAATTTGGTTGCTCTTTTGGTGCTTGCACGTTAGAATTTTGAGGTTCATCTAAAGCTTGAGTTTTGAAGTTATTTTCACAATTTAATATCGGGTTTGCACAAACTTGAAAACTGTTAGGATATTCATCTAATTTGAATGACCATACACTTAAGGCCATTCCCATTACCACTATTGCTTTTTTGATTATTTTTTCTAATCCCATTGTTTAATTTCTTTTTGGATGTGTTTGATTAAAAAAGTGGTGGTTTTGTTAAAATAGATTATTGTAATCGTGAATCTGTTAGATTATAAAATGTTTTATTCTATAGGAGGGAAGAATTGTTATGTTTATAAAAGCCTTTTTTGGATTTGTTGGTTAGATACTAGAAATTCCTGTTTTTTTGGAAAATATTAATAATTAAGGGTGATTTTTGGGTTATATTAGGTTTTTTATATTTGGTTTAATTGTATGATTAAAATGGCTTTTAAGATAAAAGATATAGATCTTGTGCAAAGCCCAGGCTGTTATATTTTTAAAGATAGCGGGGGCAAGATAATTTATATAGGCAAAGCTAAGAATCTGAAAAAGAGAGTGCTTAGTTATTTTAACAAAAGAATTGAAGATGTTAAGACTCAAAGGCTTGTTTCTGAAATTTCTGATATTGAGTTTTTTGTTACTAAAACTGAGCTTGATGCTTTGGTTCTAGAAGCGAGTTTGATAAAGAGATATAAACCAAAATATAATATTGATCTTAAAGATTCAAAGGCTTATGGATATATTCTGATAAGTGATGAGAGATTTGCAAGGATTTTGGTTGCTAGAAATAAGAAGGTAAGAGGTAGGGTTTTTGGGCCATTTCCAAATGGAAGGATGAGAAATGAGATTATAGAGATTTTGATTAAAGCGTTTAAGATAAGAACTTGTAAGAAACTGCCCAAAAAGCCTTGTGTTAGATACCAAATGGGACTTTGTTATGCTCCCTGCATTGGAAAAATCAGTAAGGAAGAGTATGAGAGCAATATTGAGAATGTTATTATGTTTCTTAAAGGGAAGAATTCTGAATTAATCAAAAAGCTAAAGGATGATATGTATTTGGTATCAGAAAAGCTTGATTTTGAGAGAGCGATGATTATTAAGAATCAGATTGAGGCTTTAAGGTATCTTACACTTAGACAAGAGATTGATGATTCAAGTTATTCTAAGGAGGATGTTATTAATTATATTGAATTTTTGGATAAGGATAATTTTGAAAAGAAGGTAATGATTGTGGTTTTTGATATTAGGGATGGAATTATTAGAGGAAAGTCTGATTTCACGATTGATTTTGAGAAGAATTTTTTAGATGAGTTCTTGGTTGCTTACTATGATTCTTCAGAGAAGATTCCAAATAAGATAGTTCTTCCAAAAGAGCTTGAAGATTTGAGCATCAAGGAGTATATTGAAGGAATTGCTAACCGCAAGATTTTGTTTATTGTTCCAAAGTCAGGAAAAAAGAAATCGCTTTTGGATCTTGCAAGAAGAAATATTGAGATCAAACTTAAAGGATATGAAAAGGTTAGACCAGAGATTGTGGATAAGCTTAGGCTTCCAAATGAGGGGAGAATTATTGAGTGTTTTGATATTTCTCATTTTGCTGGCAGTGAGATGGTTGGAAGTATGGTTCGATTCTTTGATGGTGAGCCTGATAAAAGAGAGTATAGAAGGTTTATGATTAAAACTGTTGAGGGTATTGATGATTTTAGAGCTATTTATGAGATTGTTAAAAGAAGGTACAAAAGGCTTTTAACTGAAAATAAAAAGATGCCTGACCTTGTTTTGATTGACGGGGGAAGGATACAGCTTGATTTTGCCTTAAAGGCTTTAGATGAATTGGGCGTAAAAATTCCATGTGTTTCAATCGCTAAGAAATTTGAAGAGATTTATGTTCCTTTTAGAAAACAACCTTTAAGGTTTGATATAAAAAGTGATTTTATGAGGCTTTTTATAAGGATTAGGGATGAAGCACACAGATTTGGAATAACATACAACAGACTTTTAAGAAGTAAGAAGGTAAGGGAGTAGCTTTCCAAAAAAGCAATTCCCACTAGACAAATACTTTGTTAAATTATTTAAATGAAGGCTCTTTTCTGTTTTGTTATGCAAGGTAAAATGAATAGTAAGAAGATTTTTGAGCTTAAGTCTGATTTTAAGCCTGATGGAGACCAGCCAAAGGCTATTAAGGGGCTTTGTGAGGGGTTAAATAAAGGTTTTGAGAAGCAAACTCTTTTAGGGGTGACTGGCTCAGGCAAGACTTTTACTATGGCTAATGTGATTAATTTCTTTCAAAAGCCTACTTTAGTTTTGGCGCACAATAAAACTTTGGCGTTTCAGCTTTATACTGAATTTAAGGAATTTTTTCCAAAGAATAAGGTTGAGTATTTTATTTCATACTATGATTATTATCAGCCTGAAAGTTATATTCCATCTACTGATACGTATATTGAAAAGGATGCACAGATTAATCCAAAGATTGAGCTTATGAGGCTTTCTGCTACTACTTCTCTTTTATCAAGAAATGATGTTATTGTTGTTGCTTCGGTTTCGGCGATTTATGGATTAGGGAATCCAAAGAGCCACAAGGAGTTGGTTTTAAGGATTACTAAGGGAGAGAAGATTAAGAGAAACACGATTATTGAAAATCTTTTGAATCTTTATTATGAGCGAAACGATACAGAACTTTTGGCATCACGATTTAGGGTAAGGGGAAATGTTGTCGATATTTTTTTATCTTTTGATAACAAGATAATAAGGATAGGATTTTTTGGCGATGTGATTGAGTCCATTAAATTACTTGATAAGGATACTTTAGATATTATTTCAGAACATGATGATTTTGATATTTATCCAGCAAAGCATTTTGTTACTTCCAAAGAGGAGATTTTAGGGATTACAAGAGAGATTCAAAGAGAACTTGATAGCTATCTGCCTGCGCTTGATAATAAAAATCCTATATTTGCATATAGGCTTAGGCAAAAGATTATGTACGATATTGAGATGATGAATGAGATGGGTTATTGTAAGGGGATTGAGAATTATTCAAGGTATTTTGATAAAAGAAAAAAGGATGAGAGACCTTATTGTCTTATTGATTATTTTCCCGAAGATTTCTTGATGTTCATTGATGAGTCGCACCAAACGATTCCACAGGTTAGAGGGATGTTTAATGGGGATAAAAGTAGGAAGGAAACGTTGATAGAATATGGTTTTAGGCTTCCTTCTGCACTTGATAACAGGCCTCTTAAATTTAATGAATTTGAAAGGTTTCTAAAAAGAGTTGTATTTGTATCAGCGACTCCAAGTGAATATGAGATTAAGAGCTCTAAACAGGTAGTTGAGCAGATTATTAGGCCTACAGGACTTATAGACCCAGAGATTGTAATTAAGGATTCTGATACACAGATAAAGGATGTTTTGGAAGAGATAAAGAATACTGTTAAAGAGGGTTATAGGATTTTGGTTACCACTTTAACAAAAAAATTATCTGAGGAAATTACTGACTTTTTTGCTTCCAAAGGGATTAGGGTCAGATACCTGCATTCAGAGATTGATTCTATTGAACGCTCTGAACTGATAAGACAACTTAGACTTGGGGAGTTTGATGTTATTGTAGGTATTAACCTTTTAAGAGAGGGGCTTGATATTCCTGAAGTTGGGCTTGTGGCAATCCTTGATGCGGATAAAGAGGGTTTTTTAAGGGATGAAAGAAGTTTAATTCAAACTATTGGAAGGGCAGCAAGAAATTCTAAGTCCAGGGTTATTTTGTATGCAAAGAATATTACTAAATCTATAACTAGGGCAGTTGAAGAGACAAATAGGAGAAGGAATATTCAGATGGAGTATAATAAAAAGATGAATATTACTCCTAAAAGTATTGTTAAGCCAATATCACAACAGCTTGTGACTATAACTGATGATAAGATGGTTCCTAAATCACAGATTCCAAATCTTGTGATAGAGCTCGAATCACAGATGCGAGCCTCTGCTGAAAGGCTTGATTTTGAGATGGCGATAAAACTTAGAGAGAAAATTAAAAGATTAAAGGATAAGCACGGTTTATAAAATTTGAAAGTTTTTAGCATTTTTTTAGAAATATTTAAATATACATTCCCGTAGAGGTTGAAATGTGAAAAAAGAACTAATTGGTGTTGGAACAATTTTTTTGATCTTGTTGATTAGTTTAAATTTTGCGTATAGCTATGCTATCGGCAGTAAATATGAGAAGTTCATGAGGTTTTTTGTAGAGAACAAAGAGATTATTATTCAGCAGATAAGAATTGCACGTAGTACGCAAACTGAGCCAAAAGTAACGCTGATTCCAAGTAATATCAATCTTCCAGCAGACCCTCAAAATACAAATACCCTGAAGCAGTGCGTTGAAACTGGTAGAGATTGTACAAGAGGAAGTGATTGTTGCGAAGATTTTTTGTGTATTGAGGGAAAATGCAAAAGTGAGTGTGAGCCATTAGATTTAATATGGAGAGATAAGAAGTGCTCAGATGATGATCAAGATTATGATAACTCTGGGAAGGCATGTATCTTTTATTTGCCACAAGGCTCTACACTTGGACTGGTCTTATGTGACGACATTAGCAACTCAATAAGAAATAAAGAAGCAAGCGCATCAGCGTGTTATGAGAGCGATTCAACTAGAAATGAGACTTTTGAATATGGAGCAACGGCACATGTACTTTGTGGTGTTGATACTGGAGTAAATATTGTAAAAATCAACTCTGATATTTGCAAGAATTTAACTACTTTAACTGAAGCATATTGCGATCCAAACATAGGAATAAGACTAAAAGATATTACATGTCCTAGTGGAACTGTATGCACAAACGGAAGATGTATTGGCGAAGCAGAATTACCTCGCTGTGGGGAAAATGATGGTGGAAAAAATATTATGCTCTTTGGATATGCATTTTTAAAAGATGCTTTTGGAAATATTGTGGAGCTATATCACGATGATTGTTATTGTGCAGGGACTAGTAACTATGGAATCAGCTATGGATTTGTAGAAAGATATTGCGATCCAAATGATCCTCATGTTATAAAAACTTCTAAGGATTTGTGCCCGCCAGGGTATAATTGCATAAATGGGGCATGTCTAAATTTAGAACCCGTTGAATGTGTTGATTATGATGGTGGGATCCATTTTGCAACTCTGAGTAATGTTACAAAAGGCGACACAATAAAATACGATGGGTGTATCTATAATGCTATTGCTGTTGAATATTTTTGTTACAATAATGAGATCCAATCCGCTAGACTTAGATGTGAAAAAGGATATAGTTGCGTCAACGGAAAGTGTGTGGACTACCCTTTACAGCCTGCATACGGATGCACTTGTGTGAATGGAAGATGTAGGGATTCTAATGGGGCAGATAATATCAACTACTGCCTAGATGGAAAAGCACATTCGTTTTATTGTAAATCCACAAATGGTCAGGGTCAACAAGTAGTACCTTATGTTGCAGGACCACTTGTTAAAGATTGTACTGATGGCAAGGTTTGTGAACAAGGTTATTGCATACCTAAAACAAATGTGGAGTTTATCTGCAACGAAACAGATTTTTCACTAGATTCAGGGGGGGTAAACATTTATCAAAAAGGCACTATGTATAACCAAGTGGATGGTAAAAGCTATACTGATTTTTGCACTAAAGATTCTAATGTTGTTGAGTATTCCTGTGCTTTTAGCGCAGGCAATGCAAGGGCCACAGATTATAGAATTTTAAAATGCGAAAAGGGCTGTCAAGATGGCGCCTGTATCAAATAAATAGAATTTATTTAATTTTGATAACCGAATTTTTAAAAATGACTTACAATTTTCATTCAGAAAGCTAGCTCTTTTCCTTATATCTCAAAAAAGGGGCTTTATTATAAAATGGGGACGTGGGGATTCGAACCCCAATCCGGCGGTCTGGAGCCGCCTATTCTAGCCAGGTTATACTACGTCCCCTTAGATTAGAATGAATATATTATGTTGGAGAATTAAAAGCTCTTTTTAAAGTTTTCTTTTGAGAAATATGCTAGTTGAATGGAAAGTTACAATCTTTGAAAGTTAAGATTTTGAGTTGGTAAATATTTTTCTTCTCATACTTGTGCCAGGGTTAATTTATGTGAAATATTTGTAGTGAAATATTTGTATATCAATAGATTCAAGAAATTATAATCCAAAAGATTACAAAGATAGGGATATTTTAATAAATAAAAGAAAAAATTATTTTTTCCAATGAAGACTTCGTTTGCTTTTTATATTCTGAATTTCTATCCAACTAACTGAACTGATTAACTGACTAATTTTTTTTGTTTGGTTATTTTTGTTTAGGGGCATATTTTTCACCTTCTGAATTTTGATTAGAAAATATGAAAAAATTAAACTAAAAGAAAATCTCCTAGCCTTTCATTATGGCTCATTAATTCATTGCAGTCATCTACAAAAGGTTGTGGGATTACAAAATATTCTTCTTTTAGAATAGTTTTGTTTTGCTCCCAATGTGTTGCTCTTTTTTCTTTAAATAACAACTCCTTAGCTTTTGCCTTTTGTTTGACGCTTAGGGCATTTATAGTTAAATTTTTCATGATTGATCACCTCAATTAATGAGGTTATTTATGGTTTTATTAATACCCTGTGAAGGGCAGTTACAGAATGCAGTTCTGAAAGATTGTTTCATAAGTTTTATAAAGTATTTTTTAGTACTTATGGTTTAAGATGGATTATGTAGCTTTCTTGGGTTTTGACTTGTATATTGATGTTTTTAGTTCTGTTGTGCTTTTGTGGATTATTATTTTTATGTTTACAAATAAAAGAATTGCAATAAAAAGAAGGGAACAAAGGCTTTTGTTTTGGTCTTTTATTCTGATTTTTTCATCGTTTTTTTTTAAGTTAATCTCTCATTATGTGGGGTATATACTTTTTGGGAAGTTAAGAATTTTTGAAAATATTTTAGTTGCAAAGAACCATTGTGCAATTGTTAATGGAATTCCTTGCGCAATTCTTGGGATGGTACTTTTTTATAGAATACTTTTTGTGTTGGGCTTATATTTGATATACCTTGGTTATATGAAACGAGATTCTGTTCTCAATATTGCTTTAATGGGGTATTTACTTGTAGCTATTGCTTATTTTAGTTATTTTGCATATTACATTTTTCATATTACTTCGCTGGTGTTGCTTTTGGTCATTATATCTGAATTGGCAAAAAGATATTCACAAAACAAATATTTTAAAACTAAGCTTCTGATTATCAGTTTTAGCTTGATTGCGCTAAGCCAAGCGATTTTTGTAGCTATTCTTAGAAACCCATTCTATTATGTTATAGGTGAAATTATTCAGTTGGCAGGATTTTTTATTTTACTTTTTACTTTTATTACGGTGTTTGCTAAATGGTCAATAAAAAAAGAGAGAGCATAGATATAATTTTTGATATGCTTTGTGCTATTAAAGGTAAGGGGGGAGAAATTAAACCTACACATCTGATGTATAAGGCTAATCTTGCACATAAGCAACTTAAGATATATCTAGATGACCTTATTGATAAGAACCTTATCAAGAGAATCGATAAAAACGGATATGAATATTTAGTGATCACATCTGAAGGGCTTAAATTTAAACAAAAAATAAAAGAGATGAAGGATTTCGAAAAGATGTTTGGTTTCTAAAATAATTTACAAAACTTTAAGAAGAATTAAATGAATGAACTTTAAAGAATAAAGTGAAAAATGTATTTGGCTTGACAGTTGGAATGTTATAGTTGCGCAAGTCTTTATTTGTTCTGTCTTGTTAGTATACTTATCTTGGTATTTAACCCATTATAACAAAGTGTGCAAAATTATTGAGGATTTCTCAAAAGTTAATATCGTTAAAACAGTCTGAAGTATAATAAAATAAAGACCACTTTAAAATCTTTAAGCATAATTTTAGAAGATATTTCAAATAGATTATTCAGTGTTAGACATTTAATGAATCCGTATATTCTTAATTCAATCTTAAGACCAAAGTATGCAAAATGAACTAGGATTTTATGCGATTATAAAAATTATTAAGAAAATTAAAAAATATTAGCAATGCTTGATTGCCTCTTGAATCATTAAAAGGACTTCATTTGCTTCTTCAACTGAAAGCCTTCCAAGCTTTGAGAAAGTCCAATCATCGTTACTTTTGTTAAGCCTTGAAAGCTGGATCTTTGGTCTGCCTTCGTTATAGCTCATTACTGAGACTATTATTTTAGTATTTCCAAAATCTTTTTCAGTTTTATATAGTTCTTTATCTAAACTTGCATCAAATGGCATATTATCACCTTTACAAGTAAAAAAGCAAATTGGAATCATTTAATAATCTTTTGTTTTTGAATTCGTAAATTTTTAAATTTCTTAGTTTATTAGATTAAATAAAATGAAAAACCAGAGTATGCGAATGAACGAAGATGTCATGAAATCATTAATGTGCAATGGAGAATTTTATAGAGATTATTTTTTTAAGAAAAATAGATTTTCAAAATTATATTTTTTAGTTATATTTATTTTTGTTAATATGTTTTTTTGAAAATGCAAGTGTATTTGAGTATTTGAAGTATGTTCAAATTTTTGTAAGTGCTTTAGTTTTTAGAGATAAATTTTTTTATTTTTGTGATTTGGGATTAATTGTTGCATTTTTTTTTGAATTAATGAATAAGTTAGTGAATATGGGGTGTGTCCGGAAAAGAATAAAAAGGTATACTGATTTTGAATTCTCAGTGATAAAAATGCAAAACCAGATATACCTTCTAAAGAAGAATAAGCTACACTCCATGATTATTAAAGTTTGCCATTCT
>Ga0334885_1002025_pt1 | contig 22048 bp, 15 predicted proteins | sample GraSluR1_MG_8_FD_207233 | JGI IMG/M metagenome (GOLD analysis project Ga0334885, IMG submission 207233) | Sludge microbial communities from methane-producing bioreactor in Wageningen University, Netherlands - Granular Sludge_31_05-R1 | ecosystem: Engineered > Bioreactor > Anaerobic >...
GCCGCGCCTGGTCGAGCGCCGCCGGCAGGAGTTCTGAGCCCAGGTCGCGGACTAGTTTTTCGCCGGGACTGTAGCCTTCCACAGTGGCGTTGCGTATGGCGAAATCCGTCATGTCGTGGCAGAGACTACCGAAAACCGTCGAAGGCGGGATTCCGCGATCCGGATCGGTCCGCGCGGTTTCGGTGATGCCCCTCTCCCAAAGGGACTGGGGCGAATCCCCGAGCCCGGCGGCGCTCTTCGCCATGGCGTTCAGCGCCGTTACGCTGAGCCGGGAGCGGGGATAGGCTTGTTTCAGGGTTTCTCGATTTTTATAGGCCTGGCCGAATGCCCCGAGGTCGGGAGCCGGTTGTGAAACCCCTTCCCGTAAGGCCTTTTCGACAGGGCGGGAGGAAAGCTCCCGGAGGTCCAGGAAGGAACCCTCCGCTGCGGCCGGAGAGCGACAAAAAGCGTCGAGGTAATACTTGAAGGAACGGCCTTTTTGGTCCGTGGTTTTTCGATTTTTCGCGAAAAAGACAAGATGATCCTCGGCCCTTGTGCAGGCGACGTAGAGAAGCCGTTTTATCTCGGCTTTCTCCATGGCTTCCTCCCGCTCCTTGCCCAGATCGAAGAGAATATTTCTCGCCGATGCCCCGGGAGCGTCGAAGGGCTTCACGTCCACCGCCAAGCCTTCGGGCAGCATCTGCCAGAGCTTCTGGCTTCTGCCGGATTTTCCTGTACTTTCTATCCAGGGGATGATGACGATAGGAAATTCCAGGCCTTTAGCCTTGTGAATGGTGAGTATCCGGACGCCGCCCTTGAGCTTGCGCGGCACGTTATCCAGCTCGGGAGCCTCCTTTCTTCCTCCGATGGCCGCACCCAGGGTTTCCAGGAAGGCGGAGAGAGGTTTGCCCTCCCTATCCGCCCGGGCGGCGAGGTGGAAGATATAGTCGAAATGTTCCAGAAAGCTATGGGAACCGGGGCGGGCCAGGATATCAAGCCGCAAGCCCGCCTTGTGCCAGATACGCTCCACGAGCTCGGCGGTGGATAGGTTTTCCAGATAGGTGCGGAGCTCGTCGAAAAACAAATCCATCCGTTCCAGGAGGCTCCGGTCCCTGACAGACAGCCGCTGTCTTCCCGCCGCGTCGTCTTCGGCGCTTAGAAGTTCGAGGAAAGCCTCCTCGGAGACTCTGACGAGGGGGGATCGGAGCACCGCCGCGTAGGAAGCCCGGTCCGCGGGATCGACGGCGTAGCGGAGGATATGATAGATGTCGTTGGCCGGAGACTCGGAGTAAAGTCCCCTGGGGGTTTCCGCTTCGTAGGGGATCCGCATCGTGCGCAGGTATTTCTCCAGACGATGCTGATGGTTTCTGCTGCGCAGAAGGATGGCGAAATCCTCGAATTCCGAAGGCCGGGCTTCGCCCGTCCCCGATGAAGCCCGGCGCACTTTGAGCGTTCCCCGGTTGGTACGGATAAAATCCGCGACTTCGAAGGCCAGCCTGTCATCGTCGTCTTCGATACCCTGGTAGGTGTCCGGCTCTTCCTCGTCCTGCTCATCCCGGCTTTCCATGAGGTAGTAGCGGATCAGACAGGGGAATTCTTCCGGGGAGGAGGAAAGCCCCTCTTCCATGGCCGCGTAGTCCGCTTCGAAGGATGAGTAGTCCAAATCCCCGGCCCTGCCAACCTCGGATCCGTTCCTGGGGGTTTCGCCCCTTCCCGCATCCAGGACGTCGGCGAAAAAGCGGTTGAAAAATCGGATGAGTCCTGAGGAACTGCGGTAATTGTTGGGTAAGGATAGGCTGGGCCCGTTTCCGGCCTCCGGGATCGAAGCCTGGGAGGTAGGCCTTAGCTCCTTGGATAAACTTTTGAATACCGATACATCGGCGCCCCTGAAGCGATAGATGGACTGCTTTTCATCCCCCACGAAAAAAAGCTTGCCCTCCTCCAGGTCGGCGGGGGAGGGGATGCCCTCGACCGTCCTGTCGCGACGCTCGGCCAAGAGGTAGAGCAGGTCTTTTTGGATCTGGTTGTTGTCCTGGAATTCGTCGATCATGATGCTGGCGATCCGCTGTTTCCAGTAATTCCTCATGTCCTTCCGCCGCCTGAGGGCTTCCACGGCGCAGAGCCCGAGGTCCTTGAAGTCCATGATGTTGGCCAGTCGCTTCGCCTCGGCCAGCTCCGAAGCGTATTCGTCCAGCCTCGACAAAAGCGCTCGATGGGAAGGGAAGAAGGCTTCGTAGTCCGAAAGGGCGGTCAGGCGATCGGCTTCTTCCCTGGCGGTTTTCGCGCTGATTTTCACCGCCGTCTCGTATTCGTCTTTCGAATAGGATCTCAGGCCGAGTTCCGAGAACTTTTTGATCCTGGCGCCCAGTTCGGGCGGAACCGATCCGTTCATGGGCCGGCCGAGGGCCCCGCGGATGGCCAGGTAGCCGGTGGCCGCTTCTATGGCGGCGGCGCAGTCTTTTTTGGGTTCCCTGATGAAATCCGCCAGGGCTGCGATCGCTTTGCTGCTATTTTCGAGAAAAGTCTGGGATTCGAAGAGCTTGCTCGCCAGGAGGGTCGCCAGGACTTCTCCCATCGGCTCGAAAAGGGGGCGGCTCAAGGCAAGGGGGGATATGAAGGAAAGACCGAGGTCCGCGAAGAGAGAGGCGGCCGCATCATCGGGGGAGAAGGCGGCAAGGAGTTCCCGCAGGCCTTCTTTGTGCCGGTTGCGGCGTATGTAGCGTTGGGCGATGGATTGGGCGAGGTCGGCGCAGGTTTCGGCGTCCACGGTGAATTCGGGGCTATACCCGAAGTCCCTGGCGGTGTCGCGCAGTATGGTGGTACAGAATGAATCGATGGTGGTGATCTGGGCGTTCTGGAAATCCTCGAGCTGCTCCCTGGCCCAGAGGGAGTTCTGATCCGCCAGGGCCAGGTATATCCGTTCGTACATCTGGCCCGCGGCTTTCCTGGTGAAGGTGAGGGCGAGGATGGATCGTAAGGGGATTTTCCTGTCCACCACAAGATGGACGAAGCGCGCGGCCAGCACGGTGGTCTTGCCCGCCCCCGCTCCGGCGGTTACGACACAGCTTTTTTGGGCCAGCACCGCCCGGCGTTGCGGCTCGTCGAGCCGGCTAAGGTACTGCACGCTTTCAGCTTGATTCATGATCGTTCCGCCGAAAAATGAATTCTGCATACTGCCCTGACAGGACAATTCGAACAGGCTTGCTTCGATGGCTTGATTTCCAGGAACCTTCCTTCCCGTATGCGTTCCGAAGCCTCGATCAAAGCCTTCCCGAGGGCTCCGCGCTCGGGCTCGAAGGAAGCTCTGTCGGGTCGCTGCTTACCGGATCCGAACACGGCTACGGGTTTGTTATCCTCTATGGACCAATAGAAAGCTTGAAGAACCGGGAAGCCGGCGGATTCGAGCATGGCGGCGTAGGCGTTGATTTGAAAATCCTGGATCCTTCCCGATTCGTCGGTTAAAAATTCTTTTTTTGCCGGGCAGCGCTTTCGTTTATAGTCGATAAGAAGGCAGCCCTCGCCGGGAGGCGAGCTTGGAGAGGATGCATCCGACGCCTGCATGGAGGAGTCGGCGTCCAAGGCAATTCGCGCCGTTCTGAAAACAACCCTATCGGCCCGCCCTTCCAGCGCTAAGCCCAAATCGGGCAACTCCATGGAGAGGACCCGCTCGAAGTCGCTTCGGAGCCATCCTTCCTCGCGAAGGCTGCCTTCGTAGTCGAGGATCCTGCCTATTCTGTCTTGTATTTTAGGGTAGGCCGATTCGAGGGCAAGCCGAAGCGAATAGCCGCTTCGGCTCAGCGTTTTCTGCAAGGCGTTCCGAAAGGCGTTTTTTATTTTTTCTTCCCGGGAGGACCGACTCCGGTCGGAAGATAGGGAAGGAGGTTCGTACGAAGGAGAGTCGCCGGGGCCGGAGGCCGGGAGGAGTTCGCTGCCGTCCGCTTCGAGAAGAAAGCGGATCATATCGTGCATGAGAGAGCCTTCGGCGAGAATGGCCGGGTCGGCGATTTCCGCTTCCAGGCCGGGAATTCCCGACAGGAACCAGCGGAAGGGGCAGAGCGCAAGATAGCCCAGGGTTCTCGGGTTCAGCTTGACAAGTCCCGCGGCGTCGAAGGCCTTGATGCGCAAAAGCCGATCGGCTCTCAAGGCGGGCCTTGGGCCGGGCACCGGGCTTAAGCGGGATTCGGCATCGAAAAAAAGGGGAGGAGGAAGGCCCCCCCGCCTTTGGTTTTCCCGGGGATCCTGGGCCCCCCGGGATTCCGGGGAGCCCAGGAGTCCCCGCTTCAAGTCCTTGAAACTTCCCTGAACAGCTTCGAGCGACAGGGATGGGAGCTTTGCCGGCAGGGCGGGCGCCCGCAGTTCTTCCCAGGCATTGGTTTCGACAGCCTCCGGCGAATCGGGTATCGAGATTGTTTCGATCGCCATTCTCCGGGCCGAACGCCTGAAAAAATAGGGATGGGCGATGCTGTAGCCGTCCAGGGATTGTTCGGCGTGGCAGAATACCGTTTTGACCAGGTCCATGGAGTCGAACAAGACGTCGGTCAAGGTCGCTTCGTCCTTTGGAGGGCTGATTTCCTGCGGAACCCGGGAGAGCAGGCGGACAGCCGCCGAGCTGGACTCCACGGAGGCTTCGAGGACAAAGTGCAGCCTGGCGGCGCTCATTAGTCCCAGGTGATAGGGGTACACGGAAATAGCCTGCGCCGAATCGGCGGGAGAATAGGGGCGATGCGCCAGCATGGCGCGGAGCACTTCGAAAGGTTTGAGGGCCCCTGTTTTGCCGGCGAGGCGGATTTCCCAGGATTTCAGCGCGGAAAGTTCCTCGAATATCCGTTCCAAGGTAAGGGTGCCGTAGACCTGAAACCTTTTTTCATCCAAAAGATCATCGATAAAGGCATGGAGGGCGATTTCGAGGGCGGCGAAGGAACGGGAGCCCGAAAGGGCCGCGCAGGACTTGCGCAGCCTTTGGAAAAAGGAGGGCAGGGATTCGGCTTGTCCGGATTCCAGCCCCAGGGTTTTCGACCAGAGGCTCATCGTGTAATCCGGATCGGCGGAAAACTCTGGAATGTTGTAGCGTTTGGCGATGCCGATAAGGGATAGACAGTGTTCCCTTTCCTTCCAGGCCGCGAGCCCGGGATCGAAGAGGTTTTTTAAGCCTCGCAGGGAAAAGCCTTCGCCCAAGGCCCTGGCCACGGCTTCGAGCAGCCTGCCTATGGGGGAATCGGAGAGCGCCCTGCCGCCTCGATACTGGAGGGGCAGCCCCCAGGAGCGGGCCGCCCGGCTTACGTGGGCTGTCAGGTCCGCTCCCAGGCTGGGCAGGCTTAAGGCAAGCTCCGAAGGAGGAAGGCCCTGGTCCAGCAAACGTCTGCAGACGCCGAAGACATAGTCCAGCTCATCCCGCAGGCTGGAAAAGCTCAGCAGCAAAGGCTTCCGGACGAATGGACCGTCTCCGAAAGACGCGAGGGAAGGGGAGATGCCGATCGCCGCGGCGGAGCCCGGCGTGCCGGGCTCCCAGGTTTCGATGCTCAGTCCCGGAACGGAGCTGCCGAGTTCCGGCCTGAACCCGGGCATGAGGCTGGGACAAAAGAGCAGGTAGCGCTTTTCCGGATCGCCTCGCCAGGGGAGGCGCGCGGGTTCGTAAATACCATGGTTCCGTAAAAAGGCATCATAGTTCGCCGCGAGAAATTCGTAGTCCTGTATGAGCTCCTGGTCCTCGGGCAGGCTGCCGTCGTTTACTTTGGCCCGAATGCTTGCGGCGGCCTCGAACAGGGAAGGCGCCGCCGAAGCCAGGCCCCAGGCGAGGCCGGAGGGCGGGGTTTGGCTTGGATTGATGAGGCGTCCGAGGCTGGGATTTTTCTTCTCTTCTTCAATCAGGCAATAGGCCCAGAGAAGTCTGCTCTGGACATCGGCTTCCCGCAACTCCGGGGAGGGGGGATTTGCGCGGAGGGTTCGCAGAAGGCTGTCCCAGCCCAGGAAACGGTCCAGATCGACGCAGGACCGGCCTGAAAAATCCAAGCTTGCCTTAGCCCAGGAATCGGCGGAAATTTGGGTCGGAAAAACGAAAACCAGCCCAGGGTCATCCAAGCCCGCGGTTATTTTCGCCGCGACAGGGCTTGTTCCGGTCTCCCCGGGCGCGTGTTCCTTAAGAATCTTCATGCTCGATATGGGCTAATAGGGCGTCCATGAGATAGCCGCTGGAGGCTTGCGCCTCGCGGGCTATCGCCTGAATTTCAAATGCCTGGAGCCGGGAGAGCTCCTTTATGCGGGACAGAAGCTCGGCCGTCCCGGTCTCCTGCTTCGGCGCTCGCGCCCCGGCTTCGAACGGCGGTCTTTCGGCCCCGGCTCCGGACTTCGGACCCCCTGCCCCGACCTTTGTTTCTTCCAAGACAGCCTCGATGAGGGCAAAGCAGGGCCAGAGCTCCAAGAGGGCTTCGAAGCGCTCCTTGTTAAAGTAATCCCTTTCCTCCCAGCGGTTCACGCCGATGGCCAGCCTTCCTTCATGGTCGCTGCCCGCCCAGCGGACAAGTTCCGCCGCCCTTGCCCGGGCGGACTTAAGTTGTCTGGGCGCTTCTTCTCCTTTTTCGAGCCGGGGGCTGAAGCTCGTATCCCTCGGCCTGGTGGCGAAGGCAAAGACGATGGCCTGGAGCGCCGGCATGTCGAGCCTGCCCAAGACATCCACCGCCCGGGCGGAGCGCCGCTGCTCGGGACTGAACTCTTCAGTCTCCGCGACTTTGTCGACGTCCTGGCCCCCGGGGAATCCAGGATAAAGGAGCTTTTTCCTGATGAGGAACTTTTCCAAGATATAGCGCAGTTCTTCGGTTTTATTGGCTCCCTGGTTGACCTGGGAGAGCCCTTCGATGAAGATGAAATCCAGGCAGGACCGAAGGGCGGCGGGGGAGCTCAGGACAGCCTTTACGCGGGAGAACAGAAGGGCTTCTTCCGGAAGAAACGAATCTTCGGGATGACCCAGGTTCAGGACGGCCGCCAGAAAGCGCAGCCCACTTTCCATGAAGCTACGTCCACGGGCCGGGGCTTCCAAGCTCGGCTCGTTGCCGCCGTCCTCGGTTATGGCGAGGGCGAGCCGGGAAAAGAAATGTTCGGCGTCGACGCCCGTCCGCTCCACCAGAGAAGAAAAGGCTTGGGAATCTTGCCGCGAATCAGGGTTGAGCAAGGCTTCGCCGCAGCGACGCAGCGAGGCCGCGCAGTTGTCCAGCGCCCGGTAGAGTTCCGGCCGGGAAGCCTCCTCCACGGCCTCGTCCAGGTCGGGGACGCCCCGACCCATGAGGCTGATCCAAAGCCTCTCGTAGACTCCGTCCAGGTCGTGGATTCGCATGAAATCGCCGAAGACCAGGGATTGATAACCCTGCAATTCGACGCGCAGACCGAAACTGGCAAGATCGGAACATCGGTGCAGAAACCAAAGGCCCGAGCGCTGCTCTTTGGTTGCCAGGTAATTGCGGGGGCCGGGATCCAGGCCGAGAGCCTGGACAAGGGACTTCCGCCGCAGATGCGGTTCGCCGGAATGATCTTTTTCGGTATAGGCGCAGCTGGAAACAATGGTGCCGGAGCTCCGTTGCCAGCAGTTGTTGTAGAAAACGAGGGAAGTATCCTTGTCGAGGCCGTTGGAGTAGGCGAATACGTTTTCGTCTATGTAGCCTTCGTCCTTGATGAAGTCGAAAAGGAAGAATTGCTCCACCCCCGCGAAAAGCCTGCGCCGGCGGAGCAGGGGGAAGATTTCCTTCTCGTGCCGCTCGATAAGGGCAAGGTCGGGTTTTTCGTCCCGGTAGGAGCGGCGGTATTCCATGCCGTATTTTTCCGTAAAGCCTTCGATCTGTCCGTGGCCGAACATGGGAAGCCCTGGCATGGTGACCATCAAGGTGCAGACGCCGAAATATTTATCCCCGACGCCGAACTGCGCCACGGCGGTTTCCTCGTCGGGGTTGCTCATGAAGTTGACGAAGCGCTTTAAGATTTCCTTGTCGAATTCCTGGGTGTTTTTGATGGTGAGCCTGTAGAGGGAGTTCTTTTCCTCTTTGAGCATGTTCATGAACGCAGAATTGTAGACTCTGTGCATGCCCAGGGTGCGGGTGAAGTAGCCCTCCATCATCCAGAATGCCTCGGCCAGCAAAAGGGTGTCCGGGGCTTTTACGGCGCATTCGTCCACGACTTCGCGCCAGAACTCCCCGGGCATGGCCCGCTCGAAGTCGGCTTCGTGGAGCGAGTGTTCCGAACGGGAGGGGATGGCGCCGCCCGAACCGGGGGCCGGATACCAGAGCCTGCGGATATGCTGGCGGGCGAGAACCATGGCGGCGTCGAAGCGTATTATGGAAAAATGCCGGGCGACGTGGAGGATCCGCTCCCTGACCATGGCCCTGGCCTCGGGATTGAGAAAATCGATCTGCGCCGTGTCGTTCCAAGCCATGCCGGTTCCGTCGTTGCCGTGATAAATATACCGAACGGCTCCGCTCCCGCGGTCGAGACGTTTGAAGACCACCGCCGCGTCGCTTCGGGAATAGTAGTGGTCCTCGATCCAGAGGCCGATCGAAGGGTCCTCGGAGAGGTCGGGGCCGTTGAAGCTGTAGCTGGGAAAGGGGCAGCGGTCGCTGCCGATGAAAAGCTCGGGTCGCTGCCGGATCCAGGCGGAATCGAGGCCCGTATGGTTGGGCACCATGTCGGCGGCCAGACGAATACCCCGCCAGAGGCAGCGCTCCCGTAGCTGAAGAGGGAATAGGCCGAGGCCGCGGCTTCGGGATTGCCGCAGAGACGCTTTATCTTTTCGCTGGCCGGGCTCCGCTGCCAGATACCGATGAGCCAAAGTCCGTTGATGCCCCGCAGGGCGATGGCGTCGAGTTCGCTGTCGGGTATGTCGTCCAGGCGTCGGATAGGACGACCATATGCGACCGAAAGCTGATGGAGCCAGACCAGGGCGTTCTTGGCCAGCAAGACCAATGAGGGCATCCAGTCCCTGTCTTGGGTGAACTTTTCGTACTCTTCCCGGGAAAAAACATAGCTGTAGGGCTTGACCGGGCCGGGGCCGGGCGGAAAGTACGGCCGTTCTTCTTCGGCGATCAAATCGAGGCTCGAGAGAAGCTTTCCGCCGATGCTGTCGAAACGGGCGCCCCAATGTTCCTTGATCCAGCGCAGCTGCGCTTCCAGAGAGTCGGGCGCGGCCTTGGCGGGCATTCGAAGCAGTTCGAGCAGACTCCTTTCCTCGCCGGCGGGGCCGAAGCCGGGGAGTTCGGGGCTTTTTTTGTCCAGGGCGGCGAAAACCTTGGCGTACAAGGTTTTCGCCGCCAGGCTGTCCGGAATATCCTTCAGCGGGCGCAAGCCATCGTCGAAGAGGAAACGGAAGGGGCCGAAGGCGGGATTTTCGTTGGCCAGCTTGAGGAGAATCATTTCCTCGAAGGCCAGTTCCCGGTTGCCGGGCCCCGAACCTTCGGAAGCCTCCGGCGGGGCGCCGGCCAGCCAGGCGTCGACGCTCATTCCGCCGGAATAAACCTCTCTGGGCGGAAACTGGGCGCAGAATTCCTTTAGGAGCGTTTCGAGTTCCCTGGAGCCTACTTCCTCCTGGGCGGCCCGCATAAGACGAGGCAGCGCCTGCCGATCTACCCGTTCCCTGTACAGTCTGACAACCATGTGGAGGATCTCGTCCACCAGGCCCATCGCGTTCAGCCTGCCCGAGCTGAGCTTGCTCGTGTCCTGGCCACGGACCGAGCCTAGTCCGCGGAGCGTCTGGGCCATTTCCCTGGCGGCGGTGAAATCGGGAATGATCAGATTCCCCGAACTCGTAAAGAGCGCCTTTCCTATCCCCGTGGCTTTCCTGAGGGAAGCGTGAACATGGAATTCCATGGTTCTATCGCCACGTTGAGGTTTTGTGGATGTTTCTTCGATTGCATTCAAACGGCAGGCGAGTACCGTAGCGCTCATGTCGATCATGGATTCACTATAGCTTCCCGTCGGGCCGGAAACAAGCAGAGTCCGTTGCGGCGGGGCAGGCCGTCGGTGGCAAAAACCGAAGGCTTCGCCGGGCCGGGCGCGGAGGGACTATTGGCGCTACACAAAAAACCCGGTTTGCTGCTATACTTACAAACATACAGTGGAGGTAAAATTGTCTGTCTATGTAGAGCACGATAAGCGGAGAGAGGAAATTCTGGATAAGGCCTTGGACGTATTCGTGGAAGAAGGCTACAAGGATACGACCTTTCAAAAAATCGCCGAGCGCTGCGGAATAACGCGAACAATTCTCTATCTGTATTTTTCCAATAAAAAGGAGATATTCTCGGCCAGCATCAAGCGTCTCATGGGCAGGATGGAAGCCCGGGTGCGGGAGATCGCCGGTAGCCAGGACTTAAAGAGCGTGGACAAGCTTATCGCCATCGGGGAGATGGTAGTCGGCGAATGCGCCGCGGAGTCCAAACTGCTGTCGGTCATCCTGGATTACCTGCTCAAGCTCAAGCTCTCGGGCGGCGACCCCGACGAGCGGGTTCGCCGCAGGACCATCCGCATGCGGCATATTCTCGCGCTCATCATCATAGAAGGGAGGAAACGGGGGGAGTTCTCTCCCGGGATATCCGGAAAGGCTATGGGCGAACTCTTCTACGCCTTGATAGAGGCGGCGGTTTTCAGGATAACCGTCCTGGGCAAAAAGGACGTGTCCAATCTTCAAGAATCCCTGCGCCTTCTGGCTTTGAGCATGAGCAACGAAGCGCCGGCTTCGCGGCCGCGGGAGTGACATCGCCAGGGGCGCGGTAGATTTATTGGATGGACGCGCTCCGTTGTTCCAACATTCCCATTCTGATTTTGGCCACCATGGAAGCCTTGGCCACCACCTTGGCGGTGAAAAGGCTGTCTATATTCTTTTTATAGTTGAGGATCCTGGAGATATAGTCCAGGGTTCTCATGGGAGCGCCCTGTTTGGTCACCCGGGTACGGCCCGCGTTGTACATGGCCAGGGCCGACACCTCGTTGCCCGAAAGTTCCAGGACATGTCGGAAGTATCCTATCCCTTCCCTGGCGTTTCGGGAGGGGTTGAAAAACTCCTGGTCCGTAAGGTCGGGAAAGGTGAGGGAGTTGAGCTGGAAAAGCCCCCTGTCCACGCTGGTGGTGTTCTGATTTACGGCGAGGGGATCGAAGCGGCTTTCTTCGTACGCTATGGCGAAGGCGAGGCTCGCCGGTACCTTTTGCTTTACCGCGTTATCCAGTATTGCCACGGCGATTACCCGGGATTTGGTGATGGATGCGAAAAAATCGATAACGCTCGATTTGGTGTCGGGATGCTGATAGCAGACGGCGATCGTGTCGATATGGTCCCTGTCTTCAATACTGTTAGGCAATTTCTCTGTATTGGTCACGAGCGATAGGATTTCGCTCTCGAGCTCAAGATTGGCGGCGGGAGGGGGTGAACAGGCTGCGAGGCTGAGCGTCGCAGCCAAGGCTAAAAACACCGCGCCCTTGGCTCTCAGTGGTCTATACATCGATTTTTGCAATAATGACTCCTTCCCGAAATCGACGGGTACTACCGGGTTTTCGGGCTGCGGCCATTTTCAAGGAAGCGTTGGAAATGGTCAAGGGGTGAAAAATCATGGGATAAATCCTTGCCGCAGATAGCGCTTGCCCTTAACAAACGGCGGCAAAGCGGGCATAATCGACAACTATGAGCGAAGACAGCATCAGGGTTATCGTTACCGGCGGGACCTTCGACAAGCACTATGACGAGATACGGGGAGAACTCACCTTTAGGGAAAGTCACATGCCCGAGATCCTCGCCAAGGCGAGGGTGAGGGTTCCCGTGGTTCTGGAAATGAACCAGCTGATCGATAGCCTGCAGATGCAGGACGAAAACCGCATGGCCGTGCTTGTTTCCTGCAAAAGCGCGCCGGAGAAGCGAATCGTGATCACCCACGGCACCGATACGATGACCGCCACCGCTTCTCTTTTGGGTTCCGCGGGGCTCGCCAAGACGATTGTGCTCACCGGGGCCATGGTGCCCTACAAGATCCAGGACTCCGATGCCTTATTCAACTTCGGCACGGCTTTTTCGGCGGTGCAATTGCTGCCGCCGGGGGTGTATATCGCCATGAACGGCAGGGTGTTTTCCTGGGACAGAGTGCGGAAGAATAAGGATTTGGGGGTTTTCGAAGCCCTGGAGCCGAGCTGATGGCAAGGCCGAAGGACGCGGATAAACGCCAGCTCATTCTCGCCGAGGCAAAGAAAATGTTCGCCGAGAGGGGCTATGAACGTAGTTCCATGGGCGCCCTCGCCGCCCGCATCGGCATTCCGGTGGGGAGCCTGTATACCTATTTCCCCTCGAAGGAAGCGCTCCTGGGAGTTATCGTCGAAGAGGGATGGAGCGAGTTCGCTTCTTATCTGGAAGAAGGTCTCGAAGGGAACGCCGCCTCCGGCGCCAAGGCCGCTGGGCTCGTATCGCGGCCGGCCGGCCCTGTGTCGAAAGGCTCCTTTGCCGATGCGGGCCTGGCCAAGCTTGCTTTTCTCATTCGAAAAGCGCTGCCCGCCCTCTTTAAGGACATGGATCTTATCGCCATTCTTTTGGGCCAGGCCGGAAGCGCCACCAGACTCAAGGAAAAGCTGGATTACCTGGCCTCCCTCATAGCGTCGATCATAGGCGAATGCGTGGAGGAAAAGGGGGAGAACCCGCGGACCGCCATTCCGGAGCTGGAGGCGGGCCTCCTGGTGATGCTTTTGGGGAGCCTCGAATCGCTGCGCCTGAGCCGTAGGATCGATACGGGCATAGGGGCGGAGGAGATTATCGCTTTTCTTGCCTCGACAGTCGAAGCAACCCTTGGACGCGCCCTGCCCGAGGTTTAGGCCTGCCTTTGATATAGGGGCTTTTTTCGATAAGCCATCGTCGGACCGCCGGGGCGGCTAAGGTCGCGAAGGGAGCGATGAGTCTGGTCTCCCAACGTACTTCCTCGTAGTAGTCCTCCAGGGTTTTTCTTCTGAAATGCAGCAATTCCTCGGCTTGATCCGAGTCGGCGTACCAGCCGCAGTGGAAGTCGGAGGCCGCGAAGGCCTCCATGGGCAGGAATGAGGAGTCTCCAAGGCCGTAGTAGCGGAATATTCTGTCCAGAAAGGCCCTGAAGGATGTGCGGCAGAGCGGGCCGCCGCCGATGTTGAGGGTCCTGCCCGCGGCGAGGGAAAGCTCGGCGGCGGCGGCGAAAGCTCGGCCCGCGTCTTCGGTGTGAACGACCTCCAGACGGGTTTCGGGGGGCATGGCGAAGAGCATGGGATCGAAGGGGAGCCATTTGGCCCAGACGACATAGGATAGGCGCAGAATCGTATACTCGAGTCCCGACGCCTTGACCAGGGCTTCGCATTCGACCTTGGTCTGGCTGTAGATTTCGGTGGGCTTTAGTTCATCGTCCACCCGTATCCAGAAGTTTTTGAGCCTGTCCCCATAGGTGGCGATACTGGAGGCCAGGACGAAGCGGGGTGGCTTGGGAAGCGAAAGGCAGGCTTCGATGAGGTTTTTCGTGCCGCCGACGTTGACTTCCCAGGTTTTTGCCTCGTCCTGGTCCGCCGCGGGGGGTATCAGGGCCGCCAGGTGTATGAGGGTGTCGGGGCCTTTTCCGAAGGAGGATAGGGCCTTCCGGACATTGTCGGGCTTTCTCAGATCGCCGAAAAGGACCCGGCAATCCCTCCAGGGGGAGCGAAGCATCTTGCGCAAACCCGCGTCGGCCTTCGCCATAGCCTGAGGGCTTTCCAGGATCGTGACATTGTGGCCCGCGGCGATGCAAGCCTTGACGGCGCTGCGTCCCACGTTCCCGAATCCGCCGGTTACCAGTATCTCCATACTCCCCTCCAGAATCCTGTCGTGACTTTAGTATACTATAAATGAACAATCATTCAAGATAAACGTTTCAAATTCTTTTCCTCCAGCCCCGTGATTGACCATAATCCCAGACCTGCCGTACACTTCCGCGCATGATCACCATCCATGAACTGCGCAGGAAATTCATCGAATTCTTCAAGACAAAGAACCATGTGGAGATAAGCGGAAAGTCGCTTATTCCTGAAAACGACCCCTCCGTTTTGTTCACCACCGCGGGGATGCATCCCCTGGTCCCCTATCTGCTCGGGGAAGCCCATCCGGCGGGCAAGCGGCTGGTGGATTATCAAAAATGCATACGAACCGGGGATATCGAGGACGTGGGGGACGAAAGCCACCTCACCTTTTTCGAAATGCTGGGCAACTGGTCGCTGGGAGACTATTTCAAAGAAGAATCCATAGCCTTTTCCTGGGAATTCCTCGTCTCTCCCCGGTGGCTGGCCCTGGATCCGGCCAAGATTTCCGTAACCGTATTCGCGGGCGATGAGAACGCTCCCCAGGACGAGGTTTCGGCCCAGGCCTGGCGGCGGCTGGGCGTGCCGGAGGATAGGATCGCCTACCTTCCGGCTTCGGACAATTGGTGGGCCACCGGACCCACGGGTCCCTGCGGTCCGGACACCGAGATTTTCTACTGGACAGGCCGGGGCTTGCCTCCCCCGGGATCCAACAAGGGCAGCGATCCCAAGAATTGGATGGAGATCTGGAACAACGTATTCATGGAATTCAATAGGGTGGACGGAAAAACCCTGCTCCGCCTGCCCGCCCAGAACGTCGATACGGGCATGGGCCTCGAACGCACGGTAGCCATGCTGCAGGGGCGAAAATCGGTCTACGAAACCGAGGCCTTCACTCCGATCCTCCGGTCATTGGAAAAGCTCTCCGGCAAGACCTACGGAGCTCCAGGCAATGATCCCGAGCTGGACCGCAGCTTCAGGATCATCGCCGACCATGTCAGGACGGCTACCTTTATCCTGGGCGATCCCAAGGCAGTGCTGCCCTCCAATGTCGGCGCCGGCTACGTGCTGCGGAGGATCATCAGGAGAGCGGTGCGGCACGGCCGCAAGCTCGGCATAGAGGGAGCCTTTCTTTCCGGGCCGGCGGGGGGCATCGTGGAAAATTACGCTGGCCCCTATCCCGAGCTTATGGAAAACCGGGAGCGGATACTCTCCGAACTTAAGCGGGAAGAGGAAAAATTCCTGGAGACCCTCCAGAAGGGCGAGCATGAGTTCGACAAGATGCTTCCCAACCTGCTCAAGAATCCCCAGCGGGTCATGTCCGGGCGCCTGGCCTTCAAGCTCTACGATACCTATGGCTTTCCCATCGAGCTCACCGAGGAGCTGGCCGCCGAGAACGGTCTCAAGGTCAACCGCCAGGAGTTCGACGAAGCCTACAAAAAGCATCAGGAGCTGTCCCGGGCCGGAAGCGAGCAGATGTTCAAAGGCGGTCTGGCCGATCACTCGGAAGTTTCCACACGGTATCATACGGCCACCCACCTCCTCCATAAAGCCCTGCGCATCGTCCTCGGGGACCATGTGGCCCAAAAGGGGAGCAATATCAACACCGAGCGGGTGAGATTCGACTTTTCACATCCCGCGCCCATGACCAAGGAAGAGATCGCCAAGGTCGAAGCGATCGTCAACGAACAGATCCACCGGGATCTTCCGGTGACCATGGAAATGATGAGCCTCGAGGAAGCCAAGGCCTCGGGGGCCATAGCATTGTTCGGGGAAAAGTACGAGGCCGTCGTGAAGGTCTATTCCATCGGGGATTTTTCCAAGGAAGTCTGCGGCGGCCCTCACGTGGAGCGCACGGGAAGTCTGGGCAGGTTCAGGATTCAGAAAGAGCAATCCTCCAGCGCCGGCGTGCGTCGTATCTACGGTATCCTGGAATAATCTTATGCGAGGGACCGCAGGACCTGAAATGTCCTGCGGCCTTCCTCGTTCAACACCCTGAGGATGAGGGGGCCTTTGCAGGTCTTGCCTTCCCACCACAGCTGCCTGAGAAAATCCTCCATCCCATCCTCGATTGTCCCGTAGCTTCCTTCCCTCCATTGGAGAAAATAATAATTTCCGGGATCTAAACGAGAAAGGAGCTTAGGCCCTCGCAGGGGTCTGACGAGGCTCGGCGCGTCTTCGGGACTGCCGGAGAGGTTTTGTTCAAAGCTAAAGGCCCATAACAGGGATTCCCGGGTCGGGCTCGCTTCGGACCAGGCTGGGGAATCGGGCGCCTGCTCTCCCTGGAGGGCGGAGAGCAGGTGTAGCTCGAGAATCGTCGCTTCTTCCATGGCCCAACTTTAGGCCCGGGGCTCTTTTTCCGCAAGCCGCCGGTCTTGGCGCCGTTGGGTTTTATGAAAACCGAGTTTTCAGCCGTTCTTCTGTTTTTCAAGGAGTTTTCCCTTGTCCGGCGAGGATCTGGAAAAAGCCCACGATTGATGATACCGTAATTTTTTATGGGTTTGCTGGATTCCATAGAATCGCCTGAGGATGTCAAGAAGCTCAGGGAATCGGAGCTTCGTATCCTGGCCAAGGAAATACGAAAAAAAATTCTCGAAACCGTGACGACGAACGGGGGCCACCTGGCCTCGAACCTCGGCGTTGTGGAGCTGACTATCGCCCTCCACAGGGTGTTCGACTCGCCCAAGGACGCCATCATCTGGGATGTGGGTCATCAGAGTTACGCCCACAAACTCATCACCGGAAGAGCGGGGGATTTCGATAAAATCAGAAAAAAGGGAGGGCTTTCGGGGTTCCCCAAGCGCTCCGAGAGCATCCACGATATTTTCGATACCGGACATTCATCCACCTCCCTTTCCTCGGCCCTCGGGCTGCTGGAGTCCAGGAAACGGCAGGGCAGGAACGGCAGGGTCGTGGCGGTGATTGGGGACGGGGCGCTCACGGCCGGTATGGCCTTTGAAGCCCTGACCAATGTTTCCCAGCTCGAGCTTCCCCTCATTGTCATTCTCAACGATAACAAGATGTCCATATCGAGGAACGTCGGAGCGCTTTCGCGGTATTTGTCCCGGCTCACCGCCACCGAGCATTATCAGCATTTTAGAAGGAGCGTCGACGCCGTCGTGGTATCCATACCCCGTATCGGACGGGGTCTGCTGGAGCTGATAGTGCGGGGCAAGCGGGCGGTGAAAGCCATTTTCTTCAAGGAAAACCTTTTCGCCGATCTGGGCTTCGAGTATGTCGGTCCCATAGACGGACACAATATTCCGGTTCTTTTGAGCGTCTTAGCCCAGGTGAAGCGTCTTCAGCGTCCCGTGGTCATCCATGTGATGACCAAAAAGGGGAACGGGTTTTTCAAGGCCGAGGAGGATCCCGAGGCCTTTCACGGCGTCGCACCCTCATGCCCGGACCACTCTGGCCAGGCCAGGCCTTCGTTTACCGAGGTCTTCGGCCGCAGTATGGTCGATCTGGCTCTGGAAAGGCGGGACCTTGTGGCGATCACCGCCGCCATGAGCAAGGGGACGGGTTTGGATAAATTGGCCAGGCTGCAGCCTTCGAGGGTTTACGACGTGGGCATCGCGGAGCAGCACGCGGTCACCTTCGCGGCGGGGCTGGCCGCCGGCGGCCTCGTACCCGTGGTGGCTGTCTATTCGACCTTCATGCAGAGAGCGGTGGATCAGGTGCTCCACGATGTGGCCCTGCCCAATCATCATGTCGTTTTCGCCCTGGACAGATCCGGAGCGGTGGGGGAGGACGGCGAAACACATCAGGGGTTTTTCGATATCCCGCTTTTTAAGAGCCTGCCCAACAGCACTATCCTCGCCCCTTCCTGCGCCGCGGAAATGGAAAGTTTCCTTCGTTTCGCCATTGACCGGAAAGGACCGGTTTTTCTGCGTTTTCCCAAGGCGAGGGTGGATTGCGACGAGCCGGCCTGCGAAGCGCCGCTCGTTCCCGGCAGGGGTGTTTTCCTTAGAAAAAGAAAGAAGGCTTCCGTGCTGGTCTGCGCTTTGGGCCCCCTGGCCCATGCCGCGGCCAGGGCGACGGATAAGCTGGAGGAGTCGGGCTATCCGATAGACCTGTATTCCCTGCGGTTCGCCAGTCCGCTGGACGAGCAGGAGATAGCCGCGGTCTGTTCAGGGTACAGCGCGGTAGCCCTCGTCGAAGAAGGAGCCAAGGCGGGGGGCGTGGGCGAGTCGATCGCCTCGATCCTCGCCCGAAGGGCTGTCAGGGTGAAGCTTTTAATCCTTGGCTTCGGTCCGGGCCTGCCCCCCCAGGCTTCGAGGGAGGAACTGCTCGCCGACGCGGGGCTGGATGAGGAGGGATTGTTGACAACCTTCGGTTTTTTAGCCGCCGAGGTGGCGGCGGAGAGAATGGATGAAACGCACTCTATCCTTGCCAGGTAGGCGGACCCTTTCCTTGGGCGAGCGCCCCCTGGTCATGGGCATCGTCAATCTGACCCCGGACTCGTTTTTCCCGGATTCCCGCTCTCCGGAACCGGCCCGGGCGGTGGAGCGGGCGCTCGCCCTGCAGGAGGAGGGGGCCGAGATCCTGGACTTCGGCGCCGAATCGACCCGACCGGGCTCGGCTCCCGTGGACCCGAAAGAGGAGATACGGAGGCTTATTCCTACCCTCAAGGCGTTCCGTGCCCGGTCGGGTGCGGTGGTGTCGGTGGATACCAGGAAAGCCGAGGTGGCCAGGGCGGCCCTCGACGAGGGAGCGGACATCGTGAACGATATCGCCGCGCTCTCCGATCCCGGCATGACCGCCCTCGTCGCCCGAACCGGCGCCGGCCTGGTGCTCATGCACATGCTGGGGGAGCCTTCGACCATGCAGGAGAGTCCTGTTTACGACGATTGCGCCGCCCAGGTCGCGGAATATCTTCGCGCCGTCGCCGCCAGAGCCCTGGCCGCGGGGGTTTCGAAAGATTCTATCATCCTGGACCCGGGAATAGGTTTCGGGAAAACGCTCGAACATAATCTCGATCTCTTGAAGAGGCTTTATCTCATTGTCGAATGCGGGTATCCTGTCCTCGTGGGCCTTTCGCGCAAGCGCTTTATCGGCCAGATCAGCGGAAAGCCCGTGGAGAAAAGACTTGCCGGCAGTCTAGGCGCGGCTTGCGCGGCTTGGCTCGGGGGCGCCGATATCATTCGTGTGCACGATGTGGCCCAGACAAAGGACGCGCTGGCGCTTTTTACGGCCTGCCTACCGGAGAAAACCCAGTCTGAACGGGCAGTGAGGGCTATTGATGAATTTTAGCGGCATAGCGGTATTCTTCACCACCTACATCAGGCCTGTGCTCGATGTGCTTCTTCTGGCCTATCTCATCTACAACACCTATCAAATTCTGGTGAAGACCAAGGCTGTCCAGCTGATCAAGGGCATCCTTCTTCTGGCCGGAATTTACGCCCTGGCCTTTTTCCTTCAGCTTTCCACCGTCACCTGGGTTCTCGGCATCGTCGCTCCCGGCTTGGTGATCGGTTTGGCCATAATATTCCAGCCCGAGCTGCGGAAAATCTTTATGCACCTCGGCCAGGGGCGGCTGTTCAGAAACAATCGCCAACCTAAGGCGAGCCAGATCGAGGCTTCCGTAACGGCCTGCGAAGTTTTATCCCACATGAAACGGGGGGCCTTGATCGTCTTCAGCCGCAATGTCGGCCTCAAAGAGATTATCGACAAGGGCATAAGGCTGGATGCCATTCTCTCTCCGAGCCTGTTGGTGAGCATCTTCGCCCACGACAACCCCCTGCACGATGGCGCCGCCGTGATTCAGGAAGGCAAGATCGCCGCAGCGGCCTGCTTTCTCCCCCTTTCGGATCAGCAGGACATAAAAAAGAGTTTCGGAAGCAGACATAGGGCCGCCCTGGGAATTACCGAAGAATCCGACGCTGTGGTAATCGTCGTTTCCGAAGAGACGGGAGCCCTGTCCCTCGCCTATGACTCCAAGCTCTATTACGGCTTGGACGGCGATCAGCTCAGGGCCAGGCTGGCCAGGCTGCTGGAAGGCCTGGCCGATGAGGCGGCGGAATCCCAGGAATCGGAAGAGGGTAAGCACTATGAAGCTTAAGCGAATGGCGAGGCTCCTCTTTTCGGACTGGCCGGCCAAGGTGCTCTCTCTCTCGATTGCCTTGCTGCTCACCCTCTTCTTCAACCTCACCAGACTCGAACAACGGACTATCAACATCCCCCTCACCGTATCCATCAACGATGTGCTGGCTCCCTCCAGTCAGTACCCTTCCATGGTCAAGGTCATTCTCAGGGGAGAGCGGGATATGATTTACAGTATTCGCGAAGATGAGATTTCGGCCTTCCTGGATCTTTCCGAATACAAGAACGAAGGGGTATATCGGGTGCCCATCCGGCTTCAGAAACGAGGCAATGCCCTTGTGGCCGATCCTCTCGAAATCCATCCCGAGCCTTCGGATATCGCCATCGGTCTGGAAAAGCGGATCGCCAAGAGCGTACCCGTGACGCCATCGTTCAAAGGATTTCTCGAGTCCGGCTTCGAGCTGGCCAACTTCGATATCCTTCCACCGGAGGTGACTATTTCGGGACCGGCGGGGCTGGTCAGCCGGGCGAGCGAAATATCGACGGACACCATAGAACTAAGTGGCAAAAAGGCGGACTTTACCGTCAACGTGCGTCTGTTGAAAAAAGATTCCCTTTTGGCGTTCGAGGGCAAGGATTCAGTGGTTTTTTCCGCCACCGTCCGCAAGTCGAGGGATATTAAGAATTTTGTCAATCTTCCCATCATAGTTCGAGGACTTGCGCCCGGCCTGGCCTTGGCCGAGATTCTTCCCACGGGAAACGTGCGCATGCATATAGCCGAGGAAGTGCTGAAGGATTTCAAGACCGACGAAATGCTTTCCGTGGATTTGAAGGACTATACCAAGGCGGGAACCTATACGGTGAATGTGGTTTTATCGGTTCCCGAAGAAGTCGTGGTGGAAACCTACGATCCGCAGACATTGACCATCAAGCTTCAGGCCGCGGCGCAGCCGGCCGAGCCCGGGGCGGAACTCTGACGAGGTTTTTGGCAGGCCCCGGACCCGGAAGGAGGCGACGGTTCTCCGTTGGGCGGTCCGGTTTTAATAAGGAAAAACAATGATTCGTGGAATAGGCATCGATATTGTCCATGTGGATAGGATACGGCACTGGTCATCGGTGCCAGGCCTCATAGAAAGGTTTTTCCATCCCGACGAGATCGAGGCGGTTTCTTTGAGGGGGGCCAGCCGGGATCTTTCGCTGGCGGCGCGGTTCGCGGCGAAGGAGGCCTTCGGGAAAGCCTGCGGCACCGGCCTGAGAAACATGAAGCTCAAGGATATTTACGTGAAAAACGAGCGTAACGGAAGGCCGGTCATTATTTTGGCGGGCACGGCGAAACAACGCTTTTCCGAGCTCGGCGGGGGAATCCTCCACTGCTCGCTCACCCATGAAGGGGATAACGCGGTCGCCATCGTGATCATCGAGGACGAAAGGATTTCATGAGCACGAAGGCCGTTCAGCTGGTGGTAGCCTACGACGGGACCGATTTCGGGGGTTGGCAGCGACAGAAAAACGCCCGTTCGGTACAGGAAGAATTGGAAAAGGCCCTTCAGACTATCCATGGGCATCCGGTCAAGCTGACCGGCGCGGGCCGCACCGACGCGGGGGTGCACGCCCTGGGCCAGGTGGCCGGGTTTTTCAGCGATATCCCCACGATACCGGTCGAACGATTCAAAGTCGCTCTCAACAGCCTATTGCCCAAGGACATCAGGGTGATGAGCGCGAGTCCGGCGCCCGGGGATTTCCACGCCCGGTTCGACGCCTCGTTGCGGCGGTATCGTTATTTCGTGCTTTGCGGGTCCCGGCAGGATCCCTTTAGAAATCGCTACGCCTGGTGCATATCCCGGCAGCCCGCCCTGGCTAAGCTCAATGCGATGGCGGAAGTGCTCGTGGGGGAGCACGATTTTTCCGCCTTCGCCTCCGCCGGCGATTCCAGCCTGAGCCGGTCCAGGTTCGTTCAGGAGTCGTATTTCTGGTATGAGGGCGAGAGCCTTGTCTATCAGGTGGCCGCAAACGCCTTCCTTTGGCGTATGGTCCGCTCCCTGGTGGGCACGATGCTGTTTTTCGAGGCCAAGACAAGTAGCCAGGCGGAGGCCTCCGACCTGATGCGTGGTATTCTCGAAGGGGGCGACAGGAAAAAAGCCGGTCCCACCGCTCCGCCGGAGGGGCTGTTTCTATGGAACGTGGAATATGGGGCCAGACTGCATGGCCATCGCCGGAGGAAGGGTCAGGAGCG
>Ga0334885_1002029_pt1 | contig 22010 bp, 9 predicted proteins | sample GraSluR1_MG_8_FD_207233 | JGI IMG/M metagenome (GOLD analysis project Ga0334885, IMG submission 207233) | Sludge microbial communities from methane-producing bioreactor in Wageningen University, Netherlands - Granular Sludge_31_05-R1 | ecosystem: Engineered > Bioreactor > Anaerobic > Unclassified...
CATCAACCCCGGAGACCCCACCGGTGGACCACGAGTACTTCGGTCCGTTCCACTCCGTGACCCCGAAGGGCCTGGCGCTGTAGGTGGCATCCGTGCAGAGCGCCGCCAGGTCGCCGGTCATCGTGCACCGCCGACCCCAGTAGCGGCCGGTGTACTGGTTCACGCCGCTGTAGTCCTCGCGGGGTACCGGGTGCACCTCGTTATACGAAGCGGCCCGCACGTAGCCCAAAGGAAGGCGGGGCGACAGCTCCTGCCGGAGCACCTTGGTGGCCTCGTTGAAGGCGTGCCACAGGTCCCGGCCATAGGAAGCCGGCAGCCGGGCGCCCCACACATCCAGCTCCGCCTCGTTGCCCACCTCGAAGGCCAGGTTCATCGGATGATCGGCCAGCCGGCGGCAGGCACGCGCGGCCTGGCGGAAACCGCCGAAGTCGCCGTCGCTGGAGAGGTACGAGTCGATTGAGGCGTAGCGGGGACCCATGGCACTCACGCACGTCAGGCCATGGCCGGCCAGCTCGTCCGCCTGCGTGTCGGAGAGCGAGGCCAGGAAGGACCCGTAGGTGCGCTGGTAATCAAGCCACAGCTCCGAGAAGAGACTCTCGGCCTCAACGGGATGGCTGCGGGCCTCCGTGCACACCGTCCCCCGGGGGAAGTACGGCTGCCCGTTGACCACGAAGGTGAAATCCGTCGGGGCCCACGACCAGGCGTGGCGCATGGCCGCGGTCACGTCACTCTCGCGGATCTCGATGGTTCTGAAGGCCACGTACTGGGTGTAGCCGTCCAACGGTTTCCCGTCGCGGATGAGGAACGCCCAGACGCGGTACAGGTAGCGGCAGTCGGGGTACCACAGGTTGGGCGCCGGGACTTGCAGCGTCAGGTCAGTCGCCTCCGCACCGGGCGCGTGAGCGAAAGCCACCACCCGGCCTCCCGCATCGGTGACGCCAACCTGCACCGTATCGCCCGGTGCGGGAGAGAGCAAAGCGGTCAAGAAGTCGACCACGCCCGTATCCGCGGCGGCGTCGTGCCTGCTGCGCACCAGCACATCCAGCAGCTCCCCGTTGCTCTCCGCGGCGTCGGTCTTCAGTGCCGCGGCGAACTGCTGCGTCACCGCCACCGAAGCACCTCCCGGCTCCCGCGCGGGCGTTGGCCGCAGCGCGGCCAGTTGAGCCCACAGGAAGAACCGACGGCGCTCCGGATAAGCGTCGAGGTTGCGCTTCTGCCGGAGGATGGTTTCCAGCCGTTCCAGACACCTTCGCTGCAGTCCGGGCACCTCGGCGATCTCGGCGGCGTGTGCTCGGAGGGACTCCGGCTCCCGGGGCACGAGGTCTTCCGCCTCCTCCGCGGTCATCTGCCGCCGCGAGAGAAACTCACCGGCACCAACGGCGTCGCCGTAGGCGGCCTGGAGTGAGGGGAAGTCCCCGGGCTGCGATGACAGCAGCCTGTGCACGTCGGTCTCTAGCCTGTCCAGCATCCGCAGGCGATCTTGCCAGATCAGGCGTTGGATGAGCAGTTCGCGCGTCATGTCAAGCAGACGCAGGGAGCCGCTCTCGGTGTCCGGCACAGCCGCGGGCACTTCGCACTCCCGGAAGGAGAGCTCGTCGGCCCAGGCCCTGCCGCGCGGGCCGTCGCCCCTGATCCGCAGAGAAACCTGCACCCCGAGGGCGTCGGAGGGGCGGTCGCGGGGCGTGACGGCCAGCTCCAGGTAGGTCCAGGGGCTGCGCCCGCGGAGCGGCGAGGATTCGGAAAGCGACAGCCACTTGCTCTCGCCGAACCACGACAGGGCCAAGAAGGCGCTCTGGCCGCGGGTGAGCTCCGTGCGGACCCAGCCGGAGAGGACGTATGACCTGCCGGGCTCGACAGGCACCCGCTCGGAGTGCACCGCGGCGAAGAGGGTCCTGACCCCCGAGACCTCCAGGCAGCGCTCGCCGGCGTGGGGAGTAGTTGTGGACGATGTCGCCTCCCCGGCGCAGTCGCCCCAGTCGGTGGTGTGGAAGCCCTCCCAGCCGGCCGGCAGGCGCTCGTCCGCTGCGACAGCCTCGAAGCCGCCGTTGGTGAGCAACTCCGGGCCTGATGCGGTCACCCGGCAGACGGCGGGTGTGGCGAGGAGGCACAGCAGGAACGCCAGACCGGTGAGACCGGAAGCGGCAGGGAGCGCCAGGCGGCGGGAGGGCACGTCCGGAGCGGAGCAGAAGCGGCCGTTGAGCATCTGGGGATCCCTCCGGTCCTGCAGGACAGTGGGCGCCGCGCTTGCGCGCTCCGCGTTGGGCCGTGCATCCGGCCGCGGGGAGTGCCGAGGCGCAGACTGGGTCTCAGTTTCCCTGCGCGCACCGCCACACCTCCCGCAGACACGCAGACGCCCCCGGACAATAGGCCCGGGGGCGCGGAGGCGTATTCATGGAAGGCCGGGGCGCCACGGATACAGGGGCCGGGCCGGAAAGCATACATTCGCATGGGACTGTCATTCTGAGAGCGTCCGCTCCCGGCAAGAGCGGATCGAGGAATCCACCCGGCATTCAACGGGATTGCTCGCCCAAGCGGCACCTGTGCCGCCCGGGCTTGTGACGCAGGCGCTTCAGGATGGCATCTTCAGGGCGGAAGCGGGCTTCTCGCTCACATTCAGAACTCCCGACATGCGCCTGCGAGGCGATGTCTCTACACGCCCAGGGCCGGCGGCGAGCGCTCACCTCTCCCAGCCCGCGCAGCGGGCGTCCGGGAGAGGTCGGCAGACCGGCCCGCTCCGCGGGTCCGGTCTGGCGGGTGAGGGCACGCCCTGTCGGGGAGCCTCCGCGCTTGCCCCGGGGACGCCTCCGCCACACCAGAAGACGAGACGCTTATCTCCCCCAAGGCCGGCCCGGCGAGGCCACTTCCGCCAGGGCTTTTTGCCGCCCCGGATATGGCGTGTCAGGAGTTCTGAGATCATGCACGAACGCATTGGAGCCACATTTGGCCACAATCGCCCCCGAACCGCTCGTCCCGCAAGGCGGGACCGTTCTCCCCCCTCTTCCCGTCTCCGCCTGCCGTCTGGCGGAGTATAAGCGGCTCGAAGAGACGCCGAGAGGCGGGGTCGGGGGGGGAGGCGACGTGAGTCGGCGCCCGCCCGGAACCTGCATGATCTGAGTTCTCGGCCCGGCTTCTACACGTCAACCAGGGCTCCCTCGCTGAGGTGGACCGTGCGGGTGGCGTACTGCTCGCAGGCGGCGTCGTGGGAGACCACGACCACGGTTCCACCGCTCTTGTGGAACTCGGTGAGGTAGCCGTAGATCTGGGCGGCGTTGTCGGGATCGAGGTTCCCGGTGGGTTCGTCCGCCAGCAGGAGTCGCGGTCGGTTCACCAGCGCCCGTGCCATGGCCGTGCGCTGGCGTTCGCCGGTGCTCAGCTCTCCCGGCTTGTGCGTGATGCGGCCCCCCATCCCGAATCGCTCCAGCAGGCTCGTGGCTCTGGAGTGAGACTCAGGAAGCCCGACCAGTGCCGTGGGCAGCAGCACGTTGTCCAGCACGCTGAGATAGGGGACGAGGTGGAACATCTGGAACACAAAGCCGATGCTCCGGGCGCGATAGCGGGCACGGGCGCCGCTGCTGAGGGCATACAGGTCCTCGTCGGCGACAACGATCTGCCCCTCCGAGGGCCGGATCATCCCGCCGGCGGCCAGAAGCAGCGTGGACTTCCCGCTCCCGCTGGGGCCCTTTACCATCAGGAACTCGCCCTCATCCACGGTCAGACTCACCTTGTCCAGAGCCCGGACGATCCCCCTGCGGCCGCGGTAGGCCTTGGTGACCTCGCTGAGCCTTATCACAGTCATTCCTCCGTCAGGATCGCGGCGGGGTCCTGCGTGACGGCAACCATGCTGGGCAGGAACGCCGCCAGTGCCGTGACCAGCGGCGCCGCGATGAGCGATCTGGTGAGAAGGTCGAAGGCCGGGGCGATCTTCTTGGAGGTGAGAGTGAAGATGTCCGGCCCGTAATGCAGGGCCAAAGCGGTGCCGATGGCAAAGCCAAGCAGCGCGCCGATGACTCCCATCAGAACCGCGCGCCCCAGGAAGAGCCCGGCGATGTGCCCGGAGCCAAACCCCAGCGCCCTCATCAGGCCGATCTCATGGCGCCGGTCTCGCACATTCAGCAGCGTCAGTCCCGCTACCCAGGCCACGCAGACCACCAGCACCGCGGACATGATGAACGAGAAGTGCCTGGCCACCATCTTGCGCGTGTCGGTCCGGGCCGTGGCGATCGTGCGCAGCTCCACGACCGTGGTGTCCGGGAGCACGCCGACGATCTGCTCCTTCAGCCGGCCGATGTCGGCCCCCTCGCAGAGGCACTCCAGGGCCTGGATCGCGTTGATCTTCCCCGGCAGGTTCAGTATCTCTTGCACCGCCGGCAGCGGGGCGTAGATGCGGCTGTCCTCGATGCTCCCGTCCTCCACCAGCGTCCTTTCCACCACGAACGGTTGCCCCTCAATCTCGATGGTGTCGCCCTGCTTGATGCCCAGCGACCTAGCGACCGCGTGGCCGACGTAGCAGGTGCCGTCCTCGATCTTGTACCCCATGGGCGCCTTCCCCCGCCCTACCGCGTCGATGGCGACCTCCTCGGGCAGCAGCCCGGTGAGCACCACCTGCTTGCCACGCCAGGTGATCCTGTCCTGCAGGACGGCCACATAGTGGTCGGCCAGGATGCCCCGGGTGTTGGCCAGCCGGGTCACGTATTCCTGAGGCATGTAGCGCCGGGTGAAATCCGCCAGCCAGTAGTTGCTCAGATCGGTGTCATGCGGCAGGACGAGGATGTTGAAGCCCAGGTTGCGCATCAGGCGCGTGGTCTCGGTATTGGACGCCCGACCCATCGTCAGTATGGAGACGAAGAGCGTCACGGCGGCGACGATGGCCAGAAGCCCGAGACTGAAGCTGAAGAAGCGATGGCGAAGCTCGCGGCCGATCAAGGCGATGATAGTCATTTCAGGCATTCCTGCGTGCTCGGATGATAATGGCGGCGCCGCCGACGAGGCTGACGGCGGCCAGTCCGGCTACAGTCTTCCACACGATCCCGAAGCCCTCCTGCTCTACATCTGTGCGCGGCGCCCCCAGTGGCGGCGGCACCCCGTCTTGCCCCATGGCCGCATCGGGGTCCTCGGGCTCCGCCGGGAACTCGATGTAATCCGAGCCCAGCGGCATCTGCCCGCCGTCGCCGCTCTCGGCCCGGGCCCGCAGCGATTTCCAGGCTCCGGCCAGGGTCATCAACACATTCGGGCTGTTGGGGTCAAAGCCCAGCGCCTCGCGGGTGAGGATGCGCAGGTTCTCGTCCCACAGCAGGGGTGCCGCAGGGCCCAGCAGCCAGCTCGGGTCGCTGGTGCAGGTGCAGTTGCGTCCCAACAGCTTGAACCGGTCCACAAGCCCGGCCTGGGTGGCCTCGGCGGCGGACAGGTTCTTGCCCAGACGGCGAGCCATGCCGTAGAGAATGGCCACCTGCGTCTCGGCCCTGCCCCCCGGCAGTAGCCCCATGCTCCACAGTAGGACCTTCTCCTTCGGATCGTCGGCCTTGATGACCATCACGTGCGGGGCGTGCCGGATGCGGGTGCCCATCTCGGTGACGGTCCCGACGACGGTCCCCGCCGCACGTGAGGCGGCCTTCTCCACGGCCGCGGCTTCCGCCCCGTCGGCCCCGGCCGCGATCAGCACCACGGCCCAGTGCTTGATGATGTGCGCCGCGATCTCGTCCCGGGCCGCCGAGCTGAGCGCCTCGCTCACCACCGACTGCAGGCCGTCGCGTGTGAGCGGCGGGGCCGGCAGGTCGAGGTTGAGCGCCTCTCCCTGAGGCGAGACGAGTACGGCGGCGGGAAGCTTCGCGTTCGCGGCCTCGGGCAGATGGCCGGCCAGGGGGTTGTCCGGATCGGCATCCAGGTCTACCACTTCCACCGCGACATTGGAGTCGGGCAAGAGCCGCTTGCCGATCTCCTCGGCCCACTGCGGCAAGTCCGCGGCCGAGGGGGTGTCCGTACGCTGGAAGACCACCACACGGTACGGGTCGACGTCGCGGACGATGAAGCCGGCTTCGCGGATGCAGTAGGGGCAGGCCTGAACGTCGGCGGCGGACGCCAACAGGCCGATGGTCAGCAGTAGTGCCACGCAGGGTCCGGTCGGGCGCACTGGGCGGAGTGTCATCGCAGCTCTCCACGTCGTGAGGTCAACCACGGCCCAATGGTACCTCCGGCGTCTGCCCCCTGTCAAAGTGAGGCGCAGGGCCGGCAGCGGAACGTGTCGCCGCGGAGACACGGAGCACGCGCAGTCCGCCGAAGAACGGTGAAGCACGGCGACATGCAGTCTCCGTGGTGGTCACACCGGTTCGTTTCCGGCACCCATCTGTTGTCTGCCGGAAGGCCCGGGCGGCAGGCACGGCGAAGACACTACCGGCCGGGGTGCCTTGAGGGCACGCGGCTTTGGGAGGTCCTTGCGATGCGTCCGAACGCTGATCGTCTGCAGAACACCGGTTTCCGATGGATTGCGGCTGTTACGGTCCTGTTCCTGGGTCTGGCCTCGGCATCATCGGCCCAGCAGACTGCCGTCGGCGACTCATGGCCCACCTACCTGGGTGATATGGGCCGTAGCGGCATCTCGGCCGATGGGGTGGAGCTCCCGCTTTCCAGGCACTGGCAGTACCGCCCACCCGGAGAGCCCACGTACGCCTTCGCCAACCCACAGCCGATCCCGGTGGAGGGCATTCTCGAGGCCCCGCGTCTGCGCTATGACGATGCCTATCACGTGGCCATCGACGGCGGCCTGGCCTTCCTGGGCTCCAGCGCCGACGGCATCGTGTACGCCCTGGACGCCGCCACAGGGCTGTTGCGGTGGCGGTTCTTCACCAATGGCCCGGTGCGCATGGCGCCCACAGTGAGCGACGGCCGGGTCTACGTGGGGTCCGACGACGGCCATGTCTACTGCCTGACGGCCGCGGACGGCTCCCTGGTCTGGGACTTCCGGGCGGGCCCGACAGAGGAGAGGATCCTGGGCGGCGGTCGCATGGTCTCCATGTGGCCGGTACGCACGGGCGTCATCGTGGACGGTGGCGTGGCCTATTTCGCCGCAGGCATCTTCCCCGCCGAGCGGATCTACCTGTACGCCGTGGACGCCAACTCGGGCACCGTCATCTGGAGCAATAACACACTCAGCGATCAGAACGCAGGCCAAAACGGCTTCTCGCCGCAGGGCTACATGCTGGCCTCCTCCAGCAGCCTGTTTGTCACCTCGGGCCGGGCCCTGCCCGCACGGTTCGCCCGCGAGGATGGTCGCTTCATCTACCAGCCCGGTGGTAACTGGCGGGCCGACGGGGTCCTCGGCGGCACCTACGCCCTTATCGCCGGAGACCACCTCTATTCGGGTTCCGGCACTCAGGTGGTGACACTGGACCAGGAGAAAGGGGGCAAGGGCTTCGCCTGGTTCCCCGGCAAGCGCCTGGTGGTGACCGAGCAGGTCTCGTACATGCTCAGCGAGGCCGGGATCACGGCCCTGGATCGGCAGGCCTACCCGGCGGCCAGCAACCGCAGGCGCGAGGTGGCCAAGAAGCGAGAAGCGCTGATGGCCCTGAAGCCCCGGCCGGAGGACTTCGACGAGCGGCTCAAGACCGTCGAGGCGGAGGAACTGGAGGCCGAGCGGCTGCTGGATTCGTGCACGCTGTTTGACTACGACAGGGAAGACCTCCACTGCATGATCGTGGCCGGGGAGCAGGTACTCGCCGGCGGTGATGAGCAGCTCGTCTGCCTGGACGCCCGCAGCGGTCAGTGCCTGTGGGAGGAGCGGATCGACGGTGTGGCCCGAGGGCTGGCCGTGGCCTCCGGTCGGCTGTACGTCAGTTGCCAGGACGGTACGACCTACTGCTTCGGCTCAGGCCCTGCGCCGGTCCCGGTAGTGGCTGCGGAGACAGTCGCCTTCACGGAGGACGATACCGGGAAACTCTGCGCCGAAGCCGCCGAGGCCATTCTGGCCCAGACCGGCATCCGGCGTGGCTACTGCCTGGTGCTGGGCAACGGCACCGGGCGGCTGGCCCGCGAGTTGGCCCGTCGCAGCGAGCTGCTGATCTACGCCGTGGACGATGATCGCGCGGCGGTGATGGCCGCTCGAGACAGGCTCAATGCCGAGCAGGCCTACGGCCATCGGGTCATCGTCGACCATGCCGACCTGAGTGCGGTGCCCTACTCCGACTACTTCGCCAACCTCATCGTGTCTGAGGATGCCCTTGTCTCCGGCACGCTCCCGCCCTCGGCGGACGAGGCCCTGCGCATGCTCAAGCCGTGCGGTGGCGCGATCTGTCTGGGGAAGCCGGCGGGCGCGGCCACAGGACTTGATCCCGCGGCGGTGAGGCAATGGCTGGCGGCCGCGGGTATGACCGATGTCCGGACCGACGGAGCGTGGACGACCTACGTCCGTCCTGCACTCGAGGGTGCGGGGAGCTGGACCCACCAATACGGCACCCCCGGCAACATCGCCTCCTCGGAGGATACGGCGCTCACGTTTCCGCTCGGCGTCCTGTGGTACGGCGATCCGGGGCCGGACAAGGTCCCCAGTCGCCATGCCCGCAATGCCGCGCCGCTGAGCCTCAACGGCCGCGTGTACCTGCAGGGCACCAACCTCATCATGTGCTTCGACGCGTACAACGGTCTGCCGTACTGGGAGCGGGAGATCGATGGCGCTTCACGCCTGTATGTGTCCCACAACTGCAGCAACCTGGCCTGTCGCGAGGACAGCCTGTTCGTCGCGGCCAAGGGCAAGTGCTTCCGCCTGGACGCGGAGACCGGGGAGACCCTGGCGGAATACTCCCTGCCGGACCTGGGTGATGAGGTCACACGCACCTGGGCCTATGTGGCGGTGGTCGGCGACCTGCTCTTCGGCAGCTCCTCGGCCAAGAACCAGTGGACGGACAGCATCTTCGCCATGGACATCGACTCCGGCAGACAGCTCTGGCTGCACAGGGGCCAGCAGATCTGGAACAACAGCATCGCCATCGACGCCGGTCGGCTGATCCTGGCCGAGAGCACCGTGACCGATGAGCAGCGGGCCGAGGCGCTGGCAGACCGCGTGCAAGCCCTGATGACGGAGAAAGGCATCGACCGGGAGGCCGCGCTCAAGGAGCTGGAGAAGGCCGATGTGCGGCTGGCCTGCGCGCTTTCCATCGAGACCGGTGAGCCGCTGTGGCGGCGCCCGGTAGATCTCACGGACTGCACCGGCATCGGCCCCGGCGGCGGGACGCTGCAGACCATGGCTCACCGGGGCGTGGTGGTCTTCGCCGCCAACCACGCCGACGGCCATTACTGGAACGACTTCCTCGGCAAGGCCTTCGAGAAGAGACGCGCCGTCGCCCTGTCAGACGAGGACGGGTCGCTGCTGTGGAGCAGGGCCATCGGCTGCCGCATTCGTCCCCTTATCGTCGGCGACACGCTCTATGCCGAGCCATGGGCCTTCGACCTGAAGACCGGTGAGCCCAGGACACGGGTGCACCCGTTGACGGGAAGAGAGACGATCTGGGAGATGGAGCGTCCCGGCCACCACTGCGGCGCCATCAGCGGCTCGCCCAACGGGCTGTTCTTCCGGTCGTGGTCCAGCGCGCACTATGACCTTGTCGCCGATCAGGGCGCCGAGCACTTCGGGGGCCAGCGCGCCGGCTGCTGGATGAACCAGATCCCGGCCAACGGCCTGCTTGTCGAGCCGGAAGCCAGCTCCGGCTGCGTGTGCCTGCACTCCATCCAGTGCACCGTGGTGTTCAAGCCGCGAGAGCAGCACAAGGGATGGGGCCTGTTTGCCTCCCGCGGCGAGATGCTTCCGGTCAAGCGCATCGGCCTCAGCCTCGGCGCCCCGGGAGACCGCCGCGATCCGCAGGGGAACCTGTGGCTCGGCTATCCCCGCCCCTGGGGTCGCATGCGCATCGACCCCCAGGTGCAGGTGGCCGCCCTCCCCAACTGCGGCTACTACGCCGAGCCCGCCGAGACCTGCACAGTCACCGGTACCGATTCCCCCTGGCTGTATGCCTCCGGGATGGAAGGCATGAGCACCTGTCGCATCCCCTTGATCGGCGACGGCGACGGCCCGGCGTTGTACACCGTGCGTCTGGGCTTCGCTCCGCGAGAAGGCGAAAAGCCCGGGCAGCGGGTGTTCGACGTCAAGATTCAGGGGCAGACGGTGGCCACCGACCTGGACATCGCCGCCGAGACCGGCGGCGAGCGCCGGGCCGTGGTCAAGGAGTTCTCGGCAATTGCCTGCGAGGACATGCTGAGCATCCAGCTCGTTCCCACGATCAGCGACTTCACTCGCTCCCAGACCCCGGCCCTGAGCACCGTCGAGGTGGTCCGGGAGCGGGTGCTGACTGTGGGCATGACCGGCGGGAGGTTCGAGATCAACGATCTGTACCCGACCCAGACACTCCAGATCGCTCTGGCCAACCGCACGGAGGAGCCGTTCCGGGGGACCCTGAGCCTCGCGGCCCCCGACATGCTCACCGCGACCGTGGACAAGCCCGAGGTCGAGCTGCAGCCGGACCAGAAGACCACCGTGGTGGTGACACTGCAGGTCAAGACCAAGGGCGAACCCGCCACCGGGCAGGTAGACCTCCGACTGCTGCGGACGGACGGGGCTATTGAGGCCGAGAAGGCCCTGCCCTTCGAGTACCTGGGCACCCGGGGCCGGCTGGTGGTGGCGTCCTCCTTCGACACCTACGTCAGCCACGGCTCGCCGAACACCGACTACAGCGGCAACGCCGCGCTGCTTGTGGACGGTGGCGGGGATGCCATGGGCGATGAGAGCCACAACATCGCCTATCTCCGGTTCCCTCTGGACATCCCCGGCCGGCCGCTGTCGGCGAAGCTGCGGCTCCACACGGCGAACACGCTGGCGGCCGAGAGCGGCAACTCGGGGACCATCCACCTGGTGGAGGCCGAGTGGGACAATGCGGCTCTGCGCTACACCAACCGTCCGGCCCCGGGGAGGCAGGTTGGGGCGCTGGGCGCGGTCGGCAACGATACGCTGGAGGAACGCGTACTGGATGTGGACCTCAGCGGAATGACGGAGTTGCGGCTCGTGCTGGAGCCCACGTCCACCGACGGTGCCAGCTACTTCGCCGCTGAGACCGGGAAGGGCCCGGAGCTGGTGATCGAGTACGAGACGGCGCCATAAGGGGCACGGGCGTTTGCCGTGCGCCGTTGCCGTCCCTGGGGCTGCGGGTCGCCGCTCTGTAGGGCGCGGGCCTGTATCGCGCCGGGGGGCCCCCCAACACCAACGGCGGCGGCGCACAGGTCGCCGCCCTACAACGGCCAACGGCCTGTCTCCGTCGCGGGTTGGGTGGGTTCTCCCCTCACCCGTCAGACCGCGCCCGCGGAGCGGGCCGGTCTGCCGACCTCTCCCGGGCGGCCCTTCGGGCCTGGGAGAGGTTGGAACGGCGCGGGAGCGGGTGAGGGCCCGGCCTGGGGCGGACCACTGCCGGCGGAGAACACCGCAGAACGTCTGCAGGCCATGGCACCTCGCGGTGTGGCACGGGCATTGGCCGCAGGAAGCGGGTGAGTGACGGGGCCGGCGGTGGCTCTCGGCAGGGCGGCCCCTCACCTCTCCCAGCGAGCTTAGCGAGCGCCCGGGAGAGGTCGACAGGGCGGCCCGCAGGGCCGGCATGGCGGGTGAGGGCCCGGCCTGGGGCGAACCACCGCCCGCTTTGGAGCACCGCCATAGGTCTGCAGGCCATGGCAGCTCCCGGTGTGGCACGGGCATTGGCCGCAGGAAGCGGGCGAGTGACGGGGCCGGCGGTGGCTCTCGGCAGGGCGGCCCCTCACCTCTCCCAGCGAGCTTAGCGAGCGCCCGGGAGAGGTCGACAGGGCGGCCCGCAGGGCCGGCATGGCGGGTGAGGGCCCGGCCTGGGGCGGACCACCGCCCGCTTTGGAGCACCGCCATAGGTCTGCAGGCCATGGCAGCTCCGGGTGTGGCACGGGCGTTGGCCGCAGGAAGCGGGCGAGTGACGGGGCCAGCGGTGGCTCTCGGCAGGGCGGCCCCTCACCTCTCCCGGGTGCCCGCTGCGCGGGCTGGGAGAGGTTGGAACGGCGCGGGAGCGGGTGAGGGCCCGGCCTGGGGCGGACCACTGCCGGCGGAGAACACCGCAGAACGTCTGCAGGCCATGGCACCTCCCGGTGTGGCCCGGGCATTGGCCGCAGGAAGCGGGCGAGTGACGGGGCCGGCGGTGGCTCTCCCCAGTCGCTCCCTCACCCGTCAGACCGCGCCCGCGGAGCGGGCCGGTCTGCCGACCTCTCCCGGACGGCCCTTCGGGCCTGGGAGAGGTGGACGGCCAACGGCCAACGGCCAACGGCCAACGGCCTGTTTCCGTCGCGGGTTGGGTGGATTCCCCCCTCACCCGTCAGACCGCGCCCGCGGAGCGGGCCGGTCTGGCGACCTCTCACGGGCGCCCGCTGCGCGGGCTGGGAGAGGTGGACGGCCAACGGGCAACGCCCAACACCAACGACGAACGACGAACGACGGCGGCGCACAGGTCGCCGCCCTACAACGTCCAACGACGAGCGGCCGGGCCGGATGCACGGTGCGGCTGTGCGTTCGGCCCCCCATCTGCGGCGAACGGCCCGACCCCACGGAGGTGGCTCCATGCGCAGGAGCGACGGAACGGCCTTTGCCCTCGCCCTGCTCTCGGCCTGCGCCCTCGCCGCGGCACAGGAGGTCGGCGAGAAGAAAGACGATCCCGGCGGCCTCATCGCCGTGGCGCTGGCTCTGGTCCTGATCCCCCTGCTGCAGTTCGTGCTCTCCATCCTCCTGCCCCGCTTCACCCGGCGCGCCGCCAGGGCCTACGAGGCCGCCTTCATGCCCTCTGCAGGGTGGGGCGCCGCGGTGGTCGTCCTCTTCGTCATCCTCGCCTCGATCTTCACCAACGCCGGCGGCGCCGGGGAAGAGGTGGGAGCCGGCCTCGCCATCGCCGCGGCCCTGCTGGCCATCGCCGGTGGCGTGGGAATCTCCATGCTCCTGGGCGACTGGGCCCTGCGGCGGTGGCAACTGGGGCCGATGGGACCGTTCAGCGTGCTGGTCGGGGCCACCGTCTGGGTCTGCGGCGCCCTGGTGCCGATCGTCGGCTGGCTGCTGGGGGGGCTCAGTTTGTTCGCTTCGCTGGGTATCGCCGTGCAGCTTGTCCTCCACCCGGCGGCCTTCGATGAGCCGTCCGCAGAAGAGGCCGCCGAGGAGCCCGATGCGCCTCTTGAGGAGAAGCTCTCCGTCATCATCCCCGTGTACAACGAGCTGAGCACGGTGCACGAGGTGATCGAGCGGGTCAAGGCCGTGCCGATGGCCAAGGAGATCATCGTCGTCGACGACGGCTCCACGGACGGGACGAAGGAGGCGCTGGTTCAGGAGGATGGCGACCACGTCACGGTCTACACGTCGCCCACGAACTTCGGCAAGGGCGCGGCCATCCGCATCGGGCTGACCCTCGTCAGCGGCGATGTGGTCATCGTCCAGGACGCGGATCTGGAGCTGGACCCTGAGGAGTATCCCCGCCTGGTGGGCCCGATCCGGGCGCGGCAGGCGGATGTTGTCTACGGCTCCCGGTTCTTCGGCCCCACGCCGGGCATCAGTCCCCGCACCCGCATCGCCAATCGGCTGCTGGCCATGTGGTGCAATGTGCTGTACCGCAGCCACCTGACGGATGTCTCCACCGCCTACAAGGTCTTTCGGACGCCTGTGCTCAAGGCCATGCCCCTGCGCAGCATCGGCTTTGAGTTCTGTGCGGAGGTCACCGCCCGGCTCCTGCGCGGCGGCCGGAGCATCCTCGAGGTCCCCATCGGCTACCACCCGCGCGGCGAGGCCCAGGGCAAGAAGCTCAACTATCTGCGGGACGGATTGAAGGCCGCCTGGTGGCTCCTGTGGCTGCGCTTCGCCTCCCTGCCCGGCAGACCCCACGGTGCCGCGCTATGAACCGGCTGAAGCTGCTGCTCGGCCCCGTGCAGGACGCGGAAGTCGCCGTCGAGCCCCAATCCCTGCGGCTCGGTCGCTTCGATCGGTGGTCTCTGGCCCTGATCGGCCTGGTGGCGGCCGTCTTGCTTCTGCGCGTCCACTCCCTCACCCCGTCGATGTCGGACACCTGGTACCATCTGGGTGTGGCCAAGCGCATCGCGGCCGAGGGGCAGATCCCCGGCTGGGACTGGTGGAACTACGCCCCCCTGGGCCGACCGCATCTGTACCCGCCGGCTCTGCATGTTCTGATCGCGGGCCTGGCGAAGGTCACCGGGAGCGTCATGCTCGCGGGCCAGCTCTGTGCCGCCACCTTCTACCCCCTGGCTCTGCTGACCACCTGGTACTGCGCCCGGCGCCTCCTGGACGACCGCCACGCCCTGCTGGCGATTCTCCTGATGATGACCGACCTGTTCCACTTCATCGTCATGGAGGCGTACATCGCCGGGTGCCTGGTGAACATCCTCATGCCCGTGCTGATGGTCTGCGTCCTGTCGCGCCGCACCTGGTGGGCCATTGCCTGCATGACGGTGATGTACTATGCCCACCTGGGCTTTCCCCACTGCGTCGCCCTGGGGCTGCTGCTGTTCGGGCTCAAGTACCGGGTCTATCTGGGCGTGGCGCTGAAGGTCGTCTGCGTCGGCTTTCTGTTCTTTACTCCCTGGCTGGCTCACGTGATGGGGAATCTGGACTGGCTGGCGGTGCTGCAGAACCGGGGTATGCCGGGGGGCCTGCTGGAGAAGCTCCTGTCGCTGCAGGCCTTCAACCTGCTCGTCCTCGTCCTGGGCTTCTGGGGCCTTGCCAGAGCGCCGCGACGCAGCGCGGCTCGCCTCATGCCGGTGTACCTCCTGATCGGCTTTCTGCCCATCCTGTTCTCGTACGGCGGGCGCTACACGATGCACACCATGCCCCTGTGGGCGATCCTGGGGGCTTCGGTGATCGGTGGCCTATTGCCCCGTGACGCCTCACGCCGGATGGTGGCAGGTGTCATCGGGCTCACGCTGTTGCCCTGGCCCAGTCTGACTGTGAACGGCGGCCGGCCCATGCCGCTGCCTCTGACCGGCAGCCACGTGCTGGCGATGGTGGCGGTCACCGGGCGCGCGATGCTCGACAATGGCGACAAGACCGAGGCGTACCGCGGGGACTGCGACCAACTGGCGCGCTGGCTTCAGGCCAACACCGACAGAGACGAGATCATCCACGTCAACAAGGTCTGGGTGGCGGACATGATCTCCCTGCTCACAGACCGGCGCACGGACTACGGTGCCTGGTGGGAATGCAGCAAGCAGTCGGCCGTCTTGTACGGCCGGGCCTACCGCGACTGGAAGCCGCGGGCTACATTCGTCTACATCAAGCCCGAGGCCGATGCGGGCTCGATTCTCGGAGAGGGCGGCCCCATGCCGGGAGTGGACGAGCGTCGCGACATCGGCCGGTTCGACATCGGCATCCGCAAGCCGCACCCTCTGGCTCCTGCCGGCGAGCCCCCGGGGCTTAAGTGGCGAGCCGTGACGGCGCCGGGCATGACGGGCACGGTGGAGTCGAGCGCCGACGGGTTCACGTGGCGGTTCCGGCCCGAGAAGGACAAGCTGGCGCTGGCCTCGGCGAGCTTCCCGCGGCCCCCTGACGCGGGGGGGATCGCCTTCACCATTGAGTGCTCCGAGAGCACGGGAGACCTCGTCTTCGGCGTCCGCCGCCCCGATGGCGCCGACTTCCGGTGGCCGCTGTCGATCCCGGAGCCCAACGTGCCGGAGCGCGTGCGGGTTGTGCTGGACTGGACCGCGAACGAGGCGGGGGAGAGCTGGAAGGGCGGGCAGGTGGGCGAGGTGTACTTCGTCCGGCCGCCCGGCGTCAGCCCGATGGTCGGCGACAAGGCCCGTGCCGCCAAGGACAAGCCGCCCGACGCGGGGAAAGACAAGTCCGCGCCGCCGGGGACTGCGCAGGCGCCGGACATGACCGTGCGAGTGCGGGAGTTGCGGCCGCTTGCTCGGCCGCGGCACAGGCGATAGCCGGGCGACGACATCATGCCCCACCGAGGGAGTTCCCATGCATCACGGAAGAGAACGCACCGCCCTTCTCGGCCTGCTCGCCGCGCTCCTCGCCGCCCCGAGCCTCTGTCAGCAGGCAGGCGAGAACCTCGCCCTCGGCAAGCCCTACACCATGACGCCGCCCAACTACAGCTACTCCACAGACCCGGACGACGGCGTGCAGCTCACCGACGGCGTCCGGACCCAGGGGCATTTCTGGACCCAGAAGACCACGGTCGGCTGGAGCGGGAAGGCCGGGGCCTATGTGACCATCGACCTGGGCGAGGTCTACCCGATCCGGGGCGTTGCCTTCGGCACCGCGGCGGGAGTGGCCGACGTGCGCTGGCCGGCCCACATCCTCCTGTTCGTCAGCGATGACGGCCAGGTATGGTACGAGGCCGGTGACCTCGTGGCCCTCTCGGCCGCCGATGCTCCCCTCCCCGCCTACGGTGAGTACCACGCCGCCACGCTGGCGACCGACCGGCTCCGCACGCACGGCCGGTACGTCAAGCTCTACGTCGAGCCCGACGGCAGCTACACCTTCTGCGACGAGATCGAGGTCTACCGTGGTGACGACGCCTGGACCGCCGACGCCCGGCAGGGCGACGGCATTGCAGACGTACAGGAGCACATGACCGACCGCATCACCGATGGGCTCATCCAGCAGCAGCTTCTCCGCGACCTGGCGGCGGTGCGGGAGGACGTTGCGAGCCTGCCGGCGCCCGCCCGCGCCCGGATGACACTACGCGCGGACGCGCTCGCCGACCGCGTCGCCGCCATGCCGCACGTGCCGATGGAGGGCTTCAAGGCCATATTGCCCATGACCGACCTGGAGCGCGAGATCTTCCGTCTGCAGGCCGCGGTCTGGCGAGAGCAGGGCAAGCCGAGCCTGCGCCTGTGGGACAAGCACCGCTGGGACCCGCTGGCACCCTCGGAGGAGCCCGGCCCAGACGGGCCTCCGGCGGCGGTCGAGGTCCACATGATGAGCGGCGAGCACCGCGCCGATGTGTTCAACATCACCAATGCCGCCGATGCCGATGCGCGTCTGACTCTGAGCTTCACCGGCCTGCCGGGCGGCGCCGACCCGCCCTATATGTCGGTTCACGAGGTCCTGACCGTCGGAACCAGGCGGTTCACCGAGGTCTCCGCCGCCCTGCCCGAGGCCGAGAAGACCGATGGTGGCCATGTGGTCACCGTTCCGGAGGGCATGACCCGCCAGGTCTGGTTGAGCTTCAGTCCCGACGAGCTCCCGGCGGGGCTGCACGAAGGGTCCGTGGAGCTCCGCGCCGGCGATGAGGCGGCCGGCTCGGTGCCTTTGCGGCTGTACGTCTACCCCCTGCAGTTCCCGGAGCAGACCACGCTGCTGGTGGGCGGCTGGTCGTACACCAATGCCGAGACCATGTACGGGATCACAACTCAGAACAAGCAGGCGGTGATCGCGCACCTGCAGGCCCACTATGTCAACGCCCCGTGGGCGACGAGCACCGCGATGGACAACGGCAGCTACGACGACACAGGGGTGATGACCCAGGCGCCGGACACGGCCAACTTCGACGCCTGGGTGGCTCAGTGGCCGGAGGCGAAGATGTACATGGTGTTCAAGGCCGTCGGAGACGGCTTCGACGGTGCGAAGATAGGCACCGCCGCCTTCGACGCCAAGGTCGGAGCCTGGGCGAGGTTCTGGTCTGATCACATGGAGAGCCTGGGCCTGAGGCCCGAGCAGCTCGGCATCCTGATCCTCGACGAGCCCCACGAGAAGGCGCAGTATGACATCATCACCGCCTGGGCCAAGGCCATTGAGGCCGCCGCCCCGGGCCTGGTGACCTGGGAAGACCCCCAGCCGCAGGAGGACAAGGACTGCCTGGAGATGTTCTCCAGCGTGGACGTGCTGTGCCCGTACCGACACCCCTTCCTGTCCATGCCGGACTGGTACCGCGAGTTGTTCCTGGGCATGCAAAGGCAGGGCAAGGAGCTGTGGTTCTACAGTGCCGACGGCCCCGCCCGGTGCTTCGACCCGTACTCGTACTATCTGGCCCAGGAGTGGCACTGCTTCAAGATCGGGGCCAAGGGCTCGTGCTTCTGGGCCTTCGGGGACAATGGGCGGGTGTCGTGCTGGAACGAGTACCCGGCCGCCGGCAATGGTCCCTACTGCCCAACGTACATCGACGAGACCGGCATCACGGCGGCCAAGTACATGGAGGCCATCCGCGAGGGTGTGCAGGACTTCGAGTACCTGACGATGCTCAAGACGCGGGTGGAGGAGCTGGCCGGCGAGGGCGTGCCCGAGGACCGGCTCGCCACAGCACGGGAGCTGCTGGCCACGGGCCCGGACCGCGTGCTGGCCATGGAGAAGGGCGCCAATTACCGCTGGGATGAGGCGAAGGACCGGTCGGTGCAGGACCAGGTGAGGATCGAGGTGCTGCAGGCGCTGGTGGACCTCGCCGGTCCGCGATGAGTCGCCACCGTCGGCCATGGCCAGGAGTACCGGCTCTCGGCCCGGCCGTGCTCGCCGCCTACCGTAGGTCGGTCCGGGTCTGCTCCCGGCCATGACCCGGCCGCTGCTCTGCTTCGTTCCACCGGCTCAGCCCGCGCGCGCTGAGCCCGGCCGGGCTTCGCGGGGCCTCCGCGCCCGCCGCCGAGCTCTTCCTGACAACCAAGGAGCCACCATGAACGACGACCCGATCCGCTACTTCGACGCCTGCTGCTATCTGGGACGCCACGTACACATGGCCGAGGGCCAGCCGGAGACGCCCGAGCAGCTTCTCGCCGCGATGGACCACTTCGGCATCCACGAGGCCCTCGTGGTGGACACGCTCTCGGCCTCCACCAATCCGATGGCCGGCAATGCTCGCATCGTGCAGCGCTGCCGAGACTTCCCGCGCCTGCACCCGGCCTGGGCGGCCCTGCTGCCCAGCAGCTACGAGCTGCCGCCGCCTGAGGAGTTCATCGACCAGATGCGACAGCAGGGCGTTGCCGCCCTGTACCTCTTCTACGGGCAGTTCAGCCTGCCCCTCACCGAGTGGGCCGCGGGCGGCCTGATGGCGGCCCTCGAGGGAGCACGGGTGCCCGTGTTCCTCTGCCCCAACGCGCTCATGGAGCCGGGGCGCAACGACATCACCGACTGGCAGGGAGTGGTCAACGTCTGTCAGGCCTTCCCCGACCTGCCGGTCATCGTCACCGAGAGGCGCATCTACCGCACCCAGCGCCCGTTGTATGCCGCCATGGAGACGTGCCCGAACCTCAAGGTCGATCTGTCGGCCCTGTGGCTCCGCGATCGCGTGGAGTTCATCTCCCGGCATTTCGGGCCCGGCCGCGTGGTGTGGGCAAGCCAGCTTCCCACCCGCACTCCCGGCTCGCCGCTGATGCAGCTCAACTACTCCGATGTGCCGCACGACGAACTGGCAAGGGTCGCCGGCGGGACGATGCGGGAACTGGTATCGTGGAACCCCAACGTGAAGCCTGTGGAGCCCGCCAGCATCCAGTTCCCCGAGCCGATCGACACCCTGCACCGCAAGGTGCGCCTCCGCGAGAGCTTCCGCGATGAGCGGTTCTACGACTGCCACGGCCACATCGGCTGGTGCAGCCCCTACCACGTGATCGACGACACGCCCGAGGGCATCGTGGGGGAGATGGACCGGCTGGGGATCGACGTGTGCTGCGTGTTCACTCTCCAGATCGTGGGAGACGGTGTCTACGGCAACGACGAGACGATGGAGGTCGTCTCCCGGTACCCGGACCGGTTTATCCCCTTCACGTACGTCAACCCGCACCACGGCGAGAAGGCCATGTTGGCGGAGCTGGAGCGGGGGATGAAGGGCATCAAGCTCATCAGCGCCTACATCAGCTACCCCGAGGAGGGGCCACTGATCGACGTGGCCTGCCGGTTCGCCTCCGAGCACGCGCAGTTCATCCTCAACCACCACTGGGGCTCGGCGGGCCAGATCCGGCGGCTCTGCACCCAGTACCCGGAAGCCTGTTACATCCAGGGGCACGCCACGTTGGCCTATGCCGACGTCTGCCGCGAGGTGGACAACCTGTTCATCTGCACCTGTCCGCTGCTGGACTGGCAGGCCACCGAGCACATCGTGGACGCCTACGGCGCGGACCGCATCCTCTTCGGCTCCGACCTCACGGATCTGCCGGTGGCCTGGGGCTTGGGGCAGGTGCTGTACGCCAACATCCCGGAGGCCGACAAGCGCAAGATCCTGGGGGAGAACCTGAGAGGTCTGATGGATCGGTACGGCATCTACCCGGAGGGCTGGGCGAAGAGCCGGTCGCGCTGAAGTCGCGCCGGCACCGCTTGCCGGTACCCTCACGGGGTCCAGGAGGCGACCATGTCAGATGCCCGCGAACGGTTCATCGACACCATGCAGTTCCGACCCACCGATCCGCCTTTCGTCGTGCCCGGTTGGGCCTGGACGGAGACGTGCGAGCAGTGGCAGAGGCAGGGCTGGGACGGCACCGGGCTTGCCCGGGTGTTCGGCACCGACGCGTACTTCGAGGTCACCGCAGACTACGGCCCCGCGCCGGCCTTCGCCTACGAGGTGGTGGAAGAAGACGCCGAGACCCGCCTGTACGTGGACCATGAGGGTATCCTCAAGCGCGAGTTCCGGCAGCACAGCGACACCAGCATGCCGCAGTTCGTGAGGTTCCCCGTGGAGAACCTCGCGGACTTCGAGCGCATCGCGGCCGAGCGCCTCGCGCCGAGCCTCGAGCTGCGGCTGACGCCCGGCTGGCGGGCGCGCGTCGCCTCGGCGGAGAGCAGCGGCCTGCCCCGCCGTTGTTGGCCGGGACGCTGGGGCGGCTTCTTCGGCTCCCCGCGCAATCTCATGGGCCTGGAGGGCCTCAGCCTGGCCTTCTACGACCAGCCGGCCCTGGTCGAGACCATCATGTCCCACCTCGCCGACCTGATGATCGCCGTGACCGACGAAGTGCTCGAGCACACGCAGATCGACGTGTTCTGGTTCTGGGAGGACATGGCTTACAACCATGGGTCTCTCATCGACCCCCGCGTGTTTCGCCGCTTCGCGCTGCCCAACTACCGGAGGGTTGTGGAGTTTCTGCACTCCCGCGGCATTCGCTACATCGGCCTCGATAGCGATGGCGACATCACGGAGCTGATCCCGCTGTGGTTGGAGGCGGGGATCAACTTCCTGTGGCCCTTCGAGGTGGCGGCCGGGATGGATGTGCTCGCCGTGCGCCGGGAGTACGGGCACGCTCTGGCGCTGGGCGGGGGCATCGCCAAGTCGGCCGTCGCGCAAGGCGGGCAGGCGATGCGCGAGGAGGTAGACCGCGTGATGCCGCTGGTGGAGGACGGGGGCTACATCCCGGAGCTCGACCACGGCGCTCCGCCGGACATCACGTGGGACCGGTTCGGCGAGTACATGGAATACCTGCTGCACCGCCTGGGAAGGGGATAGGGGAGAGGCAGGGGCGTGCCTCCCAGCGCGCTGCTCGTCCGCCGTAGCTCCCGCCTTGCGGGACCGTTGCCACTGATCTGCGACCCGCGACTTGTGACGCGCGACCGCCGTTCCCCAAGGAGCACTTCGCATGCTGATACCCGCCGCGATAATCGCCGCTCTGCCCCTGGCCGGTGTCGGTGCCCAGCCCCTCTTCGAGACCGGACAGCTTGGCGCCGGTCTCCAGGGCGATGTGGAGATACCCACGCTGGGCACCAGCGACGGTAACACCATCTACTGCGTCTACTCGGCCAACATCAGCTCCATCTGGATCCAGGCCACCGAGGACGCCGGGAAGACGTGGTCCGAGCCCGTACAGGTCATGGGCCTGCCCGGCCCCAACTACATCACCGATGCGAACCTTCTGGTGGATGGTGACCGCATCACGGTGTTCGCCACCCACGCCATGCCTCGAGAAGGGCAGGAGGGCAAGATCGCGCGCAGCGTGTTTCGCGTTGCCGTCAGCGAGGACCGCGGGCAGACGTGGACCCAGCAGGACCCTCTGCCGGTGGCGCGCAGATACGTCTGCGGCTGCGTGCATAGCCCGGTGTGGTTGGATGGCGACACGGTGGT
>Ga0334885_1002030_pt1 | contig 21991 bp, 30 predicted proteins | sample GraSluR1_MG_8_FD_207233 | JGI IMG/M metagenome (GOLD analysis project Ga0334885, IMG submission 207233) | Sludge microbial communities from methane-producing bioreactor in Wageningen University, Netherlands - Granular Sludge_31_05-R1 | ecosystem: Engineered > Bioreactor > Anaerobic >...
ATACTGAAACCTTCGTGAATGTGGAAAAGGGCAAAATCGCAGTCATTCCGGAAAATCAAACAATAATGATTCCGGAAAGCAGTCCCAGCCCAACGCCCACTTACAGCCCAACTCCGAGTCCCAGCCCAACTCCCACACCAACAACTAGCCCGGTAGAAACTGGCAGTGTTGGAGGAACCGTTAGTGACACAACGGGAAATCCAATAAGTGGGGCTAAAGTAACCATTGCAACTGTGCATAATTACACAGAAGCAAGTGGAAACTTTTTTCTCCACCCTGTACCAGTAGGCTACCACAGAGTGCTAATATCAAAACAAGGTTTCAAAGATACTGAAACCTTCGTGAATGTGGAAAAGGGCAAAATCGCAGTCATTCCGGAAAATCAAACAATAATGATTCCGGAAAGCAGTCCCAGCCCAACGCCCACTTACAGCCCAACTCCGAGTCCCAGCCCCACGCCTCAGACGATTGTGAATATTACTGTTTATAATGAAACAGAAGATTATCAAATAGGTACTCCGGAACCAGGCGTAACTGTTCAATTCTACCAGTATGGTTTGCCATACGGTACCGCACAAATTACTGATAGTAATGGTTTTACTCGATATACAAATATACCGACACAGAAATTTAGTATAAAACTGACAAAATCAGGGTTCACCCCAACATGGTACGACAAAACTATTTCTTTGGGTGAAAATAATTTTGATCTGATTATTGCCAAACCTACTGGAAGAAAATAACCTTAATTTACAAATTTCAGACTGGAGATAAATGAATGCACAAATACTACCAAGAAACTCTTTAAAAAAATATATAAAAAGAGTTTCTTTTTTATTTGGCTTGATAAATAACCATATCGTAAGGCCCAAGTATGGTTCTTGAGGTCCTGTTGATTTTAATTTGAAGTCGTCTTTTAGCATTGCCAAAATACCCGGTTGATTCAATAATGGTATAGCCAGATGACATTTTTACATCATCACTGCTGGTGGCTTGTTTAGAAATACGGTATTCTTTTAAACCATTGCCAAAAACACGAAAACGAACTGTTTGTATGTTGTCAATAGGATAACTTAATTCAAATTTATCATCATATGTAAAAATATTTTTTTGTTCCCAATCCATATCGCCTTGCTCATTAATAGGAATAAATTCAAGCATACAAATACTATTGGAATAATTTGCATTACACGAAGTGGGACTACCATCTACACCCCTGCAATTGGTACGACAATAACTATCATCTTCGAATTCCCAGCTAAGCCAAATTCTATCTATACCTTGTAGGTTGTATTGAATTGCAGAATCCTTGGCAAGAGCAGGTTCTGTGCCAGTTCTGGTAATTGGCTGGTTTTCTTCTGGGTTAGTACAATAAGAGCTGGTAGCGTTTTCGGAGCAAACAATTTCATCTGACCATCCATTTATAATTGGATTTTTATACCAAATTCGCAAATCGTAGTAAGGAATGTTTGATACATTTGGCTCTGGCTGGCTGATATTGGCATCTTTGGTTGACATATCGTTCATAAAAACACGCATAGTTTGTGGGTCGTCTTGACTTAGATTTTCTTTTGGAACTTCTACATTGTGGTTGTAGCGCCACATTAAAAGACCTTGTTCGATACCTGACTCTGCAGCATAATATGCCTTTACAGAATCTTCGAGTTGAGTTGTTTGACGCATTTGTGAGATTGTAAGCCGACTTACAGAAAAACCAATTGCAGAAACAACTGCGATGACGAGGATTGTGATTATCAAGGCGGAGCCTTGATAAGAATTATGAATCAAGAAGTAAGAATTAAGCTTTCTTTTAAACTGAATTAAAGGAGAAAAGATATGAATTAAGAAGAAAGAATAAAGAATCAAGAATAAAGAATTAAGAAATAAGAAGAAGGAATTAAGGAAAAAGGAGAAAAGGGTAAGTTGTTTAATTTTTTTTATAATATTAGACATTTTATTTTTTTATTTGATATATTTTTTTGAACCTTTTATTAAACCATTTATAATTTTATGAACAATAATCGATTGAGCAAAAATTTTTGAGAATTTTATTTTATCTAGATAATCAATATCTTTGGATATCATCAACTGACTTTGCAACTCTGTAAGTGAACCGAGTGAAATTACATAAAATTGCAATTTTTCTTTATATGAACTTCTAGAAAAACCTTCTGCTAGATTGGATGCAACTGAAACTGCAGCTCTTCGCATTTGACTTACTAAACCAAAAACTTCTTGTTTAGGAAAATCTTTAGTAATTAAATAAATTGTTAAAACTAATTTATGTGCTTCCTGCCAAGCTTTTAAATCTGTGAAATCTTTCATATTATTTTTATTTAATTCTTCATTCATAATTCTTGATTCTTATTCTTCAACATTATTAATTAAATCCTGGATAGCTGCGGGTGGTGACTGAAGTTTCAAAAGCTTCTGAAATTGTTTCCGAAGCTCTACCGTCGCGAAAGGTTGAAATATTAAATTTAATTTTTAATGTTGGCTGTATTTCTCCTAATGATTCACTTGGATTGTAAATATTTTGTTCAAAAACCGGGTCATCCCCTACTTGCTCAATACTATATTCTTCGTGAGTTAAACTGTAACCATCGTACATAATTTTACCTGGTTCTTCACCCTGAGGAGGAATGTATTCGTAAACTACTGTTTTACGATTACCACTTTGATCGAATGTGTTAATTGTAAGTTCGTTCCCGACAACCTCAAAAGCATCATAGTCAGAATATCTTATGTCGGCATTAGCTAGTTTAACATCTCTTGAAATATTTTCGATAATGTATCGGCCGTTTTGCGCAACCTCACGGATAACTTGATTTTTCATTTGAACAGTAGTTGAACTTGAAAAACTTGCAATAGCGATTCCAATAGTTAAAGCAAAAATTATGCCGGCGACTAACACCTCGATAAGAGTAAAACCTCTCTGCGTAAGCAGAGAATGTTCGATCGTTGCACTTGTTGGAATTGATCGATCGCCCTTTTTAGGGCTTGTTCTAATTGTTGGAGATGTTGGGTTGTTCATAATGTTTGTTCTATCGCCACTGAGTGGCTTGTTTAATTGTTGTAATTGTTGAAGATGTTGAAGTTGTTCTAATTGTTGGAGATGTTGGAGATGTTGGAGATGTTGGAGATGTTGAAGATGTTGGAGATGTTGTAGTTGTTGGAATTGTTCAAGATGTTGAAAATGTTCTAATTGTTCTAATTGTTGGAGATGTTGGAGATGTTGGGGATGTTGTAATTGTTATAATTGTTGAAGTTGTTCTAATTGTTGTAATTGTTGGAAATGTTGGAATTGTTGGGAAAGATTTTAATTTCATTTTTTAATTGATTTTTCTAATGCTATTAATTTATAATAAATTTCTTGAAATAGTTGATTTAATTCGTCTAAGCTTTTTGCGTCAGAATAATGTAAATTTAAAGCTATTTTACACGCAGTATTTGTTTCAAGTAGCGAACCAATTGCAGTCCTAATGAATTGTGAAAATTCTTTTGACGATTTCTTGGCACTACCTTCTGCAATATTTAGAGGAATCGAAATTGCTGATCTGCGAATTTGAGAGGTTAATCCATACATTTCATTTTTTGGAAAGTTACTGGTTATTTTATATATTTTATTGACAATTTGCATAGCAAGTTGCCAAACTTCTAAATTTTCATATTTAAATTTCATATAAATCTCTCCGATATCTTGAACAATTACAACAATTACAACAATTCTAACTAATCTAAAATCATGGTTTCCAGTCGGTTAAAATAAATGAAATTTCTTCTTGATATTCTTTGCCTCCTGAACTCCAAGTAACTACAGAAATAAGTTCTGTTAAAATTCTATTATCGTTATTATTCATATCGTAAATTGGGGTTCCAGAACCGTAAGGAACAACATTTCCAGCAGAATCAATTTCAGTAACTTTTGTTTTATCTTTTAATGTTTGATTGAATGTATTTGGAATTCTTTTAACTTGTATTTGTCTAGAAAAATCTGTTTTACTAACTTTAATATTTTCTTTTTGACCAGATGAAGCAGGAAACAAATCACAATCCCTTGCGCAATCAATAACAAAATATGCAATTTCTTGGTTTTCTCCTAAATCAAACTTTTCGTTCCAGTCATTTACTTTCTCATCTATCCACTTGGTATCTCGATTGGCTCTAACCAACTCAACTCCTTCGCGCGAAAGATTAAAGGCCTGGGTTTTTTCCTGAGATAAAATATTACTTTTGATGGCTGATCTTTCCAAGGCAAGCACTCCACCTATTACAATAATTAATATTCCAGCAGAAATTAATACTTCTAAAATCCCAAAACCTTTTTTTGAAAAGTTGCTTTTAGAATAATATTTTGTAGTTTTTAAAATTTTTTTTTGCATAATTATTTATTTTGTAATAGTTATAAAACCGGTTACGAGGTTGAGCGAAATTATTCTTTGAGATGATCCAAAAGTATTAATTTTACTATGGTCAAGAATAATTTTTACATCTGTTGGGGGAACTGTTGGATAAATTATTTTACCCTGGTCTAAAATACTATAACAAACAATTTTTCTATTTTGGCTTTCTTGGAAATTTTCTGTAGCAATTGAAATATCGTTTGAAATTTTATATTTCTTAACTAAATCATTTTGACTTAACTCCTCGATCAAGCCCTCATCTGAACAAATCCCCCTATAAATACCTACTTCGTTATCAATAACATTAATTGAAAAAATATAACTATTATCTAATGCGTCTTTCATAAATTCGGGAGCAAGTGCATAGTTTTGAGTAGTAATAAGCATATCCTTAATATTTTCGGCATCGGAAATTAGCTCATTTTGTTTTTGATAATTACGAAATGCTGGAATCCCTGTTCCCAAAAGTAGCACACTAATTGCGATAGTAGCCAGAATTTCTACTAAAGAAAATCCTTGACTTTTTGAATATATTTTTTTTAAATAATAACTTTTCATTTTTTAAATGTTAGATTATGGACTTACAACTCTATAAAAAGAATCTTGACCTATCTGATAAACACCAGAGCCGGTAGTAGGATCTTGACAATGGTCAGTAACGACAAAATCTGCATTATCTTTCCTTTCAAGCTTGGTATAAATAATAAATTTTTTGCCATTATCAAGAGCACCACAATACTCATATGCAAATCCACTTTGCGAAGAAGGATCTTCTGGCATTGCATTAATATAACCCTCGCGCGTTAAAGTTCCGGATAATCCACTCCAATTTGAATCTGCCGGGTATTCCCTGTTTTGTGCATAATAAATTTCTAAAGCTCCGGCAACAATTTCTAAATCTGCTTTTCTTTTTGAATCGCGACCTTGTCTTTTAGCACCAGACATAGAAACTGTTGTAACGCCCGCTAAAAGACCAATTATTGCGATAACAACCAGTAATTCGGTTAAAGTAAAACCTCGACAATTTGTAGTAAATTTTTTTATTTTATTGAACATAATTTCTCCTTATTTGTTCTAATGTTCTAGCTGTTGTAAATGTTCTATCGCTTCGCTCGCTTAAAACACTTAATATATTTTAACAATTACAACAATTCCAACATTTTTAACATTTTGAACTATTATATTTTAAGATACCAATTTAATATATTTTGTCCCCAAAAAAGTGTAATATAAAAACCAATTATTAAAAATGGTCCAAAAGCAATTGCATCTTTTAACTTATTTTTGCCGGCAATAATTGCAATAATTCCATAAATTGCGCCAACAACAAAAGCAACAAATAATGCTATCAAAATATTCGGATATCCAAGAACCAAACCTAAAACAGCCGATAATTTAATATCCCCTATGCCCATACCTTTACCTTTTGATAAAAATACAATAGCTCCAGTTAATAAAATAGGAATAAAAATTGCAATTAGAATATTTGTAAAGTCAAAAAATTTATATTGGCTTATATAATAGATTATTGTTACAAAAACTATTGCTAATAACATTTCATCTGGAATTAATTGTCTTTGTGCATCATACACAAATACGACAATTAGACAGCAAGATACAATAATTTGAAACACTGAATAAAAAGTTAATCCAAACTGCAAATACAATGCAACAAATAATAATGCAGTTGCGATTTCCACCAAAGGATATTGCCAAGAAATATTTTTTCTACAATATTTACAATGCCCTGATAATAGTAAAAAAGAAAAAACTGGAATCATATCCACATAAGAAAGAGAGTGTTTACATTGTGGGCAATATGAACGAGTGGAAGCAATTGACTTTAAATCCGGAAGTCGGCAAATTAGGACATTCAAAAATGAACCAATAATTAATCCTAAAATAAAAATAATTATAATGTATGTCATAATGTTTAATTCTCTGAAACTAGAAACTATTTTCTAATTTCAGAGAATTAGGAGACAAAAATCGTCTCCTAATTTAAAATTAGTTGCAAGGTTGAGATCCATCTGTTGTTTGTCCAGTTGCTCCGTTTCTAGCATAATAATATTCATTGTCAGATAGTTGACCAGACATGCAGTAAGAATCTCCTGATACTACGAATGTATAACTACCTCCATCGGGCATTGTTGGAACTTGCTGAATTAAATTGCTTGTCACTAAATCATTTAAGCTTGCGGGAGGGGCATCGTTATTATCATTTTTGTAAAGTTCTATCGCGCTCATAGCATTTCTTACATCTTGTTGAACTCGTGAATCACGAGCTTTTCTTCTAGCTGAATTAAGTGAAACTAAAACTACTGCAGCCAAAATACCAATAATTGCAATAACAACCAAAAGCTCAATAAGTGTAAAACCTCTTGATTTATTTAAGAATTTGCCTTTTTGTATATCCATATTGCATCCTTTATTAATTAATATTAATTTATTAAATCGCGATTTAATATATTTTTTTGCTTGATCGACCACAAGCAGTGTTCGTATGTTGTAGTTGTTGTAGTTGTTGTAGTTGTTGTAATTGTTCTAGTTGTTGTAGTTGTTGTAATTGTTCTAGTTGTATTTAACAAATATAACAAAATTTTCTTTGCAAATTATCCTAATTCCGCTATCTGATATATCGGAACAATAATTGAAAATACAATAAATGCAACTCCTAATCCAATTAAAATAATAATCATTGGCTCAAATAAACTTGTTAATGCTCTGACTTTAGCGTCTGATTCTCTTTCATAATATTTTGCCAGGTTTCCTAAAACCTGTTCTAATTTTCCAGTCCGTTCACCAACAGAAATCATCTGGGGAATTAAAATTGGAAACTTATCGCTCTTTTCAAGCTGAACCGACATAGGAATTCCTTTTTCTATTTGCTTTATTGTTCTTGCTAAAACAGCTTGATAAACTAAATTATTCATTACTTCACCTGTAATTGATATTGCTTCAATAATAGGTGTACCGGCCTGAATAAGCATGCTCATTGTTCTAGCAAAACGAGCCATATAAACATCTTTACCTAATCCCATTGTATAATTTATCATAAAATTATCAAATATTATTTTACCTTGCTTGGTACGGAAAAAATAATATATAATTACTGCTAAAACAAAAACTGTCACAAAAATTAAAACCCAGTATTTTGCAAGAAAATCAGATAATCCGATTAAAGCTTGAGTGGTCCAGGGAAGTTGAGTACCAAATTCATCAAAAACATCTTTAAGCGGGGGAATAACATTAATCATCATAATTATCATAATTATTCCCATGGTGACTATAATAAACACCGGATAATATAGTGCTCCTTGAATTTTTGTCATAAAGGCAGATTGTTGCTCTAGCTGATCTGCAAGACGAACCAAAACTTCTGCAAGTTTACCAACTGCTTCTCCTGAAATAACAACATTTACAAATATTTTATCAAATACCTTGGGATGTTTTTTTAAGGCCTCGGAAAAAGTTTTCCCCATCTCAAGACTTTTCGCTACATCTTCCAAAGTTTTTTTTAAAAATGGTTTTTGCATTTGGGATTTTAATATACCCAGCGCTTTGTCCAAAGTTAAACCACTAGAAAGCATAGTAGCAAGTTGCCTTGCAATAAACGCTTTGTCTTTAATTGTAACTCTATCAAATATTGTTATTTCCATATAAAAATGAGCTTTCAGTTTTCAGCTTTTTTAAGTTATGATATTATTTTGATACCCAGATACCCAACAGCTGACAACAATTAATAAATCGACATTTTCAAATCTTTTGGATCAATTGCCCAAGTAAGGGCATTTTCAATTGTTATTTCTCCTTTTGCAACTAATTCTGCCAATACCTTATCTAAAGTTACCATTCCTTCTGATGCAGATGTCTGGATTATGTTTGCCATTTGATGAGTTTTACTATCGCGAATTAAATTTTTAATTGCACTATTGGCTATCATAATTTCACACGCAGAAATTCTTCCACCTGATATTCTAGGAATCAATCTCTGTGAAACAACTCCTAAAAGAACATTGGCTAGCTGTGATTTGACTTGTGCTTGTTGATGAGGTGGGAAAACATCAATAATTCTATCTGTGGTTTGGGATGCAGAATTTGTATGCAAAGTGGTAAAAACTAAATGACCAGTTTCTGCAAGCGTAATAGTTGCCTCAATACTTTCTAAATCCCTCATTTCTCCTACCAATAAAACATCGGGGTCTTCTCTTAAAGATGATTTCAAAGCATTAGAAAAAGAATGGGTGTCATTACCAACTTCTCTTTGAGAAACTATACTTTTTTTGTGTTCAAAAACATATTCTATTGGATCTTCAATAGTAATAATATGTTTTGATTGATTATAATTAATTAAATTAATCAATGAAGCAAGTGTGGTAGATTTACCATGACCAGTTGGGCCGCAAATAATTACTAATCCTTGTGAATGATTGGTAAATTTTTCTAATATTGGCGGTAAAGCTAATTCTTTTAAGGTTTTGATTTGTTTTGGAATTAATCTAAGGGATGCTTCCAATTCTCCCCTTTGATAAAAAACATTAGTTCTAAATCTGGTGTCCTCATAACTAAAAGAAAAATCTAATTCTTTATCTTTTTTAAGTTTTTCGATTTGCTCATCTGTCATTAAACTTTTAATAAGATGAGTCGCGGCCCTAGAATCTAAAACTTTTTCATTTGGTACTACAGCTAATTTTCCATCAATTCTTAAAACTGGCTTTACCCCAACTGCTAAGTGTAAATCACTTGCTTTATATTCAATAGCTGCTGCAAGTAGTTGTTCTATTTTTCCATTAATTTCTTCTGCCATATTTTTCCTTAATCATTTGTTTCTTTTAATACTTCGTCTAGTGAAGTTAAACCTTGAAGTGATTTTATTATTCCATCTTGCCTTATTGTTATCATACCCTCATCAATAGCTTGTTTTTGAATAACATCAGCAGAACTTTTATGTACTGACAAATCTTCGATTTTGGCACTCATTGAAAGAACTTCATATATTCCAATCCTACCTTTATATCCATTTTTACAATAAGCGCATCCTTTTGGTTTCCAAAATTCCAATTTTTTATCTTTAAAAACTGTAATTTCGGGATTTTTACTAGATGATATTTCAAGTTTTATTTTTTCTAAAATTGGAGCAGGAGGGGTAAATTTAATTCGACATTTAGGACATAATTTTCTAACTAATCTTTGCGCAATAACACAATTCACAGAAGAAGTAATTAAAAACGGCTCTATTCCCATATTAATTAATCTTGGCATAGCGCCTGCAGCTGTATTGGTATGCAATGTAGAAAGCACAATGTGTCCTGTTAGTGCCGCATGAACTGACATTGCTGCCGTTTCAGAATCCCTAACTTCTCCAACCATAATAACATTTGGATCTTGCCTTAAAACACTTCTTAAACCTTCGGCGAATGTAAAACCAATTTTTGGTTTTACATTGCACTGGTTAACACCCTGGATTTCATATTCAACAGGATCTTCAAAGGTCACAATATTGACATTGGGCTTATTTAATTCTTTTAGAATAGAATAAAGTGTGGTTGTTTTTCCACAACCAGTAGGACCGGTAGTAAAAATAATTCCATATGGTTTTTGAATATTTTCCATTACTCGTTTTAAATTAGTTCCTTGAAAACCAAGTTCTTTGATATCTTTTAATCCTGCACTTTTATCCAAAAGACGCATCACAATTTTTTCACCAAACACTGTTGGCATGGTTGATACTCTAATATCAATTTCTTTACCACCAACTTGCACAGAAATTCTTCCATCTTGTGGAATTCTCTGCTCATCAATTCTCATACCAGACATAATTTTTATTCTTGAGGTAGTCGGAGGATCTAGCTGTATTGGCATTTTAACAATATCTTGTAAAACACCGTCTAATCTATATCTTAAGCGTAAATCTTCAGCATTAGGTTCCAAATGTATATCGCTAGCATCCTGTTCAACAGCATAGTAAATAATTGACGCCACAATTTTTGGTACCATTCCACCTTTAATTATTTCTGTAAGATTTTGGCTTGTTTTAACTCCATTTGGAATAAGCACATCTAAATTGTTTTCCTGGGATTGATCCTGAGCTAAACCTGTCGAGGTTTCAATAATGCCCTTAACATCTTGCTGGTTTACTGTCTGGACTTTATCTTCTTTTACTACGGGTTTCAAATCTTCTTTGTCGGCTTGATTTTGTTTAATGTCATTTTCTAAAGGTTGAGGTCTAAACTTTTTTAAAGGGGGCAATTTCCTTTTATTTATGTTTGGCAAAGGACTTACAGATGGTATTGATGTTTCATCTTTTAAAACTGGTTTTGCCTGCCCTTTATTGTACATATTAAAAACATAATCAAAATCTTCTTGAGAAATTTTATAAACCTCAATATTTATGTTATTTTTCTTTTTTATAAAATCTAGTATTCTTTTATTAACTTCATTTTCTGGAGCAACTGCACCTACTCTAATAATATTTTTTCCAATAGGTGAAGAGAAAACAACCATTTGATGTTTTTTGGCAACTTCTTGTGGAAACTTTGATAAAACAGCAAAAGGAATAGCTCGACCCTTTAAGCTTATATTGGAATATTGTGTTTGAGTTTTATTTATAACCGGCGCTGTTTTTGTACTTGTAACTTGATTGTCGATTGGTTTATTTATCTCTTTTGTAGGATTAGCCGACTGTTGAACAATTTTTTTAGTTGGTTGTGGTTTGTCAGGTGAGCTTGGTGTCACTGATTTATTTACATCTAAGGGCTTTTCAAGATGAGTGGGTAGAGGTCTTAAATTCATAGTTTTTATAGTCCCCGGTGCCTGTACTGATTGTTGTGATTTTACTGGAATTTCTTTTTTTAAGACATTTTCTTTTACCGGTTCGTAAAAACTCATAGCCCAATTAAAATCTTCTTCTGTGACAATTGCAAGCTGAATATTAATTCCTTTTTTCTTTTTTAAATCAATTACAATATCTGGGGCTTTTTGCTTTAATCGTTCCGGATTAGCAACTGCAATTTTTAAATTCTTTTGTGGTGTTTCTTGATATTCATAAGCGACAATCTTAAAATCAAGCGCTACATTTTTTGGAATAATATTAATTACACTAGAAGGAATATTCTTACCTTTTAATTCTATAAAAGGCAATCCAAAATTTTTTGCATATGCTTGAAATTTAGTTTTATTCGAATTTTGTTGTGCATTATCTATTTGCATATTAATTTTTAATCAAAAGGATTATTTATTCCTAGGGTCTGAGCATTAAGATCAATTGGTAAATTGCCGTTAATATTCATTTGACCAATTTTTTCTAAACTTTTATCAGACAAAATATTTCTATTTGGTATTGAAATTTCCTTTGTAGCACTTTCTATTTCAGCTTTCGAAGGAATGCTTAAACTAAACCAATAAACCAATCCAACAATAACTAAAATTGTAATCACTATACCGACAATAATAGAATTTTTTCTTCCCATACAAACCTTTAAAAAAATTAATTATTATAATTCTGATTCTGATTTTTCTTGGTCGGGTGTTTTAGAATCTTTACTGCCAACTTCAATTGCTCCGATTTGAAGTTTTGCATTAACATATCCGTTTATTTGTTCTGTTGAAGATTTCATAGATTCGATATTAACACTTTTAACACTTAAAAGACGATTATTTTTTTCCATAAAACCAATAAGTAATATTAGGTTTTCATAATAGCCACTAACCGATAAATCAATTAATAATTCATTATCTACCTTTTTTTTCTGTGGAACAATTGATTCTAAATTTAAGCTTGCAGAAGTAACCATATTGCTAATCTGAATTATAAAATTCTCCATTGAACTATCTGGAGGCAAAGCTACAGATAAAAAATTAATTTCATTTTGCGATTCTTCAAAACTTAAGATCAGAAATCTTTTTTTCCATATTAATAATCTCTTCTTTTTTTGCATCGATATCGATATTTAATTTTTTAATTTCTTGAATATTTGGACCTATAAGCAAATAGCCCAAAGCCAAACAGATAATAAAAACTAAAAGTGGGAAAAGTGGAGAAAAACTATTTTTAATATCTTTTTCTGGCATATATTAAACCTTAAAAATTACTGATTATTTTCTGGTGATTTTAAATTTTTTTCTATACTAGATGCGGTAAAATTTTTCGAAACAACTTCAAATTCTAATTCATATCTGATTTCTTTACCTATCGTTTCTAAACTGCTACCAGATTCACTGTGTCTTAAAGACAATAAGCTTTCTGATTTGTAATTTGGCGACTGCTTAACCGAATCGATAAAAACAGCTACTTCCTGATCGGAATTTGCTGTACCAATTAACTTTGCTTTAAATTTTTCATCGATTATTAAATTCGAAAATTTCAAACCTTGTGGAACCAAACTAGCTAAATTATTCAATAAGTCATTGTATACAATCCTAGATGTATCCAGTTTTTTAAAAATATCTAAACCATCTGAAAGGGTTTGCGCTTGCACATCTACATCTTTGAGTTCTCTGCTATTGAGTTGGGTTTCCAAACGACTAGCTTCTTCCTGCTTGTTTTTGTAAGTTGATGTTTTACTTAATTTAACAGTAAAAATAAAAACAGACATGGCAATAAATAATATCAAAATAACTACTGAAAAAATATTCAATAAATTAGGGCTCTTTTCTTGACTAAGTCCTGTAATTTCTGCTTTAGAATCTGATTGTATATTATTTGACTGAGCGAAATTATTTGAAATATCTTTTTCGTCAATCAACGGCCTACCCATATCTTGCATGCCCCTCCAAAATTATATTTAATACCAACATCAGTTATTTTAATACATTGTTATATTTATTATAACATCAAATAGTTTTAGATTATATAATACATTCTTGTGGAAAATTTCTAAGGAAGTAATTCAAACCAACTAGGACGAAGCAAATCCGCAAATCCAGGCGGAGGATTATTCACTACAAACGGATCGTAAGATATTATCAACTCACTATCAGTATTTTCAAAATCAATTTGTTTAGAAATGAAAATCCCAGAAAATTCTCTGTCAGATAGTATTTGACATTGATTAAGATAAACATTATTACTAGTAACACTTGTGTAACCGCTTTTCGTTGCAAGCAAAATATACCTATAACCTACTTTTTTATCAATAGATGTATCGATATAAGAGTTTGTATTACCACTTACTATAGTAGGAGATCCAGCGAGTGTTTCGCCCGTATCAGATCTAATAAATTTATAAATCATAATATTATCAGGCCTTGTTCCACTAATTGTCCAACTTAATGTATTCGATGGTATGTCACAATTTTGATTCACAGACAAATTTATTGCTCCTAAACTACAAGGACAAGTAATTGGTCCAGCATTCCAATAGTTTGGATTAGAACTAGTGCATCCCTGAGGATTACAAGCTTCAACTAAATAAGAGTAACTTCCACTTTCAGGTAAGTTATAATCTACATAAGAACCATATGAGTTACCAACATGTTGCCAACCATAATTAGTTCCATGGGTCCATCTAAAAATTTTATAATATGTTGCATTTGTTGCCCAAGAATTTACTGTTACATTCTTTTGATTGCAATTGGAGCTACAAGATTGAATAACAGATGCGCTCGGTGCAGAAGGTAAGGGTTGCGGAGGTGCAGGCGCGCCACAAACTAGACGATAAGAAGAAGTTATATCGTTCATCCATAACGGCACTAAAGTTTGTGAGGTATTGGTTGTATAACTCGTCCCTTGACAATTAGCATGATCAAACAAAGTAACATACCAACCATTTGCTACCTTTAACGATGAAACTTTATCGTTAAACCAACCTGGTAAATTCGCACAATTAGTAGCATAATTTCCAATTGAATACTCTTGTCCTAAATAATTTGAATGTTCATATAAAAATGATGATTGAGTACAGTTACTTGGTGTTACTGCGCACTGACAAGTAACTGCACTACTTAAACCACTACAACCCTGTGTATTACATGCTCTAACCTGATATGGAAGATTTGAACAATTTATTGCAAAAGAGGTTGTATAAGTAGTCCCAAAATATGTGTTATTTCGATATATTTCATAATATGTTGCTAATGTGGAGCCGGTAAAGAAAATTGCAGTATTGTTGTTTGCACAATATAAACCACTTGGTGTAGGAGGGATAGACGGCTGAGGCTGACTAGCTTTATACATTTTAAAAATTGCCAAAACCCCCCATTTTGAGCCATTGGGGTCACCAGCCCAATCATTTTTAACATCAGTCGCTCTAAATGTATTTGAAGAATTCTTATTATAACCAGGTACAGATGTTTCTTGCTGATTCCAAGGACTATTTGGACTATCAAAAGGGCATATCGGACCATCACACCACTTAACACCGATTCTAGTAAATCGATTTCCGTTTAAAGAATGATTACCTTCGTCATCATTTTGATACCAATCACCACATAAATTTTCACCACCCACTGGCACAATCCTATCATAATTTTTAGATATGTCAGCAGGTAGAGTGCCAGAAACAAGCAAACTACTGCCATTTACGGATCTAAAATATTTAACAACCCAATAATCATACTGAGAATTAACAGGATAAATTTTGTTAATTATATTCGAACTAGTACATTGTCCTCCAGTTCCGTATGGCACAGTATAAGAAACAGTTTGTGCATAAGCTTTATTTTCTATAAAACAAAAAAAAGTCATAACTATAAAAATAAATAATAATGATAATTTAACTAAATTAATATTTTTTATATTTAATAATTGATTATTCATAAAATTAGCTTTGATTATTAATTACTTGGACTTAAAGTGGGCGTTGGATAAGATTGTGTGTCTGTTCCAGCAATAAGCATAATTGATGTCGCTAATGAATTATCAGCTTCATCAAATATTATCCAAACTTCTTCATCTATTGTAATTTTTGTTATATCAGAATCTACAAATTCTTGTGAACCATCTTCGTTTCGATTACCTAATTGCTTAATATATGTATTTTCATTGATATTGAAATCATATTCTTTCTTATCATCATTATTTAAAATTTTTATTTTGTCACCACTAATTTCTATAACTTTGCCATAAACACTCACTGATCTTAAAAAATCATTATACTGATTCCATTGTTCTTCTTCAGATATTTTACTAGTATTATTTGTATCATTTATATTTGCTACAAAAAGATAAATTCCAAGACCTATTACTACAAAAGCAAAGATTATTATAAGTACCTTCCATGTTTTATTCATTTGTCCTCCTAAAAATTATTTAAAAATTGTTTTACCATTTGGGGCATAATAAGCACCCCTTAAAGCATTTACTCTACTATCGATTATAATATCCCCATTAACAATAAATCCTATAGAAGAAAAATTATTTGCATAACTAATATTATTATTTATTAATAAATTACCTTCAACAATATATGTTCCTTTACCGTTTACTGTTAATTCATTGTTGACACCCCCTATTGATAAATCCCCTTGCACTAGCCAAGCATCGCCCTCTGGCTTACCACTCGGATTAATATTTTGATTACCCGACAAAGTTCTTGATCCACTTTTGTTTGAAGATCTAATTTTTTCTTTATTTAAACGACTAATATTTCTATCCATTTGCTTAGTGACACTATTCCAATTTAATTTATTTGATAGAGTATATTGTGGTATTCTCCAAAAAGCTGCTCCATCCTTACCTTCTATCGTTACTGACTGTCCAGAAGTGATAATTACACTATTTTGTGACGCTTTTATATTCTGATTATTCCCTATTTCGCTATAATACATATCACCATATAAAACGGTAGAAGCCGATGCGCTATAATGCTCATTATAAAAAAACACAATAATTACCACCACTAAAAATAAAACACTAATAATAGTAAATATTGCAAATTTTGTGGATACTTGCCTTTTCAAATTAATTTTACCCTCCTAAAAGTAATTTAATATAATTATACTATAAAACAAAAATTTATAAAATTCAATGTGGATAAATAATTCTTTTTCGACATCTTTCATTCACAAGTTCTTAAGTTCTTTCGTTCTTTCGTTCTTAGGTTCTTAAGCTCATAAGTTCTTCCGTTCTTCGGTTCTTCGGTTCTTCAGTTATCCATTGGCAGGGGTGGTAGGAATCGAACCCACATTGCCGGTTTTGGAGACCGGTGTTCTACCATTGAACTACACCCCCATCATTTTTACAAAGATATTATTTTAATTTTAATCTTTTTAATAACGCATAATAAGCTGATCCAAAATTTTTTAATTGTTTCTCTCTATCTAAAGCTAACTCTTTATTATTATAGCATTCAAAGTATAACAATTTAACAGGTAAATATTTTTTTGTATACAAACAGTCACCTTTCTTATGTTTCAAAATACGTCTAACAACATTTGGCGTAGAACCAATATAATATTGTTTAATAGTATTATTGAGTTTTAATAAATAAACATAATACATATTTTTAAGTTTTGGAGATCCCTCCCTTTGAAAAGGGAGGGAAGACCGGTGTTCTACCATTGAACTACACCCCCATCAAAATAAATAATGTAAAACTAAAAACGAAAAATTTAATACAGTATCTTAAAGCCTAAAAAATAATTATATCATTATAGTTTTGAATTTTACGCTGTTATTTTACATTTTGCTTTTTACATTTTACGCTTGTGAGGTTTATGTTTTCTTGTGTGGAGGCATTTTTGCTTCTTTGTGCAAAGTCGTTTTTTTACAGGTTTTACAAAATTTTTTAATTTCTAATTTGTCTTTTGTATTAATTACATTTCTTGATGTTATGTAATTTCTTGTAGTCTTACCATTTTTTTTGCATTCTTGACAAACCAGTGGAAAAGATGGTCGTTTGCCTTTTTTTGCCATACTATCTCCTTTCAGGAGTAAATTTTAAATCTCAAGCACCAAATCTCAAAAAATAAATTTTGAAATTTTGAAACTTATTTATAATTTATTATTTGTTATTTGAAGTTTTATATTCTGGAGCCGATGAGCGGAATTGAACCGCTGACCTACTCCTTACCATGGAGTTGCTCTACCCCTGAGCTACATCGGCAATTTTAAATTAATCTTTTATTACGAAAAGCAAACCCAGAAGAAGTTTTTAAATATTTTTCAAAGTTTAATGCTTTTTCTTTATTCATAAAAGCAGCATAAAATAACATTTTCTTAAAACCAACTTTTTTGGTAGTTAAAACTAATTTATTCTTATGATAATTAATTCGATTTTTTAACTGTAATATATATACATAAAACATACTTGTCCCACTCCGCGCAAGGCTACGCGGGACACTATTCTAATACTTGTGGCTTGCCACTTCGTAGTTCGCCTAAAGGCGAACGAAGAGTGGTGGGGAGAGCAGGATTCGAACCTGCGGAGCCATAAAGGCGACAGTTTTACAGACTGCTGCAATTGACCACTCTGCCATCTCCCCTTTATCTCGAGCACAGTCGAGAGACTAAATCTCGTAGTTAATTGATTAATAGTGATTTCTAATTATCAACCTATTAATCAATTTCTTCTTTTTCTCTTGTCTCCAATCTTTCAAAATTACTTCTTCTTTTCTTGCGTCATTTTGTGAATATCCACCCAAATAATACACTAATTTAATTGGCAATCTTTTTGCAGTATATTGCGCAGCTTTTCCTTGAGAATGTTTCTTAACCCTAGCCGATAAATCATTTGTTATACCAACATAATAAGTATTATCGCAACATTTTAATATATATACAAACCAATTATTAATATCCCCCTTCTCGATTCGCATTCACTCACTCGAAGTAAATGGAGCCACCTGTCGGATTCGAACCGACGACCTACTGTTTACAAAACAGTTGCTCTACCGCTGAGCTAAGGTGGCCTAAATCCTAATTATTTTAACAGATATCTACAATAATCTCAACTATTAAATAATTTTAATCAATATTATTTATCTTTTTGGATTGGTTTAACTTTTTTAAGTCGTTGTCTAACATCTTTTAAAGTATCTAGATATTTCTGATTTTTGTTTTCAAGCTTTATAGCTGTAACTAAAGAATTAATTGCGCTTCGATACTCTTTTAAACTTATTTGAGCTAGGGCTAGATTATACCAACGACTACCAACCTTATCATCAATTTTTATAGCTTCTCTAAAGGCCTCTTTGGCATCAACATCATTCCCCTGCTCTAAATACAAAATACCAATTCTGTTATAAATTTTTGCGTTTTTTGGATCAGTACTGACTAATTTTAAATAAATTTCCTCCGCCTGCTCAAATTTTTTTTCTGATAATTTTTTATCAGCTTCTTTTAATTTTTCTTCGACAGGATCTTTTGGAGCAAAAAAACTATTTTTTTTATTTTCAATCTTTTTATCAATCTTACTTTCTTTCTTTGGGATTTCTTTACTAGCATTGCTAAAATTATGCTCATAATCCTTAAGTTTTTCTTTAATATTAGGTAAATGACGAGCAAAAATAATAAACACAGCAACAATTGAAAAAATAATTATCAGCTCTAAAATCATAATTTAACCTCTATCCTTCTTTTATCCTTAACAATTTCTACCATAACTGACTCGTTAAAAATATTATGTCCAATAACATAAGCCAGTCCAGAACTAGTTTTAAGCTTAGAACCTATTTTGGGAAATTTATCTTTTAATCTCTTATATTCTTCTAACTCATAATTCAAACAACACATTAGTTTACCACAACACCCGGAAATTTTTCCAACATTATTAGACAAATCTTGAATCTTTGCACAATCTAAAGTAATTAGGTCTGGACTATTTAAAAATTTTTTACAGCAAAGTTCTCTACCACACGCCCCATAGCCACCCACAATTTTTGCTTGATCTCTAGTTGCAATTTGCTGAAGACGAATCATTTTTTTAAAATCCTTAATAAAATCAAGAACTAATTTTCTAAAATCAATCCTGCTGGTAGCCCCAAAATATATAGTAAGTTTTTTTTCGTCGAAACTTAAATCTGCATCAAATATTTTCATATTCAAATTATGGATCTTAACTTTTTGTATGCATTTTGGAATATATTCCTTTGCTTTTAGCTTTAATTCGTTAATTTTCAACAAATCATTTTCGTCACAAACCCTAAGGAAATTTCCTACAGGATCATCTTCTTTTTTAGAACTTTCTTTATTCTTACCAATTTTTTGCAAATCAGCAATATTGCCAACCTCTAAAAACTTATCGTTTTCTATTAAAACTTTTTTTGTTTTTCTTAATTTTTTTATTTGATCTTCGTCCAAAAAAACCTGATAAGAAAATATTTTCTCATTACCAAAAAATGTTATTTTTATATCATACATATTTTTGTCTTCCTTATATAATTATAAATTCAATATATAAAATTTTTTATTTTTGATATTAATTAATATAAACTAACAAACTACAAAGCGCTGTTTCAAAATTTGCATTTGTTTTCAAAATTTTTTGAAATTTAATTATTTTTTTTAAAATTGCACGATTTTTTTTATCTTCAAGATTATTTTTTAAATCACTCACAATCTCTTTTATCCAATTTGTAATTTGATCTTTTTCTACTAATTCTTTAGCTAAAAAAAATCTTTCGTAAAGCTTCATTTTTCTAATATTGGCTATTGAATAATTTGAAAAAATTTTCTTTTCGTCTGGCGAATTTAAATCAGTTGATTTTAATTTAATAATTCTGCACCTAGAAGTAATTGTTGGTAAAAGTTTATCTTTTGAACTGGCAGAAAGAACAATCACAGAATGCGACGGTGGTTCTTCTAATGTTTTTAACAGTGAATTAGCTGATTCTTTACGCAAATTATCAGCATTGTGAATAAAAAATAACTTATACTTGGAAGAATGTGGCTTTAATAATAAATTTGTTTGTATTTTTCTAATTTGTTCTATTTTTATCTGTTTATCTTCGTCGATTATACATATATCAACTAAGTTAATATTTAGCCGATCTTTAAGATTATTAAACCAGTCTAAATTATTTTCTTTTTTTTCAGAAATTAAAAGATAGCTGTGAGCGATTTTTTCTACAAAAAAATTATTTGAAGTTGTATTATTCACAAATTAAATTTAACATAATTAATTGACAAAATAAAGGGTTAGATTATAATATATACAAATAATAATTATTCTTTTTATATCAAATAATACTTAAGATTGAATATTAATCAAATGGCTTAAAATTTATGGATTTTAAAGACAGAACAATAAAATGTAGAGATTGTAATAAGGATTTTATTTTTTCTGCTGGGGAACAGGAATTTTTTGCGCAAAAAGGATTTGATAGAGATCCGATTCGCTGTTCTGAATGTCGTAAAGCAAAAAAAACTAAATTCTCTTCTCCTAAACAAAGTCAACCAGCCCAAAGCAATGAAACACATACAATAAAATGTAAAAAATGTGGCAAAACTACAGAAGTACCATTTAAACCAAAATTTCCTGATGACATTTTGTGCTCTACCTGTTTTGAAGAAAAATAAATTTCCCTGTGGCTTAAGACCACAGGGTTTTCCCCGGCCTCGCTCCGCGAAGCGGGGCGGGCTGGCGAAGGATGATAAAAAATAAAAAAATCTTTAAAAAAATTAAAGATGTTTTTTAATTTGATTAATTATTTAATATTTTTTAGGCAAGAAGTACAAACTAATTTATTTTGATATTTCTGCAAATTAGGTTTTACAATTCTTTTTGTCTTATGCAAAGAATTAGGACGATTATATCCAGAAACTACTTTTTTACCGCAAACCGAACAACAAATGTTTATTGTTTTAATTTTACTTGTAACTGTTCCCATATTTATTTCCTAAATTAATTATTTATATCTTAAAAATTTTGTTTAGTTGTGATAATTATGATAGCATAACAATAAGGAGAATGCAAACCTATGTTATTTTTAGGATTAGCAAATCCATTACAATTTTTATATTTCGTTATTGGCTTACTGGCCGCGATCACAGTGCACGAAGCAGCCCATGCTTATGTAGCATACAAATTGGGAGACAGTACCGCAAAAGAAGCCGGAAGAGTATCAATAAACCCTTTTGTACATCTAGATCCTTTAGGTACAATATTTTTATTTTTGGCTGGTTTTGGCTGGGGAAAACCTGTACCAGTAGATCCAAGAAATTTATCTAATCCGAAACTAGATGAACTAAAAATCGCACTTGCCGGGCCCTTAAGTAATTTTATATTAATGGCTTTAATTCTTATTTTTGTAAGATTTTTCAATCCTTCAGAAGATTTATTCACAGCTTTAATTATTATTGCTCAAATAAATATTATTCTAATGGTTTTTAATCTCATCCCTATTCCTCCACTCGATGGTGGAAACATTTTAAAAATTATATTACCCGATGAAAGTTTTGAAGCTATTCAACGACTAGGCGTACCACTTTTATTTGCATTTATAATTTTTTCCAGAACAACAAATTTTTTATCAACTCTTTTCGAATCAGTTTCTAAATTCTTTTTTAATCTTTTTCTTCAATAAATGAATTACCCTGCGGCAGAGACCGCAGGGTATCAAAGATCAAAAAGTCGTAAATTGATATCCTGTGGTTTCTTGCCTTGTTTGTTAATATATTCTATAACTATTTCCCAATTCCCAACTTCACC
>Ga0334885_1002032_pt1 | contig 21981 bp, 16 predicted proteins | sample GraSluR1_MG_8_FD_207233 | JGI IMG/M metagenome (GOLD analysis project Ga0334885, IMG submission 207233) | Sludge microbial communities from methane-producing bioreactor in Wageningen University, Netherlands - Granular Sludge_31_05-R1 | ecosystem: Engineered > Bioreactor > Anaerobic >...
CACTCATAGCTGACATGAGTGTTACAGCCGAACTCATGGAGCGAATGTCGAGTGGACAACCCAGCTCAAGATCCAATGGATATACCCATACTCAAGAGTATCAAGCACTACAGATACGTTATGAGCAGGCTGAGAAACGTAAGGAGGAGCTCGACAGTACTATCCAGGACAAGGTAGCCAAAAAAGCACTTGCAACTTCATTCTTCGATAATCTTAAGAAACAGAATAGCCAGGTCGTGCGTTTTGATGAGGACCTATGGAGCGGACTGGTTGATCATCTCAAGGTGCATTCTCCAAATGATGTCCGATTCATCTTCCGCGATGGATCTGAAATCAAGGTGGACTTATCCGAAGAGGAAAAGAAACGCCCTCCTCTCACAGAGAAACAGATGACTGAGATCAGCAGTCTTCGGCGAGAGGGAATGTCTTATGCGAAGATCGGAGAAAAGCTGAATCTTCCTCGTGGACAGGTTCGCAGCTTCTGCCTTTCCAGAACATTGGAAAATGAGGCAGCAGTACAAGAAGATGGAGAGCATGTGCTCTGCAAGACTTGCGGGAAAGAACTTGAACATACCCCCGGTTTTAGGAAAAAGATTTTTTGCTCGGACGGATGCAGGCAGGATTGGTGGAATCGGTATGCAAAATTCAAAGCTGGCGAAGGACGGGCTACAAACAAAGTTACTTGTCAAAACTGTGGCGAGACGTTTGTGACCTACGGCACCAACCGAAAATATTGCAGCCGAAAGTGCTATTCCGAGCACAGGGGGCAAGAAGGAGATTCAAGGGACTGACCTCTGCTTTTTGAAAAATCATGTAAGGCAGGTTTTGCATCAGCATTGCCTGCCTTCAGTTATCTGATTGCTTGCTATCGTGCATCTGAAGGCTCGTTTTCCAGATGGATGATCAGACAGCCCTTCTGGCATTGGACAGTGATTTCCTGACCAACAGAAAACCCAAGCTGTTCTAGCCATTTTCCTTGCAATCTTATTGCTGGGACAGCCTGATATTTATAGCCGCTTTGCGCACAGATCTTCAGCTTGCGGTGTGTTTTAGTCTCCAAACGATATTGTTTGATGGTGCCAAAACGTGGCTCAGGATAGGTGATTTCATCAAGCACGTTATCAAGATTACTCCGATCCGATCTCGAGTGAAGATCCAACATTGAAAAGAATTGCATCAATTCATCATCTTGATAATCCATGGCGACCTCCCCTACTTAAGCCATAGCCATACACACTTAACTCGTTACAATATATAGAGTTAGAAATACAAACGTCAATGACAACCTGCCCATGATACAAGATTACCCTATGCAAGTGTTTGTTGTGCAAACACTTAATTTTCTGGAATTTTACCAGTTTTTCAGCTTTTTTTGATATTTTAGACTACTCAATTTCGTCAAATATTACCAAAGCTACGCACACTCGTATCCTGTACAATACCGTTGATTATTATGCCATTTAGTTTTGGGGTTCAGGGGTTTTCCTCGTCCTATTTACAGCCTTCTTGGAGCTGTAATGGGTGCTCTTTCGGACCTTGTTCCCATGCTCATCGACCTCGATGTTGGAGCGTTTCGCCTTCAGTTTCTGAACGCGCTTGAAACGTCGCTCATGGATGATTGGGAGATGATGGTTGAGTGAACGATGGACCTCGAACGGGTCACGAACCGTTCTCTTGGTGGAAGGGAACTCTGCAGACTCTGTTTCTCCATAGATGGAGGTACCGGTATACTTCTCGTTGGTAAGGATGTTCTCGATTGTTTTCACCGGCCATTTCTTCTTTCCCGTTGGTGTAGGAACCTTCAGCGCTTCCAGTTCCTTCTTGATCCGCACTATGCTCCAGCCTTGCTCATACCAATCAAAGATCTTCAGGACTATTCTGGCTTCAGCAATGTTGAGGATGAGGCCTTCCTCATTACGATCATATCCATAGCACCTTCGGGAGAATGCCGGGGAGTCGGGATCCATGGTACTTCTTCTCAGGCCCCACTTGATGTTCTCGCTCTTGTTCTCACTCTCAGCCTGGGCTATGCCGGCATGAAGAGTAAGGAGCAACTCCCCTGCCTGGCTGAGGAGGTGGATCTGCTCGTTGTAGAAAAAGACATCAATTTTCAGCTCCTTGAGACGCCTGAGCGTCACCAGAAAATCCACGCAGTCGCGTCCGAACCGGCTGATGGACTTGGTATAGATCATGTCGATCTTACCCCCCTCACAGTCGACAAGAAGGCTCTGGAATCCCGGCCTGGAGCTGATGGTCCTACCAGACTTGATGTCGATATAGGTACCGACATATTCCCAAGCGGGATTATCCAGGATGTCCTCCTTCTCGAAATCCATCTGGGCTGACAGGCTGTGCAGCTGACGCTCCATTTGTGTGCTCACGCGACAGTACAGGGCCACACGCATTCGCTTGAAATGTCGCTTGGCTGGTATGACATGTATGATGGGTTTTCTCTTCTCGTCCGGCATGATTTGTCCTGTATAACATGAATAGAAAGGGATGGATAGATTTGAGAGATGAATCTTATTTGGACCTCGAATCGATACTTTTATTGCTCAAACATTTACAGCTGAGATTTCTCGGCTTATAGTGTTACTAATATTATCTTTGGAGATAGCTAAAAATGAATTTTGAGGTTGATTTTATTGGGATTAATGAAGATGTTAAAGATGCATCAGCATGTTGCTTTAGATTTTTTTCGGTGCAAGAGAACCGCTACATTGTTGGTATATATGATGGCGGGTTCAAAACCCATGGAGAAGCTCTTGTCAATCTATTAAAAACGTACTATTTCCAAGGCTACCAAAAACCATGTATTGACTTTGTGATTTGTTCACACAGTGATAATGATCATGCTTCTGGGTTATTAGAGATTTTTGACAACTTTTCTGTAAGCAATCTAATTATGAATAGACCATGGAACCATGCCGAAGAACTGTTTCAATATATCGATGATGGTCGAAAAACTGTCGACAGCTTGAGAGAAGAGCTAAGACAAAAATACAGTATGATTGCAACAATTGAAGAAAAAGCCATACAACAAAAGACAAAGATTCACAATGGATTTCAAGGGCTTTCCATATATGGGAATCTCACAATTCTTTCCCCTTCAAAAGAAATGTACTTGAATCTACTTATTGAATCAGACAGGACTCCATTAGCCCCCAAAAGTGAAAGCTTCCCCTCTTTTAGGAAAATACTAGAAACCGCAAAAACCATAATATATGACATATGGGGGAGAGATTCTCTTAGAGAAGGAGAATGCACGACAGCTGAGAATGAAACTTCTATAGTTGTACATGGTGATATGGAAGAAGATAACGCCTTTTTATTCACAGGAGATGCCGGGATTCGAGCCTTAACGGCTTCTGCAAATTTCGCCGATAGTAAAGGCATAAATTTACTTGGGGTTACTATTCATCAGATTCCTCATCATGGAGGAAGACATAATGTTTCACCAAGTGTTCTTAATCGGGTAGTTGGGCCAATTGTCGACAAGGGCTTTAAACCTAATAAAACAGCATTTGTTTCTGTCGGAAGAGACTCCGACCATCCAAGAAAAATGGTAACTAATGCATACATTCGTAGAGGAGCACAGATCTATGAGGCGAGGAGGTCATCAATACGACACGGCCAAGGCACTCCAGATAGAAATGGCTACAGACCTATAGTTCCACTAGAATTCAGTAGTCAGGTCGAAAGCTGGGAATAAAAGGAAGCTTATGGATACTTTAAAAAGCTACAGGGATAATGAGATTAAATGGTATATTTTTACATATTTACTCATTGCTGTAGGGGTCTATGGTACAAATTTTTTTCAGAGTCCAATCTCTACCGATGCATGTAAATTTGGAGATCTAGTTATTACAACGACGTTCTCCGGTGCTATATGCACGTTAGCTTTCGTAATGGACAGTCTATTTTCGAGCAAGTTGAAGGAGACCTTAGTCTTTTTTGAAAAGATGAAAGTTCCTGGCGCTTCAGTCTTTTCTCGGATCAAGAATGGCAAACTAAAAGACAACCGTTTTACTAATGCCGAAGCCTCACAAAAATATCGAGTAGTCATAGAGAATATTCCTGAGAACAACGCCGAGAATTTTGAAAATGCACAATGGTACAAGCTATATAACAAATGCAAGGAGCAGGGAGCTGTAGTCTCCACACATAGGGATTTTTTATTATGCAGAGACTTATATATAACAACAATCTCAATTTTTCTTCTATCAATAATTGGAATGATTTCTCAATTAATAAAATTTAGTTGGATCCTTCTCATATATTTAGGGGCAATGTTAATACTTACCAATTTAGCAACCCATAACAAAGCTCATAGATTTGTTAATACAGTTGTTGCAATAGATATAGCAACAGGGGACAAAGATTGATAAAAAGATTATAGGTACAGCACATCTCGGTCTAAATAATAATTATATAAGGACATATTGCTTATGATTTTCATTTCCCATAACAGTAAAGACAAGCCTATAGTCGAACCCATCGCGGCAGCCTTAGCAGAGATGTACGGATACACAAATGTATTCTACGACTCGTGGTCGATTAGGCCAGGAGATGGAATTATTGACAAAATGAATGAAGGCCTTGAGAAATGTGAATTCTTCTTCTTTTTTATCTCGCATAATAGCTTAACTAGCGAGATGGTTAAAATGGAGTGGCAAAATGCACTAATGAGAAAGGCTAAAACGGGGATTAGATTTATTCCTATACGTGTTGATAACTCTGTTCTCCCGGCAATAATCTTACAGATGCTTTATCTCGATTTATTTACTTACGGCCCAGAAACGGTCACACGACAGATGATTGATGTTATTGATGGCAATGCCATAAAGCCTGTGAAGAAAGAATCCAATTTAGTAGTTTATCGAGAATTTCTTGAAAATGGGACGAGAGAGAGATATACATGCAGCGCAAAATACTACTATGAGCCAATCACCTTTTTTGCCGTTATCACACTGTATAAGGAAGATGATATAAAAGAAAGAAAGTGTCCGTATGAAGGCATGTATATGGGGGGTTTTAATAAAGACGTTCCTTCACCAAATCTAAATGCAATCGCATTTTCAATAGGAAGAGGAATTACTCCTAGTCTTCCTTTTGTCTTTGAAGTAGCGGTTAAAGAAAAGAAATGTGACATGATCGGCATTAAAATTCTCCATAAACAAGGGGAAGAGATGTATGTACCTGTTGAGTTGGTAAACAAAAACACACTGTAGATATTGATTCTAAATTATCCTGATAAAGACTAAGAGAGGTAATTTATGCCAAGCATAAGAAAGGGTTCTTTTCCATTGTCACTCACCTATTCTGATGGGAATTGCACCAATAATTTATTTGGTGATAAGGCCTACTATGATGCATGGTTGAATACATGTGAATTATCGTTCGATCTAAAGAGGAATTTCCGATCAAGGAACAAGGATGGTAATGACTATATAGATGTCAATGAACTGAATGAGGAAAGAGACAAACTTCGGACCATTCAGATTTTCGATAGCTCAATTGCATCGACTATCAAGAAAAAAAGAGAAGAAATCAACTCAATGGAATTCAGAGTGTCTTTGCTGATGGATTCATACCCAAGGATAATATGCAAAATCCACAATTTTACTTTCGATGATACTATTTCTGCGGTGACATTCAGGATCGAAAAGATTTTACAATAATCTTATCTTATTCTATTGTATATTTTTATTTCGACTATAAATCATCCAGCAAAACCGAATTCAAATTGTTCATCCCAACCTCCAGACACTTCTTGGTTCAGATCCCCTCCAGGCTCAAGCCTAGCGATAGGGGTACGTCCCAAAGGGGTGTTCAGTACCTAAGACTAGCTGGTGTGTCTATTGCTTCAGTGGCTGAAGGATTTGACGGGTCATTAAAATACCGCTCAACCATCTTATGAGCTGACTACAAGGTTTCTCCCCCGGGTTTTGGCTGCATACATCAGGGCATCGACTTCGTTGAGAATTTGAGCGGTATTGAGAGAGGTCGGAGGACGTACCGTCAGCACTCCGAAACTCGCACTAACCACCTGAAGCAGAGGATTTCCCTCGTGCCGGATAGCAAGGGCTACGATTGCGGCTCGAATATTCTCGGCAAGTGCTTTTGCCTCCTGGTTTGATGCATTAGGCATAATGATTACAAATTCCTCACCCCCGAAACGGGCGACAAGATCCCCTGCAGACCGGACCGATTGTTCAAGCAGTCTTGCAACGCTACGTAGACATTCGTCACCGTGCAAGTGACCATACAAGTCGTTGTATGCTTTGAAATAATCGATATCAAGTAGGATTAGGGACAAGGGGCGGTTGGTCAGATTGCAATCATCGAGTACGTTACTCAGAGATGTATCCAACTCACGACGGTTGAGAAGTCCGGTGAGTCCGTCGACAGTCGCAAGGTGGGAGAGCATAGCATTTTTCTCTTCCAATTCCTGCTGTTGCTTCGCTATGAATTGCTTCTGCAAAAGGTTTCGAGTATTCCCTCTCCAGATGGAGAGTGATAGAAAAATACCTATGACGACTGAGGTGATCCCATTCACTCTATTGGATAAGAGGATGGCAATGTTGAATTGGTACAACCCTATTAGGAAGTAAAACGCAAGATAGGTGCAAAGGAAAAGGGGGATTGATACGATTGGCTGAATAGTAAAGATCATAGCGACGAAGATACAGATGACAAGAAAGGGAGTGATTGCCGTGGTAACCAACTGATCCAGGCTCACGAGGATGATACCCGCCAAGATAATGGATAGGATTGCAAGGGAGACGAGCATATGGATAAAACGTCGGCTTGGCTTGAGGTTTTTGATTCTCACATACGTGGTGATACCGAATATTAGGGCTTGAATGCCCAGAAGCACTGAATGCGTTAACAGAACGCCTAACCGCCAATATGCTTCAACAGAGCTAGTGGTGATTGTGAAGAATGCAAAAAGGATTACGTGTGATGCAGAAAGTAGCATGCCTAAGACTGACATAAGATACATGCGATGCAGATTCATCTGATCGATTTCAGGTAGAATTGGAACGATGTCCTGATTAAGGACCACCAGATTGTAAATCGCTTTCTTCATGGAGAACCTCTGCTGCTGTTTTCTCATTTTCTGGCCCTTCTGACATACCGTTTCCAACCCTGCCACTTCACTATATCAGTAAAATAGACCACGTCAAGAAACAATTTTATTCATGTCAGGCGTTTGGTAAACGCCTTATGCTGTAGTCTATTTGGTTGGATACCCACGCAAAGATATATTCTCCTCAGCTGATACAGCGTTCATGCAGTGAAAGGATCATGAATTGGGGAATCCGGAGTTTTTCTCCTATCGAGCTACCGAATACCAGGGAAGGAGACATCCGGCACCTGCTCTGACAAATGCCTACACCCCTGCCATTACGATCTTTGGTACCCTCGACGTTGTGTTCCGGTTCAACAGGTTTCTGCCTACTATAGAACTCTTTTGTCTTGCTAGTGCTCAGGGAAACGGGCTACACACTAGGTAAGACTACCTGAGTCAGATGGAGGTGAAGTCGTAGACATACTTGATGTACCTATCTGTTGAAAAGCCTTTTGTATTACAGATATACTGTGCTGGATATTTCATGGCCTGTCATTCAAAGAAAACATGCACCTAGGAGTTCTCTCATGGCGATTCAGAACAGAACCAGCACAACTGTACAGTATGACAAAAGTTCGGTCATCTTCCTCGACAAGAAAATCTTTTTGGATGAGAGGGAGAAGGCTAGTATGCATGCAGATGCAGAGCTCCTCCGTAGTGACCTCATCACTGCATTGCAAGAACTCCAAAAACGATTCGTATTGGTGATCATACAGGAGTCTGGGAACCAAGATCCTACTGCCAACGCCGGGGTGAACTCCCTTCTGTTGGAATCGGGGATAGACATCTCCACCACTTTGGAAGGTGTGGAAGGAAGCGAGGGGTCCCAGCTGGATGGAACTCTACCTCTAGCTGTGATCGAGCAGTTCTCCCTGAGCAATTGCATTTCTCCTGAACGCAGATACTTCATACACACCGGTCTCAAAGTGACCTGCTTCTCCGATGAGAAAACCCTGTCTAGAACAGGGTCGTTTCTTTCAGAAACCCTTACCCTCTGCTTCCACAAGTATGGTGATATGGTCTCTTGGATACTATCCCATCCAAAGCCATACCAGAATCTGCGCAAGACACTGCTTTTTGGGGCAGACATCCTGGCCAAAGGAGGATTGGTCGCTTTTCCTACGGAAACAGTATATGGCCTTGGTGCGGATGCGACAAACCCGAGCGCTGTGGAGAAGATTTTCAAGGCGAAGAAGCGCCCCTTTTTTGATCCCTTGATCGTGCATGTATCCGATCGCGAGCAGAGGCTGCCACTCGTAACCGAATTGCCCGAAAAAGCATCACGCCTGATCTCACATTTTTGGCCTGGACCGTTGACCGTCGTGCTTCCCAAATCATCTCTGATCCCAGCAATCGTGACTGCAGGCTTTCCTTCGGTTGCCATAAGGATGCCCAGCAACCCCTTGGCCCTCGAATTGATTCGCCTTTCGGGAAAACCAATCGCCGCCCCCAGTGCAAATCTTTTCGGGTGTACCAGTCCGACCACAGCACGACATGTAGAGGAGCAGTTGGGTGGAACCTACGATGCAATAATCGATGGGGGTGGTTGTACCGTAGGGATTGAATCGACAGTAATTTCTTTCGTTGGGGAAACACCCAGGATTCTCAGGCCGGGAGGCATAGACCAAAAGGCAATTGAGTCGTGTATAGGCAAAGTGCTGTCAGAACAGCAAGATGCTACAGAAGACATTTCAAATAGCCCCGGCATGTTGCCAAGCCATTATGCCACTGCAACACCGCTTCGAATCGTAGAGGATCTGCACGAATATGCATCCAGAAAAGATGTAGGCGTATTGCTTTTTGGAACAGGCAACCAAGTTTTTTCTGGTCCGGTAGAGTATCTTAGCCAGTCGGGTGATCCCTCTGAAGCAGCCAGGCGATTGTATCAGGCAATGAGAAGACTCGACAGCCTGTCATTGTCGTTAATCGTGGTGGAACTATTACCTGAAAATGGAATAGGTATAGCAGTCAACAACCGCCTCCTGAAAGCCGCAGGCAGCCCTCGGGAGAAATAGCCTAAGGGAATAGGTAAATGAAACACCTAGGGTAGGGTCACCATCATAACTCTAGCCTTCTATAGACGATGAGTGGCTCTGCCAAAGACATCAAGCTTCACCATTGCTAGGGTCCCTGCTATGACTGCAAGGACAACAGAAATCGCCAGCGATATGCGAAACGAGCCGGTGAGGTCGAAGAAGTACCCCCCAATCCCGGGAGCGATGAACCCGGCGATCCCATAGGCAATAAAGCAGATAGGATAGAGGGTGGAAAACAGTGTTTGTCCGAAGTGACGCTCAATTGCCGATGCGTAGATCACAAAATTAGCTCCAAAGAAAAATCCGATCAGAAGTATGTCCAGAAGGAGAATCCATTGAGGGAGCTCTAGAAAAAGCAGCATACAGACAACAGCCAGCCCGATAAGTGAGAGCGGAATGCTTTTGTATCCAAGACGGTCAAAAGAGTGCCCCCAGGCAATCCTCCCGACAGCATTCCCTACTGCAAACAGGGAGATGGCAATAAGGGAACGTGGAAGGCTGATTCCACTTTCGGAAACAAGGGGGATGAGGTTCCCATTGACAAGAAGACCTGCAAAGGTACCGGCGAAGAGTCCCATTGCGCTAATCATAAAGGGGATGGTGAGCACTTCTCCTAACCCTGCTCTTTTTGGCTTGGTCTTATCATGTGCCGCCGGTTCTGTCATAAAGACTGACGCGACTAACAGTATTGACCCTGATGCTATTCCCCACCAACGGAAAAAGACAAGGACCGGCATGCCACCGGCCAAGAAATATTCAGCTACGGTAGAGAGGATGATCGCCCCGCTACCAAAGCCTGCCACAGCGATTCCTGTGACCAAGCCCTTGTTCAGGGGAAACCACTTCATACCCACCGTCAACGGGCAAACATAGCCAAACCCTATTCCTGCTCCAGTTATGACACCAAGGCCTAGCAACAGTAAGGGGTACGAACCCTGAGAAAAGGAAGCGATAAGGTAGCCTGCGGCGAACAGGAGGGCTCCTATCCCTGAAGTTAGCTGTGGTCCGTGAGCAACCAGAAAACGGCCAGCTACAACCATGGTCAAGGTGAAGGTGGTGATGCATAACCCGAAGATGAAGCCGCCTTGGCCTGTGGTGATACCATACGTCTCTCCCAGATGGGCGATAAGAGTGCTCCAGGCATAGATACCCCCAAGGATGATTTGGATCAGCACTCCTGCTATCAATGATATCCATCGGTTCTTCATTCAGGTCTCCTTGAAAAACAGTATTCCAGAGCCAAGTAAATTGAGTGAAACCGCCACCTATCTGTATCCAAGTGGCCTCTAGGTGCGGGTGCAGGGCGACCTGCAGTTGATAAAACCATATGACTGCTTTGTTCCCTAAGGAAAGCTATAGCGTAATCAGGATACTGTATCAAGGCCCAAAGCCTCAAACATTTGAGATGTCGTTTCTGTGATATCCTCTTTGCTTACAATATCCAGAACAGTATATTTCTTCCTGTAATACGACAATACGGATTTGGTCTGAGCAGCATACACCCCCAATCTCCTGATAATCGTCGATTCATGATCATCAGGGCGTTGCACAAGGCCAGTTCTGCAATGATTGCACAGCCCCTGGGTTTGTGGTCTCTTGTGGGTCATATGATAGATATGATTACACGAGGGACAAATACGTCTGCCGGTAATCCTATCAATGATCTTCGCCTCATCAAGGGTGATATTGACCACTGTATCAATGGCAAGCTTCTCTTCTTCCAGCATCTTCTCCAGATATTCAGCCTGGATTAGCGTTCTGGGAAACCCATCAACGATGAAGCCATTCCTGCAGTCTTCATTCCGTATCCGATCCAGTATGAGCCCAATTGTTATTGCATCTGGGACCAACAAGCCCTTGTCCATATACTCTTTTGCCATCTTCCCCGATTCAGTGCCTTTTGTGACATTGTCCCGGAAAATATCTCCCGTTGATATGTGAGGAATCTGCAGCGCTTCTGCAAGTATGCTAGCCTGGCTCCCTTTTCCGACACCGGGCGCTCCAAACATGATTAGTATCATTCTATACTATCTCCTTCAATTCTACAGAGTTGAGATTTTGTTCCCTTATGTTCCTCTTTTGCAGCCAAACTCGCATTTGATGCGTCAAGGCCTATCTTGGGATACTGAGGGAGGTCGAAACCGTCAATACACCTACCAAAACAGAAATCTAGGGGATCAGGAAAGGAAAGCGGAATCCAAGTATTGCCTCAAGGGTTCTCATCAGAGTTTCCTTGACAAGAGGCTAATCCACTCGAATCCCCCTTTCCTATCCCTTGCTCATCAAACTTTCATGGGAATATGGTGCAGGTACTCTTCAATGCCACCATCTCGCAAACATGTTTCGATTATTCTTCTTCCTTGGGGATCCAATCCTGGAGTGAGAAATTTTTCCAGCTCTTTCTTGAAAAAACCCGAAAGAATGAGCGCTCCTGCGTCATAGCCCTCTTCTCCGACCTCAACCTGCCTGTTCACTTCGAGCAATTCCTTAGGGATCCATTCACCATCGACTTTGACGCTGTTGAGAGAATATCCTAAGAGAGGACTTCTGGAAGGTGAGAGCTGATGAGGTTGGAATTTGGCACTTCCACGTCTTGCAAGATATTCCCTAGCTATCCATTGCCCCATAAATCCGACTTTATATATTCCTACATGCTGATTAGGGACAAGGATATACCGGGTATTCGGATAGTCCGTTATCTGCTTGAGCAACAGATTTGCCTGATCGACCATCCTTCCGGTGGCAAACGGCCAATAGGATCCGACACCCTCACTACTCATACCTTCGGTATCAGTGATGCTTGGATTGTCATGTCCTCGTGGTGCAACCAGTCTCCATAGCCAAGCAATCGCAGGGGGGAGGATGTGCATAAGGCCAATGATACCATAGGTGGGATGTTCTTTTGAGCATGGTGGCGTACGCACTCCAAAACTCCGAATGTCCACCTCTACAGGTTCGTTGATAATATTTGGAACGAACCTCCGAGGCATGATTACTCTAGGGTTTGGGCACGGTTTGCCTGGAGCATCCAAAGCATGTTCCCATATGAGGCAGGTCGAGCCTGGAACCGTATCATAATTCAGGAATATCAACGATTCCTGCGGATGCACACAGAGCTCTTCAAGATAAGGGTCCGTACCATATTTGGTTATATGATTCGTCCGGAGGAACCACCCATCCTCTGCATCGCAGACCACAATCTTTCCACTTGCATTTTGTAATGCAGGATGACACAAGGCCATATCATCAGTCACCGGTTTCAGTTCACAAGGTTCGATCAGGTTGAGATAGTTTTTCTCATGTGTTCGTAGGTTTTTGCTAAGTAGGATATTGCCATCCATCTCCCGATGAATCTTCTCGATCATTTCGCTCTTTCCGCCACCACTGGCACCCTCATGCATGATAGTCAGTATATTGTCATAAGGCGTTACGACCCTAACTGTAGAGCCATGGGCTGTGACCCATCCTTCTTTTTCTCCAATATGCAAAAGTACGCCGTACACTCCTTTCTTCGCACTAGGGCCTGGATAGAGATTGTAGGCAAACATCTCATACACAGTATCCAACCTGTTGTGCACAACCATTTGCTTTCCTTCGAAATGCGTGTGTCTAAAGGTCGGCGCCAGGTATATGATGGCTTTGGGTGTGAAACCCTCGGGGATTTCGCTTGCAGGTATGAATCCTTGCAGATCTGCTAACCCACCGGCGAAGAAGCCTGCGTTGCTTGGGGCTACCAACAAGGAGGAACATCCCATTTCCATGCTTCCTGCAAAGAAGGGCATCAAGATCAGGTCTGTTTCGGCAAGCCAGTCAAAGGTAGTCTCCCTCAGCGAAGAGAAATCGGTTCCGAACTTTTCTGAATACCGAAGCTTATCTGTAGCCCCCTGATCAGCTATCAACATACATTCCGGGTCTCTTCGCCTCATATATGTGTCAAGGTAATTGACGACAGCGCCGTTTTTACACCGTGAGACAGTCACCTCAACAATACGGCCTTTCCCAGGGACATCGTACGCAACTTCAAAGTTGTCGCAACCTTTCCCTCCCATGGCAATTTCCAGCAATTCTTCCCTATTCTCGGGAATAATCACTTCTCTTCCCTTTGCCAGTACTGCCTGCAGCTCTTTTGGCAAGACCATTTTTCCCAGTGCGTTGTTCATTTTGTTCCTCCTCTCTACAGACTTGAGACGATCAATGTTCCTAGTGATTCGACCCATGGTGTCTGGTATGAGATTTTTCTATATCTCTCCCTGATGATAGCCATCAGGGATCCCGTTTCGCCTTCAGATGCTCAATGCCCCAAAAAACAAAAATCCAGCATCTCTCGGCTTTCACCAAAAAACACTGGATTACTTCGTGACTGGTTTTACAACCCTTCTCTATGTCTTCCAAGAGAATCCAAGGATTCTCCTCTCATCTTTTAAATCGTAATAAGATTATCTCAAAAAGGATTTCTCAAAATCTTCTGCTAGCGTAATGACGATAATCTTCTCTCCTGTGCGGGTACTCACATCGGAATGTATACTTACAATACCGACATTAACCACATCTGTTATTTGCTTTTCAAAATATTCACGAGCGCTTTCAAACAAGCTAGTTCGAACTTGTTTCAGCAACTCAACTCCTTGACTGCTCTCTGCCAGTTTTTTTTCTACCTGACTTAGGAAGCCCTTGAGCCGAATAATAATCAGATCCTGACAAATGGTCGTCTTGATCTCTTTAGGGCCGCGGCCCATATAAGAAATCTCGAAGGCACTAACAGCTTCACTTAATTTTGCCTCTGTCTGTCCCTTAGTCAATCGATCTTCCTCTCTCTATTTTTCTACAATATATGTAATCGTATTCTTAGTCAACGAAACCAATAGCTTTTTGATGCTTATAAATCAAAAAGCTATGTCACTGCTTCATATAATATGACTCCTGTCAAGCACAGATTTCTTTTTTTCTAGTAGCTGAGGGATTCTGTTCCAGATACTATCCATCTGTTCTGATGTTTTTCTCCAAAACAGGAAAAGCAAACAATTTGTCACCAACCCATACGCTGTAACCCTTTCCGATAGCTGATACACCCTTTTTTAAAGAACTGAGCAAAACCTGAGAGAATATCTCAAGGCGGATAAAAGTAGGAACCTTGTCTTTGGCAGCGGCTCCTGCGCGAGTCTACCAACAAGTCCTGAGGGAGATTATAAAAGATGCACCAAGCGAAGAGCAGGCCTAACTTGGGATAAGTCCTTCCTCCTCATTACGATCATACCCGTAACACCTACGAGAGAATGCTGGGGAGTCAGGATCCATGGTACTTCTTCTGAGACCCCATTTGATGTTCTCGCTCTTGTTCTCACTCTCCGCTTGGGCAATGCCCGCATGGAGTGTGAGCAGCAACTCCCCTGCTTGGCTGAGGAGGTGGATCTGCTCGTTGTAGAAAAAGACATCCACCTTCAGTTCCTTGAGCCGCCTGAGCGTCACCAGAAAATCAACGCAGGATTTTCTTCCTATTTCCTATATACATATGCATGATAATTCTTTAAACATGAAGGGACAGATAGGCATCATGTATTGTCATGGTATTATAGTAATTGTTTGATAACTTGTTCTTTATCAGCTCATCACATTTCTACCTCGGTCCGCAATCTTAGGGGCTCTCTGAGTCATAAAATGAGAGAAAAATTGATATTTATATTGATGAATGCCAAAGATAGCATTCCTCCTCCCATTATTAATTGAGGTAGCAATGATAATTCCATGGTAGAATAAAGAGTTGATAAGGGGAAGGTATGAAGAGTCATGACTATGATCCGCAACGGATCGAAGAATACCTTGCGGATGTCCTGAATTATTACAAGACATCAAAGGATCCTTCTTTCTCAAAATGGCCGAAGGAAGATATTAATTGGGCCCCGTTTACTTTGAATGAGAATAAGTTTTACCCTATCGTGGAACAGTGGTTTTCTGAGAAGGGGATAAACATCCTTCGCCATAATGGGAAAAAACGATATCTCAGCACTTTTATCCTCGCAGCGGAGTTCCCTCCAACACTCGGTTTTCAAGAGCATATAAAGAAAATAGTCCAACGGAGAGGATGGCATTCCCTATAACCGTTTTAGTGGGTTTTACATAATTGCCTTTAAGACAAACTCATTAAGACTTATTATTTTGTTATCTAATGAAGTCCATTATGTTTTTTTCGTACTCTCTTGGATAATTACTAAATATTTCAACATGTTTACTATCATCAACAGTAAACATTTCTTTATTAGAGTGAGATATAGTATTATAAATCTCTTCTCCCATAAAGTATGGAGTTATAGTATCTGCTTTAGAATTTATAATTAAAATAGGGACTTCTGTTTTATCTATATAATTCAAAACATTGGTATCTTCATAAGAAAACCCTAACTTTAACCTTGTTACAAGGTTTCCTGTAAACATCAGAAAATCTACTGGAATCCCTACATCTTGCATTTCAGAAGAAATAACATAACTCATATTACTAAGAGGGGAATCAAGAATAGCAAAATCTATAAGTTCGTTTGCATGCTCAGTTCCTAAATAAATACCGGCTGTTTGACTTCCTAATGAAAATCCTAAAATTCCTAGTTTCTGATTTTCATCTAATATCTCATCTAAATATGTGACATAATCCAGTAAATCATGTTGCTCGAGATAGCCGTAGGTAGTATAATCTGCCACATTATCTCCAGAATTTCTCTGGTCGTAGGAAAGGATATTATATCCATTCTTTAGTAACATATCAGCAACTGGGTAATACGTTTTTCGGTCATCACCTAATCCATGAATCATTATAATTGTAGGAGCTTTCTCTTTTCCATTAATAGTAATATAATCGGCTGGGATGTCATGACCATCTAAAGTAGATTCAATCGCTATTTGTTCAATACCATAACTCGATTCAAATTGTTCAATATCAAAATTTACTTTTTCAAAAGATGGTGGCTCTGCATCAACATTGACTATACTGTTATCAAAAACAGTCATTCCCACAAAATATCCAAATCCAATAATACCAATAAACAATATGATTCCAATAACTAATCCAAACTTTTTAGCATTTTTTTTCATGATAATCCTCCTATGTATTTTCTCATTTTAAAAATCTCCTTTATTTAATATATTTATATACTGTAGTTCTACTAATATTTAAATCTCTATGTCGTTTGGCTCCGAAAAAGATGCTCATGGAAAAACTACAGCAGAAACATAAGATCAAGGCTATTCTAGAGTGAATATCATCTTTTCCCTTACGGTCTGCCCTCCTACATTTTCGACAGCCGTTCGTGAACAAGAGGAAGAAGTATCTTATCCACCTCGCGCCGAAACTGCTCGTCTTCCAAATACTTCTCACAGAATTCCTGGTTTTTAGCCATACGCCCTAAAACAACATCCATAATTGTATTGTCGTAGACAATCTTGAATAGATCGAGTGGGTTTTTAGAGCGCAACACCATTTCTTGATTGCCAGCCATATCCTGCACGAATTGCTCAAGAACCTTATCCATTTCAGTAAAATTCGTACCAAGTCGTTCGTTCAGGTTTTGGATTATTGCGGAGAGGGTTTCTTTCTCGTCTTCAAGTGGCAAGCCAGAGCTTGACGTCCTTTGCTTCAAAAGACCGTCCTCGTTAACAAGGACGATGGGCCCCTCGGAGATCTTCTGAACCCGATAATACTGGAGCATAACATCGTTACCGATATCAGGAATACGTTCAGCTTCGTCTCTCGGCAGTTTGCGGAGCAAGCACTTAGCATAAGCGTGGAACTTGTGGAGGTTCTCATCACCAAGATGGATAATGTGCGTTAGAAAATCGTACAAGCGAATAAACTTTGCTAGAGCATTCTTGAAGTCGCTTCTATCCTGTACCTCGGTCATGGCGTTGTAGCGGTCGACGGCAGGATCAATAGAGCCATTCAGCTTCGCTAAATCGAGGTTGCCCTGCGTCTTACTCTCTTTAAAGAAAACCTTGGTAAAAGCGTCTATCTCGCTGTCTGTGTACAGCATGAAGCTGTCAAGCACATTCTTTATGTCATATATGACGTTCGGGTCTGTGGTTTCTGCTACCCCAGTAGTCTGATAATAATCTTGGAACGACTTCTCGATGTTCTCTCGGGAGTTAACAAAATCCAATATAAAGGTCTCTGTTTTGCCTGGACAGGTGCGGTTGATACGCGAAAGCGTCTGGACAGCCTTAATGCCCGTCAGTGTTTTATCAACATACATTGTGTGCAGAAGAGGCTGATCGAAACCCGTCTGGTACTTCTCAGCAACAATGAGAATTTGGTATTCGGCGGTGTCGAACTTCTCCACGGTTTCGCGATCAGGAAATTTGTTCAGATTGGATTCCGTGTACTCTTTGATTTCGCCACTAACCTTGTCTTTGACTGTGCCTGAGAACGCCACCAAGATACCCAGGTCATAGTGCATCTTCTTGATATACCGCTGGAATTCAAAGAAATAGCGTACCGCGTGAAGGCGTGAACCCGTCACGAGCATCGCTTTTGCCTGACCGCCGATGCGGTGTTGCACCTGTGAGCGAAAATGCTCGATGATGACCTCGGCTTTCTGGGCGAGGTTGTGCGGATGAAGGCTCATATATTTGCCAAGAGCCTTATTTGCCAAATTTTTACCGTACACAGGGTCGTCGGCAATTTTTTTCCCAATTTGGAAGTAGGTCTCGTAGGTTATATAGTTTTCGAGGACGTTGAATATAAAGCCTTCTTCTATGGCCTGCCTCATGCTGTAGAGGTGGAACGGTTCAGGCTTTCCGGCGATATTCCTTTGTCCGAATATTTCAAGTGTCTTTTGCTTAGGGGTTGCTGTGAATGCAAAGAAAGAAAGGTTAGGCTGCTGACCGTGCGCTGCCATTTCGTCTGCGATGACCTCGTCGATATCTTTCTCTTCAGCTTCGGCTTTTGCTTCCTCCACAGCAAACTCGTGCAGTTTTTTTTCGATGGCTTCGTCACCTTGCAAAGAGATGTCCGCTAGGATCTCCTTCATGCGCTTGCTGGCATCTCCTGTTTGGGACGAGTGCGCCTCGTCCACAATAATGGCGAATCGCTTACCCGTAGTAGAAACCTTTTGCACATCGACAAACGGAAACTTCTGCAAGGTACAGACGATGATTTTATCTCCGTTGTTCAGGGCGGTGGTCAGCTGCTTGGAATTCTTATCCACAAGAACGACCACGCCCGGCTTATGCTCCATATTATAAATATTACGCTGAAGCTGCTTATCAAGGACTCGGCGGTCTGTAATTACAATGATGCTATGAAAGATAACCTCGTCGCTTGTGTCGTGGAGGTTTGCCAAGTGGTGCGCAAGCCAAGCGATAGAGTTCGATTTGCCCGACCCCGCCGAATGCTGAATCAGGTAGTTCTTGCCTGAACCATTGGCGTAAACGTCCGCTACCAGCTTGCGGACGGCATCCAACTGGTGATAGCGTGGGAATATTAGCTTCTCTTTTCCTTTGTCGTCTTTGGAAACCTGAACAAAGCGGTGAAGAATATCCAGAATACTATCCTTTTGCAGGACTTCCTTCCACAAGTAGGCGGTACGATAGTCGCCGTCCGCCGCAATCGGATTGCCCGCACCGCAATCCTCACTGCCCTTGTTGAATGGCAAGAAAGTGGTGTCGAGTTTCCTTAGCCATGTTGTCATCCAGACTTGCTCGGTATCCACGGCAAAATGCACTATAGCCCGCTTCTTGAAAGCAAGGAGCAGTTCCCGTGGATTTCGATCGGTCTCGTATTGCCCAATGGCGTTTTTATATGTCTGACCCGTGAGCGGGTTCTTAAGTTCGATAGTAATAATCGGTAGACCGTTCAGGAAAATAACCGTGTCGATAGAGTTTTCATTTTGCAAGCTATATTTAACTTGTCGTGTTATCTGCAGAACGTTTTTATTATACAGGGCGGCCAAGCTCTGGTTCATGCCACTGCCCGGCTTGAAGAAGGCAAGCCGCACCGATATACCTAGGTCGACCAAGCCATGTCGAAGAACGTCAATCATACCCCGCGCATTCAGTTCTGAATTTAGGCGTTTGAAAAACTCCGTTTCGGCAACGGGTTCTGATCCATGCCGCTTGCAAAGCCCATGCCACATATCGGGCTGAGTATCCTTGAGGAAGGCCAATACCGCACCTTTATCCAATGCAAGAGTGCGGTCGAAATCGGCGGGATTACCCTTTTTATAGCGATTGTTCTTGACCGCGCCCTCGATAAGCCACCATTCGATTTCCTGCTCAAATGTGCGTTCAGTTGTGTTTATTGCCATAGCTTATCCCTCCTTTACCTTGATTTTGCCCGTGACCGCATCGTGAATCACGATTTGGCGGTACCGTTTCAGTTGCACTATCTGCTCTGTGATGTCGGCGATTAACCCTTCAACCTGCGATGTTTTTGCGTCAAGATACGCCGCGATTTTCTCCTGCTCATCTACAGGCGGCTGAGGTAACCTCATATTTAGGAACTGGTCTGCTTGAAGCCGCCACCGTCCAAGGTTTGAAACCCCCTGCCCCAATCGGTAGAAAATGCGGTTCTTGTAGCACATTTGGAACAAGTATTTATAGTAGCTGTGACACTGTTCCTTGCCCGACAGAAAGCGGAACACCCGATAATCGGGGCTGGTCACGCCATCGAATAGGCTACAATCCACCCATCCGGTCAGCAAATCCATAGAGTTCATGGCAAAGTCATTGACATTGACCATCTGATAATTGGTGTAAGACTCCGCTAACTGACCATCGTTGGATTCAATATCTTTCACCTTCAAACCACGCTGTGTAATAGATAGCACATCACGATCTTCCTTGCCGTAGATACGTTTAACGATTTCAAACATCCATTTTATCTTAGTGATTTTCCAGTGAGATGGGGTATCGCCAATCCAGTCCACATCACTGTCCTTTATCGCAGCCGACTTATCAAGCCCCTTGGTAACTGCCTCTGCGATAAGTTCCCGCTTGTATGTGTCGAGCATCTCGGCTTGCCGTGTTAGGTCGGTTAGAAGACCGTCAATTCCTGCCGTACGACGATCGAGATAGGCGACTATAGCAGTCTGCTCTTGAAAGGGAGGCATAGGGATTCGAAAGTTTGCCAAATCAAAGGATGACAGTTCAACAAATGTCGTACCGCGTCCAAGTGCATTCAAAGTTTTTTCTTGTGTCGCCAAGTAATAATAAACATACTTCTCATTTACACAATGTGTCTTTATCTTGATGAGGCTCTTGCATCCTTGGCTTGTGCATAGTGGTTTTGCAGCTATACCAATTAAGCCAATTGGTGCACGATTGGACACAATAATGCTATTTTTCGGTACGAGATTCGTTCCACAAGAGTTCAGCCCCATATCTGATATACTTCGTCTTGATTCATTAATATAGCATTGCTCTGTGGTGTAATCGGCGGGTGTAATCCACATAATATCACCATCCCAATACTCAGGCTCACCACTTGAGGGCGTTGCACCGTTTTTTACCGAAAACGAGTATTTTATTTTCTGCATTGGAAAAGTCATAATGCTCAAACCTCCCCGAACAACTCAGCAATCGACGACTGAATCTTCACGCTCAGTGACTGAATTTCACGAAGGGTATCCTCTGTGTTTCCAAGTTCCGTATATTTATAGAAGTGGCGCGTAAACGGGATTTCATAGCCTTTCTTGGTTTTGCTCTCGTCCACCCAAGCGTCAGGCGCATACGGAAGAACCTCCTGTTTGATGTAAGTGGCGATGTCATCCTTGAAGGGTATCTGCTCGGTGTCGCGCAGGTCGGTGTCAGGTTCAGGGTTACCCTTGGCGTCCACACAGATATCGGCGCTCTCGTCTTTTTCGGAAAGCCCAGCGAGTATAGCCTTGAGGAGAGGCATCTTAACATCAAGACCCGCTTCCTTTAACGCCGTTTTAAGTAATTTAGTAAACTCTGTGCGATTTTTATACAATACCGTATCGTTCAGTGTACCGACGGCAGCGAGGATTGCTTCCTGCTGTTTCTTGCCGACAGAGACCTCGGTGTTGTACTCGGCTGGTTTACGTTTGCGACTCGTGGCAAGTTTGGCGAATGTCGTTTGTTCGCGGATACGCTCGATACGTTCTGGTGATGCTTGGAAGTTCAGCCGGAGCGGACGTTCAACTGTCACTTTCCAATATGCAAAGTCATCCTCGTCAAATATTTTACAAAACTCACCTTCAATGAAATCGCCGTAGATGCGGGCCAGTTCGTCTTTCTGCGTCTCACTGATGAGCTTGCGCTTCTCACCAAGCGGTTTCCGCATTCGCTCAAAGAAGGACGTTCCGTCAATCAACTGGATTTTACCTTTCCGCACACCTTTCTTCCGGTTGGTCACAATCCAGACATAGGTCAGAATACCTGTGTTATAGAAAAGCTGGTCCGGCAAGGCGATGATAGTTTCAAGCCAACCGTTCTCGATAATCCACTTGCGAATTTTGCTTTCGCCGCTGCCCGCATCGCCTGTGAAGAGCGGCGAACCGTTAAAGACAATAGCAAGGCGACAGCCGGTCAAACCGTCGGCATTTGGATCGTAATCCATCATCTTGCTTATCATGTGCTGCAGGAACAGGAGCGAGCCATCCGATACACGGGGTAGCCCCGCACCAAAGCGTCCAGCATAACCTCGTTCCGCCTCATCACGGATGAACTTCTCATATTTCTTCCACTCAACACCAAAAGGCGGATTGCATAGCATATAGTGGAAAGTTTCATGAGGCAGCGCATCTTGGGTGAAGCTGTTGCCAAGGTGGATATTCTCGTAGCCTTTGCCTTTAATCATCGTATCGGACT
>Ga0334885_1002034_pt1 | contig 21977 bp, 21 predicted proteins | sample GraSluR1_MG_8_FD_207233 | JGI IMG/M metagenome (GOLD analysis project Ga0334885, IMG submission 207233) | Sludge microbial communities from methane-producing bioreactor in Wageningen University, Netherlands - Granular Sludge_31_05-R1 | ecosystem: Engineered > Bioreactor > Anaerobic >...
AGGAAGTATACTCCAAACTTTGTGAAAGTTTCCGAACCGCCGTATACCGAACGGTACGTACGGTGGTGTGAGAGGACGGGGGCTAGCCGCCCCCTCCTACTCGATTCAATCTTTGATAGGATTTAATCGAACGGGAAGAAGATAATGTCGGATTCGTCGATAACCGTGTATATTTCTCCCTGTTTCCTGTCCCAGGCATATATGCCATTTGACTGGGGCCTTCCAGCCCCGTCAAGAAAGACCATTCCCTCGGAAAGAGCCCTTCCGTACGTTACCCAGCCTCTTACAGGCGATGCGAAAGGCAGTGTTCCGGTGATCTCTCCGTCCGGCCAACGACCGAAAGACGGGAGCAGGCTTCTACTCTCCATTTCCGCCGCAATAAAAGAATACGCTTCAGGACAGCTGGTGACGAAGAAAAATTTCCCCCTTGACGATTCAATAAAACTTTCCAGGAGGAAAGCAGCCAGGTGCTCGGCTTCCTCATCCCCCATCTCCAGGAGAAAGAGGATCCCCATATAAATGCTGTCTGCCGCCATGAGAGGTTTCGGTATGATGGAAGGGTACACGAATCCATGTGCGCTGTCCCACTCCGCCGGGTCTCCCCGTTCTACGAGGGATGACAGAAGCGAAAGCGCATTCGCGGCTCCTTTTCTCGGGGAAATTTCCGGTCTGAAGAGGGACCGCCACAAAGCATATGGTTCCGCCGTTTCCGCTTCAGATTCAAGGGCTGTCCTGAGCAGTGCTGAGGATTCCCGTCCCTGTATCCTTCTTTCGTAGCGAAGAACCAGGTCATCGAACCGTTTCACCGGGTCATCGGAGGCGAAAGATCCACCGCCCGAAAAGCAAAACAGAACGAGCAAAACCAAAAAGCTGCAGATTTTTTTCATATGAGCAGCTCTCCTTTCGTCAGCTATGATCAGTTATTATATACCCTTTCCATGACATTAACAGCTTTTTTTGAGTAAAGCAGCCTTTATCCGGAAAAAAAATGCGCCGTGTTCCGGATGAAACCATCAGAAAGAAAAAAGGACTCTCTTTTTTCACCTTTGGTAAACTGGAGAAACATGGGAAGGGGAAAGCCTGTATCAGTATCCCGGCTGTCGGGAAAACAGAAATACGGCCGTCGGCAGTTTTGGAGAAACCTGGTTTATTTATCGGGGAAACGCATCCGGTAGACGGCCATAAGCGATGCGAGCCGTTTTGCAACCTGTTCTTTCTCGGGGGAAAATTTCTCTTTGATCCCGGCAAAAGCCTGCTCCACGTCTTCTTTTGCAGGGATTACCCTGGCTGATTTTCTGCGCGTGCGCATCCCTGCCGAGGTTTCCGGAGCCGGTCTCCCCACAACGACACGAATGGAAGATACAGGAATTCCGGCGACTTTTGATGCAGCCCTGGCTGCAGAAGCAGCCCGCATGGAAAGAGCCTTTGCAGAAGAAGATGTCTCCGCTTTCACAAGAAGGACTCCCTTTTCCAGGTCATCGGGCATTGTTTTTTTCCCGAGCACTGGACCGACTATGGATTCCCATTTTCTTCTCAGCCCTGGAATTGCAAGTTTTTCTTCCGCACCTTTCGGTAGAGCCATTCGAAGAATGGCCGCAACCGGACCCGGTGTTCCCTTATTAAGCCTCTTTCTCCTCATCTGCGGCACCCCTCCGGTAAAGGGAGTTCAAATAAACCGACAACAGGTGTATATCAGTCGGTGTCACTCCGGAAATACGTCCGGCCTGTCCGAGGGTCATTGGCCGTATTGTATCGAGCTTCTGCCTGCTTTCCGAGAGCATGCCGGTGATTTTGGAGTAATCAATATCCCCCGGAAGCTTTACATCCTCCATTTTTTCAAGGCGTGCGACCTGTCGGTGTTGTCTTTGGATATAGCCTTCATATTTTACCTCAACCTCGAGGGCAAAGGCTTCCTCCCTGGCAAGAGAGACAGGAGCGTGGGAATATGCGGCGGCAAGAGAATACGGAACCCTCGGCCTTCGAAGAAGGTCAGCCGCAGAAACAGGTTCCATCAAAGGAGCTGATTCAAGTGCTGTGAGCTCACTGTTCAGACTGTCGGAAGGATAGATTTTTACAGTTTCGAGACGGTCGATCTCGTCATCTATTTTCTTCCACTTCGAAAGGAGGGCGTTCCATCGGCTGTCCGCGATCAACCCTATTTTCCTGCCGATGGGAGCCAATCTCCGGTCAGCATTGTCATGCCTGAGCAGAAGCCTGTGTTCGCATCGGCTTGTCAGCATTCTGTAAGGTTCATGGGTACCCTTTGTGACAAGATCGTCAACAAGCACGCCTATGTATGCCTGTGATCTCAAAAGCACTACCGGCTCCTCTCCCCTGACCGTAAGGGCTGCGTTGATCCCTGCAAGAAGACCCTGGGCAGCTGCCTCCTCGTAGCCGGATGTGCCGTTTATCTGTCCTGCACAGAACAGCCCCTGTATGGGTTTCGTCTCGAGAGTGGGGAAAAGCTGGGTCGGAAAAATGTAGTCGTATTCTATGGCATACCCCGGACGGGTGATATGAGCTTTTTCACAGCCGGGAAGGGAGTGGACCATCTCGCACTGAACATCATACGGAAGGCTGGTAGAAAAATTTTGTATATAAACTTCCCGGTTAGCCCTGGAAACAGGTTCAAGAAAAAGCAGGTGGCTGTCCTTTTCAGGAAAACGGATGACCTTGTCCTCGATTGAAGGACAGTACCTTGGTCCGGATCCTTCCATCCATCCCATGTACAGGGGAGAACGATGAAAGTTTTTCCTGATAATATCGTGGGTTCTTTCATTGCTTCTTGTAAGGCGGCAGGAATATCCTTCGTGCACCTTTCCTTCGTTCCACAGGGAAAAAGCGAGGGGTTCACCTGCACTTTCCTGTACCGCAAGAGATGAAAGATCAAGGGTATCATAGTGGAGCCGTGGGGTTGTATCCGTACGCATTCTCCCTGTACGTATACCGTGTTCGTTCAGCGATCCCGGGAGTTCGTCAGCGGCAACCTGGCCGAGAGGTCCTGACGAAAAGCTCGTTTCACCTATGTACACTTTTCCGCCAAGGTATGTTCCCGTAGTCAATACTACCGTTCTTCCCTCGTAGGTGAAGCCGTACCTTGTCCGCACACCCCTAATTTTTCCTTTTTCAACCCATATTTCCGTCACTATATCCTGGTGGACCTCGAGGTTCGGCTGCGTCTGTACCGCAAGAGTAAAGTGAGCGGCATACTCACGCAGATCGCATTGTGCCCGGAGAGCCTGAACCGCAGGCCCTTTCGAAGTATTAAGCCTCCGGATGAGCATAGCTGAAGCATCAGCGGCTTCTGCCTGTTCTCCCCCGAGAGCGCTTCCTTCCCTCACGAGGTGCCCTTTTGCCGGGCCACCTATAGAAGGATTGCACGGCATGAGGGCGGTATTGTCCAGGTACAGGCTGAGCTGAAGCACCAACGCTCCCATTCGTGCAGCCGCAAGGGCTGCTTCACATCCGGCATGTCCTCCTCCAACTACAATAACATCGTATTTTTTTTCAAAAACACCCATCACATGGTCGTCCTTTCACGTACTGCAGTATCTTTTATGCACCGAGAGAAATAACAAACCCCTCTTCCACTTTCCATACACTTCCGGGCCAATTATCGGTGATCGGCTCCGCGGCAGCCGCTATTACCTGCCATCCGGTGCTGTGCAGTGCTTCAACTGTAGATTCCCGGCCGTTTTTATCCAACTCCGAGGCAATTTCGTCAAGAAGCACGATTGGTTTTCGGCGAAGCCTGGCTTCAACAGCTTTCCCCGCGGCCAGCATAAGGGATACGGATGCCCTCCGGATCTGGCCCCTACTGAAGCATGCGGCAGCTTCCCTTTCCCTGCAGCAGATATACAGGTCATCCCGATGAGGTCCAACCATGGAAATACAAAGCTGCTTCTCTTTCTCACTGCGGGCCTCAAGAGAAGCCCACCAGTCCTCAATACCGTCATTTTTAAGGCCTGCTCCTCCCCTGGCATGTTTAAGTTCAAGAATACCCGGAAGAAGTCCCTGAAATGCTGAAAGACCGAGAGTCAAAAGGCGGACTGCCTCCTCCCTGCACTCCCAGATCCATGAGACCAGGGGAGCCATGGTTCGGGATACTGCGTCGGTTCTTTTTCCTGAGCGAAGCAGTACAGTGCGGTGTCGGACGGCACGGCGATAATCGCTTAATCTCCTGGCATAAAGGGGAAAAAGAAGCGCACAGAGACGGTCGAGGAAATTTCTCCTGATCGAGGGTGCTCCGTCGAGAATAGACATGTCCCCGGGCAAAAAAGCCAGCGCAGGTACACGGGAGCGTACCTCGGGAAAGGAAATTCTCCTGCCGTCACACTTCATCACGGTGTTTCCGCCTATCGAAGCAGCAACAAAAACGTTTTCTTCTCCGCAGAAGGATCCTCCCAGGAAGGCCTGTACACCTTCTTTTTCCCATGAAACAAGGTCTTTCCTGTCACCGAAAGGACCCCATCCCGTCAAGAGATGGAGTCCTTCAAGACAGTTCGTTTTCCCTGCCCCGTTGTTTCCCGTGACAAGGTTGAGACCCGGTCCCCATGAAATCCTGAGCGAGGAAAGATTTCTGAAATTTCTCGTCGAAAACTCAGAACACCACATTGCTACGCCGGAGGAAATTCCTCCCCTTCCTCTTCTTTTTCTTCAAAAGAAAGGTCGCTCTCCGTCAGTTTTATCGGCATGACCATGTACAGGAAATCTGTTTCTCCCGGCCGAAGCATTGTCATCTGTCCCTCAGGTCCGTTGAAACTTACAAATGCCCGATCTCCGTAAAGTGCTTTCAATCCGTCGAGAAGAAAACCTACGTTAAAGGCAACGGTGAGAGGTTCTCCCTCTATTTTTCCCTCCAATATTTCTTCTACAGCACCTGTTTCCGGAGCTTTGCCCATAAGGATAAGGTCTCCTTCGGGAGACAGGCGAAACAGTACCATGCGGCTGAAATCCCGTACGATAACGTCCACCCTTTCAAGAGCTGCAATGAGCAAGCTTCTATCAACATCAAGAGTTGTAGTGCTCTGGGGATTAAGGATCTTTTCATAATTGGGAAATACAGCTTCCACTCTTCTTACAGAAAATTCGAGGCTTCCCATCTGGAAAAATACCAGTGTTGAATCCACTACAATTCTTACGGGAGTTTCCCCGTCCGTTGAACCCAGAAGACGCTGCAGTTCTTTGAGTCCACTGATAGGAAGAAGAAAGTCCCCGTCTTCTCCTTTTTCAACAGGATGGCATTTTGAAAGAGAAAGTCTCCGTCCGTCAGTGGAAATGATCCTGAGTTCTCCCTCTTTCAGCTGGAAGAAGGCTGTTCCGAGATATTTCGGAAATTCTTCTCCTATGGTGCTGGCTATAGTTCCTTCAGAGAGAGTTCGAAGAAGTTCAGATGCCGTTATAGTGCAGAAAAACGGGGCACTTTCCGAAACCGGAAGAGTTGGAAATTCCTTTGAGGGATAGGTTGAGAACCTGTATTTGTTTCTTCCTGCAATGATAAGACCCTTGCCTTCCGCGACGGATACAGTAAAAACATTTGTGGGAGCTTTTTTGAATAGTTCTCCAACTACTTTGATCGGGAGAACCGCTTCTCCCTCTTCTTCAACAAGGATTCCCCTGGATACGCATTTGATTGATGTTTTCAGGTCGGTGGCTTCCAATAGGACGGTGTTTTCGTCGTCCGTTCCTGCCGTTTTCAGCAGAATGCCTGTCAGAGAGTTGATCGTGCTTTTGGAACTGGTGCTCCTTTCAGCTGTCTGCCAGCTTTTCATAAATTCTCCCTTGTTGATTTGAAGTCTCACAATATTTCCCTCCCTGAAAATGCATCTTTTATTATTTTTTGTTTTGGTAGTAGTAAAAGTAATAAGGCCTGTGCATATTGTGGATAAGTGTATCCCGTCCGGTCAGGCTGGGCAAAATCCGATGTGGACAACTATACGGTTTCTCTGTGGGATCTGTCCACAATATCCACAGGTAAAAGAGATGACTGAGCATAAATATAATGTTGTCCACAAAAGGGTACTCTGTTTCACAGTTTACCCTCTATTGTATCCACAATCTGTTTTATCCTGGGTTGTTCCTTCACCAGCTGTGCTATTTTCCTATGAGCATGAAGAACGGTCGTGTGATCTTTTTTCCTGAAAGAATGGCCTATCTGCTGCAGGCTGACCTCAGTCAGCTTTCTGCAGAGGAACATGGCGATCTGGCGTGCCATGGCTAGATCAGAGGTCCGCTTAGCGCTTAAAAGGTCATCAACGGTCATATCGAAAAATTCGGCTACCGCGTGCTGTATGGCATCGACGCTCACAGGTCCCCTTATATCCTTTCGGATCACGTCCTTCAGCCATTCAGCTGTATTTTCCTCCGTAATAGGCTCGCTCGAAAGTTCGGCGCACGCTACGACCCTGTTAAGGGCGCCTTCCAGTTCCCGGATATTGCTTGGTATGCTCAGGGCGAGGAAATTGATAACGGCATCGGGGATATTGTAGCGCCTGAGCTGTGCTTTTTTTTGGAGGATCGCGATTCTCGTTTCAAGATCCGGAGACTGGATATCGGTGACGAGACCCCACTCAAAACGGCTGACCAATCGGTCTTCAATACTCTGGATATCCTTGGGAGGACGATCGGAACAGATCACTATCTGTTTTTTTGACGTATGGAGCTGGTTGAACGTGTGGAAAAACTCCTCCTGGCTGCTTCCCTTGTTGCCGAGAAACTGGATATCGTCTATGAGGAGAACGTCGACACTCCGGTACTTGGATTTGAATTCCTGTGTCTTGTTGTTTTTGATCGACTGGATGAATTCGTTTATAAATTTTTCTGAACTCACATAGGTTACCTTATGATTCGGATTCCTGTCGAGTACGTAATGTCCAATAGCGTGCATAAGGTGCGTTTTACCGAGACCGACGCCTCCCCATATGAAAAGAGGATTATAGGCTTCTCCGGGAGTCTCGGCTACGGCAAGGCTGGCTGCATGGGCAAGGCGGTTCGACTTCCCCACGACAAATGAATTGAAAATATACCCGGGGTTCAGGCTGCCCCTGGCCTCGGAATGTCCGCTTGAAGCAGCCTTCTGAGCCCTTTTCTGCTCTTCTTTTTTTGTTTCGGCTCCTACCCGGAGCTCGATGGACTCTCCCTCTCCCTTTTCCTGGAGGATACGGGTCAGATCTTTAAGAAACCGAGATGAGATCTGCTCCTTGACGAAAACATTCGGCACATCAAGGATAAGGGAATTTTCAGAAAACTCAGTGGGAATGCATGTTTTAAGCCACAGGTCAGCAGTCCCGGGCGGAAGCGAAAGAGACGCTTCGCCGAGAATGTCTTCCCATAGCTGGTTCAGATCTTTTTCCACGTTGGTTCACCTCTGGCTGAGAATAGAACCATATTATCATATTGACGGTATTGTGGATAACTTAGAGAACAGGTGATGCAATGAAGAAAAGCATATAATGAAAAAACAGCGGAAGCGAAAATATTTTGTCCACAATAGTTATCCACATATCCACATTTCAAGTTTATTTTTGTGGATAGGTAAAATTACGGATGAAAACTGCTGGAGGCAAATTATTTCAAAATTCCAGGTCTCCTCACAAATTTTATGGAACCTGTGGTAGTGCGAACAGAGACTTATCCACAACTTACCCACACTTGTGCACAAGTTTATTTTTCCATCCGTTTCTTTCTATCCGGAAAACAGGCAATAGACAATGGCGCCTTGATAGAGGAAAATGAACCCCGAAATATGCCGGGAAACCTATTTTGTTTATTTCCAAGGAGAAAGAAAATGAATTCCTCCCTTCTTCATGTAATAAGTCACACGGACCTCGACGGGATAGCGGCTGCCGCGGTTGCCTGGCACCGCTGGAGCGGGATACGGCCCCTGAAGGTGTCTCTGGCCGGTTACGGGGCTGTGGATTCCCTTATCCTTGAAAGCCTCGACGCCGGGCACGACTTTCTGGTGATCGACCTTTTCTGCCAGGACGAACGGACGGTGGAAAACCTGGACCGCAGGTATTCAGAGGGTGATGCCCCATTTGTATTCGATCATCACGAAACAACCGCCTCTAGATACGGCAACAGGCCCTGGGCCGTTGTGGACACTTCTTTTTGTGCGGCCAAGGTGTATTACCGGTGGCTCAGGGAACAAAACATACCGGGACTGGAACGTCTCTCTCCCCTTGTGGAGGTTGCGAACGACAGGGACCTGTGGATCAATGAAAATCCCCAAAGCCGTCTCTGGCAGGCAATGATCACGCTGTGCGGCCCATACAGCCTGCTTGCGCGGTTGGCGGAAAATCCGGATGCCGGTCTTTTCCCCCATGAGTTGGAAGTTGCCGAAGAATTTGTGGAAAAACAGGAGAAGCGGTTTGCTCTTGCCGTTGAAAAGATCACAAAGAGCGACAGGGATCTCGCATTTGTCGAGCCGGGAATACTGGAATTCGGGGACGTATCGGATTTCGGCGGACTTGTCCTGGACAGGATGGATGATCCTCCACTATTGGTTGCCGTCGCCGCGAGGAGGTTTTCCGGAGACTGGGCGGTATCCCTCCGAAGCAGGAGCGAGATGGCGGGTAAGGTCGTGGGAATGCTCAGGGACGGCAAAAAGATACGCGGGGGAGGCCATGACGATTCGGCCGCCCTGTATTTCCCGTCGTCCTACTCCCCGGAGCAGATCCGGACAACCATCCAGGCGGCCATGAGAGCTATAAAGGACTCTGAACGTCCGGCAGGGGTGACCTTGGGCGACCTTTTCGCAAAAGCCCGGCAGACGGGGAATTCGAGGGATAATAAGGGATGACAGCAAAGCGGATTTGGGGAAAATTCGCCGATTTTTTTGCATTAAAGCGAAGCATCGCAGGAATGCTGTTCATGGTCGTGCTCGTTGGAATGGGGGAACGAATGGCCGAACGCTTTCTGCCGATCTACCTCCTGGCCCTTGGAGGAGGTGCCCTCTCCATAGGATTGCTCAATGGACTCGATAACCTTCTTTCCGCACTGTACTCCTTCCCCGGCGGATATATTGCCGACCGTTTCGGCACAAAGAAGGCTCTCATGTTTTTCAACATGCTGGCCATGGCCGGATTTGCTGTGGTTGTCCTTGTCCCAAGGGTGGAAGCCGTAATAGGAGCCTCGTTCCTGTTCCTGTCCTGGACGGCGATTTCACTTCCTGCCACTATGAAGCTCATAGCCGGGGTCCTGCCGAAGAACAGGCGAACCATGGGGGTTTCAGTACATTCGCTTGTTCGGCGGATTCCCATGGCCCTTGGGCCCATCCTCGGCGGAACCATGATAGGGTTTTTCGGAGAGTCTGCGGGCGTGAGAATGGCGTTTGCAGTTGCCTTCTTTCTTGCAATGGCGGCTCTGGCGCTTCAGCAGAAGTTTCTCTCCGAGGGGGATGGTGAACTTGTCGAGAAGGCAGAAGGCAATCCCTTCAGAGTCTTCCGCGCCATGAGCCCTGAACTGAAAAATCTTCTTGTATCTGATATACTTGTCCGCTTCTGCGAACAGATCCCATACCCTTTTGCCGTAGTGTGGGCAATGAAAATGATCGTCGAACCGGTGTCCGCCTTCCGGTTCGGTGTGCTTACCGCGGTGGAAATGATTGTGGCACTTTTGATCTACATTCCCGTCGCACGGCTTGCCGACAGAGGAAGAAAGAAAATCTTCGTGGTCATTACGTTTTGTTTCTTCACGTCTTTTCCCATAGTGCTCTATTTTTCACGGTCCTTCTGGCCCCTTGTCTTTGCATTCACAGTGAGGGGTCTTAAGGAATTCGGCGAGCCCACACGAAAGTCCCTCATCCTTGACCTGTGCCCCCCCGGACAGTCAGCGGCCATGTTCGGGCTGTACTACCTGCTCAGGGATATGCTCGTCTCTGTTGCTGCGCTTGGGGGCGCGTTCCTGTGGATGGCAGGGCCGGCAGCGAATTTTTTCACTGCCGCCGCTTTCGGTGCCGCAGGAACTGCATGGTTTGTACTTTTTGGGAAAGATTTTCCTTCCACCCATGCTGTTGAAGGAGGTTCACGATGAAAATACTTGTCACCGGGTTCGACCCGTTCGGAGGAGAAACAGTCAACCCCGCGTTCGAGGCCGTGAAGCGTCTGCCCCGGAAAATCGCAGGCTTCGATGTTGAAGTTATCGAGATCCCCACAGTGTTCCACAAGTCCATCAGGGTGATAATGGACCGCGCGGAAGAAATCGGCGCGGACAGGATCCTCATGGTAGGGCAGGCTGGAGGACGTTTCGAGATCACAGTGGAACGAATCGGCATAAACGTGGACGATGCACGGATACCGGACAACGAAGGGAACAGGCCCGTTGATGTCCCCATAGATCCTGAAGGTCCTGCAGCGTATTTCGCGACACTTCCCGTGAAGGCGATAACTGAACGCATCAGATCCTGCGGGATTCCCGCAAAGATATCAAACACAGCCGGCACATTCGTCTGCAATCATGTGCTTTACGGCGTGCTGAACGAAACGGCGAAGAGGAAACTCCCGGTAAAGGCTGGATTCATCCATGTTCCCTTCCTTCCCGGACAGGCCGTTTCCAGAGACGGAGTCCCTTCCATGTCGGCTGAAACGATTGCAGCCGCGCTGAAAACAGCCGTTGAGGCAGTGGCTGCTGTTGATGAAGACCTGAAAATTACGGGTGGTCTCGAGCATTGATTTTTTCCAATATCTCTTTTTCTTCTCTGTGTCAGGTGCTAGAATAAAAAGGCAGGATCATCCGTTCCTTCTCCGAAACGCTATTTCGTATCAGCGGGGAGGTCTTTATTCGCTATGCAGCTTTTCATCGAGCAATTGCTGAACGGCGTGGCAATGGGAGCGATCTATTCCCTTATAACCCTTGGCCTGGCCTTGGTCTACGGGATCCTCCGCATCCTTCACGTCGCCCATGCCGCGGTAAAGGATTACAATGGTCTCACGGGGATCATCGGCGGCTTCGACGAGATCGGAGAAGTGGTCAAGCCCGTCCAGGTGCAGGTGGTGAAAGAAGGCCTTTTCCGCCACTTCGGTGTGGTGAATGATCCCGAGCTCATAAAGCCCTGATTTCAAACCGGAAAAAGCGCCCCCTTGAGGGCGCTTTTTTTGCTGGCAAACCATTTTTTCCGGTCGGTTTTCTCCCCCCTGCGGCGATGCTTTATAATGTTCCCGAAACAGGATGATCATTCTGTTTCAGGGGAGGGAAAAGTCATGGCTCCGGGAATTTTCATGTGGGTCCTCCTCCTGTGTATGAGCACCGTATTGGTCCTCCTAACTGCTTCGGATGCGCGGTCTCTCCGGCGCAGAATACTGAGGTTTTCAGGCCTCGTATTTCCCATGGTGGTTCATCCTCTTTTCGGAATTCGTGTATACCGTATCTCCCTTCTTATTCCTCTTGTTGTCCTTCTGGGCCTGGAAGCTTCGGGGAAGAAAAAGCCTGAAAAAAACCTTCTCGGCACCCTGATTTCCCCTATAGCGAAGGAGGGGGAACGTGAGCATCTTTCAGGGATTTCTGCATGGTTTACCGGGGTTTTTATCGCTTCCCTGGCGCCCGGCGGAATAGGCCCCGCCGCTGCGGCAATGGGGACGGAGGCGGATCCATGGGCATCAATGGCCGGCACACTTATGGGAGGACGGAAGACGAAACCGGGAAAAACGTTCTCCGGAAGCGTGGCCTGCCTCCTGTCCGCTTTCTGGTCGGGAGTCGCATTTACACTGATTTTCCCTGACTCGGGGATCACGCTGATTCATGTGTCAGCCGGTGCCCCGGCAATCGCCGCAGCAGAGGTCTACACTTCCGGGACATATGACAACATAACGGTTTTCATCGCGGGAGCGGCTGCCATGACGCTTGCAGGTGCAGTGCACTGACCCGGGAAAGCGCAATGTATACCCGAAAGGGGATAGCCTTTTTTCGCCGAATGGGGTATGGTATCGGCGCCATAAAAAAGCTTTTTTGCATCCGGAGGGAAATGATAGCGTGAAGATCGTCGTCGTGGGCGGAGGAGAAGTCGGGTACAGCGTTGCGGAAACTCTTTCTGAAGAGGGACACGACGTAACAGTTGTAGAGGAGAACGAGGAGCGGGCTGCCCGTGTGGACAGCGAGCTTGATGTGATCACTGTCAGGGGGAATGGAGCCCGCCCGCAGGTTCTCGAGGAGGCAGGGATCGTTCCCGGATGCGATGTTGATATCCTCGTGGCCTGTACAGACCACGACGAGGTGAATATCCTCGCCTGCTGGATCGCCAAGCGTGCAGGCGTCAAGCGCGTCATCTCCAGGGCCCGGGGACTTGAGTTCACCGACAGTCCCACATGGGCGAAGGATCTCGGCATCGATGTGATGAACTCCCCCGAGCGTTCCGTGGCACGGGAGATCCTTGAACTGCTTTTCGTCAGCTCCGCGGTACACACGGCGGAACTGCTCGACGGGCGGTCGGGTATCTACGCCTTTCGGGTAGCCCAGAATTCTTCCCTCGTCGGCGTAGCGCTCAAGGAACTCCGGACCCTATACCCCCATTTTGTCGCCATAATCGTTTATATAGAGCGGAATGGCACAGGCTATATCCCCTTCGGCGACATGAAAATCGAGGCAGGGGACCTGTGTTATATCGTCACGTCTCGTGAACAGGCCTGGAAGATGGAAGAGATCTACCAGATGAAAAAGAGCCGCCCCCTGAAAAGGGTCATTATCATCGGCGGAGGAAAGCTGGGCTTCCAGGTTGCCTGGAAACTGGAGAACCAGTTCCGCAACCTCGACATCCGTCTGATCGACCACAACAGGGAAAAATGCGAACGCCTCGCGGGTGAGTTGAAAAGAACCCTGGTCCTTTGCGGCGACGGTGCTGATGAAAACCTCCTCCGCCAGGAGGGGATCGAAGAGGCTGACGGGCTGGTTTGCGCCACTGAGAGCGACGAGACTAACCTCCTCTTCGCAGTCATAGGGAAGGCCTTGGGCGCCCGCAAGACCATCGCCGTGGCTCGGCGCAAGATTTACATGAAGCTGGACAACTACATGTCCGTGGATTCCATCGTGAACCCAAACAGCGCCCTCGCGTCCGTCATCCTTCGCTACGCACGGTATCCCTCGGGGTCGGGTGTCCTCTCCATAATTGAGAAAATAGACGCTGAAATGCTCGAGGTGACCATTCCCGACAGAAGCCCCGCAGTGGGAAGGACGATCATGAGCCTCGGCCTGCCGAAGGGAATTCTCATCGCCCTTATCGTGCGCCGGGGAGACGCCTTTGTTCCCGTAGGGGCGACAGTAATCCAGAAAGGGGACAAGGTTATCGTCTTTGCCACCTCCGACCTTATGTCCGAGGCGATGGACTCTCTTGGAGTGAACTGACCGTGCATCTTCCCGTAATCTTCAAGGTCCTCTCCCTTCTTTCGGCTATCGTCTCTCTCTCCATGGTCTTGCCGCTGGGATGGTCACTCTGGGACGGGAGCAGTGACGGAAAAGCCTTCCTGCTGTCTATTTCTGCGGGTCTCATCTTTTCGGCAGTGTTGTTTATGGCGGGAAAAAACGCTGACTATAATGACATCGGCGTAAAGGACGGTTTTCTCGTAGTATCCCTCAGCTGGATTTTCGCGTCCCTTATAGGAGCCCTTCCCTTCTATATCAGCGGAACGATCCCTACTTTCGCAGGTGCTTTCTTTGAATCGGCATCAGGCTTTACGACCACGGGGGCGTCAGTCCTCTCTGACATCGAGGCGGTTCCCCGGGGGATCCTCTTTTGGAGGAGCTTGACCCACTGGCTCGGGGGTATGGGGATAATCGTCCTCAGCCTCGCGATCCTCCCCTTCCTTGGGGTCGGGGGAATGGAGCTGTTCAAGGCTGAAGTCCCGGGGCCTATACCTGAAAAGATTACACCGAGGATCCAGCAGACCGCCCTGTACCTCTGGGGAGTGTATGCGTTCCTCACTGTTGCGGAAACAGTGCTGCTCCTCCTGGGAGGAATGAATCTTTTCGAGTCGCTGACCCATACTTTCGGTACAGTGGCCACCGGCGGATTCTCCCCGCTGAACAGGAGCGTGGGGCAGTACGGCTCCGCCTATTTCGACTGGATCATAACGGTGTTCATGTTTCTGTCCGGGATTAATTTTGTCCTTCACTACCGTCTGCTCCGTGGACATTTCCGTCCTCTCGCCAGGGATGACGAGTTCAGGACCTACCTCTGGATCGTTCTGTTCTGCATAGCGGTAATTTCCGCAGACCTCCTTTTCCGGGGAAACTACGATTCGATCGCTGAAGCCCTGAGGTACAGCGCGTTCCAGGTGGTGAGCATCATCACAACCACAGGGTTTGCCACGGCAGATTTTGAACTGTGGCCTTCCTTCACCCAACTCATACTTCTTCTCCTCATGTTCGCCGGGGCATGCGCCGGTTCCACGGGCGGCGGCATGAAAATACTCCGGCTCCTGATTCTTTCGAGGCATACCCGTGCAGAACTGAAGCGGGTTCTCCATCCCCATGCGGTAATTTCCGTTAAAGTGGGAGGAAAAGTGATCGATACCAGGATACAGTCTTCAGTGACCTCATTCCTTATTCTCTACGTTGCAGTTTTTATCGCGGGGGTCTTTTTCATGACATCTCTCGGCATGGACATGGAATCAGCCATGTCGGGAGTGGCTGCCTCTCTTGGGAACGTCGGTCCGGGGCTCGGGAGCCTGGGGCCCATGGACAACTACAGTGCTGTCCCCGAAGCGGGAAAATGGCTCTTTTCACTCCTGATGCTCATGGGGCGCCTTGAACTCTACACTGTTCTCCTTCTTTTTTTCCCCGGGACATGGAGAAAATAATGCTATGGTGATGAAGTCCGGAGGAGGTGCGGCAGGGGAATGAACGGCTTCCTGGTCGCCAAGTTTCTGTCTTTCATTACAGGAATCGTATCTCTTTCCATGATATGGCCGATTTTGTGGGCCCATTTCGACGGGAGCGGAGAGGTGCGAAGCCTTGTCATATCCATGATTCTAGGCCTCACTTTTTCCGGCCTCCTTTTCGTTGCAGGAAGGCATCACACCGACTATAAAACCGTCGGGATACGGGACGCATTTGCTGTTGTTTCTCTTTCATGGATTTTTGCGTCGGTAGTGGGGGCTCTTCCCTACTACATCTACGGTATGGCACCCGCCTATACCGACGCTTTTTTCGAAGCCATGTCAGGATTTACCACCACGGGAGCCTCGATTCTTACGGATATAGAAGCCCATCCGAAAAGCCTCCTCTTCTGGAGGGGGCTGACACACTGGATCGGAGGGATGGGGATCATTGTCCTCAGCCTTGCCATACTGCCCTTCATCGGCGTGGGGGGAGTACATCTCTTCAAGGCTGAAGTCCCGGGCTTCGGCCTTGAAAAAATGACGCCGAGACTGCACCAGATGGCCATCAGGCTGTGGGGCATCTATTTCGGACTTACGGCGGCGCAGGTGATCCTTCTCCTCCTTGGAGGAATGAACCTCTTCGAAGCACTCACCCATTCCTTCAGTACCATTGCCACAGGAGGCCTTTCGCCTCTGAACAAAAGCATCGGCCATTACAATTCCCCCTACATCGAATGGGTAACCACCTTTTTCATGTTTTTTTCCGGGGTGAACTTTGTTATCCACTACAGATTCCTTCTCAGGCAGTCCGGGGCGTACCGCGACGACGAGGAATTCAGGCTCTATGCCTTTATCGTTCTTTTCAGCATTCTCTTCACCGCTGCGGTCCTTCTGCTCAGAGGATATTATGTCACCATCGAGGAGGCCGTTCGCTACAGCGCTTTCCAGGTGATCAGCATCATTACCTCCACGGGTTTTTGCACTACGGACTATGAGCTTTGGCCCGTGTCAGTTCATTTTCTCTTTATTCTCCTCATGTTTGCAGGAGGGTGTACCGGTTCAACAGCAGGAGGGATCAAAAGCCTCAGGGTTCTGGCCCTTGCACGTCATGTACGGGCAGGGCTGGCCTCATGTCTCCATCCCCAGGGACAGTTCCAGACAAAGATCAGGGGGAAAACCGTGAGCCAGGATGCACTGGCTTCGGTGACGGCTTTTTTTATTCTCTATCTTGTTGTTTTCATTGCAGGAGCCCTGTTCATGGCTGCCCTGGGTGTGGATTTCGTCACGGCCGCGAGCAGCGCTGCGGCGTCGATCGGGAACACGGGCCCTGGGTTCGGAACGGTCGGGCCTACCGAGAATTTTTTCCATATCCCAGCCGCAGGAAAATGGGTTCTCTCGCTTCTTATGCTTCTGGGGCGGCTTGAGCTGTATACCATGATTCTGCTGTTTTCCCCCCGTACCTGGAAGAAATAGAATCGCCCCGCCATCTCCACGACTCTGCGTATCATGGTATAATAATTCCGAATATTGAATAATGGAGGGGATGCCAGTGAAGCTCGTCGACATGAACCGGCTGGAAATGGAAAACATTCTTCCCGGACTCAAGGCCAGGTTTGTCCATTCCGAGAACATGACGGTGGCATACTGGTACATGGAGGCCGGCTCCGATTTCCCTTTGCATGATCATTGCCATGAACAGCTGGTCAATGTAGTCTCGGGAAAAGTTGAGGTATCTGTACGGGGGGAAAAAATTCCCCTTGACCCGGGGTGCCTTCTCGTTCTGGCACCCGGAGAACCCCATGCGGTCCACGCGGTAGAGAAGAGTTTTGTCATTGACGTGTTTTACCCCATTCGGGAGGACTACAAAAAAGAATGATTTTTTGCGAAACGGCGGCTTTCGGGCCGCCTTTTTTTTGGAAAAAACACTTGACATATAAAGGAATTCAGGTACTATATTACCTGAATTTGGGAAAGGGGCTCTTTATATGAGCGGAGTGGTTGCTGTGTCCGAAGCTGTATCGCTGGCTTTTCACGGAATGGGTCTCCTCGCTTCAGGAAGACGGATGAGCGCGAAAGAAATGGCTGAAAGGGTAAAGGTGTCGGAGGCCCACCTGGCTAAAGTTTTTCAGAGGCTTGTGAAAGAAGGCCTGGTGACGTCCACCCGCGGTCCCGGAGGGGGATTCGAGCTGGCGAAGGACCCTGCGGAGGTGACCCTCCTCCATATTTACACCGTGATCGAGGGGCTTCCCAGGGCTGAACACTGTCTGCTGCACAGCGATACCTGCCCGTTCGGGACGTGCATTTTCGGTTCCATGCTGGAAAAGATGACCGCTGAATTCGTTGAATACCTGAAAAATACCACCCTGGCAGATTTACAGAGAGGAGAAACACGATGACCAAGGTAATGCGGAAAATCATCAAAATTGATGAGGACAAATGCGACGGATGCGGCATCTGCGCCGAAGCCTGCCACGAGGGGGCCATACAGATCATCGGCGGAAAGGCGAAGCTCGTGAGCGAGACCTACTGCGACGGACTCGGCGACTGTATAGGCGAATGCCCGAGGGGAGCAATCACATTCGAGGAGAGGGAAGCGGCTCCTTACGACGAGGAAGCGGTGAAGAAGCACATGGCGGCGAAGGCTGCTCTGACCCCTCTTCCCTGCGGTTGTCCGGGGTCCATGGCACGGGATCTCAGGAAGGAAACTGAGCCCTGTGCGGTCCCTGCACCGTCAGCCGCACCTGAGGCATTGAAATCCGCTCTTGCCAACTGGCCCGTGCAGATCCGGCTCGTGCCGGAAACGGCCCCCTATCTCCGGAAAGCGGATCTGGTGATCGCCGCTGACTGCACCCCCTTTGCCTTTGCCGATTTCCACCGCACCTTTCTGGCCGGTCAGAACAAGGTCTGCCTCGTGGGCTGCCCGAAGCTCGACGATGCACAGGCCTACGTTGAGAAGCTCTCCCGTATCATTGCTTTCAACGAAATAGATACTATTACGCTGGTCCGAATGGAGGTTCCCTGCTGCGGCGGAATGACCAGGGTCCTCGAATCGGCCTGTGAAGCAGCCGAACGGAACATTTCGCTGAAAATTTTCACAATAGGCGTGGGCGGAGATATAATAGACAGGGAAACTGTGCGGTTCTCACATAAAAAATAGGGAAACGGCCTCCGGGGAGCCGGGGCATTTCCAGCGGCAAAGCATTCAATTTCACGAGTTCAGAAAATCAATAAAGGAGGCAGAACAATGTATTGTTTTCAGTGCCAGGAAACAGCGAAGAACCAGGGGTGTACGGTAAAGGGTGTCTGCGGAAAACCTGAAGGAACGGCCGATCTTCAGGATCTTCTTATTTATGTGTGCAAGGGGATCTCCGTTTACGGTGAAAAACTGATGCAGCAGGGTACAGTCGACAAAGAAGCCGGACGCTTCATCTGTAAGGCTCTTTTCGTCACTATCACCAACGCAGCATGGGATGACGACTCCATCATCGAATGGATCCGCAAAGGGCTGAAGGTCAGGGAAGCAGTTGCCGCAAGGGCCGGTACCATGCCCGGAACGCTTCCGGACTGCGCGACGTGGAAGGCAGACAGTAAAGAAGACATCATGGCAAAGTCCATGGCCGACGAAGTCCGCATCACCGCCATGCAGAACGAGGATGTGCGCTCCCTCAGGGAACTCCTCATCATTGGGACCAAGGGAGTTGCTGCTTATGCGGAGCATGCGGAGGTTCTCGGTTTCGAAAAGGACGAGATTTACGCGTCAATCATGGAAGGGCTGGCCTCGACCACGAAAGACCTCTCCGTGGATGATATGGTTGGAATGGTTATGAAGACAGGCGCAAACGCTGTTACCACCATGGCGCTTCTTGACGAGGCCAACACCAGCACCTATGGCAACCCCGAGATCACCGAAGTAAATCTGGGTGTCAGGAATAACCCCGGAATCCTCATCTCCGGCCATGACCTCAAGGATATGGAGGAGCTCCTCAAGCAGACCGAGGGTACCGGTGTGGATGTGTACACCCACGGTGAAATGCTGCCGGCCAACTACTACCCCGCCTTCAAGAAATACGGCCATTTTGTGGGAAACTACGGCGGTTCCTGGTGGCACCAGAACGAGGAGTTCGACTCCTTCAACGGCCCCATCCTCCTCACCACCAACTGCCTTGTACCGGTGAAAAAGGAAAACACGTATCTCGACAGGCTCTTTACAACAGGCGTGGTGAGCTATCCCGGTGCGAAGCATATTCCTGACAGACAGAAGGGCGGAGTGAAAGATTTCTCTCAGCTTATCGAGACGGCGAAGAAATGCGCCGCCCCCAGGGAGATCGAGACAGGCACGCTCGTCGGCGGTTTCGCCCACAACCAGGTCATGGCGCTCGCCGACAAAGTCGTTGAAGCGGTCAAGTCGGGAGCCATCAAGAGATTCGTCGTCATGGCCGGATGCGACGGCCGCTTCAAGTCCCGCGACTACTATACGGATGTCGCCAAACACCTGCCGAAGGACACTGTGATCCTCACTGCCGGCTGCGCCAAGTACCGGTACAACAAGCTCGATCTCGGCGATATCGGAGGAATCCCCAGGGTGCTCGACGCCGGACAGTGCAACGACTCCTATTCCCTTGCCGTGATCGCCCTCAAGCTCAAGGAGGCCTTCGGCCTCGACGATGTCAACAAGCTCCCCATCTCCTACGACATCGCCTGGTACGAGCAGAAGGCCGTTGCCGTACTCCTGGCCCTTCTCTCACTGGGTGTGAAGGGCATCCGTCTCGGGCCCACCCTTCCGGGGTTCCTCTCGCCCACGGTCGCCGATGTCCTGGTGAAAAACTTCGGCATCACACCGATCAGCACTGTTGAAGAAGATGTCGCCGCCATGATGGCGGGCAAATAGCAGCTGAGAACAGTTTCAGAAAACTGCCGGTCCCGTGACGGCAGAGACTGAAATACAGAAGGGAGCCCCGGAGGCTCCCTTCTGTTACAGGTCATACTGCTGACGTACGAAGGGCATAAGTCCTATCCGCTCGAGTTTTTCCAGAGGGCAGCGGAAGGTGACCATCACAACACCCGGCGCCCGGCCTATTTCGATTGCCCCCGCGACAGTTGCCCTGTTCTTCACCTCCGGAAGAGGCATGTCCAGCACGGAGGAAGCCCTTTCGAGCCCGTTGTCGATGGCCTGGTTCATGTTCGCCCCGGTGCCGATGAAGCAGACAGGTGCATCCTCCTCCATTTTCCCCACCCCCCACTTCTCCGCCAGTGACTTCAGGGCATACTTCTCCCCACAGCTCAGGGGCTTCGCAAGGTGAGGAAGGTCTTCTTCCACGGGCAGCAGGATAGGCCCGTCGATCTTCAGTCCCTTGATCACTGAAACCTGCAGTGTCACCACACCCGCCACGTCGGCAGTGTGCCCCGCGATCTCCCCGTTCCCCTGGAAGGCGTGCATGTCACCCACGTACACCCCGCCGCCCGGCACCTTCACCGGGCAGATGAGCACAGCCCCGGCCCGGACAGTGTTCACGTCCATGTGACCGTCCGTGCGGCAGGCAAGTTCCTCCTTCGTCTTGGCGAACTCGTGGGGAGCCCCCACGAGAAAGGCACCGAAATCTCCCGCGTTGTGCGAGTCAGGGAAAGGCAGTGACGGCGTGGTCCCAAGCTGTCCCAGGAAGGGACGCATCCGTGTCGCCACCCCCACAAGGTCCGCCGGGGCGAAGGTAAGGATGGGGTTTTGGATGGAATGCTCCGGCTTTGCGGAATAATGCTGCGAATCCTTCGCCACCTTCTCGGCCCCCTGTTTGTCCAGGGTGACGGCCAGCTTCCGCTCATGGTCAAAGACGATGGTATATCCATTGGTGAAGGCGAAGGGTGAAATCTCGGCTCCGCAGAAGGCACACCGGACTGCCCCCTGCCCTATGCCCTCGAGCACCGTCTTCGGGTGGTAGGCTCCGCAGGATGGACACTGCTTGGCCACGTACGGGTCACCCTTGAACCGGCTCGCGTCCGTCGTGGTATCATTTCCCGATGCCGTGGCAATGGACGTCACCAGCACATCCTTGATCCTGATGGCGATGGCATCTCCCGGCTCTGCCCCCTCGACCGCCACCGGCACCGTCACCTCGTGACCGCCCTTCAACTCCGGGGTGATCATAGGCCCCCAGCACCCGGGGGCAGTATTCGCCACGATGAACCCGCCGTCCTTCACAGGCCCCAGCATGGGCTTTGAGGGATCGAGCACTCCGTCGGTGAACCTGTCCACAAACACAGTTCCGAAACATTTTTCAAGACTCATGGATCAACACTCCTTTCCAGGCCTTTCAAGCCTCTGTCTCTCTTCCGCCCTTTCCTATCGAACCGGGAATAGCAGCTTTTCATTAGTCTATCAAAATTTCACAAATCAAACAGGACAAAAAAAAGCGCTTCTTCAAAAGTGTATAGCTGAAAAAATCACCACGAGAGGGAGAAATAGATTCCCCCGCGTTAACAGCCCGTGTGCTATGCTTTATTAAAAGTCTTATGTTGTAACGAGAGGAAACAATACGAATGAACGAACAAATCAAGCGAACACTCAGACTCTTCTTCAAGAAAGAGGATAACATCCGGCTCGCGTTCCTGATAGGCTCCTTCGCAACGGGAAAGAGCCGCCCCGACAGCGACGTTGATGTTGCCGTCCTCTTCGGCCGTATTCCGGATCATATGGAGATACTCGATCTGAGAGAGAGGCTGTCCGAAGGACTAAAGCGTGATATCGACCTGGTGATACTGAACGAAGCCGGCCCCATTATCCGAATGCAGGCACTGAAAACCGGGATCAGGCTTCGGGCCGAAAAAGGGACCTACGAGGATTTTTTCGTCCGGACAGTTAACGAGTACGACGATCTGAAACAAATCCGCGCTCCTATCGAGGAGGCCGTGCTGAGGAGGAAAATCTATGCCTGACAGGGACATGATCCTGGCGAAAGTCGCCTCCATCCAGAGGAGCCTGGGCAGGATACGCACAGTGACATCTCTCGACCCCGAGAGCCTTGAAAATGTGGACACCAAGGACATCTTTCTCCTCAACCTGCAGCGTGGGATCCAGGCCGCCCTCGACCTCGCTGCCCATGTGGTCGCGTCGGAGGGTCTTGGCCTTCCGGAACGGGCGAGGGAAAGCTTCTCCCTGATGAAAAATGCAGGCATCAT
>Ga0334885_1002038_pt1 | contig 21922 bp, 19 predicted proteins | sample GraSluR1_MG_8_FD_207233 | JGI IMG/M metagenome (GOLD analysis project Ga0334885, IMG submission 207233) | Sludge microbial communities from methane-producing bioreactor in Wageningen University, Netherlands - Granular Sludge_31_05-R1 | ecosystem: Engineered > Bioreactor > Anaerobic >...
GTGGGGAAGGAGGGGCTCGAACCCTCACGTCTTGCGACACGTGATCCTAAGTCACGCCTGTCTGCCAATTCCAGCACTTCCCCGTGACCTAAGGATTATATATCAGGCTGGATTAATCGTCAATTTTTTTGTGTTGCATTTGTCAGCGCAAAGCAGTAATGACCTATTTGTCACCTACTCAGTTCCTTGCTGACACTGTCCAATATGTTTGACAAACCTGCATATCGACATTAATTAAATATCAAGGTTTACCACCTCTTTGGCGTGGGTTTGGATAAATTTTCGCCGAGGAGGTACCGCCGCGCCCATAAGCATGTCAAAAGTACGGTCTGCCTGGGCAGCGTCTTCGATTGTTACCTGTAAAAGTGTACGATTTTCAGGGTTCATGGTTGTGTCCCAAAGCTGTTCGGGGTTCATCTCGCCCAAACCTTTGTAGCGTGATAGGGCAACCTTTTCGTTCGGGTTAAATTCTTCCATCAATCGTTCACGATCGGCTTCTGTGTAAGCATAGAGGGTTTTTTTGCGCTGTACCATGCGGTAGAGCGGGGGTTGGGCAATATAGAGATAGCCATCCTCAATAATTTCGGGCATGTAGCGGAAGAAAAAGGTCAGTAACAGGGTGCGAATATGACTGCCGTCTACATCAGCATCGGTCATGATGATGATGCGGTGGTAGCGCAGGTGAGCGATATCGAAATTGTCACCCACACCGGTGCCAAGGGCGGCGATCATGGCTTTGACTTCGTTGTTGGAAAGGATTTTGTCGAGCCTTGAACGTTCTGTATTGAGGATCTTGCCACGTAAAGGCAGGATCGCCTGAAAGGCGCGATCGCGGCCTTGTTTGGCTGAACCACCGGCAGAATCACCCTCGACAATGTACAACTCCGTATTTTCTGGATTTCGGCTGGAGCAATCCGCCAATTTTCCCGGTAAGGTCATGCTCTCGAGTGCAGATTTGCGGATCACGAGGTCGCGGGCTTTGCGTGCGGCTTCTCTGGCATGGGCAGAAGTGAGGCATTTCTGGATGATGTTCTTGGCTTCGTTTGGGTTTTGCTCCATAAAGGCTGAGAATTGATCATAAACAACCTGTTGTACCAGGGTCTGCACTTCGGCGTTCATCAGTTTGACTTTGGTTTGTGATTCAAACTGGGGATCCGGGTGTTTGATACTGACAATGGCGGTCAATCCTTCGCGGGTGTCGTCACCGGAGAAGTTAGAATCGCCCTCTTTTAGAAGATTGTTCTTGCGGGCGTAATCATTAATGCTGCGGGTGATGGCGATCTTGAGTCCGGTCAAGTGCGATCCGCCGTCGATGGTGTTGATGGTGTTGGCGAACGAGTAAACGGACTCAGTATAGGAATTGGTGTATTGGATGGCTGCCTCAACGGTCACGCCATCGATTTCTTTTTCGGCATGTACGGCCGGATGGAGGGCTTTTCGGTTTTTATTGAGATAACGGACAAAAGAAGAGATACCGCCCTCGAAGAAAAAGGCCATCTCGAGGTTTTCTCGTTCATCAGTCAGTTGAATTTTCACTTTGCGGGTGACGAATGCCATCTCGCGAAAACGCTGTACCAGTGTTTCGAAGCGGTAGGCAATGTCTTCGTCCTTAAAAATTTCATCATCAAAGCGAAATGTGGTGGTTGTGCCAGTTTCGTCTTGTGAGCAACGCCCCACTTCTTTGACAGGTTCAACCGGGATGCCACGTTCGTAACGTTGAAAATGAATTTTGCCTTCTCGTTTGATGAAAATTTCGCACCAGGCAGAGAGAGCATTAACAGCTGATACGCCAACGCCATGCAACCCACCAGAGACTTTATAGCCGCCACCGCCGAACTTGCCGCCTGCGTGCAAGGTGGTCATCACTACCTGCAGTGCTGAGATGCCTTTATCCGGGTGGATACCAACCGGGATGCCGCGGCCATTGTCAATGACGGTCACACTCTGGTCTTCATGGATGGTGATGATAATATGATCGCAGTAGCCTGCCAATGCTTCATCAATGGAGTTATCAACCACTTCATAGACTAGATGATGCAATGCCTTCACATCGGTGCCACCCACATACATACCGGGCCGTTTGCGAACAGCCTCGAGGCCCTCAAGTACCTGGATGTTGTTTTCGTTGTAGGTAGTGTTCATATTATCCTTTTAATTCTGCTTGCAATTGCTCACGCCAGACGCGCATTCTTGAAAAATAATCAAAGCATGCCAATAGAATAGCCGTGCTGATGAAGCCATGACCAGTGATACCAATCAATAAGAACCAGGAAGAACTGTCCGGTATGCGCCAAATTATGTTTAGCCCTTCATAGATGACGAAGATAAGCAATGTGAAATTAATGGCGCGAGGCACCAAAAATAATGCCTGGTCCTTCCCTACAGTCACTTTGTATTTCAATCCCATTGTGCGATAGGTGGATTTGATAGCTTGCGTGAAGGTCTGGCTGAAAAGGAAGATCGGCAAGACACCATAAAAAGCTGGCAGCAGCAACCAAAAAACCATCATTAACAATAACAGCATTACAAATTGACCGACTGCAGGACTGATAATTGCCACCATAGAACCGATGGCTATTGGTATCAGACTTCCGATGAAAAGCACGGCAGCCAGAGTTATGGAATACAGGATTGCATGTAAACATATAGTTGGAAAGGATCTTTTCCTGTCGTCGGCAATGTTTTCTGACAGGATGAACAGATAAACAGAACCCAGAACTAACCCAAACAAAATCAATAATGCGGCCCACGATAGCAGCGATAAAAACGATGGTGATTCAATTATTCTGACGATTCCAAATGGGTTTTGCAGGGTATCGGCATTTTTCAAGATAGCAGGAATACCAAGCGGAAATGTACTCGCCAATGATAATACATTGTACGTAGCACCAAATGATGATATTTGACTGAAAAGGTCGATCAGTGGCTGGGTATCCAAAGCGGCAGTTTCGCTCACCAGAAGAGCATTCAGTGATAGGCGATTTACCAGGTTTTCAACCAGGGTTTTCATCGAAAGATTTGGACCAAGCCATAAGAATAGATCCAAAATCACGGGCAAGAGAATCAAATAAGGCTTTTTTTCAATGTGATTGACGCCGGTAATGATCGAGTCAATTGCCCGCGGGGGAGCAATAATTTTAATAGATTCGTTTCGTTCCATAACATCTAATTTTACCATTAATCGCATTAAGGCTTTGTCAACCACAGCACATCATTGAGTCCAATTGAGAAAAGCATGCAAAATTCTAAGGTTAATCTCAAAATCAGTGTCGCGATGGTTGGCTAACTCCACATCTAACGAAGGAATTGCGTGGCTGGCAGTGTAATCAATGAATTGACCGGTCATCTCGCAACCATAATCTAGTGGCGGATATGGGTAAGGTGACACCTCCGAAACCGCTTCTGCCAGGGGAACAGAGATGGTGTTGGTGGGCATACCGCCGGTGAAAATGCCCAGGGTGGCACTATGATAGCTGATAAGGGCAGCGATGTTGTTTTCCAAAATAAAGTCTCGTAATGCCGTTGTTTCTGGTTCAGAGAAGGGGTGTTCACCACCGTGGATAGGCAAATAGGCCCAGCACCCAGTGGGTTCCCAGGTGTGCTTCCAGTTGAAATCCCAGTTGCGGTTGAGATCCACGCCATTGGCATTAGCCCTGCCTTCATACCACTTCGAAAGCGCCAGGCCATCTGGATTCAATGAAGGAAGGATGAATAAGGTGACGTTTTCGGGAATTGTTTCGGGATTTTTTTCTATGTGGGCGATCAGTTCAAAAGCCAGATCGGTCGTGTTATATTCATAGCCGCCATGAATGCCGGCGATGATCAAACGATGGGACTCGCCGTTGCCAAACCTGTACATGGTTAACTCTCTGCCCTCAACCGAATAACCGATGGAAAACCCATTGTCAGTTATGGGATTATTGCCTGCACTTTCGGTCTTAGTGACACTCTCTGACTCTTTGGTGGTGCTGTTGACGGTTTGTGGCGGTAATGCGGTTGGAGTGGCGGTCGCCTGCGAAACCGGGTTTGGGGTGATGGTGGGCAATATAAGCGCAGTTTCTTTGTCCGACTCATTGTGTTTGATTGTCTGATCAGTTATCCTTTGTTGATCTCCAGCATTGTTTATTTCAGCGTGAACCGCAGGGGCAGCCATTTGTTGACCAAACCAAAAAGCAGTGATCGCAAGCAGGGTGACCACCAGGATGCATAAGATCAAGACGACAATATTTTTCTTCTTTGCCATGAGATCATCCTTTGCAGGTAATTCTACAATGGATTGATACAAGAGACATAATTCTGGTCAAGGTCGAACGCTTATGGTATAATCGCCAATTGGTATTAGAGCAACACGCATGGAGAGGTTGCATAGTCCGGCCTAATGCGCACGCCTGGAGAGCGTGTGAGCCGCAAGGCTCCGTGGGTTCGAATCCCACCCTCTCCGCCATAATAAACCCCCCTGATTGTTACCAATCGGGGGGGTTTGGTTGTTTTTTATCAGTCGCCGAGGTAGTCGCGTAATTTGATGCGAATGGAGGGGTGGCGCAGGCGGCTGAGTGCCTGGGCTTCAATTTGGCGTACACGTTCACGTGTTACGCCCATTTTCCGACCGACCTCTTCGAGGGTGTATGATTGGCCATCCAGCAGGCCATAACGAAGCTGCAGGATGCGAACCTCACGCGGAGGAAGATCATCAAGCACCTGGGTCAGATGTTCACGTAGCAGATTATAGGTGGCTGATTCATCGGGCGCCGGTGCATCATTGTCTTCAATGAAATCACCGAGGACAGAGTCTTCCTCATCATCGGTGGGGGTTTCGAGTGACAACGGCCGTCGGGCTACCTGGATCATGTTCTCGATCTTGCGAGGAGAAACTTCCAGTGCTTCGGCCAGTTCGTCCACCGAAGGATCGCGTCCTAAACGCTGGGTCAGTTGATGCTGGAGTCGCAGCAGTTTGTTGATCTGGTCACCCATGTGAACGGGCACACGAATGGTACGTCCCTGGTCAGCGATTGCGCGGGTGACTGCCTGGCGGATCCACCAGGTGGCATAGGTGGAGAACTTATGACCACGGCGGTAATCAAACTTTTTGGTGGCGCGGATTAAGCCGATGTTGCCTTCCTGGATTAAATCAAGGAAATGTACGCCACGTCCCATATATTTTTTTGCGACACTGATGACAAGGCGGGAGTTGGCAGTGACCAGATGTTCACGAGCCTGCCAGCCGTCCTCGATCAAATTTCGCAATTCTGTACGCCGATGTGATTCAACGCGTCCGCGTGCTAATTCTTCACGCGCCATCCGGCCTCGCTCAATTCGCTGCGCCAGTTCAACCTCTTGTTCTGCGGTCAACAGAGGGACACGGCTAACTTCTTTGAGATATAAGCCGATGGTATCATCGGTGTCGATGTTGGCGAGATCGTCTGAGGCTAAAAAACCAACATCATCCTCGTCAAGATCATCTTCCGAGGGTTCTTCAAAAGTATCATCATCTACATAAGGAATACCAGCTGCTGTCAAGGCAGCGAAAGCTTCCTCAAGCTGGGCCACATCTTGCTCAGCTTCTGGGAAGAATATGAGAATGTCGTCAATGGTTACATAATGTTTTTTGCGGCCGTATTCGAGTAATTTGTTGATGGCCGAATAGTTGACTTCTTCATTCTCAGCGCTCTTCATCAAAATACTTTGTTTCATATTTAACTTAACTACCTCTCAATTTGCGTAAAATAAGGATAAATCAACCCTTGAGCCAATTTATCCCTGTTATTTGTATGACACATTCTGCAACATAATCTAGGATACACTTTTTTGGGCTTAATTACAATAGAAAATTAGCAACTACTAATAAGATATGCCAATAATCTAATGATTCTCGGACTAAACTCAGAAAGACTGGCTGAAATCAGAGGGTAATTTGTCGGATGCGGTCTTCTTCACGAATTGAGAGTTGGCGATCAACTTGTTGAGCTCATCTTCATACAAATCGCCATCCAGGGGCAGGGTGACAGGCTTCTTCAAGAGGCTTGAAAGCAGGATGGCGTTGCCCAAACTGACGGAACGGATGCCTTCAGGGGCAGGAGCAATTAACGGTGCACCGTTTTCAATGGCGTCAATAAAATTGATGATTATTTTTTTGTGAGGTGTTTCGTTGTTAAGATCGTAAGGGATGTTGATTTTCCAATTTTCAACTTTCTTGAAGGAAAATGGTGATGTTTCAATGGTTTCAAGCATGGAATTTCTGTTGCGGAAGAAGGTTAACTCATCATCTTCGAAAACGAGCTTGCCAAGTTCACCAACAATTTCGAGACGATTGGTACCCGGGGATTCTGCGGTGGTTGTGATAAAGTGACCAACCATGCCATTCTCAAACTCAAAGTATGCAGTAACCTCATCTTCTACTTCAATATTGTGGTATTTGCCAATATTGACATGACCATGAACAGTTTTGGGCAGGCCAACGAACCATTGATACAGGTCAAGGTTGTGCGGGCATTGGTTCAATAACACACCACCGCCCTCTCCACGCCAGGTAGCGCGCCAGCCACCGTTATTGTAGTAGGTTTGGGTTCTGAACCAATCGGTGACGATCCAACTGGTACGCACCAACCTGCCAAGCTCCTGGCTGTCAATGAGATCTTTGATCTTTTGGGAATAGCCCATGGTGCGTTGTTGAAACATGGCAGAAAATACCAGGTTTGTGAACTTTATTTTGGCATTCTCATAGGCGTCAATCATCTTTTGGGCATCATTGGCGTGTACTGCGACGGGCTTTTCTACCAATACATGTATACCGCGTTTGAGTGCAGCGATGGCAATGGGAGTGTGATCATAATGTGGGGTTGCGATGATGACAGCGTTTATTTCTGAATCTTGCAGCAGGTCTTGATGGCTGTAAAAAGCTTTGGCCTTTGTTTGGGACGCAAAAGTATCCGCGCGGTCGCGATCAATATCACAGACCGCATATAGTGTTGCATTGTTCAATGACATGACATCCTTTACATGTGAGGATCCCATTGTGCCTAACCCGATGATAGCAATATTCATGTTGATTTCCTTTTTTCCTACTTCATTCAGTTTCATTTATTCTTTACCGCTTGACGATTCAGGCGCAGCCTCTCCTGCTCTGCCTGGGTCAAGATACATTCGAGGTCCGCTGGAGAATAACCACCCCGGATAAGTTTTGGCAATTGGGATTGGGTTCCTGTTAACGAATAACCCAACAAAGCCAACATCGGACCTGCTACGCGGTTTATTGCATTGATCTGGTCGTCGTTCAAAACATTCAGCCATTGTCCGGCCTGGCCTCTATTGACGTGGTCAGGTTTTTCTGCATGCATGGTAGAAAAACTGACGGCATCTTTGATTATTTTCCTGTCATGGCTTGAAAAATCGAACCCCAAGAAATCTTGCAGGGTTGTTAATTCTGTGTCGAAATCTGCGAGCATATTTTCATAAAAAATGAAATGCATATTCAAGCGGTCATACTGCTTAAGATAACCACCAACATGGCGCACCCAATTGTGAACGACAGCAAAATGGCGCTGTTCTAAAAATTCCTGTGGGTTGTGCGCATGTTGATTGGGGCGATAGGTTTGCATTTTCTCTGTGTAAAGGTAACGGGCGTTGGAGATCAGCACATCACGGGGGTCACGAAGAATGTAAATAATATGAGAAAATTTCGTGTAGACATCAAAAAACTCAGCAATAAATTGAGAATGCGACCAAATATGCGTACAGGCTTGCAGGTAAGCGTCGATGTCGTGAATATGCAAGCTGGAAAGGTGGGATGGCTCCCAAAACAACCCTTCAGGGTTGATGTTTATGACATCGTGGGTAAAGGTCTGGTTCAAATCATGAACATTGTGTGTGGCAATAAATTCTCGGTATTCACTCACATAACTTTTGATGGGAACATTGGCATCCATAAGCATGTGCTGGATGGTGCGATAAACCCATAAGTTTCCACTGCGCGGCACACCCGCTTGAAAAATGATCATGTCAAAGCCTTAGCGATTCCAGATTTTTCTTTTTATTCTTCTGAGTATATTATATACTCGCTGCTTGTTTCGCAGGTAATGCCCCTTTTGTTTCGTATATGCTTTGCGGATAAATGAAAAAAAGGCCTTATGGATTTTGATAGCTTTTCGCCGGCAAGCCTTGTGGGTCTGCTTGACAGAAATTGTGAACCTTTTGGTGAAGAAGTGTACTTGATTGATGAGCCATGGAGAAAATCCGGTTAATGGCCCAAAATAGAAAATAGATATCTTGAGAAAATTCACCCATGCTCCGCCGGCATAATGAACTATTGGCGGAATGTATCCATTATCTATACCGCGCAGTATATGACGCTGGGCAGTAGTCTGATATTGACGATATACATTATTGCATAAATGGACAATTGAGGCCGGTTCGGTAATATGGATTCTGCGGTAATTTTCATTTACCCGCATGAAGCAGCGGAAGTAATCTTGATCGTGCCAGGCATTTTTTATCTCTGACCCCGGGTCAGAATTCATGTAGCGGTCAAATGGCGGTGTTGTCATGAAAGAGATCAAATCGTTGATAAAGGGGGTGAGTGAGTTAATATCACCAAACAGGAACCCGGTGTTGATTTCCGGCGGAAAAATGTACAATTGACTTTCCTCAAGATCTCCATGGGCAATGGCTCGTTCAAGCTGCATCTTAGGCCACCGCGTTTGGAGAGTAGGGTGAGACTGTGCACTGTAATATATGCCCGGTTCGGATACATTCGAGAGGAGGTCCGTTATTGACTTCTGGATAAGAATATCAGGATCTATGTACAGCAGATGAGAATAATCATCACCATAATTGTCAATAATGTACTGTAAAAATAGTGGTTTTCCCACTTTTCCTAATGCATGCTTTTCAGAAGAAAACCTGGCCTGCCAGTTTTCCACAATATCGGATTCCAGCAGTGTATAGGGTATTTTGTTTCTCTTGAGCAGTTTTTCAGACGATGGCGAAAGATTATCAGATAGAAAAAGGAAATCACCCGTGAAAGCGCCATACTTCGATGAAAACAGGGTCTGATACATGCGTAGTAGAAAACGAATTTGCCCATCATTGCCATTAGAAATTGCCAGCCATTTGGTTTCCATGTATTACTCGCCTAGAACAGACTGTTAAAATCTACAGGTTCGAATTCGGTTAACTTTGATCCTGGCGTGGCATTCAAGATCTGGATACCGTGTGTTTCTGTAACTTTTCTGGCATGGGCGTAGGCTTGTTCGGCATAGACAGGCCGTGGAGGAACAAATAGCTTACCTTCGCCCTGGGTATATCGCTCATCAAAATGTGTGGCTCCGCTGGCATCGGATGCTTTCCACATCTGGGGAGTATGTGGTTTGCTTGGTTTTTGGTTGAGCCGTTGCATTCGATTGATAAGGTTCCGCGTGAATGTGTTGCGGTCATACCAACGGTTGCCGTCTATCATGCCCATTTTGCGTTGATCCAGCGAGTAATTGTGATCCATGCCTACCAAAATAATGGGATTGCAACCCATGATTGCCGCAATTTGGATCAAGAAAAACGACACACTCCATCCGAGATATAACATATCGGGCGACAGGCTGAATTGCGGTTGTCCCGGTTTGGTGCCATATTTGTGCGGAACAGGGCAGGCGTTGTCGAAGTTTAATAGGGGAAGGTATTGGAACGGAAAGAACTTAACAATATCCACCGGGACATTGTCCTCATACTCGAACTGGTAATGCTCAATCTGCAGGCGGTCTACGATACCCCAATAGGTGAAATGATACTGCCATTTGTCATAGCCAAGGTAACTTCGGTTTGAGCCATAGGTGATTTCGCCGGCCAATTTTGACATATCGATCTGGTTGAGGCTGGGCCCATTGCCAACAATAAATGCGCGCTGGTTTTTATGAATGTCAACGAATTCATCCAGCAGGTGGGGGATGTGATAGGCACGTGTTCCCTGGAAATTGTAGGTTTCGAACTGGCGAAAGCCTAAATGCCACAACAAGCGAAACCCATTGTAATCATCTTGTATTTTCGGGAGTGTACCTCGCTCTATAAATTTTGCCGGGTCTTCTTTGAAGAATGCCGGCAGCGTAATCGTTGTATCGGGTGTTATCCCAAGTTCTGCCTTTATTTCGCCGATACGAGGATCTGTAGGGTGTGTGGGGACAACGATGGTAGTAATTGTCAGGTTTGCGACTGAATGGATTTCTTGGATTGTTCTTTCGTGTTTGGGACTGACAAGTGTGATCAGATTGGTTGGTAAATTGTCTCGGAGCCAGCGTTGATAGAGGGCCGGGCTTTCATGGTTTAGTACCGCGACAAATTGCATTCCCATTTTGTTTATTTGTTTCTCCATTCAAAGAACGCTTGTATCATACCATAGAGTGAAGATGCAAAAAAATTTTTAGAGTGGCCAGTTTCTGGTGTATCTGATGTACACTCTAGAAAAATGAAGCACAGAAAACAATTGGTATCTATGAGAAATTGTTTATAATAGTAGGTAGGAATACCGCTTTGGTTTCATTCGCAAAAGGAGAAGCGAACATGGCAAGTAAACTGGTAGTGAAAAAGGGGCCCGGTACCGGCACCTCATACACATTGGATCAGGCGGAAATATTTGTTGGGCGAGATCTGGGCAACGACATCGTTGTAAATGATGCGGAAATTTCGCGAAGGCATGCCAGGTTGTATAAACATGGTGACAATTTTATGATCGAAGACCTGGGTTCTACCAATGGCACAATCGTCAATGGACAGAAGATCCGCGGGCCCAAAGAGTTGGCCAATCACGATTATGTTGCCATGGGCCAGAACATAGGATATGAGTTTATCGATGACAAACCGATGTCTTTCGAGGCAAATACGATCGCGGTTGATAAAATGGATGAAAACGGCGACGCAACTATTGTTGGAGATGATTCTCAACGCCTAATACCCGAAGAAGAGGATTATGCAGCGCCTATCCCTGAAATTCCCTCAGAATTTGCTCAGGTACCACAGCAGAGCCAGCCCCATAAGATGCCTGCGCAGGACATCCCCCCGGCCCCCGCTTTTCCGACCAACCCGGCAAAACCAAAGAAAAAATTCCCCATATGGATTCTTATTTTGGTGATTTTGCTATTTATTATTTGTTTGTGTGGTGGGTTGATTTGGTACATTGACTCTCAAAATTTGTGGTGTGAAATTCTGACCTTTTTGCCCGGTTGCCCAGTTACTTACTAACTTCTGAAGATAAGGATTTGCAATGAGTGAACAAGATGCCTTAGAACCCATCAGCGAAGTCCTCGCCGAAACAGGCGGTTTTAATTACAGCGCCTGGAAGGTGACAGAGCCTGATGGGGAAGTTACCTATCAGTTGCAGCTCAACAATGTAACGATCCATTTCTTCCAGGAAGAATGGGTGGAGTTTTTAACACTGGCAGCGATGCTACCAAAGAAATAAAAACACTAAACAAGCGTAATGCCAGGAATCGAATCTGCACTGTTATGATAGATATATTCCTGGCATTTTTGTTTGTATAGGCCTGCTGCCTCAGGTATGGCGGATAAGATATCACTGGCAGTAAATCCGCCAGGCGTATCTTGTGCGGACAGGTGATTACCAATGAGGCCATGCATGAATACGGCCGCACGAACCGCCTCTACCAATTCGATACCTGTACAGGCCAGGGCTGCAATCATGCCGTCCAATATATCACCAGAGCCAGGTGTTGCCAGGGCGTTGGTCCCGGTTGTGTTGATGTAGGCGGCATTTTGCGTAGCAATGACTGTGCGGGGTCCTTTCAAAACCAGGATCGCCTTCCATTGTTCTGCGTAACGACGAGCGATATTTATCAGATCAGCCTCGATTTGATCAATGGGGAGGCCTGTCAGGCGGGACATTTCGCCAGGATGGGGAGTAAGGATGGTGGTATATGGTAACCGGACAGAAAGCAATTGATGGTTTATTGCCAAAATACTGAGGCCATCACCATCGATGAGTAGAGGTACTTGGCGCCATTTCTGGGCAGTTAGTAGATGCTCCAATATCTGAAGGTTCTGCTTCGCCAGAGAAATACCCGGGCCAAAGATGATGAAATCTTGGTTCGGGCATTGGGTATCGATCTGCCCCAAATATTGATGCAAATTGTCATGATCATCCACCGGTAAAAAAACGCACTCCGGCAGCAGTGAAGCAATTGACTTTGCAACCGATTGGGGTGTGATTAAGCGTACATAACCTCCCCCTGTCTTCAGGAAAGACGAGCAGGAGAAGTAGGGGGCACCATAATAATTAGAGCTGCCAGCAATGGTGAGGCATTGACCGAAGGTGGTTTTGTGACCGGTTTTGACACGTTCGGGCAATGAGACAGGCGTGTTTATGAACAGATCACCCGAAATCTGCTCTGTCATGTATTGCTGATAAGGGGCAGAAAGGTGCGACAAGAACAATGACTCAATATGTGCATAGCCATTATTTATCAAGCTGCCAGCCTTCAAAAGCCCAAATGTTACACAAATATCACAATTAATGGCTATTCCCAGGCTCTTTCCAGTATCGGAAGTGATGGCCGAGGGAATGTCAAGGCTGATAACCAATGCATCGGATTGGTTGATTGCCCGAATCGCTTGCTCATATTGATCCCTGGCGGGGCGGGTGAGGCCGATGCCAAAAATTGCATCAACGATGATGTCATGGGCTTGGACACAAGCCTCCAGGTCAAACGTATCCTTCCATTCGTGAACCTTGATCCCCATTTTGCGCAGATTCTTACATTTTTGCCGCGCACTGTCTGATAACGATTCCGACAAAATTAGAACTTCAACAGCTATCTTGTCGACTGCCAACTGTCGCGCCAGGACAAGGCCATCTTCACCATTGTTACCCGGCCCACAAATGACCAACACATGAGACGTGGGTAAATTGGTAATCTGTTCGAACATTACCTTACGGGTAGCGGCAGCGGCGTTTTCCATCAATACAGCCGAGGGAATTTGAAGTTGTTCAGCCATGTATTTATCCGCTGCATACACCTGTTGAGCAGTTCCAATCGGAAGGGGATTTTGTTTTAAGGACACGATAGACTCCTCGAGCGCTTATTGTCATAGGTTGATTATACATGGTGCCCTTATTAAACCAAAAAGCCACCGAAGGGACTCGAACCCTTGGCCGGACGCTTACGAAGCGCCTGCTCTGCCGGCTGAGCTACGGTGGCAACTGCGATATTATACCAAAGAATGTTATTTTTGTTTGAGCGCTGTCGCAATGGAAGCGATGTGTTCGGGTGTGGAACCGCAACAGCCGCCGATGATGGAAGCACCCATGGACCTGGCTTTCACTGCCATTTCGGCCATCTGTGCAGGTGTAGTGCTATAAACGGTATTGCCCTGTTCGTCTACCGATGGTAACCCGGCATTGGGTTTAAACCACAGGGGCAGATCTGTTTTCTGCTTTATGGTATGCAGCACCTTCAGATTGTCATCAAGGCTTTTGCCACAGTTAATCCCAATTATATCTACCTGTTTCTCCATCATAGCTTCAGCAAAGGCTTCAGGTTTTGTACCCATCATGGTGCGTGTTCCACGATCAAACGAAAACGAACAAATTATGGGTAGCGTTGAACATGACCGGCAGGCATCAATGGCGACAGTTGCTTCTGGCAGGTCAAATTGAGTCTCTACCAGTAGAATATCAACGCCGGCTTTAGTGAGAAGCTGAGCCTGTGTCTGATAAGCTTGAAATGCTTCTTCAGTTGTGAGGGTGCCAAGAGGCTGCAGCAATTGCCCCAAAGGCCCCATCGAGCCTGCGACGAATTTATTTTCGGCGCCGATTGCATCCTTAGCCAATCCTACTGCAATTTCTATGATCTCTTCCTGTCGATCAGCCAAATTATGTTGGTTCAACCGCAGGAACGAAGCGCCAAAGGTACAGGAGAGGATAATGTCTGAACCGGCTGTCAGAAAATCCTTGTAGAGTAGTTGAATCGCCCGGGGATTCTCTATCACCCATACTTCACCAGGCAAGCCTTTGGCCAGCCCGCGGTGTTGCAGATTGGAACCGGTTGCTCCATCTGATATCAAGAAGCCAACCTTTGTCAATTTGTCTATTAGCTTGTGTGCCATCTTTCTTTACCTCGCAATAAAAATACTACTTACATTAGTATTCATTAATGTAAGTAGTATTTATTATAAACCAATCTGAAAAGGGGAGGGGAGTGAAGGGAAGTTAAGCCTTAATCAAATTCTTTGCCAACGCAACTGCCTGGCTTGCATCAGACGCATAACCATCAGCACCGATTTCCTGGGCGAATTGATCGGTCAGGGGGGCGCCACCAACCATCACCTTAACCTGGCCTCGCAATCCCGCCTCGTTCAAGGCTTCAATAGTGGCTTTCATGTTAGGCATGGTGGTGGTAAGGAGGGCCGACATTGCCAGAACAGTGCAGCCCTGGTCGCGTACCGCCGAGACAAACGCTTCAGGCTTGACGTCTGTACCCAGGTCGACGATTTCAAAAGAGGCACCTTCTAACATCATGCACACCAGGTTTTTCCCAATATCGTGCAGGTCTCCTTTGACGGTACCCGCAGCGACCTTCCCGATGGGTTTGAAATCTTCGGCCACGAGGATGGGCTTAAGAATAGAGAGTCCGGCCTGCATGGCACGGGCGGCAATTAACATCTCAGGTACAAAGTATTCGCCTTCTTCAAATAAGCGGCCGACTTCTGCCATAGAGTCGACCAATCCACCATTAAGAATTTGTTCGGCAGAATAGCCATTGTCAAGGGCTTCCTGCACTTTTTCCGCGGTAACTTTTTGGGCTCCGTCCAGGATACTATCGTAAATTTCTTGTAAAATGGGTTCCATGTGAGATATACCTCCGAGATAACAAAGTAGACAACAAAGCTTCCGATAAGATTTTATACCAGAAAATGAAGGCTTACAAGAAGTAAATCCGGATATCTGGCAAATGAAACCCGAAATTCGGCTTGACAAATAGGTAAAAAATGTCTATTATTGAACTATAATAACTACTGATTATTTAACATAATCAGCAAATATAGGGAAAATTATGGATACATCCTTAGTACCAGATCGCTTACCTAATTCATCACCTGCCACTGCTAATAATGCAAGAATCGCGCAAGCAGCTAATGAGGTCGCCCGACGCTATCAATTTACGGAATATCAACAAAGACGAGCGTATCAAACCTTACGACGGCAAAAAGCAGGTCTGTCTCTGTTCGAAGAGTATCTGCATTTCTGTGGGATAAAGATTCAACATGCTTTGTTTGAGTATCCGCAGGATTGGTCAAATATATCCTGGGGTCTGGTAGAAGGTTTCATAAAATGGCAACTAAAGGAAGGATATGCCATACAAACCATCAATGTGCGCCTTTCTACGGTCAAAACTTACGCCAAATTAGCCATGAAAAGCGGCGTGATGACTGCGGAAACATACGCGCAAATCAATGCAATAGTCGGCTATACGCATAAAGAAGGTATCCGTGTCGACGAAAAACGACCACAAAGTCGAGTGGGATTTAAAAAGGCTCAGCCTGTTCAGATTACTTCGGCGCAGGCTGTCAGGTTGAAGGATCAACCTGACACTCCACAGGGGCGGAGAGATCGATTGATGATGTGCCTGTTCCTTGATCATGGATTGCGGGTTGGGGAGATGGCTGCCCTTCTCGGCAATTCAATTCAATTCGAAGAACGACTGCTGGTTTTTTATCGTCCCAAGGTGAGCAAGGTACAAAAACACTGGCTCTCAGATGACGCCTGGCACGCTGTTGACTTATGCAGACTGCATGAAGAAATTGATTCCACTACCCCCCTCCTGCGTCAGAGTCTGCGGAATAAGCAGTTGTCAGACAACGGTATGTCACCAAGAGGCGTAACACATCGCGTCAAGGTTTTGGGAGAACAAGTCGGTCTTACCTCGCTTAGCGCACATGATTGCCGTCATTATTGGGCAACCACTGCGGCAAAAAACGGCACGGACCCCTTTGTTTTGCAGGAAGCCGGTGGTTGGTCTTCTTTGGCTATGCCCCGCCGTTATATTGAAGAGAATGATATTGCCAATGAGGGGATTAATTTAAATACGCCCTGATTACTCAAGGCGTATTTTTGCTTGTGAGTGTCTTGGTTTACTTATTGCTAAACCAGTCGAAGAGGTAAATCCCACCGCCTTCATAACGAATGGCCAAAAGTGCTTCATCCTTCAGCGCGGGCGGTATCTCGCTCATTATGGTGAATGAACCACCAGCACCAGAATTGAAGGTCTGCACGTAGATGCCATTTACGCCGCGGGTGCCGTACTTGCCCATATAGACGTTGAAATCTGTGTCCTTAGGGAAGTTGTACGTCATAAAAGTCACTGTTCCACCCGGGTCTACCGAAACAAACGAGGTTGACGGGAAATTATCAGGCAGCGTAGTTTGGGTTGTGGTACCGCTGGTATCGGCGGTTCCTTGACCCAATCCCTGGTTGACGAACCAGTCAAAGGCATAGTAGACGCCGCTGTCTATGCGGATGGCAATCTTGTAGTAATCTTTTAGCGCTTCAGGGATATCAAAAGTATGGACCTGATTACCACCATCTTCTGAATTGAATTCAGCAACTTTGATGCCGCCAACACCTCGTGTACCAATCTGCCCCATAGTCACCACAAAATTGATCTGCTTGGGCAGGTTGTATACCTGGACTTCAACACTTTCACCAGGAGTGACTTCGAGAATGGTGGTGGTGGGATAGCCGCGGTAATTGGCATTGGGGTTGATCGCGGCAGAACCGGTATCAGTATCGGTGGTGGTTTCAGTCGTCCCACTGGATGCACTGTATGGTTTGTTGTTGAACCAATCGAAGGCATAGAAGACGCCGTCCGGGGTCTGCAATCGGATAGCGATTCGGTCTTCATCAGCCAGAGCTTCTGGTATATCGAAGGTCAGCTGGAATGAGCCGCCGCCGGCAGAGTTGAATTCATCCACTTTGATCCCGCCGATACCACGTGTGCCGAATTTCCCCATGGTGACAATGAAGTTTTTCTCTTCAGGGAAGTTGTAAGTGGTCAGCGTCACCGATACACCATAATCAACAGAGTTGATGGACGTTGTCGGAATGCCATAATAGCTGGTTCCCCCCCCGTCTGTTACTGGCGGTTTGTACTCAGGTGCGGTATAGGTATTGTAGAACCAGCTGGTTGCGACATATTTACCATCTTCCGAGGTGATGCGTACATCGATGATCCCTTCACCATAGAGCCTGGTGGGGATTTCAAAGTTGGCAATATGATAGCTGGAGTTTAAGGTGCTGAAGCCGGCAGAATAATCTCCGCCGATTCCACCTGTACCCCGTTTACCCATGCGCACAGTGAAAGCGGTGTTTTTGGGGAAATTCACCATCTCAACTGTAATATTCGCATCGGTCACAACATTGATGACGTTGATGCGCGGGGGGGCTGCTTCCGCCTGAATGGTGCTGCTCTGGAACAAGAACAAAGTCATTGCCAGGGCAAGAACCACAATGCCACGGAAAACAAAAGATTTGGATTTCATGAATTTCTTCATATTAGATCCCTCCTGATGTGGATTCCATATATATTCCTTTTAAGTAGAAAGAGAAACAAGGTGCTTACTTATGAATATTATAAGCACTTTCATAAAAAAAACAAAGCCCAGAAATCAATGAACAAATGAAAAAACGATGAAAAATCAGGAATTTCGTAAGTTGTGTGGACATATATCTATGTTAAGATTGATTTACCAAAACCAACTCACTTAATCCGATGTTTGAAAGGAGCTTATTCTATGCCGCGACCTGTCACTTTATTTACTGGACAATGGGCTGATCTTCCCTTTGAGATTGTCTGTCAAAAGGCGAAATCTTTTGGGTATGATGGCCTTGAGATTGCCTGCTGGGGCGACCATTTTGATGTGAAGCAGGCTTTAGAAGACGAACGCTATGTTTCAGCCAAATGGGACGTTCTAAACAAATATGGGCTGCAGTGCTTCGCTATCTCCAATCACCTGGTAGGACAGGCAGTTTGTGATCGCATCGATGAACGCCACGGCAGTATTCTACCGCCTCATGTGTGGGGTGATGGCGGCGAAGACGGTGTTCGCGCACGGGCAGCCGAAGAAATGAAGAACACTGCCCGTGCAGCTGCCAAAATGGGCCTGTCAGTGGTGCCTGGGTTCACCGGTTCACCCATCTGGCATTTGTTGTATTCATTCCCGCCTGTCTCGCCAGAGATGCTTGACGCTGGCTTTGCTTTGTTCGCAGAGATGTGGAACCCCATTCTGGATGTTTTTGATGAAGTCGGGGTCAGGTTTGCTTTGGAAGTTCATCCCACAGAGATTGCCTTTGATACTGCTTCGGCAGAACTTGCCTTGCAGGCTTTGAACCATCGCGCAGCCTTTGGCTTCAATTATGACCCCAGCCATTTGGGCTATCAAGGCGTGGACTACGTCAGGTTCATTACAAAATTTGCTGACCGGATTTACCACGTTCACATGAAAGATGTGGGATGGTCGGCCCAACCTACAGAAGCTGGTGTGTTTGGCGGGCATTTGAACTTTGGTGATCGCCGCCGGTATTGGGATTTCCGCTCACTCGGCAGAGGAAATATCAATTTTGAGGAAATCATCAGGGCATTGAATGCCATACACTACCATGGCCCCCTCTCGATTGAGTGGGAAGATGGTGCAATGGATCGTGAGTTCGGCGCCCGTGAAGCTTGTGCTTTTGTGAAAGACCTTGATTTTCCGCCCTCAGACATTGCATTTGATGCTGCTTTTGAAAAATGAACGGTTGCAGGAGAATGAAAAATGACTGAAAAAGATCAAGTGGGATTCGTGTCGATGGCTGGCAAAAAGGCAGAAAATGAAGCGCCTGAAGTCGGTATAGGTATGCTGGGATATGCTTTCATGGGTAAAGCCCATACCAATGGCTATAAGAAAATACCCTATTTGGTGTATCCACCGCCTGCAATTCCCAAGTTGGTGTCCATCGGCGGTCGCAGCGCGGATGCGGTACAAGAGGCGGCAAAGCGTTACGGTTACCAGAAATTCACCACCGATTGGCAAACATTAATCAATGACGATGACGTGGTGTTATTTGATAATTGCGGACCTAACAGCATGCATGTTGAACCAACCATTGCAGCCGCCAAAGCCGGCAAGCATATCGTCTGTGAAAAACCGCTTGCGCCAAACGCGAAACAGGCGGAAGCCATGCTTGAAGCAGTGTTGAAAGCCGGGGTCAAGCACATGGTAGCTTTCAATTACCGCTTTGTGCCAGCGATTCGACAGGCTTACCAGTTAATTTCCTCAGGAGCTTTGGGTGAAATATTCCATTTTCGAGCGCAATATCTGCAGGAATGGATCATAGATCCAGATTTTCCCATGACCTGGCGCTTTGACAAAGATGTGGCTGGCAGCGGAGCTCTGGGTGACCTAGGCGCTCATATCATTGATCTTGGACGTTTTCTGGTGGGCGAGCCCCGCAAGGTTTCTTCACTTACACAGACCTTCATCAAAGAGCGTCCTCTGGCTGACGGCAGCGGTACGGGCAAAGTCACTGTCGATGACGCTTTTGTCAGTGTGGTCGAGTTTGAGAATGGAGCGATCGGCACATTGGAAGCCTCACGATTCTGCCCTGGCCGAAAGAACTACCAGATCATCGAGATCAATGGTTCGAAGGGTTCGATTTGCTTTAACCTCGAGCGCTTGAACGAGCTGGAAGTCTTCTGGAAAGATGGCTCTCCCAAAGAGACACAGGGTTTCACCAATGTGCTGGTTTCTGAAAGCTACCACCCCTTCTGGGAATATTGGTGGCCACAGGGTCATATCATCGGGTGGGAACATACGTTTGTTCACGAATTGACTCACATGCTGGATTGCATAGTGAACGACAGAGCGGTTGCACCTTTGGCGGCTGATTTTGAGGATGGTTATAAGAACGCTGTTATTTGTGACGCCATACTTGAATCGGCTAAAAAAGAGAAACATATTTTGATCAGATATTAAATTTTAGGGCAGGGAGAACCTTCTCCCTGCCCACAATCGAGGGAAAAAGGAAACCAGAGTATGAAAATTGGCATTATTGGCTGTGGAAATATCGTCGGGCAGTATATCCAGCATTCAGCCCAGTTCGCTCACATTATCCAAATTGCGGCTGTGGCAGATATGGATAGCGCTAAGGCACAAGAGGCAGCGGAAAAATTGGGAAATCCTGCTCTCGCAATACCTGTTGCAGATTTGCTTGCACACACAGAGATTGAGTTGGTGATCAATCTGACACCGCCCAAGGCGCATTTCAATGTTGCGGAGAGTGTTCTCAAGGCCGGCAAACATGTATACAACGAAAAACCATTGGCGATCACCCGCGAAGAAGCACAGGGTTTGATGGCGCTGGCTGAGGAAGAAGGCCTTCGTATCGGTTGTGCACCGGACACTTTTCTGGGGGCGGGTATTCAAACTGCATTATCTGTCATCAATCAGGGCTTGATTGGAGAACCGGTGGCAGCCTTTGCACAGATGGCAGGCCATGGCATGGAGAGTTGGCACCCGAATCCTGAATTTTTCTATCAATTTGGCGGCGGGCCGATGTTCGATGTTGGACCTTACATTCTCACCTCGTTGATCGTGATGATGGGGCCGGTAAGGAGAGTCACAGGTTCTGCTAAAATCAGCTTTCCGGAACGAACCATTACGGCTGCCGGAAGGACAGGGATTTCTTTCCCGGTGGAAGTGCCGACACATATTACCGGGGTGTTGGATTTTGCACAAGGCGCAGCCGCTACTATCATCACCAGCTTTGATATGTGGCCACACAATTTGCCGAAAGTCGAAATTTACGGCAGCCTCGGTACGTTGAGCGTGCCGGATCCGAACCAATTTGGCGGAGAGGTCAAGGTGTGGCGTAAGGAGACAGGGAAATGGGAGCAGGTTCCTCTGCTTGAAGCACGTCATGAAACTGGCCGTATCATCGGTGTGGCAGACATGGCACAAGCTATTACAGAGAACCGCCCCCATCGCGCGAATAGTGCTCTGGCATATCACGTATTAGATATCATGCATGCTATTCATGAAGCGTCCAGCCAAGGTCAACATATTGAATTAATCTCTTCCTGCGACCGTCCTGCGCCGCTAACGGAAGAATTGTAAAAAAGGAGGTATGTAATGAAAAAAGTGTTGTTCGTTTGGGGTGGATGGGATGGACATGAACCTAAACAATGCGTCGACATTTTTGCACCCGTCATGGAGAATGAAGGATTCGATGTGACAATCAGTGATACGGTGGATTCCTATCTTGACAAGGAATTACTGATGGCGCAAGACCTGATCGTTCAGTCGGTAACTATGTCTGAAATAACACGGGAACAGCTGTCTGGCTTGCAGGAGGCGATTGCCTCTGGCATCGGCTTCGGTGGTTGGCACGGGGGTTCAGGCGATTCCTTCCGACAGGCAACTGATTATCAATTCATGGTTGGCGGGCAGTGGGTAGCGCATCCAGGTGGTGTGATTGACTACCAGGTGAATATCACCAACCACACTGACCCCATAACAGCTGGACTGAAGGACTTTGCTATGCACTCTGAACAGTATTACATGCATGTTGATCCTTCGAATGAGGTTCTCGCAACAACAACTTTTAATGGTGACCATTGCCATTGGATCGATGGTACTGTGATGCCGGTGGTGTGGAAACGCATGTGGGACAAAGGCAAAGTTTTTTATACCTCCCTGGGTCATGTGTCCGCAGATTTCAGTGTACCAGAAGCGCGAGAGATCGTTCGGCGTGGTTTACTGTGGGCTGCAAAATAAGGAGTAAGTGAATGGTTACTAACATTGGTGTCATCGGCTGTGGAAATATTTCCTCCGCCTACATAAAACATTCAAAACAGTATGAAAATCTCTTTTTCAAGGCTTTTGCCGATCTTGA
>Ga0334885_1002041_pt1 | contig 21906 bp, 14 predicted proteins | sample GraSluR1_MG_8_FD_207233 | JGI IMG/M metagenome (GOLD analysis project Ga0334885, IMG submission 207233) | Sludge microbial communities from methane-producing bioreactor in Wageningen University, Netherlands - Granular Sludge_31_05-R1 | ecosystem: Engineered > Bioreactor > Anaerobic >...
CGCCGTACTCGGGATCGACGAAGTCGTCGGGCGCGGCTCGCTGATCGACCCGAACCGTCCCGAGCAGGGTCGAGCCGTCGTAGACGCGGTAGGGCGCGTCGTCGGCGAGGTTGGCGAACCGGGGCCACGTGGCCGCGACGCGATAGCCGCCGGGTTCGACGTCGAACGTCCACGTGACCACGTCGGGCTCGGCGCCGGGCGGACAGGCGAAGGTTTGATGGAATGTGTTCTGGAAGCCCGCGCCCGAATACGTGGCCCAGCCGTTGTTGTCGGTACCCGGGACGGCCGCGAAACCTTCCTCGGCGTCGTCGAGAACCGCATGGTCGTTGTCGGCAATCCTCACGACGACGGAGGCCACGTCGAGGCCGTGGTAGCTCGGGTCGCTGCTGGCCACGCTGTGCGTTATCGTGCTCGCGTGAAGGGGCAACTCAACCAGGGCGTCATCGACGGCTTTGACGGTGACGGTCTGAGGCGTCGCCCAGTCCGAGGCGGTGAAGGTCAGAGTCGTCGGGACGACGGCGATCTGGGAGTCGTGGGCGATCGTCACCACGACGTCGGCCGACGGCTGTTCGGAAAGCACCACGTGGTAGGTATCTTCCGTCTCGCCTTCCTCGGCCACGTCGGTCGAGCCGCCACTTTCGATCACGTCGACGCGTGCCTGCTGGGTGGGGTTGACGGTTACCGAGAAATAGTCCTCGACGAACAACCCCTCGCTATCCGTGGCGCGAACCGTGACCATGGCGCCGCCGTATTTTGTCGGGTCGTAGTTCAGGGTGAGTTCACTGCCCGTGACGCTCGCCGCCAGCACGTCGACGGTGCCGACCGGCGAGGCCGACTGGGCAAGGTACCCGGCGATCGCGCGGGTGATCTTCGTGGCGTAAACGTAGTCGATGTAGTCGGGAGTCTCGACGGCGTCGGTATCGAGATGGTAATGGGGGTTGCTGTACACGCCGCTCTCGATCACCAGCGCGGCGTCGAAGCCGTAGATGTCGAAAAAGGCGTGATCGCTCAAATCGATCGTGCCGTCGTCTCGCCCGATCACTCCGTCTCCGTATTCGGCGAACGCGCTGACCAGTGCCGACTTGATGTTGCCGAGGTTGTCGACGTCGAGGATGCTGACGACGTCATGGTCGACGTCGGGCTGGTTGTATGCGATCATGTCGAGCGAGATCATGCCCAGGAGATCCGACTCGAATCCCGGGATGTTGTGATCGCTGTGGTGAAACTCGGCATAGTGCATAGACCCGAAAAGCCCGTCCTCTTCGCCGTCGAAGGCCACGAAGACGAGGGTCGACTCGAATTCGTACTGCGAGAGCACTCGGGCGAGTTCCATGACGGCCGCCACGCCGCTGGCGTTGTCGTCGGCCCCGGGATTGCTCACCGAATCGTAGTGGGCCCCGACGAGATAGGCGTTCTCAGGATAGGTGGTGCCGGGCTTCACGCCGACGACGTTGATCACGGGCGGATCGAAATGGTACGTGTTGTTGAAGATGTCGGTGAGCTCGTCGATCGTATCGAGCGAGGTGATCAGCCCCAGGCTTTGGAAGTGGTTGTAGATATTGTCGCGCGCCATGGCGTGCTGTGGGCTGCCGTAGCCGCGATTGTCGCCCAGGTGCGTGAAGAGCTGCTCGCCGTGGATGGACTCATAGCTCGCCTGGCTCACCTGGTCGACGATCGGATGGATGGGCGGGGAGAGGGTCACGCTGTAGGTAAGCTGGTCGCCGTTGGGAATATCGACGTCGTCGAACACGGCGTCCAGATCGATCACCGCATCGGGGGCCCCCTGCTCGACGATGATGTTTTCGATCGGAGCGGCCACGTGCGGGGCGCGGTTGAAGACGCCCACGTCGATCGTCACCGTGGCCTCGACGGCATAGCCCCACTCGTCGATGCACAGGTACTTGAACGTATCGCGGCCGTTGTGCCCGGCAAAGGGAACGTAATCGAACGAGCCGTCGTTCCGCCACGCATCCATGAAGAGCGTGCCGTGATCCAGGGTGAGGTTCCCGTACGGGTTCAGGGCTTCGATGCGATGGCCGTCGGGATCGTAGTCGTTGGCCAGCAGCCCCGGCGCCGCCACGTTCAGCGGCGTGTCGGCCGGCGTCCAATAGTAGTCGTCGCCGGCGACGGGGTAACTCAGTTGGGACGACGACCCCCCGCTAAGAAGGGTGCGAGGCTCGAGCCACTCCGGGCCGACCAGCGAGCCGCGACCGGGCCCACATGGTTTTCGCGACGCTCCGGCGCGCGGCGAACGCCTTCTCGACCCGATCGTTGCCCACTCAACTATCCTTCGTTGTTTCGACACGGCGTGGTCCCCCAAGAATGCCGTCGGCCCGATCCCTCGCGACGCGACCGCCAACTGCCGGGAGCGGTCGGACGGCCACGTAAGCCCTTGGAGCCGTTCAAGTTGCTCACATTCCACTCTCTACCTAAGATCTTCCAATCCGTCAACTTTTTTGCGCCCCGAAAAGCACGGAAAGAGCCGGGGTGCCGAAAGGACCCTCTCGGCAGAGGCCGCCTTGCCCGACGTATCCGTCCCCGTGTTCGATTCGGAAACGTGCGACATCCCGGCCATCGGACGGGCGGGACGCCGATCTCTGCCGCCGTTCCCGCCCCCGCGATGCGGGACGAAGCCGACGCCGTCGCGGGGCGGCGAAGCACGCAACGCGGCGGGCCGCGCGGCTACGGCCCTTCGGCCCGGCGCCATACTTCGAGGCCGCTGAAATTCGCGTCGCCCCCTTCGGCGGTCAGGGTCAGCTTGCCGTCGGCCACGTCGGCCGTCCACGGGCCCAGTCGGCGCCAGCGGCCCGGCGGGCCGCTGAAATAGTCGGGCTCGACGACCCGGCCGTCTAGCGCGATGCGGAACCTCGTCGGTCGCGTCTCTTCCCACACGTACGCATACACCGCGTAGGTGCCCTTCGGTACGTTGGTCAGCTCGAGGCGGGCGCGGCGGTTCCAGCGGAAGGAGTGGATCATCTTGGTCCGGGCCGGATCGGTGGGCGGGCGCAGCGCCACGTTGGGGCTTTCGAGCGGGCGGTCGCCGCAGACGAAGTCGGCCGCGCCGTCGCCTTCCCAACGGTTCCCGTCGATCGTCGTCGCCGGGCCGTTGACGTTGATCCCGCGGTAGAATCGCCACGGGCCCGTCTTGGCCGGCGGGCCCTCGAGCTTCGTGATCGGTTGCGTCAGGTCCTCGTCGGCAGGAACCACCCCCGGCGGCGGGTCGACGGGCCGGCCGCTCACGCTGAGCACGACGCGGCGGTAGGCCGTCAGCGGCGGCGTGCCCGCGTCGGTCACTTCGAGGATCACGTGGATCGTCCGCCCCGACGCGTCGCCGGGCACGGTCACGATCGCCTCGGGGCTCTCGGCGTCGCGGATCGGCGCTTCGGCCCAGTAACTTCCCGGATCAGGGTAGACCCACCAGCGATACGCGAGGCGGTCGCCGTCGGGATCGGACGAGCCCGCCGCGCTGAGCCGCACCGAGGCGCCCGGATCGGCGTCGACCGCGAGCACGCGAAGCGTCGCGTCGCCGTTGCAGACGGCCGCGGGCGCGTGATTCGCCCGGCCATAGTCGTTGACGCACCAGTCCATGCGGGCCTCGAAGGCGTTTTGATACGCCCGTCGCCAGCGGTGGATCGTGTAGAGCAGGTCGGGCCGGCCGTCGCGCAGGTCTTCGGCGGGCACGTACTCGCGGCCCCGTCCGCTGGGGCGGAAGCGCCCACCCCAGTTGCCCCATTCGGGCCGCTCGGGATCGCTCAACCCGTCGGGCAGCACGTAGAAGAACGACGGCGTATCGCCCTCCTTCACCCCGTCCTTGCCCGCGGCTTTGGCCGGGTAGAGAGGCCCGAGCGGGCCGTGGCCGGTGCGCACGTGCTTTTCGAGCCACTCGGGCGACACGAGCGACTGGTCGCCCGCCTGCCAGATGCCCCGGAACTGCCGGTCGGAGAAGATCCAGAACACGTCGGGGTGGTGCTCTTTGACCCACGCGGCGGTGCGATCCTGGTCGGCGATCGAGTGGACGCGAATTTTCTGTTTCAGCGCCGAAAGCTCGGCGGCCCCGCGCGTGCGTTCGATCTTCCAGATCGCCTGGGCCAGCTCGCGGGGCCCGCCCCAGATCGAGAACCACACGGGGCGGGGATCGTCGCGCTCGAGCACGCGGACGATCCACTCCGAGGCCTCCGAGTCCATGCCGGGGCCGACGCGGTGGGGGTCGCCGTTGTGCCCGTCCTTGATCAGGCTCGCGAGTCGCTCGTGCGACGGGTAGTCGGGCCGATGCTTGCGCAGGTTGGGCAGCACCTTGCCGTAGGCGTCGACCGCGTCGCGGATGAGGTCGGGCCGCGTCGTCTCGTAGTGGCCGTGCCCGAACCCGGTGCAAAGCGCCTCGACCTCGAAGTCGCAACTGTACAGCAGAAAGCGGACCATCGACTGCAGGTCGTCGGGGTCGCCCCCGATGTCGGTCATCACGACCAGCCGCGCTTTGACGTTGTCGGGCAACGGAGCCGGCCCGGCCGCACCTGCCGGCCCAACCGGGATGCCCACGAGCAAGGCGGCCCAGGCCGCCCACAAGGCGCAGCGATTCGACGGGACGTGCATGCAAAAACTCCTCGATCGAGAATGCCGGCTATCCGGCCGGCTTGCCGAACACCTCGACCTCGACGTAGTGGTTCAGGTCGTTCGCGGTGTTGCCGTTGCTGTAAAGGCGCACGTACCGGGCGGTGACGCCCTTGGCGTCGATCAGCCGGCCCCGGTGGGTCTCGATGTAGGGCCGGGCCTTGCCGATGCCCAGGCCCAGCGAGTTGTCCTGGTCGTTGCTGTAGATCGTGCGGACGTTCTCGGTGAACTCCGCGTCGTCGGCCACCTGGACGACCACGTCGTGGTAGCTGCGCGCTTCGCGGAAGAAGTGCCACACGTACACGGCGTAGAGGCGCGAGGGCTTTTCCAGGTCGATCTGGACCCACTGCTTCATGGGCCCCAGCTCGACGAAACTGCTCTCCGACCCTTCCTTGTCGCCGTCGGTCACGTACTTCAGCTCGCCCAGCACCGGATTCGCGTCGCTCGAAGTGACCTTCTTGTTCAAGGCCAGGTTGACCGTGCCCTCGGGCACCAGGAAGTCGGGCCGCTCGCCCTCGGGGAGCGGTTCCAGCCCGGGGTAGAGCAGCGCCAACACGTCGGGGGGCGTGCCGGCCAGCACTTCCTCGGGCATCTCGGTCTTCAAGGGCACCTTGGCCTCTTCGGCCGGGCACCAACTCGCCAGGGAAACCACGGTCAACAGGGTCGCGATGATTCGCGGCACGGTCGATACTCCTTTTGTCAGGGACGTCGAGTGCGGGTATGATGGCAACGGTCGGTTCACCGATCCCGACTATGATACCATCCCCGCTTCGGGGACGACACCTTGGAGGCTCGCGGCGCGTGCGCCAAGTGAAATCCCGGTTTTTCTGGCTCTTGGCGCTGGCCGCCGTGACCGCGGCGGCAACGGCCTTTCGCCTGCCCCGCTTGGACGAGCGGCCCATGCACGCCGACGAGGCCGTGCAGGCGGCCCGGTTCCGCACGCTCTGGCAGCAGGGGCGGTTCGTCTACGATCCCGACGAGTTCCACGGCCCGACCCTGGCCTACGCCACGCTGCCTTCCGTGTGGATCGGCCGGCCCGAGAGCTTTGCCCAGTCGACCGCGGCCACCTATCGCGTGGTGCCCGCCCTGTTCGGAGTGGGGATGATCGTGCTCATCGGGCTATTGGCCGACGCCCTGGGCAAGCCGGCCGCGCTGGGCGCGGCCTTGCTGACGGCCGTCTCGCCGGCGGTGGTCTATTACAGCCGCGACTACATCCACGAGACGCTGTTCGTCTTCTTCACGCTGGCCGCGATCGTCGCGGGTTGGCGCTACGTGCGCAGCGGACGCCCGGCGTGGTGCCTGGCGTGCGGCGCTTCGATCGGGCTGATGCAGGCCACCAAGGAGACCAGCGCGATCGCCTACCTGGCCGCGGTCGCGGCCGCGTTGGTCTCCTGCGTCTGGTCGCGGCAACTGCATGAACCCGCGTCGCAAGATCGGCCGCCCCACCCGTGGCGCCACCTGGCCGCCGGGCTGTTCGCGGCGCTGGCCGTGGCGGTCACGCTGTTGTCGTCGTTCTTCACCAACCCGCGGGGACCGCTCGACGGGCTGCGCACCTATCTGCCCTGGCTGGGCCGGGCGCGCGGGGCCTCGCCCCACCTGCATCCCTGGTACGACTATCTCCACCGGCTCGCCTGGTGGCGGGTGGGCGACGGGCCGGTGTGGTCGGAGGGCCTGATCCTCGCCCTGGCGGCCGTGGGGTTGGTCGCGGCCCTTCCCCGGCGCGGACCGCTGCCGCGCGACACAAGCCGGTCGTTCGTGCGGTGGATAGGTGTTTACACCATTGTTCTCGTGACGGTCTACGCCGCGATCCCCTACAAGACGCCCTGGTGCCTGTTGGGATTTCTTCAGGCGATGACGCTGCTGGCCGGGGTCGGGGCGGTCGCGCTGGTCCGGCTCGTTCCCACGCTTCCGCTGAAAGGGTTGGCGTCGCTTCTGCTGATCGTGGCCGCCGGTCAGCTCGCGTGGCAGGCCCATCGGGCGAGCTTCGTCATGGGCGCCGACGCGGCCAATCCCTACGTGTACGTGCACACCCAACCCGACGTCGAGCGTCTGGCCGCCGACGTCGAAGAGCTCGCGCGGGCGTCGCCCGACGGCAAGGCGATGGCGATCAAGCTGATCTGGCACGATCCCTACTACTGGCCGCTGCCGTGGTACCTGCGGGGGTTCGAGCACGTCGAGTACTGGACGCGGATGCCCGACGACCCCGACGCCCCGGTCGTGCTTTCGTCGCCCCAGCACGATCGGGCGCTCACCGCGGAGCTCGACGCGACGCACCTGATGACGGGCTTCTACGGATTGCGGCCGAACGTGCTCGTGCAGATCTGGGTGCGCATGGACCTCTGGGAGGCGCACCTGAGGCGCCTGGGCCGGCTTTAGGGGCCGCAAGACGGCAACGCAAGTCACTCGCGTTGCCGCGAAGCCGCGCCCGGTCAAGAGCTTCCCCCCCACACCGCGCGGCTCATGCTCGCCGACCCGGTGGCCAGGGAGGCGCAGTCGCCGGCCAACCCGCCTCGCAACGACTCGCATTGGGCCTTGCGCCCGGCTTCAGATCGGCCGGACGCTCGACGCGCGGGGCCCTTTGCCGCGTCCCCGGCCCTGCTCGCCCTGTTCGATCTCGTATTCGACGCTCTGGCCCTCTTGCAGCTCGTCGAATTTGTTGTCTTCCACCGAGGAATGATGGAAGAAAACGTCGACGCGGTCTCCGGAAATGAAGCCAAAACCTCGGTCGGAGACGATTTTCTTGATCACACCCTGCGGCATCACCAGAACTCCCTCAGGCGGCAGGCACGCGCCCGCCGTCCACAAAACGTTTGCCCGGCCCCGACCTCGCAGCGAAGCGGGGCGAGGCGCCTCGGATCCGGTCCGGAACGTCCGCGGTTCCGTCCCCTTCAATCGAATGCTCGATTCTCCTTGCACTCCGCCGCGCACGCCGCGACCTCGGCACGCGCATCTTGCGCCGACTTCGTCGCCCCGTTCGAGGGCATTCCCGGACGGCCCAGGGAGAGTCTTCGCACAAGACGCCGGCAAGAGGCATCAGTACGTGACGCGATCCTCCTTCGCGTTCCAGGCGTCGAAGGCGGCCAGGGCCTCCTCGCGCAAGTGTTGTGTCGCGAACAATTTGCGATCGGCTGGCGGGAGGGCGATTTCGTCATAAAACCACGCGTCGTCGAAACCTGCCGCAGCGGCATCCTGGCGGGTGGCGGCGTAATAGAGCCGTTCGATACGCGCCCAATATAGCGCCCCCAGACACATCGGACAAGGCTCGCAACTGCTGTACATCGCGCAGCCGGCCAGCGAAACCGTCGCCAACCGGCGGCAGGCGTCGCGGATGGCCACGATCTCAGCGTGGGCGGTCGGGTCATGGGTCGAGCTCACGCGGTTCCATCCCCGGCCCACGATGCGGCCCCGGTCGACGACCACCGCCCCGAACGGCCCCCCTTCGCCGGCGAGCATCTTTTCCACCGAGAGACGAATCGCCTCGCGCAGCAATGCTTCTTCCATCAACGGTTTCGACCTCGTCGCCCCGTTGGAGTCCCCGGATCCTATCGCAACCGCGACTCGAGCCGCGCCACGCAGGCCGCGATCCGGTCTTCGATTTCGGAGGTCCACCGCAGGGCGGGTCTCCCATACACGGCGAACGCGCCCGACTCGTAGCCCCCCTCTTCCCAAACCCGCCGCGACGGGATGTACGCCATCACGTCGTTGCTGTACCCCGTCACCCACGTCGTGCGGCCGTAGGTCGACTTGAAGCGCAGCGCGTAGTCGACGACCACCTCGCCTCCCAAGACGATCCAAAGCTGCTGGTCGCCCAGTTTCCATACCTGGATCGGGTATGGGTAGGAGGCGGGAAACGCCTCGCCCCGATCGAGCTTCTCGAGCAGGCGCGCCGCCCAGCGTGCCTGATATCCGCTCTTCGCGGCCACGGCCTGCAGCTCCTCGCGCCCGGGCTGCTCCTCGTAGGCCAGATCGATGGGTTCGAAGGCGGTCTTGAGTCGGGGCGGCACGTTCCGCATCGGTTGCGAGAGCACGTCGTCGACCGCATCGGCCAGCATGCGCCCGTACTGCTCGCAGAGTTCGACGGTGCGCCGGGGGATGGGGTTCTGATCGGCCCCGCAACCGGCGTGGAACATCGCGACCGCGCCGGGGTGAGCTTCCTCGAGCGCAAGCTGCGCGAAACCGGGATAGTCTCCCGACCACTGATAGAAGCTCAGCGTGGTCGCGTGGCAGGCGTAGCCGAACAGCACGGCGCGCAGACGGCCTTCGGGCGACCGCACGGCCAGGACGGGCACGGCATGGTCGACCGGTCCGGCCAGGGCAACGCCCCGTTCGCGAAGCTCGGGCACCTCCTTTTCGCGGTTGTTCCGCCGATTGACGGCGAACTCGGCCAATCCCTCGCCGGCCCAAAGCGTCGCCGGGGCAAGGTTCGCCAGCGCCTCGGCCACCGTGGCGACGATCTTCTGCTCCAGGGCCCGCGAGTACGCCACGATGCGGGCCTTCTGCTCGTCGTCCAGGGGATAGATGTCGTAAAGCGCGTCCTCCAGAACCGGGCTCGTGTGGCTGTGCGACGAGGTGAGCATCACGTCGGCCCGTTCGAGGCCGCACTGTTCGGCCAGCTTCGCGCAAATCCGTTCCGCCATTCCCTTGGGAAACCCCAGAAGATCGCTGGTCACGACGACGGCCCGATGCCCGCCGGAGTCTTCCAGGGCAAGCACCTTGACCCAGAGATCGTGCAGGGTGCCTTCGGCGGGACGGTCGCGGCCGCCGTAACCCGACAGCCAGAGAGGCTCGTCGGGCGTGATCTTGACCCGGGCGGTCCCCGTCTTCCACGGCAGGTTTTCGGCGGCGGTCGCCCCGCCGGCGAACACGAACCAGGAAACCGACAGGAGCGTCAGCGTAAGCCACCATCGTCGTCGCATGGGAGAGCCCTCCGGCGGGAGTTGCAGGTTGCCTTGGTCTCGGCAGGATAGCCCAAACCGCCGACCGAGGCAATCGGCCACGGGGCGCCGCCCCGTCACACGGCCAATTCGGCGCCGCGCGACTCGACGATCCGCCGCACTTCGGCCGGGTCGAGCTGGCGCGGATCGCAGCCCCGCTCGACGCAAAGCGCGGCGGCGATTCCGGCCGCCTGGCCCAGCATCGAGCAGGTCGTGCTCACCCGGGCCGACGACAGGGCCAACTGATCGGCCGAAAAGCATCGGCCCGCGCCCAGCAGGTTGTTCCCGTCGCGGGCGATCAGGCTGCGGTAGGGAATCTGGTAGGGCGGAACCTGCATTTCGGCGTGGGAGAGGATGTAGGTTCGCTTGTCGTCGTCGGGCTTGTGGCCGTCGAGATAGAAGACGCCCCGCGCGATCGCGTCGTCGAAGGCTCGTCCCGCGCGCAGGTCGTCGACGGTGAGAACGTAATCGCCCACGATCCGCGCCCCCTCGCGGATGCCGATGATCGGCGCGCCGTGATCCAGGCGCCACGGCCGTTTCTCGACGCGCTGGTAATAGTCGAGCACCTCGAGCATGCGCCGCCGGGCCTGAATCTCGGCCGCGGTCAGGCTTTCGGTGTCGGTGGCGTCGAACCGGGGGATCTTGACCTTCAGGGCGTTGGAGCGCGGCCCGTCGGGCCAGATGCTCGTCATGGGCAGGTCTTCCTTGCGGCGGACCGGCTCGAACCAGCCCTCGGGCAAGTGGGGCCGGGCATCGTCGGGCTCGACGTGGCGGACGAAGTACATCATCGACATGGGAAGCTGCAGCCCGTCCTCCGGCCGGCCCTTGACCGTCGCGAATCCGGCGCGCCGGGCCACGTCGGCCTCGCCCGTGCAGTCGATGAACTGCTTCGCGCGCAGGGCCTCGGGCCCCGACTTCCCGCAGACGATCGCCTCGGTAATGCGTCCCCGGTCGAGTCGGACGTCGACGAATCGGGTGTGCAGGAGCAGCTTGACCTGGCGTCGGAGAAGCAATTCCTGGAGCACGACGGCGAGAAGCTCGTAGTGGAAGACCGGCCGCTTCGCCTCGATGGCGCCGAAAGCCCTCAGGTCGGCGAGAATCGCGTCGAAGACCTCACCCTGGCCCGTCAGTTGTCCGCAGAAATTGGCCACCCCGCCGCTGGTCAGATCGCCGCCGGTGACGGCGAATCGCTCGACGAGCACGACCCGGGCCCCGGATCGGGCGGCCGCGCAGGCCGCCGCGACGCCCGCGATTCCCCCGCCGATGACCGCCACGTCGGCCTCGTAGCGCACGGGAACCTTCGTGTGATAGACGACCTCCGACGGGCTCGTTGCCCCGTCGGCCGGGCGGTGCGCGTCTTCGGCCTGGCGCGACGATCGATCGGGGTGCGGCGGCTCTTGCCCACCGGCGTCTTGGCCGAGAACCGATGCGGCGGCCCCAAGCGCGGCGAGGGGAAGAAAATCGCGGCGTCTCACGTTGGCACTCCTCGGGGACTTGGCGGACGGAAACGGAAACAAGGCCGAGCGGGTCGGCGGCCCCTATTGTCGTGGAGAAACGAGGTCTTGTCGAATCCGACGCGGTTCGTCGTGAGGGCGGCGCGTGCGTTTCGCGCGGGCATTCGGCCGGGCGGCGATGAGTCGGATCGCGGGGATTCGGATCGACGACCTCGACGGAGTGTTGTTCTATCTCATTATTTGGAAAGGAGTTGCAGCTATACGGCTGGGAATCGGACACGGCGTCGGCCTTGTCGAACCGTTCCGGGGGGCGACGTACGTCGTGGGAACCCCATCGGCACATCCTTCCCGCCCCCTCAGAAGCCGCCAATTTGGAGGCGATTCCTTGCTTTGCCTACGTTGCCCAATTAAGATCGATGGTGTGGCGTTGGTGTCCGCCTTTGGGAGGGCGCCACATTGCGTCGATCGCCTTGTCCATCTCACGCTCCCACCCGTGGTCCCGCGGCCATGGTGTTCGGGGCGTACCGGTCCGATCTGATGGAGAAATTGCTCATGCGGCGGCAAGCAGTTGTTTTGCGGGCATTCTTTCTGCTGGCGGCAGTCGCGGCAGTCGTGAGCGCTGCCCTGATCGAGCCGGCCATGGCACAAACCAGCGGCGGCACCGGCACCGACGACACGAACCTCAGCGGCGTTGCCGGCGTGTTGATCGACGGCAAGGGCGTGCTGCAGACGAGGGTGTTCCGAGACCCCGGCGGCATGGTAACCCGCGAACGGATCCAGGCCGCCCGGCAGTCGATGCCGCCCGAGCTGACCCGCCAAAGTCCGCTCCGGAAGGTCTCGCTTACCCGACTCGAGAAGGCCATCCAGGGCAAGGGCGGCGTGCCGACCGACGCGATGCGCTATCTCGCCGGATTGCAGCGGGTGCGTTACGTGTTCCTCTACCCCGACTCGGGCGACGTGGTGATCGCCGGCCCGGCCGAGGGCTGGATCACCGACGTGTCGGGGCGCGTCGTGGGAATGACCAGCGGCCGACCCGTCGTGCAATTGCAGGACCTCGTGGTCGCCTTGCGAGCCTTCCCGCCCGGCGAAAAGGGCGCCCGGGTGATCGGCTGCTCCATCGACCCCACGCAGCACGGCCTGGCGGAGATGCAGCAGTTCCTTCGGAGCGTCGGTTCGCGGATGGTGCCCGGCCAGGAGGCCTACCTGGTCAACGGTCTGAGAATGAGCCTCGGAATGCAGGAGATCCGCATTGACGGGGTGCCGCCCGACACGCATTTCGCCCAGGTGCTCGTCGAGGCCGACTATCGGATGAAGCGGATGGGCATCGGCCTCGAGCAGCCTCCCGTGCGGATGGTCAGCTTCGTCGACCGGGTGAATCCGGCGGCCGTGTCGCGGAACGCCTTGTTCCGCTGGTATTTCGTGCCCGACTACCAATGCGTGCGTCAGTCGGCCGACGGTCTCGGCATGGAGTTGGTCGGCGACGGCGTCAAGCTCGTGGGCGAGGACGAGTTGGTCTCGGCCGGCGGAACGCGTCAGACGCTCTCCAGCGCGTCGCGCGCCAGCCAGGTCTTCACGACCAGCTTCACCGAGAAGTATCCCCAATTGGCGGCGCGGGCGCCGGTGTACGCCGAGTTGCGGAACCTGATCGACCTGGTGGTCGCGGCCGCGTATCTCCAGGAGAACGACTTCTACGGCAAAGCGGGCTGGACCATGGAACTGTTCGGCAGCGAGGCGGCCTTCTCGGTTCAGACCTATCCCGCGCCGAAGCACGTCGAGTCGGCCGTTGCCGCGATCTGGAAGGGCCGGACCCTGATGACCCCCATCGGCGGCGGCGTGCAGATCGAGGCCGCCCACGCGCTGCGCGCGGAGAACCTGCTTTCCGACGAGGGCGACAAGGTGGACAAGCTCCGCGAGCAGACGCCGCTCGACCTGGCCGACGGCCAGTGGTGGTGGGATTAGTCGGTCGTTCGCGCATCTTGTGGGGCACGTCTGGTTCCTCGTTCCCACGCTTCGCGTTCCTCGTTCCCACGCTTTCCTCGTTCCCACGCTTCGCGTGGGAACGCACGTCTTGGCCGCTTCGCGGCCCCCCGAGGCGACGCGAAGTGCCGAAGCCTCGCTTCCGAGTCTCGCCCTCAGCGGGCTGGCAGCCGGATGCGAAACGTGCTGCCCGCGCCCACGCGGCTCTCGGCGTCGACCGATCCGCCGTGCGTCAGGGCGATGTGCTTGACGATCGCGAGCCCCAGCCCGGTTCCTCCCAGCTCTCGGCTCCGCGACGTGTCGACGCGGTAGAACCGCTCGAAGACGCGGGGGAGGTGCTTGGCTTCGATCCCGCACCCCCGGTCGACCACGGCGACGACCACCTGCTCCCCGGTGCGTTCGGCCCGCAGCGTGACCGTGCTCCCGGCCGGGCTGTACTTGATGGCGTTGTCGATCAGGTTCATCACCGCCTGCTCGAGGAGCCGGGCGTTGATCCGCGCCTCGAGCTCCGCCGGGCAGTCGAGCACGACGTCGACCGACTTCTCGGCGGCGAGGTGCTCGCACATGCGGGCGGCCGATTCGAGCACCTCGCGGAGGGAGCCCCGCTGGAGGTCGACGCGATGCTCCTCCGAATCCTTCTCGATGCGCGACAGGGTGAAGATGTCGGCGATCAGCGCGATCAGCCGGTCGGCCTGCTTGAGGATCGTGCGCACGAATCGCTCGGCGTTCTCGTGGTCGTCGAGGGCCCCGTCCAGCAGGGTCTCGGCGAAACCCTTGATCGACGTGATGGGGGTTTGCAGTTCGTGGCTGACGTTGGCCACGAAGTGGCGGCGCACGTTCTCGAGGTGGCGCAGGCGGGTCACGTCGTGAAAGACGATCAACACGCCGATGCGGCGCCCGTCGGCGTCGGAGAGCGCCGTGCCATGGGCGTGAAGAAAGCGGTCGGTCGCGCCGCGAATCGCCACGTCGGCCGACCGAGCCTGGGGATCGGCCAGCGTCGCGTCGACGAATCGCAGCAGGTCGGGGATCCGCAGCACCTCGTGGACCAGGCGTCCCCGAGCGGTCGCCGCGTCGAGGTGCAGCGCGTCGCCCGCGGCCCGGTTCAGATTGAGAATCTTCCCGTCGTTGTCGACGGCCAACACGCCTTCGATCATGCTGGCCATCATGGCGTCTTGCTGGTTGCGCTGGCGCACGACCGTTTCGATCCGCTCCCGCAACTGCGAGGCCATGCGATTCATGGCCTCGGCCAGGAGGGCGACCTCCCGAAAACCGTCGACGTCGAGACGATGGTCGAGTTCACCCCGCGCGAAACGCTCGGCCCCGGCGGTCATCGCTTCGAGGGGCCGGCTGATCCGGCGGCCGATACCCCAACTGGCGGCCAAGACCAACGCCGCCGCGAACAGGGCGCCCAACAGGCTCCGCTGCTGCACCCGCGCGAGCGTTCGATCGACGACCGCGATCGGCATGGCCGTGCGCACCACGGCCAACGGTTGTCCGTCCGCGTGCAGGGGAATCGCCAGGTACATCAATTCCTGCTTTACCGTATCGCTGTAGCGGACGTCGAGGGTGGGCCCGCTCGCGTTCCAGGCGGCGGCGACCTCGGGCCGGCTCCGGTGGTTGTCCATGGCGGCCGGATCTTCGTGGCTGTCGGCGACCACCTCTCCCGTCGGCAGCACCACGGTAATGCGTGTCGCGGCCCGCTGCCCCAGGCGCTTCGCCAGGGCGTCGAGCTCCGCGGTCGCGTTGGCCGCCAACAGTTCGGCCACGCGGTCGGCGAAGAAGTCAGCGCGGGCTTCGAGACTGGCAGCCACCTGTTCGCGGTAGAAGGCACGCAAGGCGTGCCGCCCGTAGAATGCCGCCGCCAGCAGACCGCCGATCGTGATCAGCGCAAACGACGGAAACAGCAGCCAGAACAACGGGGTTCTTCGCATGGTCCGATCCTCGGCGCTCCCTGGTCTCGAGTGCTGGGGCCTTCGAAAAGAATCCCGCAACGCGGAGTCCGACGGACCCTCCATCGCGGGGACAACGGCAAGCCGCCGCCCCTCTTTCCGGCGTCGCTCGGGTTTCTTAACATAACGCTAACCGTTTGCTCGCGCGCCACGCACGATCGGCCCGGGCGCCGGGGCCGTCGCGGCGTCGACGAGCGGCCGCGTGGGCGCCCCGCGCGATCGACGCCGTATTCCTACCGCCCGCGGGGCGGATCGACAAGCCGGGCTGATCCGAGTTTACCGCGTGGGGCACGGGACCGGCACAACCGAGAGGCTCGCCGTGGAGTGGTTCATCACGATCTGTGCGTTTCTCGGCCTCGCCATGCTCGCCTGGGACTGCATCGAGGTCGGGCGCAACGACGCCGCCAATATCGTCAACGCCGTGTTCGGTTCGCGAATTTTGCGGCGGCGGATGGCCGTCTTGGTCGCCGGCGTCGCGGTCGTCTTGGGAGCCACCGTCGCGACCCCGGTTATGGAGACCGCGCGCAAGGGCATCTTCGACCCCGGTCTGCTGACGCTGAAAATGGCGATCGTCGTGTACATCAGCGTCTATCTGGTCGACACCGTGCTGCTTTACTCCTACTCGGCCTACGGGATGCCCGTGAGCACGACCGCCTGCCTGGTGTTCGAGCTGGTGGGGGCCTCGGTGGGGCTGTCGGGGTTTTCGATCGTCCACTGGGATCGGGTGGGGACGGTCGTGCTGGCGATCTTCGTGTCGATCATCATGAGCGGCATCGCCGGGTTCCTGATCCAGCGAGTCTTTCGCGCGGCCATCGGCGACAAGACGCAGGATCGCGAGACGATCCTGCTGCACGGGCCCTGGATCGCCGGGATGATGCTCACCTGGCTCGGCTGGTTCATGCTGCTGAAGGGGCTCAGCAGCCTCCACGTGGTAAGCGTGGTGCGGTCGAACACGATCGACGCCTGGGGGGCGCCCCTGGCGCTGCTGCTGTTGTGGGCCGCCTCCACGCTGCTGGTTTATCTGGCCCTCACACTGACCGGCGAGCGGGGCGCCCGGTCTCTGTTTCAGTGCACCGCGCTGGTCGGCATGCTCTGCATGGCTTTCGCCTTCGGCCAGAACGATCTGGCCAACTGCGCGTCGCCGGGGCTGTCGGCGTTCTGGCTCTGGCGCCACTCCGACGAGTCGGTGCGCATGGCGACCCAAATCCCCATTTCGCATTGGGCGTTGTTTCTTTGCGGGCTGTTGATCGTGCTGGGCATGTCGACGCGCCATGCCCAGCGGGTGACGCGGGCCGAGGTGAACACGGGCAGCCAATTCGACAAGGTCGCCCTGTACGCCCCGCAATGGTGCCAGGCCGTGGCGCGGGGGCTTCTGCGTTTTCGCCCCAAGGCACGCGATCTGGCCCCCGGCCCTTCGCTGACCGAGGCGGGCAAGAAGATGCACTACGACGCCTTGCGGGCGTCGGTCATCATGTCGGTCAGCGCCAGCGTCATCGCCCTGGCGTCGAGCCGGGGCCTGCCCGTCTCGACCACCTACGTGGCCTTCGCCGCCGTGATCGCCACCGGCCTGGCCGATCGGGTCATGACCCGCGGCGACGCCGAGTTGAAGGTGGGCCGCGCCATCTGGGTCATTACGAGCTGGTTCCTCGCCGCCGCGATCGCCATGGTCGCCACCGCGCTGGTGGCCTGGGCGGTCTACCACCTCGAAATCGCCGGACTCGCGTTGGCGCTGGGCGCCAATCTGGCCGTTCGCTACTTCGCTCGAGTCCGCGCCGACGAGCAGGAGAGGCGCGTTCACCGACGGGCGCCCGAATCGGCCGACGACGAGTTCGATCGCTCCGGGCCTCAAGACGCCGAGGCGTTCCATGCCGTGGCATCGGTCGGCCCCGCCCACGACCACCCGGCCGCCGGCGAGGAACCGGGAAGCTGAAAGGGCCCGAAAGCCTGCCTCGCTTGTTTTCGCGCCGAGAGTGTCGCCGTGCCTCTTCGTGTCAAGGATCGCGACCAGGACGACCGAAAGGACGGGCAAGGGCGACGAGACGAGGATCGGCCATCCCATGGTCGGCTCTCCGCGTGCCGGCTTCCGGCGCAACGGCCATAACACGCCCCGCCGAGGGGGAGGGTTCGCAATGTCGAGTTGACCGACGGCCCCGGCGGACATGTCGAAGCGACTGACATTTGTGTCGAGAAATTCGACGCCGCCTGGGTTATGCCGAGTCGGCCGGCAGCCCCATAAGTGGTTGCGCGCCAGCCACTTGCGCAAATCTGTTGTGTATCGGGGTCATGGCACGCCAATTGCCTCCTAGCGAAGCCGCGGCTGCGTCCATTGAGGAGGAGGCAGGCGGCACTCATGACGGCGGGCCCCGCTCCGCCAGGGTTCCCTTGCGGGACGGGCAAGGGGAAGTCGAGCACGTGTGCTTCCGTGGGAGTTTTACTCCGCGGTTTCTGCATTCATCGCCATGGAATGCGTCAGGCCGAACCGGGAAAAGGGAGACGAAGCGATGCGGACATTGCCGCTCATTGCGGGGACGATCGTTAGCGGTTGCCTTTTTGCTCCTCCATCATGCCTGGCTGCGGGCGAAGCCGGGTCGTTTGGTCCTGATCCTCGGCTTCACCAGACGACGGTGGACCGAGCGATTCAATTCCTCGCGGCAGGCCAGTCGCAAGACGGCTCGCTGAGTTCTCACGCCGGGATTGGTCCGACCGCCCTGGCTGCGCTGGGCCTGTTGCGGAGCGGTCGCACGGCAGCCGACCCCCAGGTTGCCAACGCCGTGAAGTATCTGGAAAAGTACACCCAAGAGAGCGGCGGCATCTACACGCCGGGCAGCCGTATTTCGACTTACGAAACGTGCATCGCCTTGGTCTGCTTCAAGGAGGCGAATCGTCATGGCCGGTATGACGAAATCCTCCGCGCTGGAGAGGCGTTCATTCGCGGCGGCCAGTGGGACGAAAGCGAGGATAAGGACCGGTCCGACCTGTACTACGGGGGCGCGGGGTACGGCGGCAAGGCCCGGCCGGATCTGTCGAACACGGCTTTCTTGATCGACGCTTTGAAATCCTGCGGCGCCGGGCCGGATGATGAAGCCATCCAGAAAGCGCTGGTTTTCGTGTCGCGCTGCCAGAACCTTGAAAGCGAGCACAACACGACTCGGTTCGCCACCAAAGTGAACGATGGCGGGTTCTATTACACGTGCGTGCTGAGCACACAAGACGAGGAGAGGCAGACGCTTGGTGGCGGTCTGCGAAGCTACGGCTCCATGACGTATTCCGGCCTGAAGAGCATGGTCTATGCCGGGCTGACGAAAGACGACCCGCGGGTGAAAGCCGCCGTCGGGTGGATGCGTAAGAACTATGACGTGAAGTGCAATCCGGGCATGGGCGACGCGGGGTTGTACTACTACTACCACACTTTCGCCAAGGCGCTGGATGCCCTCGGGGTCGATGAGATCGAGGACGCCGAGGGCGTGAAGCACGACTGGCGTCGGGAATTGACCGACGAGCTCGCCCGGCGGCAACAAGAGAACGGCTCTTGGGTCAACGCCAACATCCGGTGGATGGAAGGCGACCCCAACCTGGCGACGGCCTTCGCGCTTCTGGCACTCTCCTATTGCCGACCGCCCCGTGGAGAGACAAGCCCCAAAAAATCATGCCTGCGGTAATCCGATTCATGGCCTTTCGTGGGAACGAGGATGGAATCCGTATGAGTCGACGAAGTCCCGCGGCGACGCAAAAAGGGTTCACGCTGGCTGAATTGCTTGTGGTGATTGCCATTATCGGCATCTTGATCGCCCTGTTGTTGCCGGCGGTGCAGGCGGCGCGTGAGGCGGCCCGGCGGATGTCGTGCAGCAACCATCTCAAGCAGATCGGGTTGGCGATGCACAACTACGCCGACACGTTCCAGGGGATGTTGCCCAACGCCGGATGGTCGGGGAGCGTCTATCCCATCGACTATTCGCCGCTGGCCAAGTTGCTGCCGTATTGCGAGCAGGCGAACCTTCAAGACCTGATCGACTTTGCGATCGACATGGGGCATGTTGGCCGGGACGACCTTCCGGTCGCACTTCGCCCCGCCGCCGCGACAGCCGTTCCCCTATTCTTGTGCCCCAGCGACGCCGAGAACCCGATTCACAACATGACCCTGCCGTCCGGAACCGCCATTCCGGTGGCCGGAACCAACTACGCGATGAACCACGGGAGCGGAATGGACGGGATGTTCAATCCAGGCTTTGGCGCAACCGACGGTCTTTGCTGGGTCGGCGCGATGACTCGGTTCGCCTCCATCCTCGATGGCACGACCAACACGCTCGCCTTCACGGAGTCGCTGCGCGGTCCCTGCGACTGGCCACCGCTTACGCCGACGCCGGACGCCCAAGTCTATCGAGGGCGGGCTTCGGCAAGCGCGACCTTGGCGGCGGCGGCGGATGCCGGCGGGCTCGACGCGGTGCTTCCCAGCATCACCGGATGGGACGGCGCGCGACTCTCGTATTGGCTTCGCGGCTGCTCCCCGGCCGGTCCCGTCATGAACGGCCGTTTTACCCCCAACAGCCCGGTTCCGGACCTGGTCGGTGGATCGGCCAAGATCACCGCGGCCCGCAGCCGGCACCCCGGCGGCGTCAACGCCTCGTTTTGCGACGGCAGCGTGCGGTTTATCAGTGAAACGATCGAAAGGACGACGTGGCACGGTCTCTGGACCCGAGCGGGCGGGGAGGTGACCTCCGGGCATTAGGGCACGATTGCGTGTGGGCGATCGTGCGGTACGGCCTTTTCCCGCCGTTCGAAACGGTCCGGAAAGGCGATCCTGCTGCGTTTCTTCCATGCCGGGGCAACGTCGAGAAAGGGCATCCAACACGATGAGCGAGTCCCCCCCTGCCGCGCCGCCGCTTCGCGTGGAGCGCTTGACCAAACGATTCCGACAAGGCAACGCGATCATTGAAGCGCTCAAGGAAATCTCGCTCACGATCGAGCGCGGACAATTCGTGGCGGTGATGGGTGCGAGCGGGTCGGGCAAGAGCACCTTGCTCCACGTGATCGCGGGGCTGACGCGCCCCGACGAGGGCCAGGTCCTGGTGGATGGGCAGGATCTCTCGAGCATGTCGGACCGGCAACTCACGCGCTTCCGACGCCGGCATCTCGGCCTGGTGTTCCAGGCGTTCAATCTCATCCCCACGCTCTCGGCCCAGGACAACGTCTTGCTGCCCATCCTGGCCGATCGGGGCGGCGGGCCTGTCGAGGATCGGTTGCAGAGCCTGTTGGCTCGACTCGCCTTGACCGAACGCCGACGCCATCGGCCCGACGCGCTCAGCGGCGGGGAGCAGCAGCGTGTCGCCATCGCCCGGGCGATGATCGGCGATCCCTCCGTGATCCTCGCCGATGAGCCGACCGGCAGCCTCGATTCCGTTACCGCGCAGGGCCTTTGTGCGCTGTTGCAGCAGTTGTGCAAGGAGCAGGGCCGGACGATTGTCGTCGTGACGCACGAGCCGGCGGTGGCTGTTTGGGCCGAACGCATTATCATCTTGAAAGACGGGCGTGTGCTCACGGAATTCCCGACCGGGCAATTCCGCGACCTTCACGCGTTGGCGGCCCACTATCAGGACGTGGTCGGCGTAACGCCAGCAGCGGAGGTCCAGAAATGAGAGTCGCCTGGAAACTGGCGTTCTCCTACGGGGTGCGGCATCCCGTACGAATGCTGTTGACTTCGTTGGCGATCGTTGCTTCGGCGTGCGTCGTGGTCTGGGTGGTCAGCGGGTACGACGCGCTGGCTTCGCAATTCGGTGAGCAAGCCGTGGAGTATCTGGGCCGATACGATTTCTTCGTGGTGCCCGAGGACCCGAACGACCCTTTCCTCGACACAAGTCTGGTCGAATCGTTGCGCCAGGACCCGGCGGTGGCGGAAGTCACGCCGGTGACGCAGCTTCCGACGCAGCTTCTCAATCCGAACCGCGGCCCCGGTGGGCCGGCCGCTGGCGGAGGACCCGGTGGCCCTGGTGGACCGCGCGGATCACGTGCTGGTGCACGTGGCGGCCCTCGCGGCGAAGCTGGACCCCAAGGTGGCCCCCCGGGTCCACGCGAACCGGGTCCGCCCGGGCAACCGAGACGGCCGGGTGGGCCACCCGGCGGCCCGCCTCGCTTTGTCCCGTCGCCGACGCTTGTCGGCACCGATGCCGAAGAGCCGCCGCACACCTTGGTCGAAGGCACTTGGATCGACACGCAGCATCCCGAACAACGCGGCGCCGTCATCGGCAAGACGACGGCCGAGCGGATGGGTCTGACCCTGGGCGACGACGCGCTGGTGATCTTCGGCACGAAAGAGTACCGTCTGAACATCGTCGGCCTGATCGAAGAAGGCTCGTCGCCAGTGGGGATGGGTCGCAGAATGCGTTCGCCCTCATCCACCACACCGCGAACGGGCATCGAGGCCGGTCCGGCGTCGTCGGCCATCTACGTTCCCATGAGCTTGGCCGAGCACTTCACGCGAGGTGAGGCGAGAATCAACCTGATCAACGTCCGATGGAAGCCGGAGGCCAAGTCCGAGATCACGCAGTTCCGCAAGACGTGGGAGGTGCGAATCGCCAAGGCCCGGCCGGCCGCTTCCATTCTCGGCGTCGAAGACATCAAGACGGGCATCGAGGAAGGCATGATGGCCACGCGCGCCAGGCAACAAGCGTGGGCCGCCACGGGCCTTTCGCTACTGGCCGCGCTGTTCATCATTTTCACCACGCTGAGCATGGGCGTCACCGAGCGGGTCCGCCAGTTCGCGATCATGCGAGCCGTCGGCCTGACGCGCGGGCAGGTGGCCCAGGTCATCGCCATGGAAGGGATCTTTCTGGCATTGATCGGCTGGGGAGGCGGTTTGCTCGCCGGCGGGGGACTCCTGGCCGTCGTCACGCGCGTGCAATCCGACCTGTTCCGCAGCGGCGCGTCGCTGGGCACGTGGTGCATTGTCTTCACCGGCGCAATCGCGTTCGGCGGCGCCCTGGCGGCATC
>Ga0334885_1002047_pt1 | contig 21885 bp, 19 predicted proteins | sample GraSluR1_MG_8_FD_207233 | JGI IMG/M metagenome (GOLD analysis project Ga0334885, IMG submission 207233) | Sludge microbial communities from methane-producing bioreactor in Wageningen University, Netherlands - Granular Sludge_31_05-R1 | ecosystem: Engineered > Bioreactor > Anaerobic >...
GGTATCCCATGTGGGCAACGGTGGACCATGCAAGCATGCGCTTCACGTCGAACTGCCTCTGGGCCGACAGGTGGCCCGTGATCAGGGAGAGCACCCCGAGCATCAGAAGGGCGTCCGGAACGGTGAAGCCGGCGGACACCGGGGGAAAGAGAAGGAAGACGGTCCTGAGAAGGGCATAGAAAGAGGCCTTTACCACCACTCCGGACAGGATCATGCTGACGCCGGTGGATGCGGAGGAATGGGCGTCGGGAAGCCAGAAATGGAACGGGAACATGCCCATCTTCAGCCCAAGCCCTGTGACGATGCACGCGGCCGCAGCGCTCCGCGCGCCGAGGGGCATGGCGCCTACAGCCCTGGAGAGTACGGCGAGGTTCAGCGTACCGGTACCCATGTACAGAAGGCCGATCCCCAACAGGAGAAAGAGGGCACCGACTGTTCCGAGGACAAGGTATTTGAACCCCGCCTCAAGGGCCTCCCGGGTCATGGCGGCCCCGGCAAGAACGTAGGCGCAGACAGCCAGTATCTCGAAGAACACGTAGAGATTGAAAAGATCCCCCGTCGTGATGATCCCGTTAAGGGACCCCCAGAGAATGAAGAAAAGCCCGCTGAAACGTCTCTGTTCCTTCGAGAAGGGAAAAAGGGCGACCCGTGCTGAGGCGGCTCCCCCGACGGCTGATATGACCAGGAAGATCGCGGACATTCTGTCGGCGGCGAGCACGATCCCGAGTCCGGGACTCCATCCGCCGAGCCTGAGCGTCTCCATGCCCGTCCAGGAGACTGCGGCGGCCCCGAGTGATGCGGCGCACGCAGCCGCGGCGGAAAGGGCGATCCACCGTCCCATCCGTTCCGGTGCGAAGTAATCCAGTACCTGGAGGACAAAGGCCGCCGTCATGGGAACGAGTATTGACGAGAGCACCCACATGGCACTACCCCCTGAGCCGCCTGAAGCGGTCAACATCCACCGACTTCTCGAAACGCTCCAGCTTCATGATGAACGCAAAGGCAAGGGCAATATCGCAGGCCCCGATGACGATCGCCGTGAGGGTAAGGGCATGAGGCAGGGGATCGACCCCGGTTCCCTGCAGGGGGAGTATGGGAGGGCCTCCTCCCGGAATATAGGCCCATGATACGAGCAGAAGAAGCACTCCCGACTCCATGAGCATGAGCCCGATCACGGTCTTGAATGCACTGCGCCGTGTCAGGACGGTGAAAAGGCCGAGGCAGAAGAGAAATACGGCTGTGGCAAATCCCATTATGGACATCACTCGTCCTCCAGCTCAAGAATTTTGATCATGGCGTAGAATATGGAGGAAAGACCCGCCCCGACCTTCAGCCCCACCGCGATGTTGAGGAGCGGCATGCTTCCCGCGCTGAGCAGGCTGCCCGGAGTTCCCGCGGAAAAGGGTGCCGGAAGGTTCGAGAGAAACCCCGCCCCCCATGCGATGCCGAGAAGCCCCACAAGGACGAACAGGATCGCTCCGCCGGCTTCCAGTGTCTCCTTGCTTTTCGACGATATCCGTGACGCTTCGAACCCCGTTCCGTAGACCACGCACATGAGGATGGCCACGGTGGCAAAGACGCTGCCGCCCTGGAACCCTCCCCCGGGGGTGAGGTGACCCAGGAAAAGGATGCTGGCGGCGTAAAGCAGGATGAAGGGCGTGAGAAGGGCCATTCCCCGCTTGACGATATAGGAAAGGCCGTGACCGGAATGGACCCTCCTGCCTCCCGAGAGGAGAATGGAAACCCCGGAGACTGACGCGAAGATCACCGTTGTCTCGCCAAGGGTATCGAAGGCCCTGTAGTCGAGGAGCAGGGCTCCTACCACGTTCAGGGCCCCGGTTTCCTCAAGGGTCCGGGCGAGATAATGAACCGACGCTTCCGGCAGGCTCCTCTCCCCCGCGAGAGAATACAGACCCCGAAAGAGAAGCAGGCCCAGGACCGAGCATACAAACGCCGGGACCTTCACCTGGAGCCATGACGGACATTCATCGCAGACTTCAGGGGGATGGGGTATCTTCCGGGTCTGGCTGTAGGCCACGAGCAGCAGGGACGTGACCAGGCCCGAATTGATGATGGCCTGGGTGAGCGCCACGTCAGGGGCCCTGAGAAGAGCAAAGACAGTGGCCATGAGCACTCCGGTGAAAGACAGGGTGATGAAGGCGCTGAGAAGATCCTCAAGAAGCACTGCCACCAGTGCCGTGACGGCTATGAAAAGGTACAGGACGGCAAGAAGGGAAACGTTCATTGCCCGTTTTCCTCTTTTTCCCTTTTCCGTGCAGCCCGTGCGATGGCGTGGGAGGCCATGGGGTTTGACACCAGGAAAAAGGCCCCTATAAGAACGAGTTTCATTGCTCCGGCGGCTGTTCCGGTATAGGGAAGGGCACCCAGCAGTATGAGGACCGCCCCGCCCGAAAGAGCCTTGGAACTTCCGTGAAGCCTTGTGTAGACATCGGGAAAGCGCAGTATTGCCACCACTGCCGCGAAACTGAAGAAAACCCCTGCCGCGATGCAGAGGCCTCCCGTAAACCGCAGAACGGCGAGACTCATTTGTGGAGCTCCCCATGCTCGAAGTATTTTGCCATCAGGAGCATGTCCGCAAAGGAAAGGACCGAGAAAGCGAGGGCCACGTCCAGCAGGAACGGAGTTTCGATGTAGAGGCTGAGCAGCACGAGCACCATGGTAAAAATAACGGAAAGGGCATCTGCAGCCACGAGGCGGTCTGCGGGCGACGGTCCCCTGATGACCCGGACAAAACCCACCATGCCCGAAATGACCATGCCCCAGAGTGCGGCCAGGATCATTCCGCGAACCTCCCGATCCCCTTCTCGAGCTTCCCAATGTCCTCTTTCAGCTTTTCAATGCCGCCGTTCCGTGTCACAAGAGCGTGCACGGTAAGCTCCCCGAAAGGGGACATATCCACGGTCAGTGTTCCCGGCGTGAGGGTCACCGCGTTTGCGAGGGCAACTATGGAACCCTTCGACCTCAGGGACGGTCTGTACACGAAGGTGCCCGGGGAAATATCAAGGGCTGGGCTGAAGGCCTGGAACGCCACCTCCAGGGATGCCTTCACCATGGCAAGAAGGAAGGAGGGAATGAAAAGGAGAAAGAACCCCCCCCGCCTGAAAAGGCCTGCGGGGGAAAAGAACATCCTCCGCCCGAAAAAGGGTCTCCATGTGACAATACTGATGAAAAGGCAGAGAATAGCCCCCACCAGCAGGAACAGCGGTGAAAAAGAACCGCCCATGGCGGTCCATGAAGCGAAAAGAACCAGGAAAAGCAGGAAAACTCCGGGGGGGATCCTCAATGTTTCTCCTCCTTGATCTGCCTGAATGATCTCTTTCATGATACCACAGCCTCCCGGGACTTTTCTCTCAGAAGAGGACAAAAAGCAGACAGATGGCCGCTCCCGCGGTTATGAGCACGTACTCCCGAAGAAGACCCCCCTGGAGCCGCCCGATCGCCGGCAGTATCCTGCCGAAGGCCCCTGCGGCCCTGTCGACGAGCACGTCAATATCAGGAATACTTTTTGCGGATGCGATTTTCTCCTTCAGGAGAACGAAACACCCGGCCCCGGCTGCAAGGAGAAGAATTCCTTCAGTTATTTTTCCAGAGGAGAAATACCCCGTTCCCGGCTGCCCGAGGACCTCAGGAACGACACCGGGAAAAATCCCGAAAAAAACTACGAACAGTACGGGGACTGCGATCCCGGCGCTCATGAGGACGGAACGGGATGAAGGAATCCGGGGGAGAGTCTTTTCAGGTCCGCTGAAGGCGTACCACCCCATTTTGGTGAAGGACATGACCGTTCCCGCGTTGGCAGCAAGGAGCCCGAGGGAGACGAGAGGGAAACCGTTCACAGCCTGCTTCACCAGGATCTTGCTTCCATATCCCATGGTTCCCGGCAGACCTGCGATGGCCGCTGCGGAAACCAGAAAGAGGCAGAACACTGCGGGAAGACGCTTCGCTGCTCCACCGAGACGCGCGAGGTCACGGGTCCCGTAGGTTTTTTCCAGGGCGCCGGCGCATAGGAAGAGCGCTCCCTTGAAAAGTCCGTGTGCGGCTGAGTGATAGAATGCAGCGGCCGTTCCGAGGTCCGACCCCGTCCCCGCGGCCGCTATGATGTAGCCGAGCTGACTGATGGTGTGATAGGCAAGAAGGCGCTTCATATCATACTGCAGAAGGGCCTGGACCACTCCCCACAGCGCCATGGCAGTTCCCGCCGCGAGCAGGATGTTCGATGTACGGAGACCCAGTGCGGCGGCTATGCCGAAGACCCCGACTTTTACCGCAACTCCTGAGAGAAGTGCGCTCACCGGTGCCGGGGCTTTTCCGTGGACTTCGGGCAGCCAGAAATGGAGCCCGGGGAGCGCAGCCTTTACCCCAAGCCCCGCTATGAGAAGAACACCCATTCCTCCGGAAACCGGTCCGATCGGCAGAGTACCGGCCCCGGTCCCGGCAACTGCCGTGAGAACGACCGCTGCCCCCGCGAGCTGGACCACAAGGTAGCGGAAGGCTGTGGCGGATCCCTTCCGGGCAATGAGAAAAAACAGGGCAAGGGTGGATACCTCGAGGAAGATGAGATATCCCAGCCAGTCCGCGGAGAAGAGAGCGCCGCAGACCGAAAGGAAAAACAGGAGAGTCAAGGCGCGGAACCGCCGCCTGTCCCCCCTGTCGTCGAAGTACCCCTCTGAAAACAGGACTGCGGCTGCCGATGCCGCGCCTGCCGTCAGGGCAAGTACTGCTGCGCCCGGAGAGAAGACGAAGAGCGATGAGAGCATGGAAAGATCCGCCGCTTCAGGAAAGCCGGATCAATAGACGCCCTTCAGCCCGTTTTCCCTCAGCACCGAATCAAGGCAGCCCACGTGATACATGTTGTGCCCGCAGAGGGAGACAAACACTGCCCCGTTGGCCATCTCCGCGCCCTTCCTGGCAGACATCCCCTCATGCCGCATGGAGAGGGCCCCGTCATCGAGGGAATCGATCCAGGCATCGGCCTTCTCCTTCATGCGCATTCCGAATGCCCGTATCTCTTCCTTCGGCGGGATCACGGAACAGTCTTCGCTCAGCATGGCCGCAGCCCGGCCGTACGCTCCCCCGGGGATCTCCTCCCCCGGAGGAAGAAGGAAGTAGTCGATGCAGAAAAAGGCGTGGTATACCTGCTGCCAGAAGAAAAACCCTCCGCCCTTTTTGCCCCAGAGGTCATCAGGGCACTCGTCCACGAGCCTGAAAAGAAACGTCATTCCTCTTTCATAATACTGCCGGATCCCGTCAACAGTGTTTCCCATGTTCATCTCTCCTTAAAAGGCATACTTTCTTTCAAGTATATCCTGAGAAGCAATTTTCCAAAAGGAGTGCGGCTCCCTTTTTACTTTACTGTGTATTATTCTGTTTTTTCCATCTTGACAAATAGTCCGTCTTGCGTTTTAATCAGATATCGTTTTGTATCCTGGTCTGTTTTTTCACCCTTGCGAAATTCTCTGCAGGTTTCATTCCGGATATACAGTTTATCATCAAAATACTTCAGGAGGTGTTTGCATGAAACTGCGAACAAAAACTGCGTTTATTCTTGCCGTCTTCTGCCTGTTCACACTCTTTGCGGGCGCGGCGGCTGCGCGTCCCGTAACCCTTGTGGACTTCAGCTGGGACAGCGTCCAGGTACATAACAGGATCGCCGCCTATATCATCGAAAAAGGATACGGCAAACAGACGGACTTCATCTTCGCCGAGTCCCTCCCGGGGTTCATGGGCATGGAGCGGGGAGACGCCGACTTTTCCATGGAAGGGTGGGTGGATAACCTGCTCGACTATTGGGAGAAGGTGACCAAAAACGGAAAAATGGTGAGCCTCGGCACGAATTTCCCCGATGCTCCCCAGGGCTGGTATGTGCCCACGTACGTGATCAAGGGGGACGAGGCCCGGGGCATCAAGGCAGTCGCACCGGATCTCAAGTCGGTTGCAGATCTTCCCAAGTACTGGGAGCTCTTCAAGGACCCTGAGAACCCGAAAAAAGGCCGTCTTCTCAATGGACCTGCCGGGTGGAAAGTAACATCCATCAACGAAATGAAGATAAAGGGCTACGGTCTTGACAAGCATTACAGCGCCTTCTCCGCAGGTTCGGAGACAGCCCTCTCGACCGCGATCAAGCGCGCCTACGACAGGGGAGAGCCGGTGCTCGCCTATTACTGGGAGCCCACGTGGGTCATGGGCCTTCTTGACATGACCAAGCTCGAAGAGCCGCCGTACGAAGAAAAATTGTGGAACGACGAAAATCTTTATGCCTGCGCCATTCCGTCGGTGCGTGTGCTCATTGTCGCCAACACGAAGTTTGTGGAGGCCAACCCGGATATCGCCGCATTCCTGAAGAACTACAGCACGACCCTTGAACAGAACAATAAGGTCCTGGGGTTTATGTTCGAGGGGAAGGCGGACACCCAAAAGGCGGCCGTCTGGTTCCTGAAGAACTACGAGGATGTGTGGAAGCCCTGGGTCCCCTCGGATGTTGCCGAAAAAGTGTCTGAAGCACTTAAGGGGGAGAAATAGGTGGACGCCCCGCAGCAGCAGGATGTTGCTGCCGCCGCTCCGGTCGCCGAGACCGGGGCGGAGGCTATACTCATCCGCGATCTCTGGAAAGTCTACACCAGGAAAAAGGGGATGAGCGTCTCCTCCTCGGACATCGAGAACGATGAACTTGTAGAAGAACTGGACAAGGGCGAAGACGCAGTGGTCGCCATGAAGAATGTTTCCCTGGAGATCAACTGGGGCGAGACGTTCATCATCATGGGGCTCTCCGGCAGCGGAAAATCGACGCTCATCCGCTGTCTTCTTCGGCTTGTGGAGCCCACATCCGGAGATATCATCATCAACGGCGAAAACGTGACGGCCATGAACAAGCGGCAACTCGTCAATTTCCGGAGGGAAAAAATTGCCATGGTCTTCCAGCATTATGGCCTTCTTCCCCACCGTACGGTCCTCCAGAACGTCACCTTCGGTCTGAAGCTGAGAGGAGACGAGAAGGAAAGCCGGAAGGAAAAGGCGATGGACTCCCTCGACAAGGTAGGGCTGAAGGGATGGGAGAAGTATTACCCCGCGGCATTGAGCGGCGGAATGAGGCAGCGCGTGGGAATCGCCCGCGCCCTTGTGATGGACGCTCCGATCCTGCTCATGGACGAACCGTTCAGCGGACTTGACCCGCTCATTCGGCGGGAACTGCAGGACGAGATGATCCACCTGCAGAAAGTGATGAACAAGACCATTTTCTTCGTGACACACGATCTTTCCGAGGCTCTCCGCATGGGAGACCGCATGGCGATCATGAAGAAGGGTGAGATCGTCCAGGTGGGTTCGCCGGACGAGGTCATTGCGAACCCGGCGGACGAATACGTGGCACGGTTTGTCCAGGACGAAAGGGAACATATGAGACGGGCCGAAGAAGTCCTTGCCCGTGATATGGCCGGAAAGGAGGGAGCAGCCCATGTTTCCTGAGTTCCTTCAATATCATGTGGCAGGCGCGGTAAACAGGTTCATCGATGACCTGATCGCGTCCTATGCTTCCGTGTTCGACTCCATATCCGACGGGATCCTCTCCTTCCTCCTCGGCGTGAACTCGGTATTGACGTTCATTCCCTGGTGGGCCTACATCATCGCCGTGTTCCTGCTGAGCTGGTATTCCTCGAAGAAGTTGATCGGCTCAGTGGTCCTTGCCGCGCTGCCGTTTCTCATCGGCATGTTCGGTCTTTGGGCCATGGCCCTCGAAAGCCTTTCGGTGATCATCACCGCCGTACTGCTGGCACTTGCCATAGGGCTGCCCCTCGGCGTGCTCATGGCTGAACTGAGGCCCGTGGCTGCAATACTCCGGCCTATCCTGGACGGTATGCAGACCATGCCGAGCTTTGTCTACCTCATCCCGGCCATGATGCTCTTCGGGCTGGGAAAAGTGCCCGCAGTCCTTGCAACCCTTATCTACGCCCTGCCTCCCGTGATCCGCCTGACGGCGCTGGGCCTGAACCAGGTGCCCAAGGCTGTCGAGGAAGCGGCTCTGGCCTATGGCGCCACGCGGTGGCAGCTGCTGAAGGAGGTTCGCCTTCCTCTCGCCATGCCGAGCATCCTTGCCGGCGTGAACCAGACGACCATGATGGCCCTGGCCATGGTGGTCATCTCCTCCATGATCGGGGCACGGGGCCTCGGGCAGGAGGTACTCCTCTCCATCAACCGCATAGACGTGGGAAGGGGTTTCGAGGCAGGCATGAGCGTGGTGTTCCTGGCCATCGTCATCGACCGCCTGACCCAGAACATGGCAAAACGCTGGGAACCGCCGAAGAGATAACACGATCACCAGGTAACAATGCGGACGGCCCGGGGCTTTTCTGCCCCGGGCCGTTTTTTCTTCCGAAAAATCGTCTTCCCTGCACCAGCACTATTTCCCAGTCAGCTTCCGCAGCACGGCGATGTAGTCGCCCTTTTTCATGATCTTCGGATTGTCGGGGTTCGAGGAATTCGCCACGGACTTTTCGGCGATCTCCCCGAAATCCTCCTCCTTCACGCCGAACACTGACAGGGAGGGAAGCTCCAGGTCTTCCGCCATCTGCTTTACCTCAGCCACGGCTCTTTCCGCCCCCTCTTCAGGAGATGAAAAGGTCAGGCCGAGGCACACTGCCACCCGAGCGTAGCGCTCCACGCAGGCATCCATTGAAAACTCCATTATGGCCGGAAGGGCGATGGAGTTGCATGCCCCGTGGGGGGCATCGTAGAGAGCGCCCAGGGCCTCGGCAAGGCAGTGGACCGACGCCACGTCGGAATGGCTGAAGGCCACCCCTGCGAGCAGGCTGCCCAGGAGCATCCCTTCCCTCGCCTCCAGGTCGGCGCCGTCCTTCCATGCACGGCGGAGATACTTTCCGATAAGCTCCATGGCCACGATCGCGGGCGCATCGGAGAAGGGAGTAGCCGCCCGGCATGTATAGGCCTCTATGGCATGGGTAAGTGCGTCCATGCCGGTGAAGGCCGTAAGGCTTTTCGGCATGGTGGCGGTCATCTCGGGATCCGCGAGGGCGACCTTCGGTGCAAGAAGGGGGCTTTTTACGGTGAACTTGAATTTCGCCGCGGTGTCGGTGATGACGCTTCCGAAGGTGAGTTCACTGGCTGTACCCGCCGTGGTGGGGATCGCAATGATCGGGAGGGGGGTGGAGATCGTTTTGAACCGGCCCTCGTAATCCCGGATCTTTCCCCCGGCGGCGGCCACGATGGCGACCCCCTTGGCGCAGTCGATGGGGCTTCCTCCGCCCGCTGCGAGGAGGCAATCCGCACCGAAGGCCCGGACCGCATCCACTGCGGCGTGAACATTTCTGTCCTTGGGGTTCGGCTCCACGTCTGAAAAGACTTCCCAGGGCACAAAGGCCTCATCGAGACCGGCGGTTACCCGGTCGAGAAGCCCTGCGGCCAGTACTCCCCCGTCGGTGATGACAAGCACCCGCGACGCTCCTATCCTCCGGGCCTCTTCCCCGGCTCTCCGGGCGGATCCCCTCCCGAACTCGACCCGGGTCGGCATTTCATAGCTGAACGATGGAAACATTCCCTTTCATCCCTTCCTTTTTAATTCGGCGATAAGTGCGGTCCCCTGAAGACGGCCCCAGGACCGTATTGTGTTCTTCCCCTGCCGCTTCGCTTCGTACATGGCCATATCCGCACGTTTCATGAGGGTCTCCGGGTCCTCCCCGTCGTCCGGGAAAAGGCAGAGGCCGATACTTGCCGAGATGGAAAAGGAGCTGCCATCTATCCTGAAGGGAGCCTCAAGAGACCGGAGTATACGGGATGCGGCTTTCTCGGCATCCTCCAGGCTCCCCACAAGGGGGAAGAGGAATGTGAACTCGTCCCCTCCCATGCGGGCGACGGTGTCCGATCCACGGAGTTCGCCCCTGAACCTTTCCGCTGCCATAACGAGAAGGTGGTCGCCCGTCTGATGGCCCTTGATGTCATTGACCGTCTTGAAATTATCGAGATCGAGAAACGCCACGCCGAGCCTGGTTCCGCTTCGGCTCGCCGCAGCCATGGCGAGACCCAGCCGGTCCACGAACAGGACCCTGTTGGGAAGGTCCGTGAGCATGTCGTGTGTGGCCTGGTGAATAATGATCCTTTCCGTCTTTTTTCTCTCCGTGATGTCGGTATGGGTCCCGATGACCCGGACCGGCCTGCCCTCTTCATCCCTTCGCACAGCCTTGCCCGCCGACAGCACCCAGCACCAGCTCCCGTCCTTCTTCTTCAGGCGGAATTCGCATCTGTAGGCAGAAAATTTCCCTTCAAGGTACCCTGAAAAGGAGCTGAGAGAGCCTTTCAGGTCTTCCGGATGAATGAGCTCCCTGAATGCGGCAATGGTTTTCGGAACATCACCGCCGTGGTAGCCGAACATGCGTTTCCACTGACTTGAGAAGAAAATACTGCCGTCCCCGAGACTCATATCCCAGACACCTGCCTCGGCACCCTCCAGGGCAAACTTCCACCGCTCCTCGCTCTCCCTGAGGGCCTCCTCGGATTGCTTCACCGCCGTGATATCCATGTTCCCGCCCACGAGGCCTACGATGTCACCCCTGCTGTCCAGGAGCGGTCCCTTGTATGACTTAAGCCATATCCAGCGCCCGTGTCCGTCCTTTACCCGCCTTTCCAGGTCGAGTTCCGTTCTCCCTGTCAGGAAAATATCCGCATCCTCCCGGAAGACCATCTCGGCGAACTCGGGAGAGAAGACTTCGTAGGGACCCCTGCCGAGAATTTTCTCCATTGGGATGTTCACAAAATCTGAGAAAGCCTGGTTGACCTGGAGGAACCTGGAATTGGTGTCCTTGATGACCAGGGGGACCGGTATGGTGGCAAAAAGCTGTTCCTGGAGCTTCAGCTGATCCTTCAGTTCCCTCTCCAGTTCCATTCTTTCGGTTATGTCGTGGAGGTATCCGTCGATCATCATTGCCCCGGAAGGATCCGGAGAGGATGAAAGGATCGCCTGGACCCATATTGGTTCATCCTTTGAAAGCAGCAGGCGGAATTCCCTCCGCCGCTTCCGTCTTTTCCCTGACATCTGCCCGAGGAGAACCGTGACTGCCTCTGCGTCTTCGGGGTGGATTCGGTCCATGAACGTTCCGGTCTTCATGGGAAAATCGGCTGCGGTAAACCCCATCCGCTCCAGAAGGTTGCCCGCGGCACAGAGGATCGTTCCCGAATCTGTACTGATCCTCAGGACCATACCGGGAACATTGTCAAACAGAGTCCTCATCTGCCATTCGGCCTGGGCGGCGCAGAAAGACATATCATCCTTCCCGCTCTCCGGAGAGGAATGATTTTTAAGATTTTCATGGCTCATGCCTTCGGCCCCCAAAAAAGTTTTCTTTCATATCGAAATGTATGATAATACAAATATCTCTTTTTTTAAACAGCATTTCCCGAATTAACAACACGGAGTTTTTCCTGTTGCCGCAGGTATTTCCCTTTCGATCAGGTATGCAATTTCCCTCTTGATTTTTGATGTACTTTATGCAAGAATTCCATTATTCAATCCTATTTCGCTTTTGCCTGCCATCCTTTATCTCTTCCATGAAAAAAAGAATGAAGAGAGGTGAACGATATGAATGTACGGAAATGTATGCGGGCAATGGCGCCCATGCTCCTCGTATTTCTGTCCTGCTTCCTCATTTTTTCCACGGATGGAGCTGCTTCAACTGTTTCAGGGGATGTACAGACACTTCCGGAGCAGCAGCCCGCCGCCCGGGATCCATGGGACTGGGGAGATCCTGTGCCGGACGGACGCAGGGAGTGGACGATCATCGCCTTCCTGGACGGGGACAATAACCTTGAACAATTTGTCCTGCAGGACATGAAAGAAATGGAAACCGGGTTTCCCGGACCGGGAACAGATGTGATCGTCCTCCTTGACCGGTCGAAGGAATACAGCACGGCCATGGGGAACTGGACCGGTACACGGGCCTATCGGCTGAAAAAATATATGGGGGAAGGAAACATCGATTCGGAGCTTATCCATGATTTCGGGGAACTGAACCTGGGCGACGAAGCTGTGTTGGAGGCATTTCTCCGTGCAGCACTCAGAAAATTTCCCGCGCCGAAAAATGCCCTGTTCATGTGGGATCATGGTTCCGGATGGATCAACATGGCCAACGACGACGACGCCCCGGGATCCGAGCGGAAAACAGATGAAATCACCCTTGAGGAGTTCACAAACGCGCTGAGGAACTCAGCCTCCCTTCTTCCGGAGGGGAAACTGGACCTCATTTTTTTCGACATGTGCCTCATGGGACAGGCGGAAACCGTCACCGCATGCGCTCCTTTCGCAAGGTACATGGTGGCGGCGGCACCGACCATACCGGGAGTTGGGATGGACTATACGAAGGCCCTGACACTTTTTGCAGGGAACCGTCCGACGGCCGATATTGCCGCTGAACTTGTCCGGACGGGAGTAAGGGGATTCGGGGAAAACGGCAGGAAAGACGGGGCTTATACGGCCTTCGACCTTTCGAAAACGGACGAATTCCTCGCTGCCTTTTCCGCTTTCTCACAGAAGCTGACCGGGAGGATCCCGGAAGAATGGGCAAACATAACACGTACAATTTTCTACGCCCAGAATTACGGAGGGCGAGGAGATTATCTCCGGGAAAAAAGCTCCCTTTCAAGCATTGATCTCAGGGACTGGCTCGCAAGGCTCCGCAAAATAATGAAATCCCCTCCGTCCCTGGAGATAGCAGAACTGGAAAAAGCCGTCGCCAGCCTGATCATTGCAACTGAAAAAGGCCCCATGCTCGTATTCAGCCAGGGAATGTCCATATACATACCCCTGAGGGAGAACAACCTTCGGAACGAGTATTCGGGGCTGGACTTCAACCGGAAAACCGGGTGGGTTTCCACGCTGTCCGCGCTTTACAGGAAACAAAGGGATGAAGGCATGGTTCCTCCGCGGGTGGTTTCCATAGAGTTCGGGACACCAAAGGTCCGCCAGGGCGTGACCCGACCCGTGGGAGGTTCGGATTACGACCTGGTGCCGCTGACACAGGTCATCCCATTGTCTGCGAACCTTCCCCGGAGCAGCTACGTCAAACTGATTTTCGAGGGAAACGCCATCCTTTGGGGATATGCGGGATTCGCCTATGCCGACGTCCCCCAGGGTGAATATACCATCGTCTCGGACGCTGTCCTTCTGGACGAGGGACTCGACCCGGAGGGAAGCCAAAAAAAATGGGAAGAAGCGGCCGATATCTCCGACGCCATGACCCCTGTTTTCCGTGACGGAAGAAACGAACTTCTCTACCAGGTGGGAGCGCTCATCCACCTCCTGTCCAACGGACAGCAAAGCGTTCCTGTCACGGCCCGCTTCAGGGATGTATCAGATCTCTTCCATTTCACCATCGACGGGACCTATTCCGATCCGCAGACCAGGGGAGAAATTCCAGTCGAACTTATAGTTGACACCCAGACATACAGTATTGTCGCCATGACGTCCATAGTTGCCACGGAAAACGGAATGGCCATCTCGGACATTTCGCCCAGGCCGGAAGGGATATTCCGCCCATCGCTTTTGAAATTCGGCACAGACGGAAATATGCGGGTCGTATCAGGCGAGGGGATCCGGTGGAGTGAAGGTCTTGATGTCATCATGGAGATGATACCGGCTGGAAAAACACTCCGCATCCTTGGCCAGGCAGAATCCATAGGAGGCGCCGGCGCGGCTATGGTAAGCCCTCCGGTGACGATAGCCGAAAATCCCGAGATAACCCCCCGGCTTGAGGAAACCCGAAGAACAGGTGCAGGAAGGCTTCCGGGCAGGTATGCGACCTTCGGTGCGGTCGCGCAGAGAAACGGGCAGGGACCGATACTCGCACCGGAAGGAAACGTGCTTGAAATCGGCCAGCCGGGAAAAATGGGCAAAAATGCATTCCCCGTACGTTCCCAACTCGGAGACCAGCAGGCGGTCGAATTCGTCCTCCTCTGGGAACCGAGAGGCCTGCCGATCCTCACGGCTTATGGAAAGGATGAAAAAAGCGGGGAATACGTCCCTTCGGAGCGGAGGTTCGCTGTTGTCCAGACCGAGGGGCAAAGCTATTTCTGGACGACCTTCGACGCCTACACCATGCGGAAAACGATCATGATGCCGCTGGACGAAATGAACTTCCCCGCCGCGTTTATGCTGGGGACCTGGAAGGGCAACGACGGCAGTTCTCTGGAACTGGGCAGGGGGAGTGCTGTCTATATTTCAGAGAAAGGAGCCAGAATGCAGGGAAACCCTTCCGTCAGGGATAACATGCTCACAATAACCCCCCAGTCAGGAACACCGGTGTCGCTGTTCTTCGGCTTCAACCAGCCCTCCGACGCCATGGTGGCGACGTTTGTGGAGAGTGCGACGGCAGTGATCTACAACCGGACATCCCAGACCTCTCCCCAGGTGACGCCGCAAATGCCCCCGGTGCAGCAGCCGCAGCAGCCTCAGTATCCCCAGCAGCCCCAGTATCCCCAGCAGCCCCAGTATCCCCAGCAGCCCCAGTATTACGTCGATCTCACCGGCGTCTGGGGAGCAATTATCAACGGGCAGCAGCTGGTGATGCAGGTCCAGGGAAACCAGTACCAAGCCTGGATGAACGGAATGCCGTTTGAGGCGGGATACTTCCAGATACAGGGAAATATACTCCAGGGGTGGACAACCGACGGTTCTCCGTTCTCACATTATCTCTCTATCGATCCTTCGGGCATGGCATTCTCTCTTACCGACACTTCGACAGGAATGACGATCCTGTATCAGCGGATGCGGTAGCCGGAAATCAGGCTGGAAGCAAAAAAACAGATGAACTTAAAGAACAGGCCGGTGTGGAGAGGAATTCCTCTCCACACCGGCCTGCAGTCATTACAGAGATCTACTGAAGTGATTTCATCAGTACTTGATCATCCTCGGGAGCGCCTTGGCCTGGTCGATCCACCCCTTGACCTGTTTTTCCGAGGGCAGTTGGCGGACGAGCTTTTTCTCTTCGTTGAGCTCCGCCATCTTCTTGTGCAGGTTGTCCGCCTTCCGCTTTGAGAGCTCGGGCACCGTGTCCACGCCGGCCGCCTCGAGTAGGTCGGCGTACTGGCCTCCCACTCCCTTCACCCGGAAAAGATCGACGTGGTTCACCCACTCGAGCAGAAGGTGCGCGGGAACGTCCGATTTCTTCGCCAGATCCTCCCGCCCTTTTTTCGTAGAACCCTTTTCGAGAAGCATGTCCGTGTTTTTGATCCCTGCGTCCTGGAGCTTCTTTGCGTATACCTGTCCGATGCCTTCTACTTTTTCGAGGTTCGCCATTTTCAATCTCCTTTCTGTAGTGTCTCAGGGGATAAAAACAGAAACAAACTGAAAATTATTTACTATACCTCAAATATACCGATTATCGGGAAGAAGTCAAGGTCAATTTTCAAAACAGTTATTCCCGTTTCCAGCATGTAATGAAACGGGCCTTTTCATCCCCCTCCGGACCGACGATGGAGTGAAGAAAACGGGCGAAACCGTCCAGGTCCTCCTGCCTGGAGGTCCGGACCCGGATATCTCCCCTGCCCTCGGTGGGACGGAGGTACTCGCCGTCGACCCGGACGAGGGAACATGTCAGCGCTGTCTCTTCGGGAACCGTCTCGGCAGCCCACGAGAAGTAGACCGCGTTGTTCACGTGGTTGTTCCTGTCCAGGTCCCACCGGCGCACGGAGAAAGGCCGTTCGTCCGCCATGTCCGGGACAGCGGGGATGTCCGGGAAATCCCCGTCCATTGAGAAGGATTCCTTTCCGTATAAATCGGTGGTGTGACGGTCCAGACGGAGAGGCCGCCCACGCTCAAGGTCGATGAGGATCCAGCTCGTGTCCGCCGATGCCACGGGCCCCTTTTCATCCCACACGGAGAATGCCCGGATAGAATGAAGGTTTCTTCGGGGTCCGTGCCAGGTCTTCACCGTGAGGGTGCTTTCGTACTCAGGGTACCGTTCAACGGTAATTTTGTACCTTCGCAGTACCCAGCTCACTCCCTTCGGGAGCAGGTCCGACACGGTCATGGACATCCTGCGGGCATCCCGGTCCGCCATGTCCTGCAGTACATCGAGCAGCACCGGGAGTTTCATCCTCCCGTCGGGGCCTATGCCGGCGTAGGGAATGGAATAGGACGCTTCGAACATGGGATCATCTCTTTCCTCAGTGAATATTATTCGATATCTTTCAGATTTCCATCGTCAAGGGTGTGATACCCGGGCCAGCTTATGGTCTTCGCGATCCTCGCCTCGGGGTTAAGGGTCACCCCTTCGAGTACCGCGTCCCGGAAGGCGGGGTACCCGGTACGGTCCACGATGTAGCCGATATGTTCCTTGACAAGATTCCGGAGGATATGTTTATCGACGTAATCCAGGGTGTTCCTGATCACCTTTAGGATCACGTCCTCGGTCACCCTGTCAAGGAAGGGCATGGCGAGCCTCGGGTTCTTCTTTCCGGTTCGGCCCATTATGAGCAGCCGGTAGAGGCTCCCGGGCCGCCGGGTCCATGCACCGGTGGGGCACGCGAGGACGCACTCGCCGCAGCCGATGCACCTCCGGTCGTCCTTCATCACCTTGCCGTCCTTCATCTTCAGGGCGCCGGTGACCTTCTGCTCACAGGCCTTCACGCATGCCTCGCATCCGATGCACAGGCTGTAGTCGTACTCGGGCCGGCAGATGGTTATTATGCCGAAATCCTGCATGTGAGCCTTGATGCAGTCGTTGGGGCATCCTGTGACGGCGATCTTCGTGTGGAAATCGTTGGGATAGACCAGCGCCTCCAGCTTCCTGGCGAGGGCCGTGGTGTCCCCGTTGGCGAAGGGGCAGAACCACGCTCCTACGCAGGCGGAAATGTTCCTCATTCCCGCACCCGGGTAGCCTGCCCCGGGGTCCTCTATCTTTACCCCGTACGGCAGCTCCAGCTTTTCAATAAGAGGAACGAGGGCCGCGTTCACCTCGGACATGCGTTCGAAGGGGATATTCGGGATCTCGAAGCCCTGTCGTATGGTGATGTGGAGGCTGCCGTCGCCGAACTTCTCCGCGATGTCCGCAATGATCCGCATCTCTTCGGAACCGAGGTGCCCTCCGGGGACACGGATCCGGACGGCGGTGGAGTTCCGCATTTTAGTGATCCGGAATGCGTTCTTCGTGACTTTTTTTCTGTTGAGGTCGAGGGACATAGCGTTCACCTCTCAGTCGATGAGCCGGGAGGCCTTCGCGTAGTTGAGCACCGGGCCGTCCAGGCAGATGTAGGTCGAGTCGATTTTGCAGTGGCCGCACTTACCGAGGCCGCAGGACATAAGCCGCTCGAAGGAGACCCAGATGTTCTTTTCCGGGACGCCCAGGAGACGGACCTCCGCCGCGGCGAACTTCATCATCACGGGAGGGCCCACCACCACGAACTGCACGTCTCCCGGGTCGGGAAGGACAAGCTTCCGTATGTGCTCCGTGACCAGCCCCACGGGACCGTTCCACCCCTCCTGGGGCTTGTCGATGGTGACGAGCACATCCCCCCGCTTCCGCCACTCCTCCGCCTCGCCGGAAAAGAGGATGCTCTCACGGTTTTTGAACCCGGCAATCACCCGGAGGGACCGGAGGGGAAGGGTGCCGTCCAGGGCCTTCCGGATGAGGGGGCGGACAGGGGCCGTTCCGGAGCCTCCCGCCACGATGACGAGGTTGGAATCCTGCAGCACGTCCAGAGGGAACCCCACGCCGTAGGGCCCCCGGATGAAGAGATCCTCTCCCTTCCGCAGGTCCTGCAGGGCGTTCGTCAGGCGGCCCACGGCCCGGACGGTGAACTGGATCCAGTCGGAGCCAAAAGCGCTGATGGAGAGAGGGGCTTCGCCGATCTTCGGCAGGGAGACCTGGAAAAACTGGCCCGGCGTCATATCGACCGAGGCTTCCACCGTAAAGGTGAACTCGAGGTCCGTCTCGGGAGTGATGTCGGTGATCTTCGCCGCGAACGGCCGGTAGGGATTCTCTTTCATTGGACCTCTCCTCCCTTCAGGGCTTCCGAGACCCGGTCAATGCACTCAGAAAAGGAGATATATTCCGGGCAGACATCGTCGCACCGGCCGCACCCCACGCACATGTCGTAGCCGAAGCGCTTCCGGAAATCGTAGATCTTGTGGAAGGTCTTGAACCGCATGCGCTCCCCCTTCTTTTTCCGGAAGGAATGGCCTCCGGCCATGTCTGTGAATCCGTCAAGATGGCATCCGTCCCAGACCCGGCGGCGCTCGCCGCAGTTACGGCTGTCGGAGTAGAACAGGTCAAGGGAGGAGAAGCAGGTACAGGTGACGCAGGAGGTGTTGCACCTGCCGCATGAGATGCACCGGCTTTCGTACTCGTCCCAGAGAGGGGATGAAAAGAGTTCGGGGGGCATCTCCTCCACGTCGGGGACGGTCACTTTTTTGAAGTTCTCCTTAACGAATTCCGCCGCAAAGCCGGACGGCGCACCGGAGGAGAAATCCTGCGCGAACCGCGGGTCCTTTACTTCCACTTCTACGGAGCCCTCTCCGAACCGGAAGGCCGCTGCGTAGTTTTCCGTCGTATTGCTGCCCATGGAAACGCAGAAGCAGTTCTCGAACGACTCGCGGCATTCGATCATAAAGAAGTGGAGTTTCTCTCTTCTGCGGAGGTAGAAGGGGTCGGGTGTGCCTCCGTTTTCGAGAAACATGGCGTCAAGGCGCCGGAATCCGTTGATGTCGCAGGGCCGGAGGAAGACGATGGTCTCACGTTCGTCCTCAAGGGGCGGTTCTGAGAAATGGTCGCCGGTAAAGTAAAAAAGAGTCTCGTCCGGCGGGAAGACGACGGATTTCGGGGACATGGCGCTTTTCTCATCCGTCTCAAGTTCATCGAAGGTCTGCAGGGGAGCATAGGTGACCAAGTCGGTTCCGAAGAACCGGCCCCTCCCCTTGAGCCGTTTCGGCCCCCATACGGCATACTTTTCCCCCAGGGAGGTGAATGCGGACGCAAATGCTTCCCCGGAAAAAGCGAAGGAGGGCATGGCCTAGGCCTTTCCTTTCAGCTCCCGCCACCTCTGGAGAGCGTCGGTGAGTGACTGGAAATGGCCGATCTCCTCGCGGATCAGGCGGTCGATGTCGGCTCCGTCCATTTTGGACGCAAGGGTATCCTTCACGGCCGTGTAGAAAAAGACGGAGTTTTTTTCTACTGTAATGGCCTTTTCCAGTATCCCGGGGAACGTGTCCCCTTCATCAGGGGTCACAGCCTCTGTAAAGATGCGGTCCTCCGTGAGGGTTTTCAGGTAGGCCTGACTTTCTGGGTCCGCCTCCTCCCCGGTGGACCGGGACAGCCCGTCGAGGATGGTGCGGAACCGTTCCGCGTGGGTCCGCTCCATGGACGCAAGGCCGGACAGAAGCTTTTTTTCCTCTCCCCGGAACCGGGCGGCGGATTCCGAATAAAACCGTGCGCCGCGCTCCTCCAGAAGGACCGCGGCGCTGAACACGTCCGCGGCTGAAAGCACAATGCTCATGTCACACTCTCCTTTCCTTCGATCCACTCTTTTCTCTTGCTTTCCATTCAGGAATTTCTTTTTATTTCAGGATATTATAATGCATAAAACCTGATTTCTCTGCTCTGCAGGGGCCCTGGTCGGCCCCGGAAGGGTATAATGAAGAAAAATCTCCGGGAGGGAAAGCCATGAAACTCGTTTTTTTCATATGTTTTCTTTTTTTCGCCTCCCCGGCATGGGGAGAGGGACAGCCTTTTTCCGTCCACACCCTGGCGGAGGGGGAAACCCTTTCGGCCATCGCAGGAAGGTACGGCGCCGCACAGGGTGATATCGCGTCGGCCAATGGTCTTGCCGACGGGGAGAGACTGCCTTCTCCAGGAACGGTGATGCTCATCCCCGGATCGCCGGAGCACGTGCTCTCCACCCTCTACGAGGCGAAGCGGAGAGGACTCGGAGCCTGGCCGCAGCCCCGCTATCCCGGCGAATTCCTTGCGCCGCTCTCAGCGCTGCCCGCTGCCCCGTCACCGAAAAGGACAGGATCGGGATCGCAGCGTTCGGTCCCGGCCGGGCAGGAAGCAGGCATGCCTGTACCTGCCGAAACCGGACCGGCGTCGGGATCCACCTACACGGTGAAAGCGGGCGACACGCTCTACCGCATCGGGAAGAACACCGGGGTCCCTCTGGCAGACCTGCTGAAGGCCAACGGCCTGACCGCGGATTCCGTGATCCGCCCGGGGGACGTCCTCGTCCTTTCCGGGCCGGCGGCACGACCCGCCAAAGAGAAGAAATCGGAGGAACAGAAAATCGAGGTCCCTGTCTTCGGCGGCGGTTCCTCTCCCTTCATCTGGCCCCTTCGCGGCGGAACAGGGAAAGAAAAACGCATTTCCAGGGGCGCGGGGCTTTTCGAACCGGCAGCACCGGGAACTGCAGTCTTCGCACCTGCCTCCGGAACTGTGCTCCACGGCGGATGGATGAAGGAGTACGGCAACGCCGTCTTCATCCGCCACGGGGAAGAGTTCGCAACCTTCTGCGGGGGTCTCGGGATCATCTATGTGAAACCGGGGCAGTCCGTGACAGCGGAGACGAAGATCGGCCTGGTAGGTGAGGGTTCCGGGCCGGGACTGACGTTCCACCTGCTCCGGAAAGGAAAAACGGTGGACCCGGCCCCCTACCTGGGGCCTTCAACAGTTCCGCAACCGTAGGGGAGGAGAAAACCGCAACAGGACAGGGAAAACACTGTATATATACAAGAGGGGGAGGCGAAACACCTCACCCCTCTTGTTTCAGCATAAATCCTCGTCTTCCCTTTCAGCCTATGGACGCATCATAAGCAGAACAGGCAGGAACAGCAGGAGGGCGAGCTGCATGGAGCCCCCTGCAGCCGAGCACCCTCCGCCCGAAGATTGTGGAGGGGTCGGATTGGGCGGCTGGGGGGCAGAAAAGGGAGATTCGTACGCCCCGATATCAACTCCCGTCCCCTGGGGGCGGGGCTCTCCACGCTGGTCAACCGCGGGGGCACCGAAAGCCGTTCCCGCATCGATGGCCGAACTTCCGGACAGGACAGCGCACGTGAGCGTAGGGCCTCCGTTGTCTGCAGCATCCTCAAGCAGGGGATCCCCGGTGATGATAAACGTTCCGCCGGCATATCCCCCTTCGACGACGCAGCTTTCAACAATAGGTGAAGCTCCCGGCCGGTCGAAAATCTGGTCGGCCGGCGACCCCCAGAAAATACAGTTGCTTACCGCAGGTCCGCTCTTCTCCAGGTTGGCGAGGGCTGCACCCGTGACCGTGGGCTCGTTTTTGAAAAAGGTGCAGTTGGTGATAACAGGAAAGCTTTCCCCAATGTTGAGCATTGCAGCGCCTATGCCGGCGCCGGCCAACGAAGGATCTCCCGCCTTGTTCCCGTAAAACGTGCAGTTGGTGACCCTGGGGATGCCGTTTCCGTTGGCCATGCCGCCTCCGCCGAAAACTGCCAGGTTTTCCGAGAACGTGCACGCATTGACCGAAGGTTCGCTCTTGCCCAGGCTGCATATTCCGCCCCCGTAGGTATCTGAAACATTGCCCGTGAAGGTGCAGTCGGTCACCGTCGGACTGCTTTCGTTTAAATTGAACATACCCCCTCCGCCGTATCCTGCCATTGGCAGCCCGCCAGACTGTGCCCTGTTGCCGGAGAAAGTGCAGCCTGATACCGCAGGGCTGCTTTCAACGTTGGCCATGCCCCCTCCGCCGAATTCGCCGCGGTTGTTGATAAAGATGCAGTTTGTCACGACCGCGTCGCTTTTATTGTTGCCCATCCCTCCTCCTACAGAAGCGCGGTTTTCCGAGAAGGTGCAGCCCGTCACCGAAGGGGCGCTTTCCTCGCTGAACATTGCTCCTCCACCAAACCCGCTGCCAAGA
>Ga0334885_1002049_pt1 | contig 21863 bp, 10 predicted proteins | sample GraSluR1_MG_8_FD_207233 | JGI IMG/M metagenome (GOLD analysis project Ga0334885, IMG submission 207233) | Sludge microbial communities from methane-producing bioreactor in Wageningen University, Netherlands - Granular Sludge_31_05-R1 | ecosystem: Engineered > Bioreactor > Anaerobic >...
GTCCAGTGGATGAAGTCCTCGCTGGTGCTGTAGCCCACGTCCCGGGCGCTGGTAGGGCCGTCGGTGCGCGGGTAGGCCACGTACTTGCCGACGCTCTCGTCCCAGCCCAGGAGGACATTGGTGTCGCCATTGGGGAGCACCGGATTCTCCGGAGCCTCGGAGAAGTGCAGACCATCCGGGCTGAAGGCCACCATCATCCCCCGGCCGCTGCCGTCTGGCTGCATCTGGAAGCCCAGGGCTTTGTACCGGCGGGCCGGGTCGGGATCGTGGGGATCGCGGATGAAGTTGCTGTAGAACACCAGCTCCTCTTGGTACCGCGCCAGCCGGGCCTCGTGGTCGAACAGCAGGTTGTTGTCCGTGGAGCCTTCGTAGCCGGCAACGCCCAGGTTGGGCTTCTCCCAGTGGAGGCCGTCTGAGGACGTCGCCACGGCATAGTGCTGGAACTCCCCGCGCTCGATCATCTGGTAGATCACGTAGTACAGGCGGTACTGTCCGCTGGGCTCGTCGTAGAAGACGCTGTTACCCAGGATACCCAGGAAAGAGGACTGCTCCCAGGGCCGGTCCGGAATGATGACCGGCCGTGGCGCCTTGGTGGGCCGATGCCAGACCCGCTCCAGCAAAGAGATCTCGTCCACGAGGTAGTCATCCAGGAACAACTGGCGATACCGGCCGATATCGAGCACCTCGGGTCCCTCCCTGGGGATACGCCCTGAAGTCACGTCATCGAACCACGCGTCGCCGCCGTCCGCACGGAGGTGAACCACCGCGCCGGTCGTGCCGTCGGGGGCAATGGCGTCGGCGCTCACCTGCGTCCAGTCGGCGGCCTCCGTTGAGCCTTCGGCGCCGCCCAGGACGTTCGAAAAGCCGTCCACGAACTCGAGGCTCAAGCGGGCCTTTGCTCCGGCTTCCGCCCTGGCCCACACCGAGGTCCGCCACCTCTGCCCGGAGCGCGCGGCGCACCAGGCGGAGCGGACCTGGGCCGGTGCGTCGGCCCCGGCCGCCAGGCGCAGGGAGCGAGAGCCGGAGTGCGCGGTCTGCCCGCTACTTCCCACCTGCCCCGCTGCATCCAGCCAGCCCGGGGGCGGCCCCTCCTCGGCTCTCGTCACCTCGAATCCCGGGTTCGGCACCATTCCGCCCAGCCCGATCTCCTCGGCCGACCACCGTTGCAGCGAGACGTCATCGGCCTGGAAACGGCCGGTCTCGCCCGAGCCGCTGAAGATCAGCACGGACACGGAAGCGGCCTCGCGGGGTGCCACGGCGGCCAGAGCGACGCGAGTCCACTCCTCACCGGGAGAGGGGAAGCGCGCCAGCACGCCTATACGGTGCCCGGTGGCGCTGAAGAACTGGAGGTAGAACGACGGGCGCGCGGGGGGTTCGGAGCGCAGCCAGGCGGTGGCGAGGTGGACATCGCCGGGGCTGCAAGGCAAGTGGGCGGAGTCGACGGACACCGAGGCTCCCGGACCGGGGTCCACGGCCTCCATCGCCGCGGCTCCGCCATGGACCGGCGCCTTGGTGAGGCGGACCTCGCCTTCGAGCACCCTCCAGCCCTGCGGGTGGCCCGTGGGGTCGGCGCCCGCCTCAAAGCCGCCATTGGCCAGCAACTCACGGGGCTGACACCAGACGACGGGGCAGAGAGCGAAGCACAGCAGCGTCGGCAGAGCGCGGCGCATCCGAAGGCTCCCTTCGTGTGGCGCGGGCTTTCCAGCCGCGGCTGTTCGTTGTACCCCTTGCGGGGCGCGACGGCCGACACCCAGCACCGCGGGGTTCTGCCCCGCCCCCGCTGGGGCCAGAGGCCCCAGACCCCGTTTGCCCAACGACGGGCCGCGCCACTCACCACCGATCCAGGCTACCCCACCCCAACGCCCGCCGCCACATGCAAGGCATCCTAGCCCGCAGGCGTGCCCGGGTACACCAGGTCCGGATGCGCCTGCTCCAGCCAGGCCCTCACGCGCTTGACGGTGTTGTCTTTCCAGCCGATGTACGGAGGGCGGCAGCGCTGGTGGCCCTGCAGGCAGCCAGAGGCGACACCAAGACCCTTGTCGGCCACCGGGTCGATCATCCCCTCGCCCAGGCCCTCCACCAGAGCCGCCCACTCGGAGAAGAACGCCGCCGCGCGCTTCTGCATCTGCACGGCCTCATCCCATCTCCGTGCGCTCGCCTTCCGGTACATCTCCAGGACAAAGGCCGGATTGGTCAGCACCAGCGAGCTGCACGAGCCCCTCGCGCCCAGCAGCATGCCCGAGACCAGCAGATGCTCGGCCACGAAGAACGAGACACCCGGCACCCGCATCAGCGCCTCCTGCAGGGCCCCGAAGTTGGCGCCGGCGAAGGTGAACTTGACGCCGACGAGATTGCAGCCGGCGTTCAGGAGCCGCAGATAGTCGTCGGCCAGGAGGAAACGCTTGGACCGCGGGATGTTGTAGTGGACCAGGGGCATCTCCGGACAGACGGACTGCACGTCCGAGAAGAACCGGTCCACCTCGCGGTCGGTCAGCTCCATCCAGTAGGGCAGAGCCACCTGCACCGCACCCACCTGCGGCCTGTCGGCGGCGTATTGCACCATCCGCAATACCTTGGCGGTGGCGTCGGCGCAGCACCCGATCTGCAGCGGCATCTTCGCTTCACCGCACAGGTCGGCCTGGATGTCCACCATGCGCCGAAACTCGTCGAGCTCCAGCGCATAGAACTCGCCGGTGCTGCCGGTGGTGTAGATCCCGTTTACCCCGGCGCGGATCATGGCCTGTATGTTGGCGGCGTAGCTCCTGTCGTCGAGAGTGAAGTCGCCCCTCCAGCTCAGCGGTACGGCGGCCCAGATCCCGTGCAATGTGTCCGACGTCAGTCTGGCCATGTGCCCAACCCTCCCGGCCTGGATAGGCCAAGTAGCGCTTCGGCGGTGCCCCGCAGGATCGCGTACCTGTCCTCGTCGGAGATCTCGGCGTTGTCGATGCGCGCCCGCTGGGCGGGGGCATGGTACAGAGGCGAATCCGTACCGAAAAGGACCTTGTGGGCACCGATCTCTCTCACCGCCCACTCGATCAGGCCCGAGCAGAGACTGCTGATGCTGGAAGTGTCGGTGTACACATTGCCGTGCCGGGCCGCCTGCACGGCCCGCACCTGGTGCGTCATATCGCCGTCCCACCCATTGCCCAGGTGCGCCAGGATCAGTCGGACCCCGGGGAATGCGTCGGCCAGCGCGATGAAGTCCTCCGGCATCGAATGCGGGTCCCCGCTGTGGCTGAGCACCACGGCCCTGTGGCGTGCCGCGAACTCCAAGACCGCCTCGCCGTGCCGGACGATCGGGTACCCATGCTCCTCCGGATGGATCTTGATCCCCGCGCACAGGGGAGATGCGAGCAGCTCCTCGGCCTGGGCCATCGTCTCGGGCGCAAGCGGGCTGACCAGCACCCAGTAGGCCAGGCCCTGCACGCTCGCCACCGCCTCAGGCGTCTCCCGGTTCGCCCGCACGGGGTCGCCCTCAAGCCTCGGCAACAGCCCCAGCAGCGGAGACACTACCGTCAGCGCGACCCGAGCCTGGCGCGCGCGGGAGAGCACGGTCTCCAGGCCGCCGCTCATGAGGTGACCCTTCAGGGCGTCGCCCTCTCGCACATAGGTGCCGTAGTGGGCGTGGACATCGATGGCCTCCACCTGGCGGACTGTCGTGTCCATTCCTGATTGTCTCCTCGGGAGGAGTCGGCGAGTCACGAGTCACGACTCAACGGCGTCAACGGCTGCGGCAGCGGCGAACGGCATGCGGGCGGCGACCCGTGGGCACGTTGACGAGGAGGCGGTTGGGAGCTCTGGCGAAGGCCGGATAGCGCCCCGCCAGCGGCGCATGGGCGCGCGCCCTCGCCCGGCGCTCACCTCTGGAAATCCTCCTCGCTGATCCAGTATCCGGCGACGTACGAGAACGGGGCCTCGCCCTTGTAGTGGCTGGCGACGAACACGCGGCCATCCGGGAGCTGCACCCAGCCCGAATAGCCGAAGTCTCCCAGGCCGGACTTGCCGTCATTGTGCAGCTCCAGGATGCGGTCGACCTCGTACTGGTTCGGCAGGCCGTCGGTGGGCGACCACGCCCATTCCCTGTCGCCATATCGCGGCTCGTGGATACTCAGCTTCACCGCGTACCAGCGGCTCTTGCCCGCATTGCGCTCGAAGCCGAAGGGCGAAAAGCCCGGGAAGCCCCTGGGGGCGTTGCCAAACCTCACCGGCCGGCGGGAGCGGTCCAGCGCCATGCCCGCGGCGGCAAGGTCGATGGTGCACCTGGCCTTCCCATCGACCTGCAGGCCCACGGTGCCACGGTCGTAGGTGAAAACGTAGTCATGGGGCACGGTGGCGTCGAGTACCACCGGCTCGGTGCCGGGCACAGCGGCCAGAACCCGATCGGGCAAGACGCTCCACTGACAGCCCAGGTGCACCGTACAGTGGTTGGCCTCCGCGGCCTCCACGGATAGCCTCGCCTCGAGGCGAGCTGTGGCGTAGCGCGGATCGGTGACTGGGCGCAGGCAGTAGGCAACGGCATCCTCGTTGCCGGCGCCGTTCTCGATCAGCAGCGCCTCGGAGGTGAGCTTCGCGCCATTGCCGACGTCGTATGCACTGGGGGCGTAGAAACGCTCGGTATCCACATCGCCCAGCCAGGCGCGGTTGCCGCCATTGGGCCCTACGTGGCGGTAGGTGATGAGCGTCCTGCCGCTGCGCAGGAGCCCGGCGCAGGGCCGGTGCCCGATGGTGGGGTTGGGCTCCGGAGGCGACCACGAAGCACCCTCATCGTGGCTCTCCATGACATACGTGGGCTCCTGCACCCCGGAGTTCTCGCGCAAGAGCGCGCGCAGAGAGCCGTCGGCCGTCTTGAACATCGACACCTCGCACAGCACCAGGCCCACGTCTATGGCCAGCGGAGCCCACTCAGACCACGTGTCCCCATTGTCATCGGAGCGGTACATCACCTGCTCGCTGGTGGCCTGCCCCAGGAGCGGATTGGCCGCCTTCCCCACATGCCGGTGGCCGGCGGTGAGAAGGCCGCTTTCGCCGATGCGCAACGGCCTGTCGGGGATGGCGTGGCGCAGACCCGTGGCCTTGGGCTCCGACCACGTCTTGCCCTCGTCGCCGGAGCGGTACGTGGCGCCACCGACGGGAGAGCTGTCGGTGATCAGCAACACATCCCCGTCTTCCAACACTGTCAGGCGCGGGCAATGGCCGCGGTCGGCGAGGACCAGGGGCTCCGACCACGTCTTCCCCAGATCGTCGCTGGTTCGCACCTCCATCCGCGAGCGGGTGGCCACATGCTTGTCCGCCACGCGATAGACGCAGATCAGGCGGTCGCCGTGGGTGAGGCAGACGTCCGGGAAGCTGATGTAGTCGGAATCGCTGCGGGCGATGGTTACGTGCCGATCGGGCATGTCTGTGATCGAGCGCATCTTGTCCCTCTGTCCTACCGCACAGGGTGTGAGGCTAAAAGCTACCATTAGTATGGTCAGTATCCGAAGCACCCGGTACCTCCCTGGTATGCGTGACCTGCGGCCATCCTCCATAGCGTCACCCCGCGCCGCTGCCGGCATCTCGCCCCAGAGCTGCCGTTCACGGGGCGACGTCACGCTCAGTGCACCTCGATCTCCCGCAGCCGCACGATGTGGTCGGCGGGGCAGGAGGTGGTGAACAGCACCCGCAGGCTCCCGGCCCGCACGGGCTCGAACTCCACCAGCGCACGGACTTGGGTGTTCTCCTCCACCGAGGCCACGGTGCGCCACCCTTCGCCCTCCGGAACCTGGACCTCGAAACTCCGGGGCACGTACTGGCCCAGGTCCGCGCTTGCGGCGTGGGCATAGAGATGGAGACGGACGCGGCGGAAGCTCACCGGCTCGGCGAAGTCCAGCCGCAGCCAGTGTGGTGGCGGGTTGTCACCCGACAGCCAGCGGCTGCGCTGGTCATCGGTGACCAGTCCGTCGATGGCCGCTCCCGGGGTGTAGTTGCGGGCCTCGCTGTAGATCGAGTCCGCGGTAGCCACGGTGCCTCTGGTGGCCAGAGCGAGGTTGTCGGCCACCTGGGAGCCCACCGTCGGCCAGGCCTGCAGACTGCGCAGGGCCCGGCGCACCTGGTGTCCCGGCAGCTCTCTGGGGGTACGGCCCTTCTTCAGGCACAGCGCGGCCGCGGCGCCCGCCGCCTCCCCGATGGGCATCGTGGTGCCCATGACCCGCGTGGAGCCGTGGGCCACGTGGTCCACGCTGATGGGGCGGCCCGCCACCAGCAGATTCTCGACCCCCAGCGGCACCAGGCAGCGGTAGGGGATCTCGTAGTGCCGCGACAGTCGGGCCCCCGCGGCATCCCCGGTGCCGTCGGCGGCGTGGATGTCCACCGGGTAGAAGCCTCGGGCGATGGCGTCGCGGAACTCCGCTCCGCAGAGCACCTCCTCGGCCGAAAGCGTGTACTCCCCCACGATCCGGCGACTCTCGCGCACGCCGATGAACTCGGCGGTCTGCAGCAGGTAGCAGTCCTGACAGCCGGGCACGTACTTGCGGTAGAAGTCCACCAGCTTAACCGCCTCGCGATGGGCCTCCACATGCGCGTAGGTGAGGTCCTCCACCTTCAGCCCGCTGACCTGCGGCACATTGATGGAGTTGATGTTGACCACACCGTGCTCGCCGGCAACCACCTCCTGGATGGCGGCCCCCCCGGCGAAAGGAGTGGTGAGATCGCCCTTGGCCCGCGCCTCCTTCGCCAGGTCCGGCAGGGTCTTCCATGCCGGCAGCAGCTTGCGGGTGTCCACATTGCCCAGCAGGAAGACCAGAGTCTGGGTCTGGGTCTCCTCGTCCCGGCCGCGCCCGATCTCGAAGGGCGCCCCGGCCCAGGCGGCCACATCCGCATCGCCCGTGGCATCGATGATGATGTTGGCCCGGATCGCCTGCGGTCCCGCCTTGCCCTCGACGAGGATGCCCCGGACCGCCCCATCCTCCACGATCGCTCCCACGGCCAAAGAGTACAGCATCAGCCGGGCGCCGGACTGCTGCATCATGTCCAGAAGCACATACTTCATGATCTCGGGATTCCACATCTCCGCCTCGCCCCCCGCCTCCTTGAGACGGACGCAGAACTCCTCGACGATGCCCCGGGTCAGCCCACGAGAGAAGGCCGGGGGCACCAGCCCCGTGGTCGCCATGCCGCCCAGAGCGCCGGAGCGCTCGACCAGGAGCACCTCGGCCCCCATGCGGGCGGCCGTGACGGCCGCCGCCACCCCGGCCAGTCCGCCACCGACCACCAGCACCTCCGGCGCGGCGATCACCGGGGCCTGCACGCGGCGGGACACGGTCCCCAGCGCCTCCTGGGGCCGAACCACCATCTCGGCGGCCTCGGTGCGCACCCGGCCCGCCGGCGGGCGCCGCCGGTTCAGCTCGTCCTCTGCTTCCCGGGCCTGTGCGATCCTCTCCTCATCCGCCCCTACGAGCCTTACGTTGTCCACCACAATCCGCGCCGGGCGGCTGCGCACGGCATTGGGCAACCGTAGCCCCAGAGCGTCCACAGCGGCCGGGTCCAGTCCGGCGTCTCTCAGGCCTGAGACGGCCACCTCGGCCGTCTTCCACCGGCCCGGAGGTAACACGACGGACTGAGTGAACTCGGCCGCCCCACTGCGGCAGAACAAGACAAGCTCCACCGTCTCCGGCTCGGTGTTGTGCAGGTCCAGCATGAGAAGGTGGTACGGCGCCCAGTTGCAGTAGCGCAGGCCGGCGCGGTTCTTGTTTGCCGCCACCTGCGGGTCGGTCTCCAGTGACGGGTGCCCGTAGAAGCGCACGCGCATGGCGCCATCGCCCTCGGTCCGTGGCTCGCGGACGGGCTCGGCCATGCACTGGCGCACGTGGCTGCAAAACAGGTCCACTTCTTCGCGACTGTTGAGGCCCGAAAGCGTCGTGATGAGCTCTGCGTGGCTCCAGGCGCAGATGACGCCCAGCGCGACGGTGAGGGCAAGACGCATGGGTTGTGTCTCCTGTCCGGTGCTTGCGGGTGGCGGTTGGCGGAGCGGGTCTTTCCCGGCCCGACAACACGATCCGCCGGTCTCGGCGCCGCCTTCGCGAGCGCCGGCGGTGTGCTATCCGTTCACCATCACGCCGGGCGCCAGCCGAGCCTCGATCTCCTCCCACCACTGCTCGGGGCCGCCGTGAGAGCCCAGTTGCGCGTCGATGCCCTCTATGAAATGGCAGTCGCTGCCGCCGGTGGAGAGCAGTCCGTGGGCCTCGCAGTACTCACGGTAGACGCCCCGGAGCTCGATGGGCACCGCGGGATGGGCGCACTCGATACCATCGAGCAGGCACTCGTCCCGCAGGGCGTCCATGCGGTCGCGGTCGGCTTCCAGGAAGTACCCGCGGGGGTGGGCGATGGAGACCAGCACCCCGGCGGCCTGGACGGTGGGCACCACCTCCGCAACCGCCGGATAGCGGGGCAAATGGCCCACCTCGGCCACTCGGGCCATCAAATCTCCGTACTCTTTCTCTGTCTGTATGAAGCCGCGATCCAGGAAGTGCCCCCGCTGCACCGCATTGTTCAGATGGGTCACGCCCTGCACGGCCATGGCCTTGTCCGGCCGGTAGGTGCGGAGCAGCTCCTCCCGCCGACGCGGGGAATAGTCGAACCCGAGAGCCTGCATCCCGGCGCTCACGGCCTCGCCGTACTCCTGCATCCAGTCATGGTACTGCTTCCACAGCCCCTGAAGGCTCTCGGCGGCGTCGGGCGGGAACCCCAGGCAGACCAGGTCCACCGCGCCGATGGAGGTGTGCACGGTGAGCTCGGCCGAGGGGAGATAGCGCAGATCCGGGTACTGAGCGGCCAGAGCGATGGCTTCGGGCACCGAGTCGATCACATGGTGCTCGGTGATGGCCAGGGTGCGGAGACCAACACGACCGGCGGCGGCGAAGACCTCGGCGATGTCGGCGCGGGCGTCGTAGCTCCAGTGCGTATGAACGTGCAGATCGTAGCTGGACAAAGCGTGGGTCTCCTTGTGTGGTTGGCCGTTGGGTACTGTCTCACCACCGCTTGGCGTGGTGGTCGGTTCAGCCCGGTGCCGCGACGAAGCGGGTGGTGGTTCACGACAGGGCGGCCCACCCTCACCTCTCCCAGCGAGCGCAGCGAGTGTCCGGGAGAGGTCACGGCCGCGTGGCGGCCGTGGGTGAGGGCCCGCCCTGCTGTGAGCCAGCGCCGGTCCTATAGCACCACAACGCTCCGCAGTCCATGGCTTCCCCCAGTGTGGTGTCGGCATGAGCCGCAGGAGCCCGGCGAGTGACGAGGCGGGCGGAGGCTCTCCTCAGGGCAGACCCTCACCCGCCATCGCGGCCCTTCGGGCCGCCCTGTCGACCTCTCCCGGACGGCCCTTCGGGCCTGGGCGAGGTTTGGGCGGCAGACCCTCACCCGCCATGCCGGCCCCAACCTCTCCCAACGAGCGCAGCGAGCGTCCGGGAGAGGTCGCGGCCGCGGTAGCGGCCGTGGGTGAGGGGCCGCCCTGCTGTGAGCCACCGCCGGTCCTACAGCACCACAACGCTCCGCAGTCCATGGCTTCCCCCAGTGTGGTGTGGGCATGGGCCGCAGGAGCCCGGCGAGTGACGAGGCGGGCGGAGGCCCTCCTCAGGGCAGACCCTCACCCGCCATCGCGGCCCTTTGGGCCGCCCTGTCGACCTCTCCCGGACGTCCCGCAGGGCGGGACTGGGAGAGGTGAACGGCGATGGCCGCCACTCTAGTCCGCCTTCACCAGAATCGCGAAATCGAGCGCCAGCCCGTCGCCGAGATTGGTCATCTTCAGCGAGTGCTTCCCCTGCGCCAGCCGCAGCACCACATCCTGCCCCGCCTCGTCGGTAAGCGTCCGGAACTGCCAGTCCGCCGGGCTGTGGCCGTAACCTCCGGTACGCCTGAAGGCCACCGCCTCCGCCGCCGCGTGCGGCACCGCGCCGTCGATCTCCACCCTGCGTCTCGTGCTCTCGCCGGCCGTGGCGTAGCGGAAGATCAGCTTGTACGGAGCCGCCCGCGGCACCTCGAAGTCCCACTGCAGCCAATGGCCCTCATCCTGGTGCCACTTGGTGATCATCTTCCCCATCGTGGCCTGCCTGTCGCCGACGATCTCCACCTCCCCCTCGCCCTGGGCGGCGAAGTCCTCGGCCTGCACGATGATCCGTTGGTCCTCTGCCAGTTGGGCCATCCAGTCCGGCGCTTTGAAGGGCACCGCCGCGGGAACCGCCCGCTCCTCCAGACTCAGGCCACAGGCGTCCAGATCGGCCAGGACCCGGGGAGCGCAGCGGTAGTACATGCTGAACCCCTTGCCGTACGGACTGCCGCCCGCGCCGTAGGACAGGGCGTTGGTGAGCACATCCTCGAAGAGTGGATCGCGGGTCCAGCGGTAGGCCCGGGCGATGCCCTCGACCATCAGGGGTGAGGCTCCGGCGGTGTAGCGCATGTTGGGGCAGGAGGTGTAGCGGAAGCCGTGGACCTCCTCGGAGTAGGTGTCCTCCACGAGGTACCTTGCGCCGCGGATGATGCATTCCTTGACGGCCGGGTCCTGGGTCACATCATGGAAGTACGTCAGGCCCGAGAGCAGGACGGCCACCATGAACCCGGCGTTCCCGCGGTGCCTGGGCTCGCACAGGCAGTGGCCGGGCAGCATCATGCGCGTCCAGCCGCCCACCTGGTGAGTGCGGCCCAGCTCCTTCTGGTACTCCGGCAGCTCGCGGGGCTCGACATCCTGCGTCTCCAGGACGCGGTCGACGATCAGGCGCGAGGCGTTGAGGTAGTACGGGTCACCCGTGGCGGCCAGCGCCGCGGCATTCAGAATCAGGTGCCAGCCCGGGTCGCGGCAGCTCACGAAGTCGTAGGGGCGGGAGAAGGCCTTGTCGGTGAAGTAGTCGGCCACCGCCATCCCGGTCTGAAGCGAGCGCCGATCGCCGGTGAGAAAGTAGTGGTCGAAGTGCCCCTCGGTCCAGGCGTGGCTCACCGAGCCGCCGGCCCTGGGAATGCCCAGGGTGCCCGGCACCGACTCGGTGTAATAGCCGCCCAGATGCCCCATCTGGTGAACGTACACCAGGCCCACATTGGCCGGGTTGGCGGCCCACTGCACCGTATCCACATCACGGTTGTGCAGTTCCGTGGCATCGCCCAGGAAAAACGCCGCCGGATTGCCGGAGCGGATGAACTCCAGGAAGAAGGCGTGCTGGGTGTCGTACTCGATATTGCCCCAGTTGGCGCCGCGCTCCCCGTACCAGTCGCCGTAGTTCATCATCCCGAAGTCGTGCTGGCGCTCTCGCGTGGCCTCGTAGGCCGCCAGATTCCTGTCGATCGCCGCCTCGTAGGCCTTGAACTTCACCTCATCGCGGGGTGCGACGGAGTAGAAAGCCTTGCTGTCACAGTACCAGTCGGGCGGGGCCACCAGGAGTAGGGGCTGCTGGAACAGCCGGGCCAGGTTCTCCCGCTGCTCCGGGGGCGCCAGGCAGAGGAACAGCTCGTGGGTCTTGGCCATTCCCGTCTTGATCCGGTAGTGGCCGCCCAGCAGGTAGTAGTAGAGCTGGTGACCCTCCTTCTCGAAGGGAAAGGCGTCGTACAACCCGGGCTCGAAGTCCGGGCACAGCTCGAGGCGGATGCTGTCGGCCGAGGCAATCAGGGCCTTGGGGTACTGCTGCCAGAAGTCCCTGATCGCTACGGCGCCGGAGTCGGGGGCGGCGGACAGGGCGGCACCGAGCACGCGGCCCTCCGTCGCCTGCTCACCGCGGGCAAACTCCCCGTCAAAGCGCTGGTGGACCCCGGGGCCATCGGCCTGCAGCGACAGGGCCTCGCCCCGGGCCAGGGGCACCGTCCAGCCCTCCGCAGAGGCCAGCGGGACCTCCACCGACAGGCTCTCGACCTCGGTGAACTCCTCCGGCCGGTCGTTGGTGAACGTGTGCCGGATCCGCAGGTACGGCCGTCCGCGGAAGGCCTCCACCCGCTGCTCCACTCGGAAGCACGTGGTGCCGTCCTCGGCCGTCAGACTGCCGACGGTCCTGATGACGGTGCGAACCGAGCCGTTCTCCTCCAGTGTCGTCTCGGCATCGGCCAGGGCCGAGGAGTACCTATGGCCCCCCGAGTCGGTGAGGGTCGTGACGATGGGCCGCCCGGGAGTAGTGCCGGCCGCCCCGCTCGCCGCGTCGACGATCTGACCGTGGCGGTCGACAGAGAAGGTCATCCCGCCGGTATCGACGGTGACCCCCTCCTGAGACTGCGCGGCCATCGGCGCCGCCGTCAGCTTCCGCGAGACCCCACGGCCGTACTCCAGGGCGTACTCCGTCACTCCCCCCGCGGGCACGTCGGCCAGAAGCGAGATCAGCACCCACTTGACGCTCCCGTCCGGCCACATGCCCGTCGGGCTCACCTGGGCGAGCACCTCTGCGCCGCCCAGGGTGAGGCGCAGGTCGTCGGCGCTGCCCAGCACGCCCTGCGGGAACGGCACCCCCTGGGTGACGGGCCAGCCGGTGATGGGGAAGTCGTGGGGATTGCCGACGGTGAGCGCGACGGTGGCGCTGCTTTCCTGGGTCGGAGGCGGCCGCAGGCCGGCGGCGGTGAAGGTGATATCGGGGCCGTAGTAGCTCTCTCCGTCGGGCCTCACACCCACTCCGCGGCCGTGGTACGTGGCCTCCGGGTCGAGGCCCTCCAGCCGCACCTTGTGCACCATCCGGAAGCAGTCCTCGGTCGCCACCTGTCCGTAGTCCGTGGTCGGGCCGTACTCGAAGCGGGTGGTCGAGGGCCAGCTCGTGGTCCACGATAGACTCACCCTCCCCGAGGTCGCCGCGGGTACCGTCCAGCGCGTATTGGTGACCTCGTACTCGATGCTTCGTGTCTCCGGTGGCTCGGTGAAGAACAGGATGTCGCAGATACCGTGCTTGCCGTTTGCCCCCGCCGCCTCCAGCGACACCCGGTCATCCACGGTCAGGTCGCGGGGCTCGGACAGATAGGAGAGCCACGTGCGGTTGTTGTCCCTATCGGCCACTACCACCCCGGCAAGCTCGTCATTGATCCGGATCGCAACTCGCTCGGCGGTATAGTCGTCGTACATCATGAAGCCCACGTGGAACCGTCCCGCTCGCGGAACCTGCGTCCAGACGCGCCCGCCGGCCCGGAGCGCCGAGACATGCCCGAAGCGGCGCTGAGTCTCGATATCCACCGCGAAACCGTCGCACTGGAGACGATCGTAGGGCACCTCGAGGGTGGTGGGGGCGACGAGGAAGGGCCGCAGAACGTCCAGGCCGAAGGTCTGGGTGACCCCGGCACTCTCGGTGAAGTCCATGGGGCGCATGGTCTTCTTGCGGTCGTTGAGCGCAATGCCGTCGACCGCCGTCTTGCGGGTGGAATCCTCCATCGCGGGGCGCGCGCCGGCCTGGGTGACGGTATGGCACAGCACGAACAGAGCCAAGCTGGCGCCCCGCTCGTCCCGGGCCAGCTCAACGTCCGCCGAGATCAGCAGGCTGTTGCCGGCGACGGCGAAGGACACCGGCGGCCCGGCCTCCCGGGTGCCGTCCTTCGCGTAACGGCCGGAGGTGCCGCTGCCGCCGACCACGCTGAGCATGTACTCGGTGCCCGAGGAGCCCGCCGCCGCGGGACCCTCGCGGCCGGTGGTCGCGTCGGCGTCGGCATCCACATACAGGTGCAGGACGGTGTCCTCCGGGGTCGGCGGGCCGGCAAAGGTCACCCTCCACAGATACCTGTCCTCGGCCACGTGGCCGAACTCCACGGTGAGGATGTCCTTGCCGGGGTCGTAGCCCGCGGCCAGGCGCCGTTCCTCGCTCTCGGGCCCATCCTCGATGAGGACCTGCAGGGCCTCCGGGAGCCCGGGGTCGGTGCCGAGAACCTCCTCGATGGCATCGGGAAGCCCGTCGTTGTCGGCGTCCTGGGCCGAGCAGGGAAGCGGGCAACAGCAGGCAAGGGCGACGAGCACTAGGCTCAGGGGTCGGAGCATGGATCAACCTCCTCCATCGGCGCCCCCCGGTCGGCGTGGGGCGGCGTGACAGAGGGGTTCACCGCAGGAGGGGGGCTGTCCTCCCGAGGGCCGCCGCGGAGCGCGCCCGGCGCCCCCGCCTCACAGCTTCCTGCCTGTGACCGCCCCGCCTGCGGTGGGTACGGGGACCGCGGAGAAGGCGCTCTTCGCTAGCCGCCATTGATCCCCAGCTCCACCTCCCCCGTGGACTGCACCGTGTACGTATGCTCGCCCCGCCGGGTCACGTGCACCGCGTGGGGGATCACAAACCCGGCGCCCTCCTCGAAGTTGTACACATAGCCGGCCGAGTAATCCTTCGGGTCCGCATAGCCCCGCACGAAGGATACGTCTCCGAGGCAGACCCTCGTCAGCTCACCGTCGGCCTCGACGCCCTGTATGGTGTAGACGGCGTTGCGCACGCGATCGTTGTCGATGATGATCTGCTGCCCCCGGAGGGTGTCGCCACCGGGCAGCGGGCAATCGACCCAGATGTACCCCTCGCCCTCCATGTCCTTGTCCATGCGCGCCACATGCCCGGTGTAGCCCGCGGCCGGCAAGGACAGCGAGAAGGTGCCCAGCTCCAGGCGGGCTCCCCGGCTCAGAGCGGCGCGTTCCACCCGCCCGTCGCGCACCCGCAGCCAGCCAATGCCGCCACAGAACGTGGGCCCGCCCTCGGCGCTGACCACCGCGACGTCGTCCGCGCTGGAGACCAGGTAGTCCACGGCGCCGTCGGCCAGCGTGACCTTCACGGCCACCGCCTGGGCCTCCTCCGGAGCCCCCGAGACGGCCAGGCGCTGGACCGAGGCGATGGCGGGCGTCTCGCTGTAGGGCTCGATGATGCCCGCGAAGCTGCTGCTCAGATTCCCCTCGGCCCGGTGGGCCAGCAGATACCGCAGAAGCTTCGGGTTGCCCGGCTTGTTCTGCGGTGGCTCCCCGTCGGCCAGGGCGACGTCATCCACCGGGGAGAGCGCATGGTAGCGCAGATGGATGTCGTCCTGAGCCGTGACCCCGCGGTAGCCCGCCTCGGCCTTCCAGTCCACGACATAGTGCTCCGCGGCACCGGCCCGCTCCACATTGGTCAGCCAGGAAGTGCCGTACCCGGGGCCTGTGGGAGTCTCGGCCCGGAAGGGCACGTCCGGCCCGGCGTAGCTGCCGCCCTCCTGGGCGGTCAGCTCCAAACCCTCACAGGTCACCTGGCCGGGAGGGCCGTGCAGCACGTACAGATGGTCGTTGCCGCCGCGGATGCGGAACAGGTCGAAGACGTAGCCCTGGCCCTCCGCGAGCTTGATGAAGGCCACCGTACGCTGATAACGCTCCACACCCGGGTAGACCTCGCGACTGTCCACGCGAGCGGCGCCGAAGTCATCGAACCGGCAGAACAGCTCCGGGTGGCCGACCCAGTTCACGCTCTGGGGGACCTGATCCACGATGACGGTATTGTGCGAGATGGTGTTGTTGGTGAAGTAGTTGCGCTTGGGCCAGCTTGTGGCGAACTCCGGGTACCCCAGATCGGGCATCATGCACAGGCCCCGATAGAACAGGTCGATGTTGAGCCGGTCCAGGTGGCCGTGGCCGCCGTTGCGCCCGTAGTACATCCACAGCCCGGTCCCGCTCTTACCCCAGCCGTACTCGATGCTCGCCAGACCGTAGCCGGCCATGTTGTGCCCACCCTCGAAGGGGTTGCGCTCCACCCTCGCCGCCAGCTCCGCGGTCTCGCGCGATATTCGCTCCGGGTCGGCGTCGTGGATGTCCCGCCCCAGGCCCTCGGCACTCCGGCCGTTGGCGTAGTACGCGGCCAGCGCGATGAGCGGATCGCCCAGATAGCGGTACCCGCGGATGATGGTGGACCCCGAGGCGCCGACGAGGCCGATGCTCCCCGTCGAGCCGGTGTCGCCGATGTTGGGGGTTGCGTGGCCCAGCATGCCGATGTTCCAGCCCGCGGTGAAGGTGGCCTTGAACTGGGGGAAGTCGCGGTAGATGTCGTGCTTCGTGTAGCCCGGATAGTCCGCCAGCCAGTCGGCCACCGAGCCGATGTTTAGCCCCCAGCTCAGCGCATAGCCGGGGGCGGCCTCGGCCCCCACGCCGTCTCTATCGATACCGCCCACGATCACTCCCGGCAGTCCCCCGCCCTCGGGCTCAAACAGCCAGTCCAGCCACTGCTCGGTCTCCGGGTTCTGGTCCAGCGCCATGGCGCAGGCGGTGATGGCGCGCTGGTGCATGCCCTGATTGCCCCGGGCCGCGCCGCCAAGTACCGCACGGGCCCCCTCGCGCAGGATGCCGTCATCGATGTTCTGAACGAGCAGCTCCCGGGTGCCCTTGTCGCCGGGCAGCTCAAACTCCAGGCCCTTTTGCGCCAGGAACCGGTACAGCTCGGGATCATCCCGTGTGCCGGAGAGCAGCATGTCCGCCGCCCGGGCGAAACCGGTCACCACTCCGGTCTCCCAGATGTTCCCCTCCACCTTCCCATTGGCGCCCCCGGAGTGGTAGTAGTTCATCTTCTGATACGGGCGGATGTCGTAGTCGGGGTACAAGTCGGCGATGCGATCCAGCAGGATCAGGCCCTTGTGGGCATAGACCTGCTCGCCGGTGAAGACGTAGGCGTTGGCCAGAGCGGTCAGCATGCTCCGGATGTAACTCCACTGCTTCCAGTTGAAGTAGGCGATGAACAGGTACCGGTTGCCGTCCTTGTCAAAGTACCCGTAGCCGTCGTCCACGCCGTAGTCGTGGAGGGGATCATCCGGCTCCGGGTGCTCGGCGTTGAAAAGCAGGCTCCTGTCCGCCTTCTCGGGGTCGAAGACGCCGGTCTCGTCGATGCCGCTTTTGTAGTAGGCACCAAAATCGTTGGTGGGGAACACGCTCTGGCATGACGGGCAGGTGAGCTTCCACGGCTTGCCCAGGATATCGGGGTTGTACGGGTAGTTCCCGTGCTTGTCGATGTCGTGTCCGCACACGGGACATCCGGGACGCATCCGCACCCCGTCGACCACGTTCATGCTCACATCGATCGCCCGGGGGAGCTTCTGCCCCGGGACCAGACTCCAGATCTGCTCGTCGCTGAGAGCAATGTACGCCCCGGCCGCATTGACCGCCGCGGCCCGCTGTTGCCGGGCCCAGTCGAACTCATCGCAGTTGGCGCGCAGGTTCTCGATGCGCTCCTTGGTATACCAGCCGCCGTAGTCGCGGACGGCGGCGGCGGCACAGGAGCACAGCAGGGCCCCGGCGAGGGCAAGCAGCATCATCACCGGCCGGAGCAGGGAGGTTGTCTCTGAAAGCGCGATGGGCATGCGGATGTTCTCCTTGGTTGTGTCCACAGCGGGCTCGGTCCGGGCGGCAAAGCCCCGTGCCAACGGGCTATCCGAGGGTTTCCACCGTCCCCACCGCCACCGGGACCTCTCGGCTCAGTTCGGCGGCCAGCGCCTCCAGACGCTCCTGCCACTGCGCGATACCCGGGGCCGTCGCGTACACTCGGCTCCGCATCCAGTCGCCCAGGATGTGGTAGCGCAGGACACCGTCGCTCAGTGGGCAGGGGACACGGTGGTCACCGTCGGCCTCAATCGGGTCGAGAGCCAAGCCCGGAGGCAGTAGCAGGGCCATGCCGATGGGCCCGATCTCGATGTTCTGCTGCCCCCAGTTGCCGAAGTAGCCCTTCTCCCTGTCGAAGCAGGTCTCCTCGGTGGGCAGCTTCGTCAGTCCCGGCGCCGGCAGGGCCCCCTCCGGCGCTCCCATGACAGAAACCCGGATCTCGCTCTCCTGGTGGCCGCCGTAGATCAGGCAGGTGATGCGGGCGGTCACATCCCGATTGCCCGGCACGAAATCGCCGACCGTGACCTCCACCGCCGCCCGCACGGCCCCCACCGCCAGGACCTCCTTGTCGAACCGCACGCTGCCTTGTCCCTCCGGGTTCTGCAGCCGGTAGCCCTGCTCCCCCAGGTACAGCGTCAGCCCACCGATCCCGGAGCTTCTCCCCACCAGGAGCGGGTCCATGCCCCATTCGGCCTCCTTGTGGTAGTCCTTGTCGCCGATCGTGGGCAGGATGTAGGTCTCGGCCGCGGGCCCCGGGCCGCCGGTCATCTTCTTGGCGAAGAAGTCGAACTGGCCGTGGTAGGTGCGGTATGCAATCAGAGCCGACTCCCAGCCGATGTTCGGAGGCACCCAGTCCTGGGCCGTCCGGGTCTTGAGCATGAACACGCTGCTCCGCCGCCCCTCGGGATTGTAGTACAGATAGTAGGTGCCCTGAGCCTCCGCCGGTACCGAGGCCAGGAAGGACAGCTCGCGCCCCACGGCCTCGTCGATCTCGTCCACCTGGTAGGGTATCGCGTTCCACTGCCCGTCGGCGTCCTGCGCCGCCAGGGCGCAGTTGGCCAGGTTGAGGTCCGTGGCCACGGCCTCCAGCGAGGTGGCCGGCAGGACCACGGGCCGGTTGCTCAGCGCCGCCCCTGCACTGTTGTCGAGGGTGATCGGGATGCGTCGCGTAAACGTCGAGAGCACCTCCGGGACCGCGGGCTCCTGCCCGAGCGCCGGGCCCGCCGGACCGACGATCATCAGGGATAGCACGATCAGTACGGTTCCGCGGAACGCGCCGACTGGCATGTCACGCACCTCCTGTCCCTGCAATGGGAGCACCTGCCTGGGGGGCAGTCATGGCGACTATCTTCGCTGCACAGGGCACGGCGGCCTCCCCGGCGGGGAGCAGGCGGCGATCGGGGGTCGGCACGGCAGGCGCGGGGCCTCGGGCCTCAGCGCCGCCGGGACGCGGGGGAGGTCTGGGCGCTCTCGGCGGTGAACTGCCGCCGGCCGCCCGCACAGCATCGAGGGGAAAGAGCACGGATGTCGCTGCAGCTCGGGCCATGGGACGCGGCGCTGCTCATCATCGTCACGGCGCAGTCCACCCTGATGGCCTATCTGCACGCCCCGCGGCTGAAGGCTCTCATCTACGTTCTACCTTTACCCTTCACCCTCGCCACCCTGGCTCTCGGACAGCCCCTGGACAGCACCCACGTGCTGGGCATCTGCCTGGTCCCGCTGTATGCCAATACCGTGCGTTGGCTGCACTACGGCGCCCGGCTCGCGATCTCCGCGGCCATCGCCCTCGGGGCCACCTGTCAGGCGCTGCTCTCGGTGGCCCTGGCACGCGTCGTTCCGGTGACCTCGGCCGCCTTCTGGCTGTCGATGGGCCTGCTTCTCGCGGGCGGCCTGGCCATGTACCTGCTGACCCCGGCGGCGCACGAGCCCGGCTACCGCAGCCCTCTGCCGGTACCGATCAAGACGTTCCTCGTGGCGGCGGTGATCTCGGGCCTGATCCTGGCCAAGAGCTATCTGGGTGGCTTCATGTCGGCCTTCCCGATGGTGGGGATCGTCGGGGCGTACGAGGCCCGGCACAGCCTGCGCACCCTCTGCCGGGCGGTGCCGGTGCTCATGATCTCATTCGTGCCCCTGCTCGTCGCCGGCAGGCTCCTGGGGCCCTCGATAGGCCTGGGCTGGGCGCTCCTGGTAGGGTGGGGAGGCTACCTGCTCACCATGTGGCTCCTTTCGCGTCTCGCCACGGGCGGGGAAACACAGGAGCGAGCGAAGAGCAAGCAGGCGGAGTAGGCAAGGCGTTGCCCGTTGCCCTACCCGTCTCCGCCCTTGTTCTCCAGCGCATGGCGCAGCATGGCCTCATACAGCGTGAGCTGGATGTCCAGGATCTGCTCTATGGTGACGGTGCAGAACTTGTCATCCGCAAAGCCGTGGGGGCACTCGAAAGTGAAACTCGAGGCGCCGCTGATGTGGTAGATCGCGCTAGTGAGGTTGAAGGGCGCCGGGTACTCGCCGCCGTCGGCGGAGGCCTGGAACGGATCGGCATCCGGATTGCCCCCCGGCAGGCCGCGCTCCCGCAGCAACGCGTACAGGCGCCGGGCCAGCTCGGCGGCCTCCTGCTGCACCTCGATCGTCACGTAGGCGGGGCGGAGAACAGCCGGGGGGTATGAGTGGCTGTGGAGCGACACCGCCAGGTCGGGGCCCTCTTCCTTGGCCACCTTCAGCACCGCCGGCGCCTCGGGCCCCATCGGGTCCAGGAAGTCGTCGTGCATCGGGTTGACCCCGGCGTCGTTGAAGTAGCAGCCCGGGAAGCCCACATTGTCGCCGACCATCGGATGCTGCAGCTTGGAGTAGGGCCACACGAGCTGGCCGCCGTCGCTGAGCGTCCCCATCCCCCACGGGAAGCGCCCCTCCGACAGCTCGCCGGCGCTACAGCGTGGCGCGAAGCGAGCGATGCCGTCGGGATTGGCCTGAGGGATGATGACCAGCCGGCAACGATCGCCCAGGGCCCGCAGCTCCGGCTGGTCCTTGCCGCGCAGGTCCCTGCCGCTCTCCATGACCTCGATGAGGTTCACAAGGCCGGTGAGGTTCTCCACCTCCTGGCCGTGGACAGGGCCCAGGAACAGAACCACCGGCCTGTCTCGCTCCGCCTTGTTCATGTAGGCCGAGGCGTCGCGGCCGCCGATGGCGGAGTTGAAGTTCGCCGCACCCCGGACGTTTTCATAGGCTCCGAAGGTGACCACATGGATCGGTCGCCCCCCGGGCGATATGGCGATCAGCCGCGCTTGACCGCGCTGCAGGGCTTCCCAGCGGGCGGTGAGGCCGCGCACGTCGCCGAACCAGAAGCCAGGAAGCTCCCGGTCCGGGATCTGGGCCAGGCCCTGCTCGTAGGTCATCTTCGGCAGGTCGTTCTCAGGCATCGTGGGCACTCCTTGGCACAGGGCGGTGGTGAGGGTGCACAGGAGAAGGCAGGTCGGTACCGGCAGGGGGCTTTGGCGCCTCATCTGCGTGTCCTCCGGTGGGATACGTTGGATGGCCGGCCCCTGCGAGTCTCGCGCGGGGGCCGGCGGTCGGCCGCAACATCGCCGGTGCCATCCGCCGAGGTGGCGATGCGGCCTCGCCGGACGTCAATGAAATGCAAGAAGCCTGCTACCCGCTGAGCATTCCGCCGGGCTCGCGCGTCTACTCTACACCTCGACGGCGAAAGCGAACCGACGACTCAGGTCGGTTCGCCAAGTCCACGAGGTTTCCTGCCGCCGGTGTGAGAATACAGTCAGTGTCTTCGCCCCCGGCTCACGTCACGTCTCAGGAGGTCTATCGAGCATGCACTGGATCGCCATCGCCCTGTCCCTTCTGGCCCCCCACGCGCAGGCTGCGGAGGCCATAGACAGCGTCTCCATCGACGCCAACCGCGCCTTCGTGGTGAACCGGAAGCCCTTCTTCCCGATCATGATCTGGCTCCAGGACCCGGAGAACTTCCCCAGGGCCCTCGAGGCCGGCTGCAACACCGTCGCCGGCTACTGGCCCAACAGCGGCGGCACGGCCGATGTCGCCGAGTACATGACCCACGTGCAGAGCGCAGGCATGTATGGAGTGATGCCCTTCGACGAGAGACTCAAGGGCAACACGGCTCTGCTGGGCTACATCCACGACGACGAGCCGGACCTCTCCCACCCCGAGAGCGACGCCGAGATCATCCCCGATCCGAACCTGAGGATCAACGAGGACGCCCCGCTGTGGAAGATCTTCGACGGGGTGACGCACACCTGGTCCGTTCTGGACCCGCTGGAGGGGGCCGCGTTCACCGTCAAGCTCAAGACCCCCGTCAAGGTCGAGAAACTGGCGGTCTGGCTCACCGCCTCTCCCCGCCTTTCCGTGGCCAGGGAGGTGGAGTTCCTGGCGGACGGCAGGCCCCTGGTCTCCGGGACGCTGGAGAACGAGCTGGGGGCCCAGGAGCTAAGCTTCGCCCCGACGGAGCTGAAGGAGTTGACGGTGCGGGTCAAGAGCACCTACGAGGGGGAGCAGGTCTGGGGCTCGATCTCCGAGATCGAGGGTTTCGACGCCGAGGGGCAGAGCGTCCTGCTCTGTGCGCCACGCCAGGTGC
>Ga0334885_1002055_pt1 | contig 21789 bp, 20 predicted proteins | sample GraSluR1_MG_8_FD_207233 | JGI IMG/M metagenome (GOLD analysis project Ga0334885, IMG submission 207233) | Sludge microbial communities from methane-producing bioreactor in Wageningen University, Netherlands - Granular Sludge_31_05-R1 | ecosystem: Engineered > Bioreactor > Anaerobic >...
CAATGGTTACTTTAGCCCCACTTATTGGATTTCCCGTTGTGTCACTAACGGTTCCTCCAACACTGCCAGTTTCTACCGGGCTAGTTGTTGGTGTGGGAGTTGGGCTGGGAGTGGGAGTGGCTGTTGGTGTTGGTGTGGGGGATTGGGTTGGAGTTGGACTAGGATTTACTCCGTCAATGGGGATTTTATCTCCCATGTTGACAGAGATATTTGAATAGAATACTATTGCCCTTCCTCCGGCATCTGTGTAATAAATGTCGTATGTGCCGGGAGAGAGGTATTCCACCAAATACTGTCCAATTTCAGTTATCCCAATCAATCTATCATAGACATAAACTTGTAACCCAGATTGATTGGAGGTGAATCCTACTGTTCCCGAACCGCTTGGAGGGTCGGGCAGAGGTTCTGTTGTCGGGATAACAGTCGGGTAAGGAGTCGGGTCAGTGTGTGTCGGGGCCGGATCATATCCGCCGCCGCCTCCACCTCCGCCGCCACCGGAACATCCGATCATCCAGAAGACGGAAAGCATAATCACCATTACAATGAGAGCCAATGCCCTCAGGTTTCTTCTTGTCGTCATTGACGACACCTCCTTGTTTTTAATTTTCTAGGTCGCTATAGCGACCAATTTATTTAATTTTATCATACTTTGTATTACATAAAAATACTATGTATGAAAAAACTTAAACATCCCACCTTACCACACCTCCCCACCCTCTGTCAACCCCACACATCAAAATCATCTAAAATGTAACTATGAGTATGTTGTTAAGTCATTTAAAAAAGTAACTGAAATTGTTATCAAATTAATTAATTTATCATTCTTGATTGCTTAAAATTTCATATAATAAAATCAAGGAGGAACTACAATGTAACCTCGTAGGTTACTTAGAACTCCAAACCTATTAATTTATTAAGTAACCTACGAGGTTACTTTAAATCGGTCAAAATATGTTATAATATTTGTATGACACAATATCGGAAAGATTTATTAATTAATGATAATTATTATCATATATTTAGTCGTAGTATTGCTAAATATGTAATTTTTAATAACGATCAAGAATATTCAAGAATTATCAATTTAATAAGTTTATTAAAATATGTGGATTTTGATTATAGTTTTTCTAGATTTATTATATTAAAATCTGATCAGCAATTATCAATAATTAATAAGTTAAAAAAGCAAAATAAAACTTTTGTAGAAATTATTGCATATTGTATTATGCCCACACACTTTCATTTGATTTTAAAACAAAATACAGATTTTGGAATTGCTAAATATATGGCTAAGTTATTAAATAGTTATTCAAAATATTTTAATGCTATCCATAATAGAGTTGGTCCTTTGTGGTCTGGTAGATTTAAAAATCTAAAAGTAACTGACGATGATCAACTTTTGCATTTAACTAGGTATATACATTTGAATCCGTGTTCGGCTAACATAGTTAACAGACCTGAGCACTGGGAATATTCGTCTTATAAGGAATATATTAATGAGTCTGATAATAGAATGTGTGGTTTTAAAGACGTAATTAATTTTGAGCTAAATCAATATAAAAAGTTCGTCGAGAATAGAAAAGATTATCAACAAAAAATATCTCAAATCAAAAATTTATTAATTGATAATTATTCCGGATAATCCTACCGTTTTTACTAACCTCGGAGGTTAGTAAATACCTTGAACCTGCAAATTTTTTGCAAACCCCGGAGGTTAGTAAATAGGGTTAATAAATTAGGACTCAAAAATAATTTTAAATTTATTGCTAAAAAAATTATATTCTGCTACAATTTACCCAATTTCACTATATTGTAAGTGAAGTAATTTAAAACTTGAAAGGACTGATATGGATGAAAAAGTTGTTAATTTTTGTTGTGTTGATTTGTATTTTTTTTACAAATCCAGTTTATTGTCAGGATTATATCAGAGGCGTGATTCATTTACATGATACGGATTCAGATGGAACTATGCCTGAATCTGCTGTTGTGAAAACTGCTCAGCTGGCGGGATGCAAATTTGTAATTATTACCAATCATGTCGAATGTTTACTCGGTATTTGTGAGCATATGTTTATTGATGCACAAACTCATTTACCACATCAAAAAAGAAAGCACAATGATTTTTTTCAAAAATATTTTGAAAAAAACCTGCCGATTAATCAAATAAGGTGTTTTGAAATATTTACCAAGAAAGACGGTGCACATATTTTGATATTAGGCAAAAATTTTCAAAATTTCCAAGGAAAAATAAAATCATTAAGTCGCGCCACTGCTTCAGAAATTCTTAGTTTTGTCGAAGAAAATAAATTTATTAGCATTTTAGCTCATCCTCATGATGGTTATGATGAAAGTTGTCTGAATAGATTTGATGCAATTGAATTTTTTAATACCAAGGGTTATGCTATTTCTGATCCTATTCATCTTATAAGTCGTTACAAAGAAGCAGAAGAAATTAACTTACAGATTTATAATCAAGCAATAAAGAATTATTTGATTGATAGAAAAAAATTACCTGCAATAGTTGGTGGTAGTGATGCCCATTTTCACTTAGATGAAATTTTTTTTGGGCATACTTATATTAGGGCTACTAAAGGTGATATTGACGAAGTTTTAAATGCAATTTGTCAAGGTAAAACCTACGCAATATCTACTGGTTTACCAGGCTATGTGGTGAAAATAAATGAACTGAATTATCATCCACAAAAAGATAGATATTTAGTCGACAAGATTCATTTGAAAGCAAAAATAACCATTCCTAGATTATCTGCTGTAGCATATGATGAAATAAAAATATACTTAAATGGCAATGAACATTTAAGTGAGCAAGTGCCAGCAAAGATATATCAACAACAAATTGCTTATAATTTAGATTGCGTTATTGATGCTAAAGATGGAATAAATGTTGTTTATGTCCATATTCCAGGCAGAATGATTACTTCACCGATCGTGTTTGATGTAAAAAATATAAAGCCGAAACTATCAACAAAATTAATACATAAATTATTTGACCCCCAACATAAGAGTGGATATTGGATTCTCGAATTGTATAATGATAATAAATGTATTGCAAAGTATATTTTGATTAGTAGAGATGGATATCATTTATTTGAAGATATATTGATCAGATTTACCCGAGAAAGTTTTTACGAAAATAGTAGATACATAGGACAGATTCTGAAATATTCTCCAAAAACGAATTCGATGAAACATGTTAATACATTGTTTCTAGACAATACTTACCAGCAGATAGTAAGTGGATTAGCCGAACCAATTATGAACGCCTCGGTTAATGAAATCATATCCGGTGATATTTTGAATAAAGAAAAAAATCTGAAAAATAATAATAAATATGAGCAGGGGACTGTTGAATATTTTGCATACAATTTTATCATTAGTAAATATAGTACTAGTCAAAATGCTCAACATAAGATATCAAATAAGGCGATAGTCGGAAAATGGTGTTCGCTTACAGTCATATGCTCAGACATGTCTAATCAGCCTTTTTATTTTCTTTTTGCAAAAGAAAAAGAAGGGTGGAGGTTAGTAAGCCAAGGAGGAAAATCATATACAATAGATTTTACAATGAAATATTCTAGCGAAGATGTAAAGAATATAAATAAACTTGGTTGGAAAATATTTAGTTTTAAAGATACTTATGTGAGTTCAATAAAATTTTATTAAGTTTGTGATCATCCTGTCAAAAAAAGATTGACAGGATTTTTTTTATTGCTAAAAAAATTATATTCTGCTACAATTTACCCAATTTCACTAATTGTAAGTGAAGTAATTTAAAAATTTGAAAGGACTGATATGGATGAAAAAGTTGTTAATCTTGATTTTGTTGGTTTTTTTGACAACTACTTTTCTATTTGCTGATGAGCGCTTAACTTCTTCTGGATTCGATTTTCCTATGGGAAATGCAGATGATTGCAGCCCTTATACCATTTCTCAAAAATTTCAGGAAGATGACCCAAAATTATACTATTTACCAGGTCATTTAGGTGATGACTGGCGCTGCAAGGTTGGAACTGAAGTTTTATCGATTTCCGAAGGTAAAGTTATTTTTGCAGGATATGGTGGTAAGGGGTGGGGTAATATTGTGATTGTAGAACATATATTACCGAGTAGAGAAATCATATATTCACAATATGCACATTTAAGTTCAATTAAAGTGTTGGTCGGACATATTGTAAAACGACGAGAAATAATTGGATTAAGTGGTAATATGGGAACAGGACCACATTTGCATTTTGAAATTAAAAAAATAAATGATGTTGGAAGTGGATATTCTATTGATCCTAAAGTTATCGCTCAGTATCATGATCCTTCGAAATTTATTCGAAATAACCGCGATTATGAATTCAATCTCGTCTCTGAATATCCCACTGGGGGATCGGATAAAGTCGACGAGCGCATAACTGCAAGCGTAAGGTTTGATTTAGATATACATCCTGATTGCATAGATAATATTGAATCTTATGTGACCGTAAAGCGACTTGGATGGGACTGGCCGCGCGAAGAATCATATAAAATATGGGCTAAAGAAAAAAAAATTTATGTACTTTGTAATCAGAATTGGAATTATAAATCAAAGTATGAAATTTTTGTCAACAAAGGAATAAAATCTAAATCCGGTGTTGAACTAAAAAAAGACTTTTCTTACTCATATACTATTCGCAAAAAACCACCATTTGATATTAGCAAATGGGTTTGCACTCAAATACTTAATTTCATTAAATGGTTGTACGGGCTAGTAGAAGAATTATTAAAAACATCACCTTTTTGAGCAAATATATTTGCTCAATTTTTTTTATAATGATATTATTAAATCATGGAATATATTATATATTCAGATGGTGGAGCAAGAGGAAATCCGGGACCAGCGGGTTTTGGTTTTTTAATTTACAAAAAAAATAATAAAAGACCAGTTGCAAGCGGAAAAAAATATATTGGCAATGCAACAAACAACCAGGCAGAGTATAAGGGTGTTATTGCTGCTCTAATAAAATTATATGAAACAGACAATCATCCAACAAAAGTACTTGTAAATTTAGATTCGAAACTAATAGTCGAGCAAGCAAACGGTGTTTATAAAGTGAAAAGTGAAAATATTAAACCTTTGTATTGGGAATTGCAAGATATTGTTAAGTTATTGGGCATTCCGATTAAGTTTAAACATATTCCAAGAGAAAAAAATAAAGAGGCAGACAAGTTGGTTAACGAAGCTATTGATTTGAAAATAAGCAAATAGGAGTTAAAAAAGATATGAGTTTTAAAAAAGTTGACAATAAACAAAATTTTCCTGAATTAGAAGAAAAAGTGTTAAATTTTTGGAAAAAAAACAAGATTTTTGAAAAATCCCTTCAGCTAAGAAAAGATGAAAAACTATTTAATTTTTATGATGGTCCGCCATTTGCAACAGGTCTTCCTCATTATGGGCATATTTTAGCAATGGCTATTAAAGATGCGGTCGTGAGGTATAAAACTATGAGAGGATATTATGTGCCTAGAAAATTTGGCTGGGATTGTCATGGTCTTCCAGTTGAAAACTTAATTGAAAAAGAACTTAAAATCTCAGGTAAGCCTGATATTGAAAAAATGGGCGTTGGTAAATTTAATAATGCTTGTAGGAAAAGTGTCTTAAAATATACTAATGAGTGGAGAAAAACCATAGATAGAATGGGAAGATGGGGGGATCTAGACAATGTTTATATAACAATGGATAATGACTATATTGAAAGTATTTGGCATGTTTTTAAAAAAATTTGGGAAAAAGATTTAGTTTATAAAGGTTTTAAAAGTATGCCATATTGTCCTAGATGTGGAACACCTCTTTCGAATTTTGAAACAAACTTAGGATATAAAGAAAATACAGTCGATCCTTCAATATTTGTTAAATTTAAGTTAAAAAATCAAAAAAACACTTATTTTTTAGTTTGGACAACTACTCCTTGGACATTACCTGGAAATGCAGCTCTAGCTGTAGGTAAGGATATTGACTATATAAAAATCAAACTAGGAAATGAATATTTGATTTTAGCAGAATCTAGAAAAGAAGTCATAGAAGATAAATATACTGTAACCGAGCGTATAATCGGTAAAAAATTAATAGGTTTGGAATACGAGCCGTTGTATAATTATTTTGAATTTAGTCAAAAAGCATACTATGTCAAAGATGCTAACCTTGTTTCTACGGAAGACGGTACTGGAATAGTTCATATAGCACCTGCATTTGGTGAAGATGATTTATTTTTTGGCAAAAAACACAATCTACCTTTAATTCAGCATGTTGACACAGATGGTAATATGAAATCAGAGGTGAAAAAATGGCCAGGATTATTTGTTAAAGATGCTGATCCTAAAATTATCAAAGATCTGGTTGACAGAGGATTGATGTATAAACACGGTCGTATAAAACATACATATCCATTTTGCTGGAGGTGTGATAGTCCGTTAATTTATTACGCGATTTCTACATGGTTTATTAGTGCTAGTAAAATTAGAAACCAACTTGTAAATAATAATTCTAAAATTCATTGGGTTCCAGAACATATTCAAAAAGGAAGGTTTGGAAGATGGCTTAAAGAAGCTAAAGATTGGGCTGTTACGAGAAATCGGTACTGGGGTGCACCAGTTCCTATTTGGAAATGCCAGAAATGTGAGCAATATAAATGTATTGGCAGTAGAAATGATTTAGATAAATTATCCGTTCGTAAATTAAATAAAAAGATTGATTTTCATAAACCAGAAATAGACAAAATAGAGTTAAATTGTGAATGTGGTGGTAAAATGACTAGAGTAGAAGAAGTATTTGATTGCTGGTTTGAGTCAGGATCTATGCCTTATGCGCAATATCATTGGCCTTTTAACGAAAAAGTTGACTTTGATAAAAGGTTCCCTGCGGATTTTATCGCAGAAGGATTAGATCAGACTAGAGGATGGTTTTATACTTTACATGTTATTTCAACAATTTTATTCGATAAACCTGCTTTTAAAAATTGTATAGTTAATGGAATAGTTCTAGCAAAAGATGGTAAAAAACTATCAAAAAAATTAAGAAACTATCCCGAACCTTCAGAAGTTTTTGATAAACAAGGAGCTGATGCTTTAAGATGGTTTTTACTTTCTTCACCGGCAGCAGCTGCTGAAGATGTTAGATTTTCAGATGATATGGTAGCAGACACTGTAAGGAGAGTAATTTTAATTTATTGGAATATTTATACATTTTTTATTAACTATGCGATCGTAGATGCTTGGGATTATAAAAAAAGCGTTAAATCAAAAAATATTTTAGATAAGTGGATATTATCGTATTTTAATCAAACCTTGACAAACACTACTGAACATTTTGATAATTATCATTTAGCAAAAGGTTTAAGAGAAATAGAAAGCTTTATTACAGATTTTTCGACATGGTATTTGCGAAGATCTAGAAAAAGAAGAGATAGAGAATTTTATAGCACAATATATAATGTTTTATTAAAATTAACAATTATTATGTCGCCATTTATGCCTTTTATCACCGAAGAAGTATATCAAAATTTAAATGTTAAAAAGTCTAAATTTTCCAAATCTGTTCATTTAAATAATTGGCCAGAATTCGATAAAAAAGAAACTGATAATAACTTAATTGAAAAAATGCGAAAAGTAAGGCAAGTTGTGGAAGGTGTGCATAGTTTACGAAAAAGATATGAAATTAAAGTTAGACAGCCTTTGGCTAAACTAGTAATTAATAAAGCCGACTTAACAAATAATCAGCTTTTACAAATCATTTCTGAAGAAGTTAATGTAAAGTCTGTTTCAGAAAACGATAAAGACACAAAAGGATTCAAAAAATTAACAATAAATCATATGCAGATATTTTTAGATATTCAATTAACAGATGAACTTATAAACGAGGGATTGATGAGAGATTTTGTCAGAAATGTCCAAATATTAAGAAAACAGTGTAATTTGTCTCCGTCCGATAAAGTAAACATTTTTTATAAAACAAACGATCGTAAAATTAACGATGTAATCAGTTTGTATCAAAAAGAAATCCTATCTCAAACTATTGCAAACTCAATTACCGATAATATTCCTGAAAATACTAAAAAAACTATTACTAAAAATCAAGTTACTATTGGCATTTCATAATTTTAATGAATAAAATTAATTTTAAATTACCTAAAACATTTGATTGGATGTTGTTTATTATTCCAGTTCTCTTAATATTGATAAGCGTAAGTGTTATTTATAGTTTAACATATTATAATAATCAAATTTATTTGTTTCATAATCAAATTCTTTTTTCATTAATCGGAATAGTTTTAATGGTTGTTTTGACTTTCGTGGATTATAGAAATTATAAAAATTTATCATGGATATTTTATTTAATAGGAATTATTTTACTAATAATTGTACTTTTTTGGGGAAAAACGATTTTTGGTTCAAAGAGATGGATAGATTTGATAATTTTTGACCTACAGCCTTCAGAATTTATGAAGATTTTTTTAATATTTGTGTTGTCTTCGCTGTTTGCAGATAAAGTAGGGGATGTGAGCTTACAAAGGATTATTTTTGGATTTATTTTAATTTTTATTCCAGTTTTTTTAGTATTAAGGCAACCAGACCTTGGAAGTGCAATTATTTTAATGGTTATTGGTTTTGCAATAATACTTTATTCTAAGTTATCTACAAAACAAATAGTTTCAATTATATTAATACTTGTAACCTTATTACCACTTACTTGGTTTGTACTTAAAGATTATCAAAAAGAGAGATTGTTTACTTTTTTAAATCCAACTAAAGACAGATTCGGCGCTGGTTATAATGTGATCCAATCAACAATTACGGTGGGAAGTGGAGGATTATTTGGCAAGGGGTTTGGTCATGGTCCACAAAGTCAGCTTAATTTTTTGCCGGTTGCGCATACTGATTTTATTTTTTCTGGTTTTGCCGAAGCTGTAGGTTTTTTGGGTTCTATAGTTTTAATAATAATTTTTGCAATTTTAATTTATAGGGTGATAAATGTTGCAAAAATTTCCAAAGATCATTTCGGGATGTTGGTTGCAGTTGGAATTGCTGCAATGCTGATTTTTCAAGTGTTTATTAATATTGGTATGAATTTGGGTATAATGCCAGTTACAGGCATAACATTACCATTTGTTTCATATGGTGGAAGTTCAATGATTTTAAACTTATGTTGTATCGGAATTTTACAAAGTATATATTTAAGGCATAAAAAGATTACTTTTTAGGTCGGAATGTTGACTTAAATGGATTTAAGTGTTAGTATAAACTTAATTAGAATTTAAGAAATACCCATTTAAATTAGTGGAGTAAAATTTTATATAAAAGAGGTTATATGACTATTGCAATAATTAAAACTGGTGGTAAACAATATAAAGTCAAAGTTGGTGACAAGATTGATGTTGAAAAAATTTTAATTAAAAAAGAAACTTCGACTAAAGATTTAAAAAATAAAAAGTCAACTAAAAGCGATAATCACATTATTGAACTTGATGATATTTTAAATGGTAAAAAAGTTAAAGCAGAGGTTATAAAAGAAGGAAAAGATAAAAAAATAACAGTTATTAAATTCCGTCCTAAAAAAAGATATATGAGAACTAGGGGTCACAGACAAAATTATAGCAAAATCGAAATCAAGGAAATTAAATGAGTGTAATTGTTAAGATTAATAAATATTTTCAGGGAGTAGTAAGCGAAACCAAAAAAGTAACCTGGCCAACTAAAAAACAAGTTATTGACTATACTGTTGTAGTAATTGTTGCGGTAGGTGCAATTATGATTTTTTTTGGCTCAATTGATTTTGGTCTAACTAAATTACTAGAATATGTAGTTAGTGTTTTATAATGAATTTTTGTAAAAACAATAAAAATAAAGGATTCTATAATGACATCGATTGAAAATAAAATGACAAAAGAAGAAGTAGATAAAGAGAAAAAAAAGCTTCAACAAATAGTTGCTAATTCTAAAACCCAAAAACAAACTGGTCGAAGAGGTTGGTATGTTGTGCATACTTACACTGGTTACGAAGATCAGGTAGGTGATAGCTTGAAGCAAAGAGTTGAGTCGCTGGACATGGGTGAAAAAATTTTCGATGTTATTGTGCCAGTTGAAAAAAGAATTGAAATAAAAAATGGAAAAAGAAAAACAGTAGAAAAGAAAATATTTCCAGGATATGTGATTGTGGACATGATTGTAACAGACGATTCCTGGTATGTTGTTAGGAATACCCCTAATGTAACTGGTTTTATTGGAATGGGCGTGCAGCCGACAGCTATGAATCCTGAAGAAGTTGACAGAATCAAGAAAAGAATGGGTGTGGAGGAGCCTAAATTTAAAATAGAGTCAGAAGTTGGTGATCTTGTAAGAATTGTTGATGGACCACTAAAGGGATTTGAAGCTAAGGTTACAGAAATCGATGAACAAAGAGGTAAAATAAAAGTTTTAATGACAATGTTTGGTCGCGAAACACCAGTTAAATTAGATTCATTACAAGTTAAGAAAATATAAATATAAGTTATTATAATTTCGCGAATCTTTATTTCGCGAATCATCTCAAATTATTTGTGGTAATTAGAGACGATAAAATTAGTGAGATATTATGGCAAAAAAAGTAAAAACAATTGTGAAGCTTCAATGTCCTGCTGGTAAAGCAAATCCAGCTCCTCCTGTTGGTCCAGCGCTTGGTCAACACGGGCTTAATATTATGGATTTTTGTACAAAATTCAATAATTCTACTAAAGCTATGGGAAATACAATAATTCCAGTAGTTATTACAGTTTATGAAGATAGAACATTTAGTTTTGTTTTAAAGCAACCACCAGCATCTGTATTAATAAGAGAAGCTGCAAAAATTCAAAAGGGTTCTGACAATTCATTGAAAAATAAGGTTGGAAAAATTACTAAAGCTCAACTAAGGCAAATTGCTGAAAAAAAGATATCTGACTTAAATGCAGATTCTGTAGAAGCAGCAGAAAAGATTATTGCAGGTACTGCAAGGAGTATGGGTGTAGAGGTTAAAAAAGTGTAAAATGTAAAACGAAAAATGTAAAATAGGGATGTCGATCAATTACAAATTATAACTTTAAAAATTGCTAATAAAATTTAAAATTAATAATTATAAAACAAAAAACCACCTTTCGGTGGTTTTTTGTTTAGCCCCTCTATTATCCTCCCTGAGAAACTAAGCCCTTAATTTTAATAATTAGGCTGTGATCAGGTGGTGTAACAGAGAGTGTTCTTGCAAGAAAACGAGGCAGGAGGGGAACCTCTTCTTAGTTTCTAGTAGTTTCAAGAAACTAATCACTTCTTGCAAGAACACCGTCTATTACAATTATTATTTATTTTTAACCTGACAAAATACTATATCACAAATATGAAAATTTGTCAAGAAATGAATATGCAGAGGCCGGATTCTATTCCCAATGCACCACTAAAATGATAAATTAAGATGTTTTAGAAAGGTGGTGTATATGTCAAATTTAACATTGTATGAAAGACAGAAAATCGAATATTATCTAAAATGTAAATTAAAACTTCGTAAGATTGCTAAATTAATTCATCGTGATCATTCTGTAGTTGTTAGAGAGGTCAAAAGACATAAACCGCAATTTAGTGAATATTCTGCAACACTTGCACAACATGCTGCAAATAGAAAATCACATATTACTAATAAGCGGAAACTAGATAAAGATTGGTGGCTAAAAAGATATGTTTTATCAAAATTAAAACTTGGCTGGAGTCCAGAACAAATAGCTGGAAGACTTAATAAATATCCTCCATTAGAATTAAAGAAAAAGCATTTATGTATGGAAACAATCTATCAATATATTTACAATCAAAAAGATGGCGAAGGAGCATGGTATCAGTATTTAAGAAAAGCTAAAAGAAAAAGACAAAAAAGATATTTTAGAAAATCTAAATTATCACTAATAACAGGTAAGATTTCTATTCATAATAGACCAGAAATAATTAATAAAAGATATAGATATGGAGACTGGGAAACTGATTTAGTATGTTTTGGTAGAGCAAAAGTTGCATTATCTGTTCAATACGAACGCAAGGCTATGTATTCCCAAATAACAAAGATAATTAACAAAAAGGCAGATACCAACTACAATGTTCTATCTAGCTTAAAAGAAAAATTTCCAATCCAACTTGTTAGATCGATTACCTTTGATAATGGTGCTGAAAATGCTAATCATTTACAATTAAAATATAACCATCATATTAAAACATACTTTTGTGATAGTTATAGTTCATGGCAAAAAGGAGGAGTAGAAAACTTAAATGGATTATTGCGACAATATCTGCCTAAAAAAACAAATCCTGATACAATAACCAATGAATATATTAATTATGTTGAGCAATTATTAAATAAAAGACCAAGAAAAAAGCTGGGATACAAAACTCCAGCTGAAATATTTAAAAAACAAATACAAAAATTACAAATGGTGCATTAAATTATAGAATTTGCAATATTTTATTAGCTTTCTAAATACAACCTCGTAGGTTGGTAAGAGATTTTAACCTGTAAGTAGGTTTATTAACCTACGAGGTTGTATTTTGATTGGTTTATTTTGTATAAAATAAACTAGTTTTTGTTTGATTGTTGTTTAGATCTACAAGTTTTAAATTAATTTTAATTGATTGAGTTTCGTAATTTAATTTTACTGGTAAGGTATGGGTTAAACTAAATTGTGAATGATTTGGTATGGAAATTTGATTATGAGATATTTTTGTTGTTTTATCGATTAAATTGTGTTGGATAGACTCAATCCATGCGAAACTTGGATTATTTGTTGAAAAAGCAATGTAAAAGTGTTTTCCTGCAACACGAGAATTATTAATTGGAGCTAAAGTTACTATTTGAAGTTGAGGAATTACAGGTTCAGTCGTATAAATTGGATTTTCTACAATAGGTGTTTTATAATCTGATTTTGTCGGTGTGCCAGTGCTAGGCATTTCTTGTATAGTAGAATTTTGCTTTTCTTCTGTTTTTTCTTTAAATCCATTGTCATTTTCATTATTTGAATCATCGTCTTTTTTGGGTTCCTGGGCGTCGGCTGGCTGTGGCAATAATGCTAATATTTGATTATCTTTTAAATCAACAGGATTTTCTTTTTTTAATGAATATTTTGTTTTAAATATTGTTGAGAAAATCGAAGTTAATAATATAATAAATAAAATAGCAAAACTTATGGTAAGCTTATGTTTGTTTAGAAAATTTGCAATATTTTGGTTTAATGTATGTTTTTTTTCTGGTAAAATTGTGTTCATATGTATTTTTATTAACAATTAATGATACGATTAATTTTAATAAAAGTCAATTAATTGTTAAGATTATTAATAATTAGAGAGATTTAGTATTATTTAACTATTGTTTTTAGGTTTAATTATGCAAAAAGATATTAAATATTGGTTGGCTTTAGCCTCGAATGGTCAAATTGGAGCAAAAACATTTGCAAAACTTTTGGCTCGTTTTAATTCAATGGAGGAAGTTTGGTGTGCTTCGATAAAAAAACTAAAAAATATGCAAATTCCAGATAATGTGATTAAACTTGTTTTAGAAATAAAATCAAATACAAATCCCGATGCCGAACTAAATAAAATTAATAAATTAGGAATTAAAGTTGTTACCATAAAAGATGAAAATTATCCTAAGCTTTTAAAACAAATTCCAGACGCACCGGCAGTTTTGTATTATAAGGGCGAGTTTTGTGATAGTGATGAATTTTCTGTAGCTGTCGTAGGATCTAGGAAATATTCTGATTACGGAAGGCGTACCACAATAGATATAACTGAAAAACTAGCAAATGAAGGAATAACAATTATTTCAGGATTGGCGCTGGGTATCGATAGTTTTGCACATCAAGCAACATTAAAGATGAAAAAAAGAACTATTGGTGTTTTAGCAAATGGGCTCGATACTATTTACCCGTTGTCAAATCAAGGACTTGCTAGATTAGTACTCAATAACAATGGCGCAATTGTTTCTGAATTTCCTCCAGGAATGCCGGCCTTAAAACATAATTTTCCTGTGCGAAATAGAATTATTGCGGGTTTATCTTTGGGCACTTTAGTTGTTGAAGGAGAATTAAAATCCGGATCTTTAATTACTGCACAATGTGCGTTGGATTATAATAGAGAAGTGTTTGCAGTCCCTGGCAGTATATATTCTTCAGTATCCGATGGCCCTAATTTTTTAATTAAATCGGGCGCCAAGCTTGTTACAAGTTATAATGATATATTGGAGGAATTAAATTTTGATGTTAAAATGAGAATATCTGAAGCAAAAAAAATTATTCCTGATTCGCGCGAAGAGGCCATAATATTAAAATTTGTAAATTATGATAATCCAATACATATTGATAAATTAATTAAACTAACAAAATTGGATATTATAACTTTAAGTTCAAAATTGAGTTTAATGGAAATTAAAGGTAAAATAAAAAATATAGGTGCGAGTAATTATTTGCTGGGTCACTAAAGAAATTTATAATTTACAATTTTTAATCAATAACTAATTAATTTTAAAATAGCTAAAGGTAAATAGCCAATAGTTAAAATTTCAATATGAATTTAGTAATTGTAGAGAGTCCTGCTAAGGGGAAGACAATTGAAAAATATTTAGGCAAAGATTATAGGGTTTTGGCTAGTTTTGGTCATGTTAGAGATTTGCCAAAAAGTGAATTGGGTGTTGATGTGGAAAAAGATTTTCAACCAAAATATGTTATTCCTAGGAAATCTTCAAAAGTAATTAAAATGTTAAAAGATGAGATTGCAAAAGCAGATAAAGTATTGCTGGCGACTGATTACGATAGAGAAGGTGAGGCGATTGCATATCATATTGAACAGGCAATATTAGCTCAACCTAAAAAAGAAAAATTAAAAAATAAAGATTATGAAAGAATTACTTTTGCTGAAATTACAAAAGATGCACTTGTGAATGCTGTTAAAAATCCAAGAAAAATAGATATGAACTTAGTGGACGCGCAACAAGCCCGTAGGGTTTTAGATAGATTGGTGGGTTATAAGCTTTCTCCGTTTTTGTGGAAAAAAGTATTTAAAGGTTTGTCTGCTGGTCGTGTTCAATCTGTAGCTGTGCGTTTAATTGTTGAAAAAGAAAAAGAGATAAAAAAGTTTAAACCAGAAGAATATTGGGTTTTAGGCTCAAAGCTAAAATATGCCAATAAAGAATTTGATGCATATTTAAAACAAATTGATGAAAATAAAATTGAAAAATTATCAATTAAAAATAAAAGTGAAGCTGAAAAAATATCAAATGATTTAGAAAAAGGTAAATACGAAGTTGTTTCTTATGAAAAAACTACAGAAAACAAATGGCCATTTCCTCCATTTACAACTTCAACTTTACAACAAGAGGCATCTAAACGACTTGGATTTTCAGCAAAACAAACCATGATGCTTGCCCAAAATTTATACGAAGCTGGTAAGATTACATATATGAGAACTGACTCGGTTAATTTATCATGGTCAGCTATTAATTCTACAAGAAAATTTATTGAACTTGGTTTTGGAAAAAACTATTTGCCAGAAAAAGCAAAAGTATATAAAACAAAATCTAAAGGAGCACAAGAAGCCCATGAGGCAATTAGACCTACATATATTAAAATAAAACCAGAGGAACTAGAAGATAAAAGATTTACAGAGAATCATAAAAGACTGTACGAGTTAATTCGCAATAGAACACTTGCGTGTCAGATGAATCCTGCAAAAATTGAAAAAGATACAGCTAAAATAAAATGTGATAAGTATTTATTGCAAACTATAGGATCAAGAGTAGTTTTTGATGGTTATATGAAAGCGTGGAAAACTAAGCTAGAAGAAAAAGAAATTCCACTTATGAAAAAAGGCGATAATTGTGATTTTGTTAAAATTATTTCTGAACAGCATTTTACCAAACCGCCAGCAAGATACAATGAAGCAAGTTTAATTAAGGCACTTGAAGAAAATGGAATTGGTAGGCCATCGACCTACGCTCCAATTATTTCTACCATACAATTAAGAGGTTATGTTTCTAAAGATAAGGGTAAATTTATTCCAAATGATTCTGCATATATTGTTATTGATTTATTAGTTGAAAATTTTCCAGAAATTGTAGATATCGAGTTTACTGCCCAGATGGAAAATAAATTAGACGATATTGCTGAAAATAAGCTGAGCTATTTAAAAATGATAAAAGATTTTTATGATCCATTTGAAAAAAATTTAAATGAAAAAATTGAAAGTGTGAAAAAAATTAATACCGAAGAGAAGACAGATAAAAAATGTGATAAATGTGGAAAACCAATGGTAATTAAAATGGGAAGATTTGGCAAGTTTTTAGCTTGCAGTGGTTTTCCAGATTGTAAAAATACTCAGCAAATTGTAAATAAGATCGGTATTAAATGTCCGGATTGTAAAGAAGGGGATATTATAGAAAGAAAAACCCGTCGTGGTAAAACTTTTTGGGGGTGTAGTAGTTATCCCACATGCAAGTGGGCAAGTTGGAATGATCCTAGAAAAGAAAATTCCAAATCAGAAGAACCAAGTATTGGAAAAAATTTAAAAGGAGATGAATGAATCTTGAAAAAGCAAAAATTATTGTAGCGTCAGGGCCGGTCATTATTGAAAATAATAAGGTTCTTTTGAATCGTCATGGAACAAACAAAAAAGCTAAAAAATATTGGAAATTTGTGGGTGGTAGAGTTTCTGAAATTGACAAGATAGATGAAAATACTTTGGAAAATGTTTGTAAGCGAGAGGTAATGGAAGAAATGGGGATAAATGTAGAAATAATAAGACCATTAAAACCAATGATGATTAATCATCCTGATAAAAAAGATACAATAGTAATTTTGATTCATTATTTGGCAAAAAAAATAGGAGAGATTAAGCCAGGAAAAGATATCGAAGAATATAAGTGGTGGGAAATAAATAGTTTGCCAAAAAACTTATCTCCAAATATAAGACCAGTGATTGAGGAATATATTAATCAAGTTAACAATTTAACAATGTAACAAATTAACAAACAAATCTATCTCACCCCGTAGGTGGCCCCGCTAGGGACTCCTGCGGGGTGTGCCTATGGTTATCTTTTGTCCAATTTTAACAATTAATATCAATAAAAAATTAAATCACTAATTTATTTAAAATTCATTTCAAATTTCAAATTTAAAATTAAAAATTAACCTTGGGATTCCCGATTTTTTCTTGCGGAAAATCGAAGCACTTTGTTTTCGATTCAGGAATGATAGAATAAAGAATTAGATAACAATATAACCACTATTAACTATCATTAACCTTTATTAACCAATTTTAATTTAAAACCATGCTTCCAAAATCTATCCAAAATACAATTGATGAATTTTCTAAATTACCTGGCGTAGGACCAAAAACCGCAGCTCGGCTTACTTTTTATTTACTTACAAAGTCCAGCGAAGATATAAAAAATTTAGGTAATACTATTAGTGGGTTAAAAGATAATTTAGTTTTTTGTGATATTTGTTATAATGTATCAGAAACAAATCCTTGTGGTATTTGCCAAAATGAAAAAAGAGATAAGAGTATTTTATTAATTGTAGAAGAGCCTTTAGATGTTTTAGCAATAGGAAAAACCGATTTTAATGGATTATTTCATGTTTTAGGAGGTGTAATTTCTCCTGTTGATGGAATAGGTCCAGAAAATATTAGAATTCCACAGCTTATTGAAAGATTAAAATTAGATAATAGTATCAAAGAAATTATTCTTGCAACCGATCCTTCTTTAGAAGGCGAAGCAACTGCAATGTATATTCAAAAAAATATTGCAGATTTGCAAAATAATGGTAAAATAAATAAAAATATAAAAATATCTCGTTTGGCAAGGGGATTACCAGTAGGTGGAGATCTTGAGTATGCAGATGATATGACCTTAAAAAGAGCATTAGAAGGAAGAGAAAATATAATTTAATAATTAAAATCGAATATCAAATATTGAAATCCGAAACAATATCAAATTATCCAAATTCAAATAACAAAAACATTAATTTAGGATTTTGAAAATTTAGATTTAGAATTTGTTTCGTATTTCTAATTTCGTATTTCGAAATTTTGACTTGAAGGAGGTTTTTATGCCAAATTATTTATGTCCTGATTGTGGTAATTCATCAGAAGAACCAATTTGTCCAATTTGTAATAGTCCAACCGAAAGAATTGACGATGTTGATGATGTAACAGGTGAATCACACGAAAAAAAACAAGATGAAAAATATCCTGAAGATGAATTGGAAAAAGTTGCAAATGAGCAGGAATTAGAGCTAGATGATATTAATGAAGACAATAAAGAATTATAGTTAACAAGTATACAAATTATATTAATATTACAAATTTTTAAGTTAAAATCGTTAGCAAACTGCTATAAAGATTTAGAATACTAAAATTATTATGAATTTATATAATACATTGACTGGCAAAAAAGAAGAATTCAACCCTTTAGAAAAAGGCCATGTTAAGATTTATGTTTGTGGTCCAACGGTTTATAATTATGCTCATATTGGCAATCTTTCTAGTTATATTCGTTGGGATATTTTAAGAAGAATTTTTGAATATAATGGTTATAAAATTAATGAAGTGATGAATTTAACTGATGTTGATGATAAAACTATTCGTGATTCACAAAAACACAAAACTACACTAAAAGAATTTACACAGAAGTACACAAAACTATTTTTTAAAGATTTACAAAAATTAAATATCAAAAAAGCAGAAGTATATCCTAAAGCCACAGATCATATTCAAGAAATGGTTGAAATAGTACAAAAACTCATGAAAAAAGGTATCGCATATAAAGCTCAAGACGGAATCTATTTTGATATTTCTAAATTTTCTAGTTATGGAAAATTAGCAAAGCTTGATAAAAAAGGATTAAAGGTAGGAGCAAGTAATAGAGTAAAGCTAGATGAATATGATAAGGAAAATGCTCAGGATTTTGTTTTATGGAAGTTTTGGGATAAATCAGATGGAGATGTTTTTTGGGACCCATCGACTTGGCTCGGGACAAATACAGAAATTGAAAAAGGCCGACCTGGTTGGCACATTGAGTGTTCAGCAATGAGTAGTAAGTATTTAGGCCAACCGTTTGATATACATACGGGTGGAGTAGATTTAATTTTTCCTCACCATGAAAATGAAATAGCTCAGTCGGAAGGAGCTTACGGGAAAAAATTTGTAAATTATTGGATACATGCCGAACATCTTTTAGTAGATAGTGCCAAAATGAGCAAATCTAAACATAATTTTTATATTTTATCTGATATTATAAAAAAAGGTTTCGATCCAATTTCTTTTAGATATTTGGTTTTTTCTTCTCATTATAAAAGTAAATTAAATTTTACCTGGAAATCTTTGGAGTCAGCAGAGAATGCACTAACAAAACTTCGGGACCAAGTTTTGCACTTAAGAACTAAAAAACATAAGAATGGAAAAACAATAAAAATATATCAGAAAAAGTTTTTATCAGCAATAAATAATGACATGAATACGCCCGAGGCTTTAGCAGTAGTTTGGGAACTAATTAAATCAGATGAAAGGGATTCGGATAAATACGCAACATTAATTGATTTTGATAAGGTTTTAGGATTTAAACTAGATGGGATAAAATCAGAAAAAGTGTCTGAAGATATTTTAAATAAACTTTCTAAGATGGATAAAGCAAGAAGTGTAAAAGATTTTAATACAGCAGATAAACTAAGAGCAGAAATAGAAAAAAATGGATATAAAGTTTTAAATACTAAAGATGGTTCTAGAGTAGAAAAAATATAATTATTGTGCTAAAATTATAAACTATGAAAAATTTTTGGCAAGAGTTGCATAAGCCGTTTTTTGTATTAGCTCCAATGGCAGGGGTGACAGATCAGCCATTTCGTTTGATGTGTAAAAAATTTACAGCAGATGTTTTGTATTCGGAAATGGTTTCCAGTGAGGCAATTTGGCATAATAGGTTAAATTCTAAATTCAAAACTCTAAACCCTAAACAAATTAGAAATTATAATTACCAAAATAATAAACAATTATTAAAAACATTGGAACTTATAAGATTTTCAAAAATTGAACGGCCGTTTGTGGTGCAAATTTTTGGCAGTAATCCCGAGCATATGGCTTATGCAGCAGAATACATTGCAACAGGAGAATGGTATAAAGATTATCAGAAAATTAGAAATTTGAATTTCGAAACTCGAAATAATATCAAAAATATAATTTCAAATGACAAAAAATATTTCGGATTTTGTGCTTCGGATTTCGAAATTTTATCTATTCCCAACGGAATAGATATAAATATGGGTTGTCCGGCAAGAGATGTGGTTAAAACAGGAGCTGGTTCAGCGTTAATAAAAAATCAAGAAAATGCTATTAAGATAATTAAAGCTATCAAGAAAAAAGTTAAAAATATACCAGTTAGTGTAAAAACAAGATTAGGCTGGAGTAATCCAGATGAAATTTTAGAATTTTCGAAAAAGCTAGAGAATGCTGGTGTAAATGCAATTGCAATTCACGGTCGAACTTATAAACAAAAATTTTCTGGTAAAGCCGACTGGTCAAATATTTACAAGGTGAAGAAAATGCTTAAAATTCCAGTTATTGGGAACGGAGGAATTGTGAACTTTGAAGATGTTGGAAATGTTCGATATGTTCAAATTGTCCAAAAATTGCAATTACAACAAGTGAAGCGATTGAACAATTTCAACAATTTGAACATTCCACTTGATGGAATAATGATAGGTCAAGGAGCTTTAGGAAAACCATGGCTTTTTGAGGAACTCAAAAAGCAATTTCTAATTTCTAAATCAGAAATCCTAAATAATGATTTAAATTCAAACAATAATAAAAACAAAATAATTAATAATCCAAAAGCTAAAATTCAAAAGCTAAAAACAATTATTTTACAGCATGCAAAATTAGTAGATAAATTTAAAGGCCAGGAAGGATTTAAAGAGTTTAGAAAACATTTTGCGTGGTATTTTAAAGATCAACCAAATTCAAAAAAAATTAGATCTAAATTAAATCAAATAAATTCTTTAGATGATGTAAAAGATATCCTCAAAAATTAATATTTGGATATTGTGTTAGGTTGTGTTAGGTTGTGTTAAGTTGTATTTAAATTCTTCTGAATATGAACCAGATTCGGAAGGGTTATATTTTGAAAACTAAGGAAAGGATGGTACGAGTTGATGCCTAATGTTCCCATAAGTAAACAACCCGATAAGATGAAGGAAAAACAGGAAAAAGAAAAAAAAGACCTCAAAGAAAGGAGAAAAAGATATTTTTTTCTGTCGGGTGGTCATGAATTGCCCGATAAAATCAAACCCTCTGGTGTCATGATGAAATCCCCCAAGTGGATACTGGATTATATAAAGAGTTGTTCTTGTGGACAACAAATGACAACTTTTCAGTCTATTTGTTTTGCTGAAGGAGATCAGGAAATAAAAAATGGGTATAATGCCAAAAAGTACGATGTGATAATCGTTACTTATGGCAGGAGCCCATTGGTTTTCATCATAGATCGTCTTTAAAAAATTCCATATTATTTTTTATGAGCCATTAATAGATATATTATTTTGGCTCCTTTTTATTTTCAAAAAATACAACCTCGTAGGTTAATAATGACACTTACAGGTTAAAATGAATTAGTAACCTACGAGTTGCAAATTCTATAATTTAATGCACCATTTGTAATTTTTGTATTTGTTTTTTAAATATTTCAGCTGGAGTTTTGTATCCCAGCTTTTTTCTTGGTCTTTT